>OLWA01003813.1_pt1 | contig 10891 bp, 10 predicted proteins | sample 1673251 | NCBI WGS metagenome assembly OLWA01 (sample SAMEA3178937, study PRJEB25190) | human gut metagenome | biome: human gut; feature: human-associated habitat; material: faeces | place: Austria | collected 2013
TGAGTTCCGTTTACCGTACAGCGGTCTATCTTCGGATACCCCGGCAGCTCGCTGTTTTGAAATATCACATGCTCCACATAGCCATTTATTGTTTCCATCCAGGAAGCTCTCCCTACTAAAAAGGCTGCTTAAAAAGCAGCCCTTTTTTATAAACCGTAATTTCTTTTCATCTGTTCATAAAGCATCTGTGCGAGTCCGAGTCCGCTCTGTTCCGATGTCTGTTCTGCAATGCCCTGCACCATCTGATCCTTGTAATAATCCATCATGGTACTGGTAGCAGAGGAGGAATATTCACTCTGAGGAACCGTTTTTAACATTCCCTTATACATCTGTTCGATAAAATAGGCTTCAAACTGCTTGCAGGCATCCATCAGTTCCTCATCCGAAGCCTTGGAATAATCCGTCCCGCCTATCTGGTTCTGCAATTTTGAGGCAGCCTGATTTGCTGCCGTTGCATATGTATCACTGTACATAGAAGCAATACTGCTGATATCCATAGCAATCTCCATTTCTGCTGCTTATTACCGCCGTAAATTATTTGCCTGCTGGAGCATCTCATCAGAAGCCGTAATCGCCTTTGAGTTCAGCTCGTATGCACGCTGTGCCACAATCATATTTACCATTTCATCAGCTACCTGAACGTTAGAGCCTTCCAGATAGTTCTGCAAAACCTTTGTCTTTGCCACATTATTGTTGGTTGCCTCATTAATCGGCTGTCCGCTGGCTGCTGTCTGCGCATACAGGCTGTCTGCCAGTCTTTCCAGTCCATTCGGGTTGTTAAACTGGAATACCCCGATATTGATACCAATCGGCTGCGGATTATTTTTTGCATCCGGATAGCAGAGCTGTCCGTCAGAGGTAACTGTAATTTTACTTAAGATATAGTTATTGTTCAGAATAATCGGCTGTCCGGTTGTACTGAGTACCGGATTGCCGTCTGTTGTCGCCAGCATATTGCCGTTGGATGCCAGAGTAAACAGGAAATTACCGTTTCTTGTATAATAGGTATTTCCGTCCTCTCCCCGGACACCGAAAAATCCCTTGCCATCCAGTGCAAAAGCGGTATCGCTCTCCGATGCAATCATGCTTCCCTGTTTAAAGATTGTACTGATTGCGGAATTTCTCGTACCAAGTCCCACCTGAGCGCTAATCGGCTTCTGTTCTCCGTTGGCGGAGGTTGTTTCTGTCTGAAGAGTCTGATATAACAGGGTTTTAAATTCATTTACCTGTGTCTTATATCCCTGTGTATTTACATTGGCAAGGTTGTTTGCAATCGTATCCAGATTCGTCTGCTGTGCAATCATACCCGTTGCTGCTGTCCATAAGCTTCTTACCATATTTTACTCCATTCCGCGCATACTGTCCGCGCATCATACCCCGTTACTGGTTACTGTACTCTTCCCAACTGATTTACCGCAACATCCAATGTATCATCATAGGTCTGGATAATCTTCTGATTACTCTCGTAGGCTCTTGTAATCGCAATCAGATTTACCATTTCCGAAACCACCTGTACATTGGACATTTCCAGACTGAATATTACAGTGGTTATGTGCTTCTTACATGCCGCATAAGCAGCAAGGTTCAGTGCAAATGCCGTTTTTCCCATTGACGGACGTGCCGCAACAAGAATCATATCCGAAGGCTGTAAACCCGCAGTACGGTAGTCCAGATCTGTAAAGCCCGTCGGAATACCTGTTACGCTTCCGCTCTGCTTAGAAGCTGCCTCGATACGGTTTATCGCATCCATGACAACATCCTTAATCGGTGTGATATCCTCCGCACCTCTCGACTGAAGAAGCTTGAAAAGCTGCTTTTCCGTCTCCTCAAGAATGGCATCCGAGCTCTCCCGTCCTGCATAGCACTCCTCTGTTATCGTCTCATTAACCTTTATAACCCTTCTGAGCAGGGATTTTTCTTTTATTATTTTGGCATAATGCTTCGCATTAGCAGCCGTAGCCTCTGAATCGGCTACCTCCTTCATAAATTCAAGACTGCATAGCTCCGGAGGCACGTTCATTGTCTTGAGACGCTCAATAACCGTGACTAAGTCGACCGGTCTGCCCTCCGCGTTAATCTGCACCATCGCCTGATATATTGCACGGTATTCGCTATGATAAAAGTCATCCGGCACAAGAATATCTGCGACATCCGTCATCTTATCCTTATCCATCAGGATACAGCCGATAACTGCCTTCTCGGTCTCAGCGCTATTAGGCATAACACGCCTTATTAACGTATCATCCATCTGTTATCTACCTGTATTATCCTTCCGTTACTTTGACAACAAGCTTGGCTGTCACATCCTTATGAAGCTTACATACCACCTCATAATTGCCAAGAGCCTTGATAGCGTCATTCAATACCATCTTTTTCTTGTCTATATCAATATTGTGCTGAGCCTTCAATTCTTCTGCTATTTCCTTCGTGGACACAGAGCCGAACACTCTTCCGTCCTTGCCGGACTTGAGCTTTACAACAACTGTCTTATCCTCAAGCTCCTTAGCAAGCTCCTTCGCATTGGCAAGCGCCTCTGCCGCAAGCTTATCCTCATGTGCCTTCTGAAGCTTTAAATCGTTCATATTCTTAGCATTGACCTCTATACCAAGCTTCTTCGGAAGGATAAAGTTGCGGGCATAGCCTTCGCTCACATTAACCTTCTGTCCCTTCTTTCCAAGTGCCTTTACATCCTGTAATAAAATAACTTCCATTATATTTCTCCTTCCTCTATCATGCCATCTAACGTCTTTTTGACAAGCTCAATAGCTTCATCAACAGTCACATCCTTAAGCTGCGCGCCGGCAATAGTCATGTGACCGCCTCCGCCTAGCTTTTCCATGATGAGCTGTACATTGACCTCGTCAATCGATCTGGCACTCAGATATACCTCGTTATTAAAATAAGTAAATACTATCGACGCCTTAACGCCGTTGATATTAAGAAGCTCATTCGCCGCCTGCGCTCCAACGATTGTGGGGCTCTCGAGATTAGCACTAGGGCATACCGCAAGTGCAAATGAATCCCTATAGACCTCTGCATGGCGCACCGCCTCGGCACGCGCCTTATACTCATTCATATCGTCTCTTAAAAGCTTACGCACCTTTATTATATCTGCACCGCTTCTTCTTATAAATGCCGCTGCCTCAAAGGTTCTCACTCCTGCCTTGTTGGTGAAATTATTAGTGTCAACAATAATACCTGCATATATGGCATTAGCTTCGGCAGACTTAAGCTTTACATTATCTCCGATATACTGAAGTATCTCGGCTACCATTTCACATGTGGATGAGGCATACGGCTCTATATACGAGAGCACTGCATGATTGATGGTGTCTCCGCTCTGTCTGTGGTGGTCAAGCACAACTATCGTCCTGCACCTTTCAACCAGCTCCGGACATTCCGTATATCCCGGACGATTTACATCCACAACCACAAGCAATGTGTTATCTGATACGTACTGCATAGCCTCACTGTTTCTTATAAACAAGTCCTCTTCATACTCCGGAACCCCGGTAAAGGTCTCAACAGTCGGTCTAAGTGACCTTGTAACATCGTTGAGCACAATATTGGCATGCTTATTCAGAGCCTTCGATGCCCTGTATATTCCTATCGCGGCTCCTAATGCATCCGCATCGCTTATCTTATGTCCCATTATGATAACATTGTCTGCAACCTCGATAAGCTCTCTGAGTGCATGTGCCTTGACTCTCGCCTTGACTCTTGTATTTTTCTCGACAGTGGTGCTCTTTCCTCCGAAGAAGGTGGTCTGGTCGCCCTCCTTGACCACGGTCTGGTCACCTCCACGCCCAAGTGCAAGGTCAATCGCAGCGCGCGCCATCTCATAATTCTTGTTAAAATTATCGTACCCTGCTGCAACACCTATACTCAGCGTAACCGCCATCGAATTTCCGATATCTGTTGTCCTGACCTCCTCAAGAATAGAAAACTTATCCACCCTAAGCTCTTCAAGGTACTTATAATTGAATACCAAAAGATACTTATCCTTCTCAAGCTTCTTGACAATACCATTGCCATTGGTAATATACTTGCTTATCTTTCTCTCAACCAGTCCGGCAAGGAGCGAACGCCTGAGTTCGTCTATGCTCTCGAGCGCTTCATCATAATTATCTATATAGATAAGCCCTACAACAATTCTCTCATCATGAAGCTGCTGGATATACTTCTTTATATCCGTCTCATCAAAAAGATAAACCGCCATCAATGCAGGCACATTTTTTACATTTAAAAGGGAATTATCCTCCATAAGCGAGTCTATGGCGAGCTTCTTAAAATCTACCCTGTAATTGCGTTCGTCATAAATTATATCTGCCGAAAATTCATTTTCATCCGTATCAAAAATCCGGCTGTCTATTCCCTGAAATATTGTTGTTATATTCTTCCGGTATACATTGGCTTTTTGAAGAACCTTCTTAAATTCATGATTAAGCCATATTACCTTTCCCGATTCATCTATAAGACCATACGGAACCTTAAAATCCTCAAGCAAGGTCTTCTGCACCTGTGCGTAATCTGCCGCAAACTCTACCATCGCCTTTGTCAGAAGCGGCTGTTTTCTCAGAAGAAAAATAAGTGCGCACACACCATACACCAATGTAAATGCCACTCCGACTATGCCGCACGTTATATTCTGCGTAAATAAAACTATATCCAATATCAAAAGTAATATTGCCGCATATAACGGCCACATAATATAGACTCTGAACTGACCCTTATACTGAACCTTCTTATTCATGTAATATATCCTCCAAAAGCTGCCTCAATACCCCACACAGCCAAAAACACTCTCATTTTTATTACGCACATTATACCATAACACAATTTTAAAGGCAACAGCAAGCATAATAGCAAGCCTGCAGAAACGAAAGCACAGCACAAGGCAAAACCGCGCACAATATTATCCGTAGATATCATTGCACGCGGTCCTGTTATCAGTATCTAAATACTTCCATTCAGACTTCTATTCAATTCCTTTTTGTATACCCTCAAGTACCTTTGGATAACCACACTTATATGTATGTCTGTCAAATAATCCGAAACGCTCCCCTTCTCCCTCGAAAAGTCCGTTATCCCACCATATACAGCGAATTCCGGCTTTTGCCGCAGCCTTGATATAATACTCAACCCACTCTGCACGGTCAGCTTCGTTGTCCTTATTCATGGCACCGAACTCACCGATTATAACAGGGATTCCCTTTCCGGTGAAACGCTCCCTAAGCTCCGTCATAAGGCTGTCTATCATCTGTGTATCATGCTGCCACTGTGACCGCCCCTCTGTATTGAGTGCAAAGTCATAAGGCTCATAGGCATGTACCGAGATGATAATTCTGTCGTCATCCGGAATATCAATATGCCTTATACCCACCGTGCAGTTAGCTGCATAGCCCGGTATCATAAGATATCTTGATTTATTATATTCCGTCCCCTGACGTACGGCCTTAACAAAAGCTGCATTGGTGGAATTTACTACCTCCCAGCCTTCCTCGTCACCGCCGTTCCACTCAAGTGGTGTACCTATCTTTCTCGGCTCATTCTGACCCTCGAAAATCAGGTGTTCATCATACCCGGCAAATTCTGCTGCGAGCTGGCTCCAGAGAGCAGTCATTATAATGCAGGCTCTCTCCTCATTTTCGTAATATGGATAATTCCAGCCCTCATGATGAAGATTGAGTATCACATAGACACCCCTGCCGTACGCATAGTCAACTACCTCTCTCACGCGACGAAGCCATGCGCCATCTATAGTGTAATCCGGTGCGCCACCAAAATGTCCCGTCCATGTAACCGGTATCCTGATAATGTTAAGCCCTGCAGCAATATACGCATCCACAAGCTCCTGCGTAATCACCGGATTTCCCCATGAAGTCTCGGTCTTTTCCGGTGCATCAGATATCTTTATATCATTTTCAAACGCATCGAGTGTATTTCCTATGCTTATCCCTGCTCTAATATTCCTTATTATATCCTGCATATTCCACCTCCACAATAATTGTGAAACAGAGCTGCTATCTCTTTCCGATTTCAGTATCTGTAGTGTTTACCACACTGTGCTCCTTGATATAGCCAACAATCTCATCAAGAGTTGTGAATGCAAGTCCGACATAGCTGTCCGCACAGCCATAGTAGATTGCAATTTTTCCTGATTCGGAATCATGTATCGTGGCACATGGGAATGTAACATTAGGAACAAAGCCTCTCTCCTCATACCACTGCTCCGGTGTAAGGAGGAAGTTCTCACAACGATAAAGAACCTTTGACGGATTATCTATATCGAGGATTGCTCCACCGATTGAATATACATATCCGTTGCATGTTCCGCTTACGCCATGGTAGAACAGAAGCCAGCCTTCCGTTGTCTCAATAGGAGCTGCACCTCCGCCAATCTTAAGTGACTCCCACCACTCATTTCCACGGCTCATCACATGTCTGTGCCTGCCCCAGTATACAAGATCAGGGCTCTCACTCACGAAAATATCTCCGAACGGAGTATGTCCCGAATCCGATGGACGTGAAAGAAGAACGAATTTACCGTTAATCTTTCTTGGGAAGAGCACTGCATTTCTGTTGAATGGAAGGAATGGGTTCTCAAGTCTTGTAAAGGTCTTAAAATCCTTGGTCTTAGCCATTCCTATGGCTGCGCCATAGAAATCCTGACACCAGATGATGTAGTATGTGTCTTCAACCTTTACAAGTCTTGGGTCATACGCATATATAGGCATGAAATCATTGCCATCCTCATCCTTAAAAGGAATCTTATCCTTGTCAAAATTCCAGTGGATACCATCATCGCTTCTTCCAAGATAGATATATGGAATACCGTTTGTCTGCTCTCCTCTGAAAACACCGATAAACTTTCCTTCATAAGGCATTACCGCACTGTTAAATATTCTCGCAACATTCTCAAGCGGGTTGCGGTCAATAATAGGATTCTCCGAATATCTCCACACCGGTGCGCCCTTATGGCCCTCCGGCTTATCCTGCCATGGCACATTAGGCACCGCAGGTGCAATCATTTTAAGTTCTGACATATATACCTCCCGGCATAATATAGCTGTGCGTAACGCACTGCACATACTGCCTCATATTTTTTATTTTGTTTTAGCGGGATGTTTCAGGACATGGCGCAACAGAATCGCGTATAATCAGCTTACCGCTTATGACCTTACGCCCTCCTAAATTTTCTTCACCCTTCAAAAGTCTTATTATCATCTCAACTGCATTTTTTGTCATTTCTTCAATATTCACTTCAATAGTGGTCAGCTTCGGAAGATTGTAATCAAATTCAGCTGAGTAATTGTCAAATCCAACCACCGATATATCCTGTGGCACGCGATATCCCTTGCTGATAAGAAGCCTCATAAGCAGATTGGCTGTACCATCACAGTTACATACAAATGCTGTCGGCATAACTTCCGGAAGCTGTAAGTCTATAAAATACCCCTCCTCATTGCGGTCGGGTATGATATAACCATCTGGCATTGTCAGCTGGTGTGTTATAAGCGAACGATAGTAACCAAGGTATCTGTCAAGAATACTTGCCGTTGCGTCAATGCTGCCCACATAAGCAATCTTCTTATGTCCCATGCCTACTATATAATTGGTAAGCATGTACGTGCCGTAGACATTGTCATTTATCACGCTTGGCACTTCCATGGTTCTGTCATAAAAGTCAAGATATACCATCGGCAGCCCGTTTTCCCTCAGGATATTGAGATAATCCGACTTAATCTGTCCTAACACGATGACCCCGTCAACCTTTTTCTCTGCCACAATGTCGGGCATTATATGGTCTGTGAGCATTGCTGATGTTATAGCTTCCATAATTACCGAATAATGAAACTGCGCCATCTGTTTATTTATGCTGTTGTACATCTTCATATAAAACGGAAATATCGTGGTGGAATTGTCCACATAGTGTTCTTCTACAATAACTCCGATATTATAGCTGCGCCCGCGACGGAAGCCGTCACCGATTCCGGTGTATGTGTATCCCATCTCATCGGCTGTCGCTTTTATCATCGCGCGAAGCTCAGCCCCTACACCATCCTTATCCGTGAGTGCCTTTGAGACTGTCACCGTACTTACACCGACTTTTTTTGCAATATCTCTCATCGTCACATTTTTCGCCATAAATCACCATTCCCATTACTTATAATACCACATATCACTTTCTGTACTCTCACTCTCAGGATGACGCATATATCTCTTCATCACACGTTCCGCAAGAAATGTCATTCCATAGAATACAAGCCCCGGTAGTATCAATACAGCCCATGGCATAAGATATATGAGTACCGCTGCAACAACGCACATAAGCACAAGTGCTGCCGTTATATGCAGATGCCTGAAGCTGATAATGAATGCCATGTGAAAAAGCCTGCCACATCCAAGCTCGAATCTTGACAGCAATATGTAGGTGTACAGCATAATCCCAAGCAGCATGAAGCCAAACACTATATACACACACCTAAGGTAAAATGATATTTCCGAAGCACTACCGGAAAAATATATATAATTGAATACCAGCAACACTAGAAATATCAGATAGAATACATTGAAAACTATCGATGAGCGGAGATTCTGCTTAAAGGACCGAAAAAATTCCTTTGACACATATCCGCTGTGATGTCTTAATACCTTAGCCGCCGTATAATATGCCGCACATGTAGCTGTTCCCATTGTCACAACCGGCAGTGAACATACCAGCCACAATACACTGAGAAGAATAATATCTCCTACCTTGTTCATAAATCTGCCATACGCAGAATCAATACTGAAAAATGATGCCATACCCTCTACACCGTCCTTGTTCTATTTCCTGATGGGAGAACCTTTTACAGTCCTCCCATCAAGTATTTTAATAGAGACGTGGCAATAAAACAATTAAATTTTGATTAACTTAGTTGAAATATGCATCAAGCGCATCCTGAATCTGCTGCTTGTATGTCTCCTGGAACTGTGCTGCTGTCACAGTACCATTTATAAGGCTCTCAAGATCATACTCTATGCCCATTGAGTTCCATAAGTCGAACTGCTCCCTGCTTCCGCAGTCGAACATTACATCGAAATTCTGATCCTGGATCTCAGGGTCCTTATCTGTTACCGCATACCACCAGTAGAGTGTCTCCTCATCATCACGGATTGATGTATCTCCGTCATACCAGTTCCACATATCATAGAGTACGTCATATACAAGCTCCGGATTCTCTACACCTGCAGGAATGATATAGAACTCACCGGATGTAATCTTACCCTTGTTAGTCTCCTGATTTCCCGAAGGACCTACAGGCCACTGAACATAGCATGTATCGAACTCAAGTGTAACACCCTGTGCGCCGTTGTAGTCATAGTCTGCGTTGGAGGCTGCAATCCATGCTGCACCAGGCCAGAAGCCGATATTACCATTACGATAAATAAATCTCATTGTGTCCGAATCGTTATCATAAGGATAGCATACATTGTATGTGATATACATATCCTGAAGCATCTGAAGAGCCTCTCCTACAGGTGCACTTGAAAGTGTCTCTGTTGTTCCTGCTGCAATTGAACCACCATTGCTCATCATAAGCTGTTCAAATGTCTCGGAACCGAAACCTCCGAAGCCATACTGGTCAACGGTTCCGTCACCATTGGTATCCTGAGTGAGAACCTGGCAGTACTCGATAAACTTATCCCATGTCCACTCGCCTCTCTTGTAAAGCTCTCTTGGATCCTCAAGGTTATTGTCCTCGAGAAGCTGCTTGTTGAAGGCAAGCGGATATGTAGCCTCAACCGTGCTCTGTGCCTCGACTCTCTTTAAGATACAGGCCTTGCCATCACCAAGATCAAGATACTTGATATTATTCTGTGTGGTAAAGAGGTCATCATCGGCAGGAAGGACTGTCTTTAAATCAGTTGCAAGACCATTCATGGCTGCCGGTATAGCCATACCAAGATCTACAAGGTAGATATCACAGTCCGGTGAACCTGCAAGAACAGATGTATTGATGGATTCCTTTGTACCTGCATATGTGAGATTCTCCCACGCGAAGGTTACATTGTACTTATCCTCAATCTTCTTTACATTGGCGAACTTAAGCTCCGCTGCGAGGTCACCTGCATAGCTAGGGTCATCCTCAACCGAGGTATGTGTACTGTCATAGTACTGAACCCACCAGCTGCCGATTGTAAGATGTCTCGGTGTACCGCTTGGAGTTGTAGTGCTATCCTTGGTTGATGTCTCCTGGGACTGCTGCTGCGATGTCTGTGTTGTTGAATCATTGTTTCCCTGAGTTGTTGTATCGTTAGTAGAACCGCCATTGTTGCAGGCTGTCATGGATAATGCCATTGTTGCGGCAAGTCCTGTCGCAAGAACCTTCTTTAATGATTTTCTCATAATATTGAATCCTCCAAATTTATTCTGCAGATGTAACCGGTGCACTTACCCATACACCATATACTTCCCATGCACTGTCTGACTCACACTGCATTCTTGCTCCCCATGTGCTTACATCTTCGCCACAGAGTGCTGCAAGCTGCTCATAGGTAATCTGTGCATAGGTTCCGTTGCATAAAGCAGGGTCTTCTGTTCCTGCCTGACCTACTCTCATCCAACCTTTTTCTGCATCAGGCATTACAAGCCATACATTTCCTGACTCTGATGAGTACTGTACTGTAACAACTGCACCAGGTACAAGTGCATCAATTATCTCCTGCGGCATATCAAATCCATCCTGTGCCCATGCATCTGCTGCTGTCTCAAAACCTTCGAACTTTGTAAGCTTGTTAACCGGAGCAAACTCTGCCGCTGTTCCGACCTTGACACCGTATACCTCCCAAGCACTGTCTGACTCACACTGCATTCTTGCTCCCCATGTGCTTACATCTTCGCCAC
>OLWA01003820.1_pt1 | contig 10876 bp, 8 predicted proteins | sample 1673251 | NCBI WGS metagenome assembly OLWA01 (sample SAMEA3178937, study PRJEB25190) | human gut metagenome | biome: human gut; feature: human-associated habitat; material: faeces | place: Austria | collected 2013
CATACATCGATGACGAGCAGTATCAGAAACGCAAAGAAGAAATCTTCTGGACAATCTTTGAGGAAAGAATTGAGCTTTGCCATAGAGCACTTCGCTTACGACATGAGAGATTGCTTGGAACACTTTCTGATGCATCTCCAATCCATTGGCAGAATGGTGGTCTTGCACGATTAAAGAAAGGAGAAACCATTGACAAGCTTCTGTACGGCGGATACTCCACATTGTCACTTGGATACGCAGGTTTATATGAATGTGTCAAAGCAATGACAGGGAAGAGCCATACAGACGATGAGGCGAAGCCTTTCGCATTAGCAATCATGCAGAAGATGAATGATAAGTGTGCTGAGTGGAAAGCAGCTGAGAATATTGACTATTCACTGTATGGTACGCCAATCGAATCGACTACATATAAGTTTGCAAAATGCTTACAAAAAAGATTTGGTGTTATTGAAGGTATTACAGACAAGAGTTATATAACAAATAGTTATCACGTTAATGTAAGAGAAAAAATTGATGCTTTCGACAAACTTTCATTTGAATCACAGTTCCAAAAATTATCTCCGGGTGGTGCTGTAAGCTATGTCGAAGTACCTAATATGAATAACAATATTCCTGCTGTACTTGCTGTAATGAAGCATATTTACAACAACATTATGTATGCTGAACTTAATACAAAGTCTGACTACTGTATGGAATGTGGATATGACGGAGAGATCCAGATTAAAGAGGACGAGAACGGCAAGCTGATCTGGGAGTGCCCGAACTGCGGCAACCGCAACCAGGATAAGATGAGCGTTGCCAGAAGAACCTGCGGTTATATTGGAACACAGTTCTGGAACCAGGGACGTACACAGGAGATTAAGGATCGCGTGCTGCATCTGTAAAATAATCTAAGCAATGCAGTTAGCGCAGATACTATGAATTATAAACAAATCCGGACAGTTTTCTAAATTGAATGATTTTGATTTCTGTCCGGGTTTGTTTTATATAGACACCGGGATCAGGCGTCACAAGGCAATATATATTGTACATACTTCTTTCTTCTTTTTATTTTAAAGAAATAAACACTTCTTCCAGAGGTAGTTAAAGAGGTATAAAGGAAATCTAATTTTGAAATCATTCGCGGCATTTTAGAGCGTGTTTGAAAAAGGCTTTCTGCAAGATGTGCGTCACAATTTGTGGGAGATTTTGTCCGGATGAGGGCGCCGTAGCGGGCTACGGCAACCGAATTCGGGCAAAATCTCCCGCAAAGTGGGGCGTGCAGATTGCGGGAATGATTTTTCAAACACGCTCTAGGCCACACAAATGAGGGAATTACGTTATGAACTATGGAAATATTAAATCTTACGACATTGCAGACGGTACCGGGGTGCGGGTAAGCCTGTTTGTATCCGGATGCCGGCATCACTGCAAGGGCTGCTTTAACGCCCCTACATGGGATTTTAATTATGGGGAGCCATACACAAGGGAAACACAGGACAAGATTCTGGAACTGCTGGCACCGTCTTATATAGAGGGCTTCTCTTTACTTGGCGGTGAACCCTTTGAGCCGGAGAACCAGCCGGTCCTGGCAGAGCTTCTGGAAGAGATCAAGAGCACTTACCCGGAGAAATCCATCTGGTGCTACAGCGGATATCTTTTCGATAAGGACCTGGCTCCTGGAGGCAAGGTCTATACGCCTTACACAGATCGTATGCTTTCTTGCATTGATATTCTGGTGGACGGGGAATTTATTCAGGAATTGAAGGATATTTCCCTGCAGTTTCGGGGAAGCAGCAATCAGAGGATTCTGCACTTGAATGATGGGAAATTGGTAAAGGAAGGGTTATAAACCCGCTCAATTCCACGCAATACACCATGTATAATTCAAAACCGTAATGAGAAATCAGCAATTATTATTGGCCCATCATAGTAGTTATCCCTGATAATATGCCAGGCACCAGATAACCTGCCTATGAGCTGTCCGATTTCTCATTACGGTTTTGTATTTATTATTTCTCTGGATTCAATTTTTCAACTTCTGCAAGAATGCTGTTCATCTCATATAATTTCAGCTGCTTTTTCAGTTCTTTCATATTGATGTTCAGACGCAAGTCTTCCAGGCTTTCTTCTATTACAATATCACGCTTCATAGTTGCCAGCTGCTCGCTTAAGTAAACCATCTCTTTGTTGGTCTTTAAGGCTTTTAGCGGGCTTCTGCCGATGCCAAGGCTTTCCTTCCAGAAGGTGTTCAACTCCTTCTCTTTCTTCGCTACGCCCTCGCAATCCTCAATTGCCTCGTAGATTGCATCTAAACTGCGATACTCTTCCACTAACGGTGCTGCTGCAGAGGAAACGCCTTTACAGCCTGGAATGCCGTCTCCTGGGTCTCCTGTGATGGCGAGAAGCACTGGGATCTGTTCCGGGTAGACGCCTTCTTCGGAATGGACAATTTCCGGGGTGTATTCAAATACATTAGGAGGAAGCGCCTCATAGGCATCCTTTCCATAAAGGCCGTAGGCATCCTTCAGAGCCTCCAGCTTGTCTCTTGTAACCACGCGCCACATGCGGGTGTATTCGCTTACCAGCTGAAAGTAATCGTGGTCCTTGGTGAGCACATAGGTCTGAAGGTTTGGCCCCTGGAATTTCTCCACCAGGGAGGCGGCATAGTCATCTGCCTCGTAATCCGGGCTCATAAATACCGGGCAGCCGATGACTTTGAGGAACTCTTCCATCTGTACAAACTGATCCTTCAAAGGCTGGGCTGTCTCCTTTCGGTTGGCCTTGTAAAAGTCCGCTCCAAGCTGGGTGCGGCGGAAGGTGTCCCTTGTCATATCAAAAGTGAAGGCAACATATTCCAGCTTCACCTTCTTATAAACTGCCAAAAGGGTGCGCAACATGGTGAACATGGCATTGGTGTATTTTCCATCGGAGGTGTGTAAGATCTCCGAATAATGCCGCTCCTTCTCTTCGTCTGTCTTGGCGAAAAGAATGGACTTGGGAAGGTTTCCGTAATAGGAAGTAGACAGCATAGAGGAACCGTCGATAATCAGAAATTTGGGCATAGTAAACTTCTCCTCATAATTTTTATTGGTACCTGTGGCCTTATCTATCCCTCAGAATGTGTTTGAAAAAGGCTTTCTGCAAAATATACTGCAAAGTGGGGCGTGCAGATTGCGGGAATGATTTTTCAAATACGCTCAAACTCTCTCTGTTGAATACTTTCAGGGGACGCCACAGTTTATCTTATATCGAATTCAATCACATAAGCACTTGCATCCATATGCTTCTTAAATGATGTCAACTAAGAGTATACCATAATTTTAGCTAATTCGAAAATATTTTAAAAAAAATTACAGATTCCGTGTTATTTTCCCCTCTGAATTTCGTATATATAGTAAAGGGAGCAGGAAATAAAAATATTTCATGAATCCCGTTTCTACGTAGTAATGAGGAGGTCCTTAATGAAAAAAATTATTTTAGTGTTATTCGGTATCCTTTTTGTAATCTTTACCGGATTGTCACTGCTGGTCTGCATGATTAGTGGAATCCCCACCATGGACCAGCCCGCCGCAACCTTTTATCTGGTGAAAGCCATTGTCCTTTCCTTTGGTTTTCCTATGGTCGCGTTTGGTTTCTTTGCACATAATCTTCATCTGCGCCACAAGCTTGAAAAAAGAGACCAGCTGATCCGGGATTTCCAGGAAAAGATTCTGGAGCACCAGAAATCCAGCTGCAGGGACTCCCAGGAAGAATATTCCCAGGAGTTCAAGGATTCACTTGCCTGTCTGTTCTGTGCCTTTGCTGACGAGGGAAAACTCAGCAAAAAGGATCAGAAGGAATTACTCGATTTTATCGATAAATTATAAGTGAGGGTGACTTGCATGCTTTGGATCTGCGTGAGCATCGCAGGAACGATGCCGCTTTTGGTCTGTCTCCTGCTGATGCTCTTAAAACGGAAAAACTTTTCTTACCGGCTTGGCCGGAAACTGGTGTTACTGAGTCTGGTGGAATATTTTATACCTTTTCAGACGGTGAAGTATTTATTGCCTTTAGATGTGCTGGAAGAGACCAATTCTCTTAACGCAATTTCCTATTTTGTAAACTTTGACGACAAGGAAGCGGTTTCTTATCACGGAATTTCTGTGTGGATGCCTGATTGGATTCTTATGATCGTTTTGTGCTGGCTGTTTGTGATCGCAGGATTCAGCATTTATGAGACGATCAAATACCATCAGCTCACGCGAAAGCTGAAACGAATTACGGAGATAAGAACATATCCTTTGCCTGGAATCGGGAATGTGGAGTACCGCATTTCTCCGGAAATGAACACGCCGTATACCGTTGGGTTTGTGAAACCTTTCATTGTGGTTCCGGCTGAGTTTCCAAATTCCAAGCTGTCGGAAATGATTCTCAGGCATGAATATTCACATCTGCGCCGCCGTGACTCGATTGTAAAATTAATCTGTTTGTTAGCAATTTGCCTTCATTGTTTTAACCCGTTAACGATCCTGACATTTTTACTCTACACCCGTTTTTCTGAAAACATTGCAGATGAAGCTGCTACGGAAGGCTGTTCCGATGAGGAACGAAGAGCCTACGCCAAAGCTCTCGTAAGACTTTCTGCAAGAACCAGACAGGTTCCTGTAGTCTGGAGAAACAACTTGTTGGGGGACAAGAAAGAATCAATGAAAAGGAGAGTGGAACTCATTATGAATAGAAACAAAAAGGCATCTAAGATTGGTACTGTGGCAGCTGTGCTGGCTTCCGTGATTTTGAGTGGAAGTACGGTGTTTGCGTATACGCCGATGCAGACGGTAGAAAATGCATCCAGTGTTGCAATGGAAGGTGCAATCTTATTTGTAGATAGCGACTCCCACGACGATTTATTTTCTACTTATGATGTATATTTCGAAGATATTAACGGTGTAATAACTCCGATTAATACAAGTGAAACAGATTCAAGAGCTATTTTGTGTTCTCATGTTTTTAAAAGTGGATATGCAAATCAACATGTAAAGAAAAGCAATGGTGGTTGTGTTAATAATCTTTTTAAAGCAAAAATATGTACCAAGTGTAATCACCTTGTTCTTGAGGAATTACTTGAAACCACTACCTACGCTAAATGTCCTCATTAATCACTAAAATAATATAGAATTTTTTATTATTGTCAATATCACTTTCGGAAGCTCAGGGGGACGAAAGTTTTAGAAGAGGGACAGGAAAAAGTACCAGCTTTTTCTTGCCCCTCTTCTGGTTTCGCTTTCTGCAAGTATTCCTATATCACTATCAGAACCCCACAAGTCAATTTTCCTGTTTTAATATCGTGGGACTTTTGCTTCTGGTTCTTTTGAACCAAATCACAAACTTTCACTCTCATCAACTCAATTCAAACATCCCATGATACAACTGATAATATTTTCCCTTCTGCCGCAGCAGGTCCTCATGGTCCCCACGTTCCACAATTTTTCCCTGCTCCAGCACCATAATCGCATTGGAATTGCGTACCGTACTCAATCTGTGAGCGATAACGAATACCGTCCTGCCCTCCATCAACTGATCCATTCCTTTCTCGATCAACGCCTCTGTACGAGTATCTACCGACGAGGTGGCCTCATCCAGAATCAGCACAGGCGGATCTGCCACAGCCGCCCTGGCAATGGCAAGAAGCTGTCTCTGTCCCTGGGAGAGATGGGCACCGTCAGAGGTTACCATTGTGTCATATCCCTGTGGCAAACGGCGGATAAAAGAATCTGCGTTGGCAATCTTCGCCGCCCGTTCAATTTCCTCCTGGGTAGCATCCAGTTTTCCAAACCGGATATTGTCCGCCACCGTTCCTGTAAACAGATGGGTGTCCTGCAATACAATTCCAAGAGAATGGCGCAGGGATGTCTTGCTGATGTCCCGCACGTCAATTCCGTCATAAACAACCGATCCACCCTGCACATCATAGAAACGGTTGATCAGATTGGTAATGGTGGTTTTTCCTGCTCCCGTGGAGCCTACAAAGGCAATCTTCTGTCCTGGCTTCGCATACAGGCTGATATCCTTCAGAATCATCCGATTCTCATCATAACCGAAGTCCACATGCTCAAACCGTACATCCCCTCGAAGAGGCACCAACTCCCCACCTGGCTTCTTCCACGCCCAGGCATTTCCTGACACATTTCGCAGAGGATTTTTCCCCCTTTCTGCGTCATTCTCTCCAGTTTTTTCCTTCCCGAATGTACCATTTTCCCATGCTGGAACTGTACTTCCAATTTCTTTTTCCATGGCTTTTTTCTCATATTTGGAGTCCAAACAGCCACTTTCGATTTTATTCGGAACTTCCATCTGCACCAGCTCTACCTTGCCCTCATCTACTTCCGGCTCCAGATCCATCACCTTAAACACACGCTCCGCGCCTGCCAGCGCAGCCAGAAGGAAATTGCTCTGCTGAGTAAACTGGTTGATCGGAAGGGCTGCCTGGCGGACAAACACCAGATAGCTGGCAAGGCTTCCTAAGTCTGCTTTTCCCTGCAGGGCCAGAATACCGCCAAGCACTGCCACAATGGCACAGTTGATATAAGAAATACTTACCACCACCGGAACCATAGTCGCCGCATAACCTTGGGCACCTGTTCCTGCCTGGCGGAGAGCTTCGTTTTTCTCACAGAATTCCTGGAAGCTGGCTTCCTCGTGGTTAAACACCTTTACCACCTTCTGCCCGCTGATCATCTCCTCAATATAGCTGTTTAACGCACCAAGGCTATTCTGCTGCTTGGCGTAATAAACCTTGCTCCTGCCTCCGCTGAACCGAATATACCACAGCATAATGCCGTAACACGCAGTCACAATAATAGATAGCCGCCAGTTCAGCACATAAAGAATGGTCAGGGTTCCCACCATCTGGATAAAGCTCTGGATCACCATTGCGAAGCTGTTGTTCAGTGCATCGGAGATGGTATCAATATCGTTGGTGAAAAGGCTCATAATGTCGCCATGTCCGTTTGTATCAAAGAACTTCAGCGGCAGTATCTGAATATGGGAGAATAAATCTCTTCGAATATCAAACAAAATCCGCTGGGAGGCTTTCACCATGGTCTGGGAATATCCCCATGCCGCCAGCGCACCTGTAGCAAAAATCCCAGCAGCAGTCAGAACGCCTTTCAAAAGAGTGCTGACATTTCCATCTGCCAGACCATTGACTACCGGACGGATCATATAAGTACCAAGCAGATTGCACAATGCGCTTACGGATACCAGCACTGCTACTACAAACAGCATCCGCTTGTGCCGCCCCATATAGGAGAGAAAATAACCCACCGTCTTTTTCATGTTTTCCGGTTTCTTACCGCTGTAAGTTTTCGCTGCCATCTGTTATCCCTCCTTTCACCTGTACGCTGCCACGCTCTGCCTTTGCAGTACTCTGCTCCATCTCGTTCTCCTGCGCCCCGCTCATCTGGGATCTGTAAATTTCCTGATAAATCGGGTCGTGAGCCAACAGTTCCTTATGAGTTCCTGTGCAGTGCACCTTGCCATCCTCCAGGATCACAATCTGGTCTGTGTTTATCACAGAGGTAATCCTCTGGGCAATAATAATCTTGGTCACATCCTTCCGCTTCGCCAGCGCCTCCCGGATTTTTTTCTCCGTTGCCGTATCTACCGCGCTTGTGGAATCATCAAAAATCAAAATCTTCGCCTTTCCCACCAGCGCTCTCGCGATACAAAGTCTCTGCTTCTGGCCACCGGAAAGGTTGCCTGCGCCCTGCTCCAGCATGGTATCCAGCCCATCCGACATCCGGTTTAGAAACTCATCTGCGCACGCAGCCCTGCAGGCCTCCCAGATTTCCTCATCTGTCGCCTCTGGATTTCCCCATTTCAGGTTGTCACGCACCGTTCCAAAGAACAGCACATTTTTCTGCAGGATAATGCTCACCGCATCCCTTAAGGAATGGATCTCATAATGCCGCACATCACGTCCGCCTACATACACCGCACCCTCAGACACGTCGTAAAGCCTTGGAATCAGCTGTACCAGCGTGGTTTTGGAGGCACCGGTACCACCCAGGATTCCTACGGTCTGACCAGATGGAATGTGAAGATTCACCCCGGACAGGGCAAACTCCCGGGCATCCTTGTGATATTTAAAAGAAACATCCTGAAAGTCAATACTTCCGTCTGCTACCTGCTCCAGCCCGTTTTCCGGGGAAGCCAGTTCCACCTGTTCGTCCAGAACTTCCGCAATACGGTGGGCGCTGGCAAGGGAACGGGTAAGCAGAAGGAACACGTTGGCAATCATCATAAGGGAATTCATAACCTGCATCACATAGCTCAAAAATCCAGTCAGGTCACCTACCGCCAGATTAGATTTCAGGATCATATTTCCTCCAAACCACATGATCAGCACAATAGCGCTGTACATCACCGCCTGAAAAGCAGGCAGGTTCAGCACCGCATAGTGGAAGGTAGTCTCGCTGGAGCTGGTCAGATCTGTGTTGACCTCCGCGAATTTCTCTTCCTCATATTCGTCCCTGACAAAGGCTTTCACCGCACGGATGGCAGTGAGGCCTTCCTGAACCACCCGGTTCAGTCTGTCCATAATGCTCTGAAGCCTTGTGTACATGGGTGCTACTTTTGACACGATCCAGAAAAGCACGCTGCCCAGAACCGGGAGGCACACAAGAAATACAACTGCCAGCTTTGGATTCATCCAGAAGGAAAGCACAATTCCCATTACCAGAAGGGACGGGCCCCTTGTCACCGGACGGAAGCCTGCATTTACCATATTCTGAAGCACCGTTACATCCGTAGTCATTCTTGTGATCAAAGAGGACACTGCGAAATGATCCAGGTTGGAAAATGCATACTGCTGCACCTTCTCATACTCCGCCTTCCGAATCTCTGCGCCCCATCCATAAGCCGCCTTCGCAGCAAAGTGCGCATACAAAAGCCCGGTAATCAGCGCCATCAACGCACACAGAATCATCTGAACTCCTTTTTGGTAAACATAAGAAAGGTCATGATTTGCCACTCCCACATCGATCAGGTCCGCGATCATAATGGGAATAAACAATTCAAAGCAAGTCTCAATCAGAACCAGCACCGCCCCCAGCACCATATCCCTCCGATACGGCCCCGCATACCTCAAAAGCCTCTTCATATCATTCATCCCACACCACGCTCCTTATGTCGTATTTTATCTTGTCTTCTATCATGGATACAATTTTTCCTCTCTCTTCCATGCGCCGGATATTTCTCAGGTTATTATAGTCACATTCAAATATTCCGTCAATTCCCTTTCCAACGCAAAATAAAAGAAGGACCCCAGCGCTCCACCTCTCAATCTCAGATGAAGCCAACTGCAATCCTTCTGTAAAATCATATATCCTATCGCCGCCACCCGGCAGCATTCCCGTAATCTCTTTACGCCACATTCCTTTTCAGCTGTCCATGTACCGTCCGCCTTACGAAGATGAAGCAGATCACCTGCATCACAATGGTGATGGCCCAGGAGGCTGGGTAGGAGATGAAAAGGGTGTAGAGGGAACGGTTCTGTGGGAAGATCCAGAAGATCCACACAATTCGGGTACCCACCGTACCGATAATGGAAAGAATCATGGGCACGCCGGAATGTCCCATTCCGCGGAGGGCTCCCGGGAAAAGATCCATGATACCGCAGAGGAAATAAGGCACTGTGGTAATGGAAAGGATCTCCACGCCGCAGCGGATTACCACCGGATCCTCTGTATAAATCTTCAGAATCTCACCGCCGAGACTGTTGATCTCAGGAAGCTTGAAATCCGTGTATTGCGCCACGAAATCGCAGATCTGCTGGTAGAGGGCCGGCAGACCGTTGCACAAAGCGATGACCTGCTGCACGAACAGATTGCCGAACAGACCGAACATCACGCAAAGCAGGACACCCAACATCAGCAACGCGAAAATCGAAGCGAACGAACGCTTCCAGCCATGCTTGACCAGCGGCACCACCACCGGCTCCACCGCGAGCGCGATGAACAGCGAGACGATGATGTCGATCACCAGGTATTCGATTTTGCCCCAGCTGCGCCAGCAGAAAGTAAACCCCACAATGGCTATGGCGATGTATAGCAGCGCACGCCCCAGCCATTCCGGTGGTTTTCGGGGATCTCCTTTGGCTGGAAACAGGGTGCCGAGGTCCCATCGCTGTTCGCTGGTGTTCGCACCGTTTTCGCTCTGCGTATTGTTCATTCGCTGTTCGCTGTCGCTCATGGCTCCCTATTGTAGCGATAGGCGTCGTGTACAGGCTGAGCTATTGTGGTAGTTATGCTGAACGTTTCAATTGTCATCCCCGCCTGGAATGAACAGGAGCGTATCAACGATTGCCTGTTGAATGCCACTAGGCAGACCGTGATGCCCCATGAAGTGATCGTTGTCGACAATCGTTCCACCGATTCGACGGTGGCCATGGTGGAGCAGTTCATCAAAGACCACCCGGAAGCACCCATCCGTCTGCTGCATCAGGATGAGGAGCAGGGGCTGATTCCGACGCGCGATTATGGTTTGAACCACGCCACCGGCGACATTCTGGGCCGTTTCGACGCCGATTGCATGATTCGCCCGGATTGGGTCGAAGTGGTGTCCGGCATTTTCACTGAGGACCCGGAGGCCATGGGTGCCACTGGTCCGGTGATGTATTACGATTTGCCGAGCCGTCATTTCGGGCTTCGCGGGGACAATTCCACCCGCAAACGTATTTATAGGGCCGATGATGGGCAACCTCTGCTGTTCGGTTCCAACATGGCCCTGCGCGCCACCGCCTGGCGCGAAATCGCCGACGAGGTCTGCCAAGACAAGGCGGATGTGATGCATGAGGACATCGACATCTCGCTGCATCTGTTGGGCAAGGATCTCAAGACCGTGTATTGTCCGCGGA
>OLWA01003823.1_pt1 | contig 10873 bp, 8 predicted proteins | sample 1673251 | NCBI WGS metagenome assembly OLWA01 (sample SAMEA3178937, study PRJEB25190) | human gut metagenome | biome: human gut; feature: human-associated habitat; material: faeces | place: Austria | collected 2013
GATTCGAAATCACAGGTGACCATTGAATACGGTGATGAAGGGAAACCGGTCCGTATACATACGATTGTCATTTCTACCCAGCATGACGATTTCATCAAGCCGGCCAACGAAACGCCGGAAGCCCAGCTGAAAGCCGACGAGGCTATGGTGGAATGGATCAGAAAAGATATCGTCGATATTCTGCTGCCCCGGGTAAAGGCCCTGTTGCCAAAACGGGTACAGGCTTTATTCGATAAAAATGTCATTCTTTTTGTCAACCCGACCGGTAAATTTGTGATCGGAGGTCCTCATGGAGATACAGGGCTGACAGGGCGTAAGATTATTGTCGATACCTACGGGGGGAAAGGAGCCCACGGTGGGGGAGCTTTCTCCGGAAAAGACCCTTCGAAAGTCGATCGGTCTGCTGCCTATGCTGCCCGTCATATCGCTAAAAATATGGTAGCAGCGGGGATAGCCGACGAGATCCTGATCCAGATTTCCTATGCGATCGGCGTTGCCCGTCCTGTAGGAGTGTATGTGAATACTTACGGTACTTCGAAAGTCAGTTTAACGGATGCAGAGATTGCCGGGAAAGTCAGCGAGATTTTCGACCTTCGTCCGAGGGCTATCGAAGAACGCTTGAAATTATGTAATCCGATTTATCAGGAGACTGCCAGTTATGGGCACATGGGACGCAAACCCGAAATAGTGAAAAAAGTGTTCACTTCGAATTATTGGCCTACGGTTGAGAAAGAAGTGGAACTTTTTACCTGGGAAAAACTGGACTATGTCGATGAGATAAAGCGGGTATTCAAGGAGTTTAAGAAACCACAGCCATAAGAGAAGGTGTCCCTGGACATTGAAGTTGTAATTTGAACTGTGTCAGCGAAGAAAAAGAATAAAGTATGGACTTTGCTGACACAGTTTTTCAAAAGAATTTGGAATATAAATTGGAAAATCTATTATTAATCCTTTATTTTGTTCGGTAAAACGACGGAAGACACTGTGAGCGAACAGAAAGATTTTTTGCAGCGCTTTAACTTGAAAGACGAACAAGTTTATCATAAACTCTTTCAGCAATTTTATAGTTACCTTGTCCTTTTTGCGGAACGCAGAGTGGAAAACCACAAGGTGGCTGAAGATATCGTGCAGGAAATCTTTATCAATATCTGGGAAAGTAACAAACAATACAATTCTATCAACGGATTTAAAGCTTATTTGTACGAAGCCGTCTCGAACCGTTGTGCAGATTACTGGAAACACCGGGCAGTCGAAGAAAAATACATGGCACATGTGCTTTATGAACAAAAACTACCCGATTTTTCAGTGCAAGAGGAAGAAATATTGCGGGAGTTGTACGCAGCCATCGGTGAATTGCCGCAACGTAGCCAGGAGGTCATTCTTTTATCTTTAGAGGGTAAGAAAAATCAGGAAATAGCCCAACTGCTGAATCTGTCTGTGCTTACTGTCAAAACCCATAAGAAGAATGCTTTCCGTTATTTAAAAAATCGACTGCAAAATCTGGTGCTGTTAGTTATGATTATACAGATTTCTAAAAAGATATCCTGCCATAATGTTTCCGGCTAACCGGTAAGTTATGACAGGATCTGATGTTTTATTCGGCTTGAAGTTCTATTTCTTATTTTACCTGAGCCGGCATCGGAAGGGGTGGTCTGTCCGATACGGTATAGTCGGCCGGTAGTTCATATTGGTCATGTTCGAAAAAGTAATTAACCAATCCGGTCATGCCTTGAGGGGAGTATTCATATACGTTGAGACGGAACAAAAGCCATTGTACGATAGCATATCGCGAAGCAACATTGAAATAAGGTACGTTGTTTATCATACAACTCTCTTCTTCACAATGAGAAACAAATGCCTTGTTAGCAATATCACTGACACATCCATAGCCTCCGTCAGCAGGCTTCAACACTTCGCTGTAACGAGCTGTGCTTCCACTGACATATCGGAAAAACTGCCAACTCATCTCCGGATAAGAAGTTATCAGCCTTTCACTTGTTGGTAGTCCTACATTATAACAATATAACCTGTAATTTTTATAATAAGTTATTAAAGTTTTATCTTCAGTAGTAAACAACTGTTCGGTAGACCATTCGTCTCCCAGTTTTCCGATAGCGTGTCCACCGACTTCATGCAGAAAAATGTTGGTGAATCCTCCCGGTAATTGAATATCTCTGTTCAAAGGGACATAACTGATTGTCCTGTAATCAGTATCATTTCTATCAGTCGGGTCGCCGAACCAATAAGTCGAGCCTCCATAACGTTCGTCATTGACCAATACAATGACGACGGAATTCGTTTGCAGTATGGCGTCATTCATTCCCAATATTTTGCTTGCATAACTGAAAGCCGTTGTATTATTTCCGATGATGCGGTTATCTTCGTTAAAGTAACTGAATAATGCTGTATTTCCTGACTCGGAAGTTCCGGCCCCGCGCTCTTGTGATTCGCAAGCCACTGACCAAACATTGAAATATTCCTTGTAAGTTTTATAGGGTTCGACAGTAAATAAGGCCTCACAAGCTTCTTCTACCGCCAGGTCGAATACTCCCGTTTCTGCAATCAGATCATCGGACGTAAAGCCATCTCCCAGAAAAATCAGGTTAAAGCCGTTTGTGAGTTCACGTTCTCCCTGGTGTTTTTGGACATTTCCGTCTGCCCGGATCCCTCCATCCTGGGAAGCGGTTAATTTCATTGTACGTACGCCGTATTTCAAACGAACGGTTGTCGATCTTTCTTTTTTCTGGCTATTATCCGTAGTTATAAAAACCAGTTCGGAATCTCCCGAACCCACGGTATCTGCAGCTTGTAACCAACCTGTCGTATCGGCAATTTCTACTTTCCAATCCATATTGGTATGAATTTTCAGGGTATCGTAGCTAACTCTTTTATTGAAAGCCAACGATTTCTTGCCGTCCGTCACTTCAAATACCATCGGTTCCTGACGCACAGCCAAACGCATTACATTGTCTCCGCAAGTTACTTTTACAGCCGTTCCTCTTTCGTATATGTCATCCGACGGACTAACCCGGATGACCAACTTTCCTTCAGGGTTCTCCCTGTTTTTTTCCACAGTACACCAATCGGCCATACTTTCGGCTTCCCATCCGGACCCGGCAGTCACGTCAATGACAACAGTATCACCGGCCGCTCTTAGTAAAAGATTATCATCAGAGAATTGTAAAAAGCTATCTAACGTATCGTTATCGCATCCGGACAAAGTCCATAGCATTGTACAGCCGATTGTAACAATTCCCATATATAATCGATGTAAGATTTTGTGTATCATATGCTCGTTATTTTCCGGTTTTTATATTATTTTTCCATTGTTCCAGTCCTTCATTCATCCGCCTGATCAGTTCTTCGGCGGGTATGTATCCCTGTGAAGTATACACGATTTCTCCCTGAGGATCCAGAATCAGATAAGTCGGGAATACACGAATGTTCCATTTTTGAGCCAGTTCTTTGCCTTCATCTTTTTCCATATCGATTTTAAGGCTGATAAAACGGGGATTGAAAAAGTCTCCGGCTTGCTTATCCGGAAAGACTTTAGAGCTCATCATTTTGCAGGGACCACACCAACTGGTGTAACAATCGACAAAAACCGCTTTGTTTTCTTTCCGGGCTTTTGCCAGGGCTTCCTGCAGACCACCTGTTTCAAACCGTATTCCTTGATAGTCTGACAATTCAGTTACAATTTGACGGTAGCGTTCCAGGGTTGAACCTGTCATTCCTGCCATTCTTTCTTTCAGATAAGCGATTGCCTGTTTTTTTTCAGTCTCGTTCATATCTTGCAAACGTCCCAATGTAGCGTCATATCTGACTTTCAAGGCTTCATTCGGCAGGTTCGGGACCATTTTTCCCCAGAGGTCCAGCATTTCCGAATACTTTTTCTGTTGTCTGAAATGCAGAATCTTACACATATCCAACAATTGGTCCCGGTTAAGTGAAGTAAATTCCAGGTGACCGGCTTTTTGTTCTATTTCTGAAATGAAATCCATATCATATACTTTTTCAAACATCATGTAAGGATAAACTTGATGAAAAAGTACCTGTACTATAAAATTCAGTACTTTCTCTCCGTTTTTCTCCACCAACTCATTTCTGTGGTCATAGATAAAACGGAACCATTCGCTGTCATATCTTTTCCCCTTATTCCAAAGGATTTCCCACGACTGTGGCAAATAGAGACCGGCAGAATCGATATGCTCCAAATAATAGTCAGCTACTTCCTGAAATTTCTCATTTTCGTCTGCCGTTTTCAATGTGCCGGCATAGGCTGCTAAAAATTTAAATGACCGGTCACCTTTTTCATAATGCCGGGTCATTCCCGCCAATGAGGTTTTTGGATTCAGGCCTGCTTTCAATTTTTCTTTAAATTCAGGAGCTTTGGCTCCTCCGGAAATCCGGTGTATGATTTCTCCTTTTTCATCCAAAATCAGATAATGGGCATAAAACTTTACCCTGTAACGTTCTGCCAGTTTGCGTCCCTCTTGGGTTTTGGGCATATCCACACGTAAACTGACGAAATGTTTCTGAATAAACGAAACCAAATCGGGATCTGTCAGTACGACAGAGTCCATCAGTACCGAAGGACCGGCCCATCCGGCATAACAATTGAAAAAAATCGGTTTATGTTTCCGGGCGGCCTGTTGCATGGCCTCTTCCAAAGTAGTACAATACTGGATACGTTTGTTCTTTTCTTCTTTAGCCCACACTGTCGAAACAAGCAGACAAAAAACAATCAGGAATATATTTTTCATATGAGTTTGGTTTTTTCTATTTTACTAATCGAACACTATAAGAGGGGCGTACATTTTCAGTTGTACTGATTAAACGGCTTGTCATGCGCCGGATTCCGGAATGATACAGGGATATGTTACGGACGATTCCGTTAGATAAACTGTCCGATATTACAATCTGATCACTGCTCCAGAAGTAAGCACCTTCATTTTTATACACATAACGGGAATTGTAGGCTGTTGACAAGGCATATACGGCAGCTCCGCCATACAAGGCATCAAATCCGATTCCTTGTTCTCCTGTTTTCAATAGCTCACCTGCGTGGCCTCTCCAATTTTCCAGGCCCTCCAATTCTCCGGCATCCATTCCCAAATGACGTTCCAGCATCATCCATTCCGCGTCAGTGGGCAAATGAAATCCTTCCGGAGCTCCTTCTTTTACGGCTTTTAAAGCTCCTTCATACGAATACAGGTAACCGAAACGTGTCAGGTAATCCTGGTCGACCTTAAAATAATAATTTACAGCATCATTCCATATGGCCATCAATTCATCTTTAATATCATCGTGCATATTATAAGACAGGAGGTTAGGAATGGTGTAGTTGCCTACTTGTGTCACAATCCAGTCTACTCCGTAGGGACTGCTCGTATTCAAACGGCCTGCCTCATCGGCAGCCAAAAGCTGTTCGCGCAGATAGAGCAGAAATTTCCGACCGGAATAATTCCGGCAAAAAGTTTGGTAACTATTCATATTTGTACCTTCCAATATGGCACGCTCAGTGCCTCCGTATGATTCTCCGTAAGTCACCAGATCGGCAGCTGTAGCTTCGTCCGGACGGTAACGGAAATTTTCTGCCAGCCAGGTCTGGTTTCCTATGGTCAGGGTTTTATAAACATTTCCTCCTTTATCCGTTACCGTACCGTAGGTAATCCCTTCCGGCTTCGGGATCACAGTCGTCTCATCGTCATCCTGACAAGCCAGTCCTGTCAATACCAGCCCTAGCAGACAACAAAAATATTCGATCTTTTTCATATACAATTCAGTATTATAATTCAACACCTAACTCGTCCCGGATGATGGCATACAGGATTTCATATTTCTTAATCACAAGCGGGGAACTTTCCCAGCGTTCCAGAAATTGTTTCCGGGGATATTTCATCATCTCCTCCAGGTAAAGTTCCAGATCAACATCTGTATTTCTAGGCGTAAAACGGCTTCCATACCCCGGATCATAGCTGACAAACCCCAATGTTCCGACTAATCCCCGGCAATAGAGGGCATAATTATCAAATTCTTCATCCGTCCAGACTCCTTCCGGCCAATTCGGATTGGTAACATTTCCATAGGTCATCATCTCTTTCCGGTAACTGCTGTCCTGTTCCCATTCTTCCACTAGCGGCCAAGGAAACCAAATCTGTAAACTGGCCGAACTTCTCCAATAAGGAATACGTTCGTCCGGGTAAAACTCCCCCCAATTTTTATCATATAGACTTTCATCCAACATATTATTGAAAGCATTCAGTTCGTCACTATAATTCTGAACCTTTAGTTTCACGATTTCATTCCGGTAACCGGCGGCTTTTTCCAGCATATCCTCTTCGTTTATCTGATTTATCCAGGAAAACATCAGGTTCCGGTAACGGCTGATTATTTCTTTTTGTTCCACTCCTGCAGAAGATAGTTGATAACATTTTTCTGTCAGCCACAATGCATATGGATAAAGTGCCTGTTGGCTGTTTTTCAGAAAAATTTCCGCAAAACGTAAAGATTTCATCATCAGTCCGGGATCGGTCAGCCGGGTCACCTGATAGGTGACCGATCCGCTGTTTGTCCCGCTGAATGCCCAGTTCAGATCCAGGGTTTCATAACGGAAAACCGAATCTCCGTTAACATCTGTTTTCACAAACACTTTTCCGATGGTATCGTTAAAAAAGACCGGAACCCCATAAGTGGTATACAGTTCATACCGTTTGTGCTGAATGGAATCGTTCGGATCATCCTGGATCGTATACAGATTTTCAAATCCGGTTCCGGGGGTTATCCCGTCCTCTTTCTGGCAAGCCAGCAGCAGGCAGGCCAGCAGCATATATAATCCTATTTTTTTCATACTTTTGTTTTATTGATTGTCAACTATTCGTCATCGCCCAGCGGAGAACGTTTGTTTCTCGGATTTTCCGGCATTTGTTCTTCGTCGTATTCCAATACAGATTTCGGAATCTGCATCACATAAGCCGGATCATTTTTCTCCAATACATAAATATCGGTATGATAAAATGTATAATTACCGAAACTATTGAATACCCAGGCCAGCAAATTATTTACAGCCAAATAAACAGGCCGGAAAACATTTACCCCCATCCGTCCAAATGCACTATATGGATCGAGCAGGCTTAACAAAACAGTAGCACCGAGTAAAAAAGCCAACACCACTATTCCCAACACCCCATAACGCAAAACGCGTTTTTCACGGGTATAATGATAATGCTTTTTACGATTTATTCTCTTCGCTATCCAAGCTACGACATCCTGAAAAATACCCATCGGGCAAATCACCGAACAATAAATACGCCCGAATAATAGTGTCGCCACCAGCAGGATCAATACAATTCCGAAACTCCCCGCCAATAAGGCCGGGACAAACTGTATCCGTGCCAGATTAGGCCATCCTGTAGTTAAACCGGCAAAATCCAGGAAATAAAAGGTAATCACGACCCCCATGACTACCGCAAACAAAACACGTAATTTTTTTAGCATAACATCCCCCACCTTTAGCCTTTTGCCTTTAGCCTTTAGCTTTTTGCTTTTAGCTTTTTAATTCATTTCCATATGTTCCTGATCGGTCAATTTTTCGCAATAATGACATTTCAGGACGATCGGTGAATCCTTGACTACGGTAAACTTCGTTCTTACCTTTTCGTGATTGGTAATACATTTGGGATTCATACATTTGACGATTCCTTCAACCTTTTCCGGTACATTAACTGTCTTTTTCTCCACGACATCATAATCCCGGATGATATTGATTTTTGCAGAGGGAGCGACCAAAGCTAATTTGTTTACTTCATCATCTTCCAGAAATTTATCCCAGATTTTGATGATTGCTTTCTTTCCCAATTTACTACTCTTCAAATTAGCGCCGAAGGTCATTGCATTATCCATACCAGTGATTCCTAATACATTGATCACATCGAATAATTTATCTGCCGGAATATGGTCGATCACTGTTCCGTTTTCTATAGCGCTTACTTGTAATTCTTTCTTTGCCATAATAAATCCTATTTATAATTTCAACATTTTGGTTTCCGATTTACGATTTTATCCTAAACCGTAAATTGCAAATCCTCCATTATTTCAATCCCAAAGCCTTGGAAATAATAGCCTGCCGTGCAAACACACCGTTACGGGCTTGTTCGAAGTAATAAGCTTTCGGATTTTCATCCACATCGACATCGATCTCATTTACACGAGGCAGCGGATGCAGGATACGCATATTCTCTTTTGCATTAGCCAACATAGCATTTCTCAGGATATACACATTTTTTACTTTTTCGTACTCCAATGGATCGGCGAATCGTTCCCGTTGTACACGGGTCATATACAGAATATCGGCTTTACCGATCACTTCGTCCAGTTCGGTATGTTCATAATAAGGGATATTCAATGCTTTTAAATGCAGTTTATAAGCTTCCGGCATCTGCAAGGATTCAGGAGCGACAAAATGGAACGTCGGATGGAAATGACTCATAGCTTGTAATAAAGAATGTACCGTCCGTCCGTATTTCAAATCCCCGACCATACAAATATCCAAATTTTCCAAAGTCCCCTGAGTTTTGTAAATGGAATAAAGATCGAGCATTGTCTGCGAAGGATGTTGGTTTGCTCCGTCTCCGGCATTTACCACAGGATGAACCGCAACTTCACTGGCATATCTAGCAGCCCCTTCTACCGGATGCCGCATCACGATCAAGTCAGCATAATTATCTACCATCTTGATCGTATCCTTCAGAGTCTCTCCCTTGGTGACACTCGAAGAAGAAGCATCTGTAAAACCGATAATACGCCCCCCCAAACGGTTGATCGCAGTCTCGAAACTCAACCGGGTACGGGTAGAAGGTTCAAAAAATAAGGAAGCCACTACTTTACCTTCCAATAAACGCTGATTCGGATTGGCTTCGAATTCAGAAGCCAGTTTCAGTACTTCCAGAATCTCTTCTTTGCTGTAATCTTCGATGGATACTAAGCTGTGTGTGTTCATATCGCTATATTTAATGTTTGTTGACTAACAGACAAAAAAAAACCAACAAGTCTAACGACAATGTTGGTTTAATAAATCTTTATCAATAAATCGGCGATTCTGTCTGAAATGCTCGACAGTATGTTTAAAAATTCCGATATACAGATGTTCTGATTTCATATCAGAGCTCAAAAGTATATAAAAATTTTATATCCGTAAAATTTTTATCGCTCAAAAATGAAAAATTCCGAAAAATAGCCGTAACCCTCACCCCAACTGTACGATCCGATCGACAATATCGTGAGCGACTTCCTTTTTACTTTTCAGTTCATATTGCCATTGCACCTCATTCCGGTCGATGATAGTCACCTTGTTGGTATCATAACCGAAACAGGCATTGCTATCTATTCAAAACGATCAGGTCGAGATTCTTTTTGTGCAGTTTCCGCAGGGCATTTCCTGTTTCATCGTCCGTTTCGAGGGCAAACCCCACCAATACCTGTCCCTTTTGTTTCCGGCGCCCCAATTCGGCCGCAATATCACAGGTCGGCTTCAATTTCAACACCAGCTCTTCTTCCCCTCTTTTTAACTTCAGGTCTGCCTTCCGGTCGGGAGTAAAATCGGCCACAGCCGCACAGGAAACGATAATATGACTGTCTTCCGCATAGTTCATCACCTGTTCGAACATCTCCGCAGCCGATTCTACATTTATCCGCCGAATCGCCGGATGTTCGGTTTGCCGGGAAACAGGTCCGGCGACCAAAACCACTTCAGCTCCCCGGGCAGCGAACTCCTCAGCCAAGGCAAACCCCATCTTACCCGAAGAGTAATTCCCGATAAAACGGACCGGATCGATCTTTTCATAAGTAGGCCCTGCCGTCAACAATACCTTTTTACCCAGCAGATCACCCTGTCGTTCAAAATAACGATGGATAGAAGCGACGATCTCTTCCGGTTCAGCCATTCTTCCCTTGCCCACCAAACCGCTTGCCAGTTCACCGGCAGCAGGCTCGATCACCCGAACCCCGTAACTTTGAAGAATGTGCAGGTTCTGTCGGGTAGCAGGATGACGATACATATCCAGGTCCATCGCCGGAGCAACCATTACCGGACATTTGGCCGACAAATAGGTCGTCAGCAACAAATTATCGGCTATACCGTGGGCCATCTTTCCCAAGGTATTCGCTGTCGCCGGAGCAATCAGGTATAAATCGGCCCAAAGCCCCATATCCACATGAGAATGCCAATCTCCGTTTTCCGGATTATAAAACTCTACCATCACCGGATGTTTGGACAATGTAGCCAAAGTCAATGGAGTAATAAATTGTTTGGCCAATTCCGTCATCACCACCTTTACTTCTGCCCCTTCTTTCACTAACAGACGCACCAGAGAAGCCGCTTTATATGCTGCTATACTACCGGTTATCCCAACGATAATATGCTTTCCTTTCAACATCGTGAAAAAACAATTATTTCTAGATTTATGAATTACGAGTTTTCTTATTAACTAAAAATGTACCAATGTATCCTCCTTATTATCGGTACATTGGTACATTTACAAAACTGTACATTAAAATCACTGTTTAGAGCGATTTTTTCTCTTCTGTTTTTTTCTCCGTTGCCGGATTTCTGAAATAGATCTGCCCATCTTCGAATTCCTGGGTAGCAATAAGCACCGGTTTTGGGATCCGCTCATAAAATTTGGAGATTTCAATCTGTTCCCGATTTTCAAAAATCTCTTCCAGATTATCGGTATAGGAAGCAAACTCCTGCAACTTACGACTCAGTTCCTCCTTCATCTCGACAGCAATCTGATTAGATCTTTTGGCAATAATGGCCACAGCCTCATAAATATTATTATCGGCTTTTGCAGCCAATACGGCAGGGTTTCGTGTA
>OLWA01003828.1_pt1 | contig 10859 bp, 9 predicted proteins | sample 1673251 | NCBI WGS metagenome assembly OLWA01 (sample SAMEA3178937, study PRJEB25190) | human gut metagenome | biome: human gut; feature: human-associated habitat; material: faeces | place: Austria | collected 2013
CCGTCCCGCATTGCTTACCATGCCGACCCCCATGTTTTTAGCTTCCAGCTATTATAAAGATGAATATCTGGCTTATGAGTTCGAGCGTAATCCCCATTTGAATAAGTCGGGCAACGAGTCAATGAACCACTGTCTGATATACGAACTGTTGTGGCGTGACTACGACCTGAAAGGAAAATCTCCCGACGACCTTCCTTTGACACGTTATTCCGGTACTCCCTACGGCTGGATGATTGCCCGTACGGGCTGGGACGCCAACAGTGTGATTGCCGAAATGAAAATCAACGAGCAGTTTGTGGGCAATCATCAGCACATGGACGGCGGCAGTTTCCAGATTTACCACAAAGGCCCTTTGGCTATCGATGCCGGCGCTTATAGCGGTAGTTCGGGCGGTTACAACAGCCCCAACAACAAGAATTATTTCAAACGTACCATCGCTCATAATTCGTTGCTGGTGTACGACCCTGATGAAAAGTTCGGATGTTGGAACTATGGCGGTGGCGGAAAGACCAGATTCGCATCCAATGATGGCGGGCAGCGTATGTGTGGTGAAGGTTGGAAAACTTGCAATTCGCTCGACAGTCTTTTGTCCGAGGAGTATACGGTGGGTAAAGTGTTGGCTCACGGATTTGGCCCTGATGCGCAAGCTCCCGATTATTCTTATTTGAAAGGTGATATTACCCAGGCCTATACCCGGAAAGTGAAAGAGGCCAAACGCTCTTTCGTATTTCTCAACCTGAAGTCCGAAACAGTGCCTGCCGCACTTATTGTATATGACAAAGTATCGGCTTCCAATCCTGATTTCCGGAAATACTGGCTGCTGCATAGTATCGAAGAGCCTGCGCTTGAAGGCAACACTTTCACAGTTCGGCGTACCAAGGACGGTGATAGCGGTATGCTGCATAATACTGTCCTTTTACCCCAAGCGGATAATATCCGTATTGATAAGGTTGGCGGCCCCGGCAAGGAAAATTGGGTGTTCGGCACTAACTATCCCAACGATGCCGTAGCCCCTTATCTTGACAATGCCAATGAGCGTGGAGCTTGGCGGGTAGAAGTTTCACCCGCTGCCCCTGCCGTTACCGATAACTTCCTGAATGTGATACAGGTTGCCGATAACCGATGCAATCAGTTGAACAAAGTACAGCGTATTGAGAATGACCGGATAGTAGGTGCTCAGTTAGCCGATCGTGTCGTTACGTTTGCCAAGAGTAGCGAACCGTTGCAGAAGGACTTCACGCTGACAGTTAACGGTACAGGTACATATAAATTCGTCATCACCGACCTTAAAGCAGGTAATTGGCAGGTAAAGAAGAACGGCTGCGTCTTTATTCCGTTGGCCGAGGTACGGGCTTCCGACGGGGTGCTTGCTTTTGAGGGGACGGCCGGTAGCTATGAATTTTGTAGGTGACGTAAATAAATGGTAGAATATATCATTTTGGTGTTGTAAGTTTTGTTGGCCGTAAAATATTCAAGCGTAATTGAAAACTCTTAATTTTAAAGAGGAGCTTCAATTACGCTTGAAGCAATAAATAGTTGTTATTTACTTATTATAGAATCTAAAAACAGCTTATATATGAAGATTGAAGATATTATAGATATAATAAATATCAGAAGTAATCCTAAGGCAGGGATGTATTTTGAGTTATTTGTCCAGAACTTACTTAAACTACATCTTGAAAAGCAGGGTAAACATTATGATATTGAATACCCCATTGATAATATTCGGCTGGATGGTTATGCTAAAGATGGTATTGATCATTATGAAGGACCTGTCTTCGTTGAAATTAAAGGTCTGCGTTCTCCCAATTCAGGAATAATAGATTCTATCATCCGCACAATGACACATATATTAGATTCTACAGCAGCAAACTACTTAATACTCATCTGTCCCATTGCTTCTGATAAGATGAGGACAATGTTCAGAAATGAAACTCCAAGATTAATTCTATGGGGAATCAGTGAAATAAATGAATTGATTGATGCGCATAAAGAAGAGGCCGAATATATAGCTAACAATTTATTTAAGTTAGAAATAGAGAGTGATCTCAGCAAGAACGATAGTGATTGGAAGAAAGCAAGAGAAGAACTATTGATGTCTGTAAAAAAGGAATATGAAGAAGGCAATATTTCGCTTTTGTTAGGTGCAGGCGTATCTTGTAGTGCCGGGCTTCCTAACTGGGAGACCTTATTAAACTCTCTATATGCTAATTTGGTTAATAAGATTTTTAATAATGCTACTGTAAATAATGATACTATTAAAGCTATTACGAATAAATTTATAGAAATAAATAATAGTTCGGCATTAGCTATTGCCCGTTATCTCAAAGCCGGACTATCATCAAAAGACAATGATGCTGTATTTATTTCTGCTGTGAAAAATGCTTTATATACCTCGCAGAGAACTTCGTCCTCATTAATAGAATCAATCCGGAATTTGTGTATCCCTAAAAGCAGTGGGGCAAAAGTAAAGTCTATAATTACTTATAATTTTGATGATTTAATAGAAATCTCTCTCAGTGAAGCGGAGCTTAAATATAAGACGATATATAGAGATGAAGAACAATATGAGTCACACGAATTGCCAATATATCATGTACATGGTTTTATCCCCGGCAATGGGAAACTTGATAGGGAAACTCCTTTGATTTTTTCTGAAGAAGCATATCATAAAGTTTATTCCGAACCATATCATTGGTCTAATCTTGTTCAGTTAGCGACACTGCGAGAGAATAATTGTTTAATGATTGGACTGTCATTGAGTGATCCTAATCTACGTCGTTTGTTGGAGATTGCTGCTCAGAAACAATCAAAGAATTGCAGACATTACGCTTTTATTAGAAGACTAAATAATGATCGGATTAATGCTACGGATAATGTGAAGATTGATGAAGCTTCGGTAAATAAGATATTACAAGTACACCATATTATTCAGGAGAAGATGATGGATAGCCTAGGAATAAAAGTTATTTGGGTCGAAGATTATAACGAAATACCTGTACTCTTGGATAAAATACGGGAATAGATGTCCTATATATTTAGTGTAAGGTGTGAACTTATCGACTTATTCCTTGCACCAAGATGAGAATTTAGCCAAGTCCTAAGTTGGAACATATCGGTGTTTCTCTATTTATTTGTATATCTTTGTTGTGCAAATAATGATCATCTTGAATATTCATAAAAAATATATACATCAGCAATATGAAACAATATGAAGCTGTCATAGAAACTTTAGATAAGTTGGGTGGAGTCGCAACTTTAGGCGAATTGAACAGAGAAGTTTTTAAAATAACCGACTGTGAATGGAAAACAAAAACACCATTTGCCAGTATCCGCCGCATTGTGCAAAAAACTAAAGGTATTTACAAAATAAAGCCCGGACTATATGGACTTGAGAAATACAGAAAACAGATAGAAGATAGGGGGATTATAGTTGAAACCGAGAAGAATAAAGATTCGAACGATGTCATAATGTTCAACCATACTTACTATCAAGGCATTTTATTAATAATAGGTAAGTACCATAACATGCAGACTTTCGTACCCAAACAAGATAAAAACAAGAAATTCTACGATGGGCGTAAGTTACATGAACTTTCTACTCTTTCGGAACAGCCGCCTTATTCCTATCCTCAAATGACAAAGCGCAGTGCCACTATTGATACGATATGGTTCAACGGACGTAATATGCCTCATTCATTTTTTGAGATAGAACATTCTACTGACATCCAGAATTCTTTACTGAAGTTCAACGACCTGCAAGATTTCTATGTAAGAATGGCTATTGTCGCTGATATAAAACGTAAGCCTGAATTTGAAGCTAAGATGCAGTTTCATGCATTCGATCATTTACGGTTGAACAAACGCGTGGCGTTTTTAAGTTATGATGCGCTTATTAAGCAGTATGAAATGGAACAGGAAAAACAATCATTTGAATTTATCCTTTAGACTTGTAGCTACTTATACTGTTAGCCTATATACTTAATCAGAGTGAGGCTATTCAGCAATACTGCTTTTGAATGGATTTTTGAAAAAGTCAACAAAAGATTATAGTAAGCAAATCAAGAGTGCTAAACAAATATTGGAGAATTTTGAATTATGAGAAAGTTAGATGAAAATAAGTTAGCAAAATTGCATACGGCAGGTGAGTTGTTAGATAGGAAATATGGAGAAATAGGGACGGAATTCCGAACCTCTTTTCATGAAAAATCAATTGCATGGTATTATGGCGAGATATTGCGTGATCGTCGTAAGGAGTTAAAGATAACTCAACAGGAGTTGGCAGAGAAAGTTGGTACGGCACGAAGTTATATTGCCCGTGTGGAAAAAGGAGAAACTGATATTCAAATTTCAAGTTTTTTCCGTATAGCTCGTGCTTTGGGCATTGAATTTACTCCTACATTTTTATAGATTTTTCTTATTTGTACCATGTAGCTGCTATACCTATATATTACGGACACAGCGTATCGCATAATTATTTTGTGGAAAAATATTCCAATCAACATAACTTATTTCTCCTTGTTGATAAGCAGGATTTAGAATTATAAATGCTGTACCGGGAGTAGACCAGAAAAGTCCTCGTAATCCGCTTTCTGTATATGGAGAGTTATGTTGTGGAACGTAGCCGCTATAAGGAAGAAACAGGGTATTACCGAATTTATAACCTGTGATTCCATTTAGAGTAGCGCCTACTATATATTTGGAACTGACTAGCTGATGCACCTCGGTTAATGTAGGCAATCTCCATTTGCCCGCTGCATTGATAACTTTCCTACATGGGTCATTAGCTTCAGTCCATGGAGTAGTGGGAGTTGTAATATCCGGATATGGGTTGAGGGTGTTACATATAAAGAAAGCGCCGCTTTCTGCTCGAGCTTCATATTTTTCTGTGCTGCTGTAAAAAAGATACTGGTTGCTACTTTTGTATAAGTTTCCATTAGCCCACAATGCTCCCCCTACAATATACCCTTCTGTCGTAGTGAACGACACATTACTATAATATGTATTATTGGCGGCCATTGTAAGCCCCGATAGCGTAACGCTTTTATTACTAAACGCTTTCCCGCCAATCGTAAGATTCAGTTTCACCGTTGCATTGGCGGAAGTTTGCGGTAATAGGTAGATATAGCCGCTATATGCACTCATTGCGTTGGGGTTGTCCCAAGTGAGATTTATGCTACCGGTCGTTGCCTGTGTAGTGAATGCGCCATTTGTAAAAGTATAGGTCGCGTTATGCTTAGGCAATGTCACTGTACCCGCACATGCCGTCACTGTTCCCATTCTTCCGGCCTGAGCTATCGCTTGCACCCTGTATCGTGCGCAGTGATGCTTGAATACAATGCCGCTCAACGTATATCTACTTCCTATGTTATTGATAACGACACCGGGCTTTACATACGTCATAAAGTTTTGCCCGTTTGTGGCAGGGACACTTGCGGATCCATTGGTAAAGGCGGCTATCGCATTGGAATTCCCGTATGAATAGAAGATGAATGTGTAAGTTCCTACCGGGACAACCAGACTTTTGACGGTTTGCACGGTACTTCCCGATAACTTGTAATCCCCGTATCCCGCGTAGTTCGATGTGGAAATCCCCGCAGCGGTTGCCGACTTGTAGGCTACCACCCGAAAAACGATGTTATCATCCATATTCGCCCAGCGGGTAGTCGCTTCTCCCTCGGCCGTTCCCGTCGCACCGTTGTCGTGCAGTGTACTAATCTCCATATCCAAACCGTCTTTTCCCTTTACCTCGATAGCCTTTTCCCTTCCGCTTCGTGTACCGGTAATTTCTTCCGTACTCCAGCCGTTCGTCTGTGGCGCTTCCACTTCAATCAGTATGCCGTCGGAAAAAACGTTTTCCGTTTCTTCCTCTTTTCCGCATCCCGCTGCCAGCAGGATAGCCGCTATATAGAATATGCCTCTTATTTTCCGTCCCATATTGTCCTAAGATAAAGTAATCCTCTCAAGGTAAAGTTATCGTTCCCGAACCGGCAACCGTCTGTCCGCCCCATGCTTCAGCCGATACGCTCGTGGCTATCACTAACGTCTTGTCTCCCGTAAGCGCTGCCGCTTCCGTGGCATACCCCGCATTGCTCACGGCTTTAATATTCACTATATAGCGGCAGTTCCTTTTTATCGGTATATAATTTCCCCCGGCGGTAAGGTCTACCCTGTAATAGTTCGTGCTTCCCGCATAAGTCCCGCCCACGACAAGACATACATTATTATCCTTGTTGCTCCCTTGCGGCGTTTCCGCTACATAGATAGTCCGTATCAAAGATTTACCATCCGTACAGGTATAAGTCAGCGCACCGTTTGTTCCGGCATCCGGGGGGATGGATACGTTTGCGACCACATTACCGGTGATGGTTCCCCCGTTCACGGGAGCTACATACCCCTTGTTCTTGGTGCGGTATATACTGGCGCTTGTCAGGGTGAACCCGCTTATTCCCACTGCTGTCTCTCCGTTGAGTGCACAACCCACATCTATACGAGCCAGCGCACGGAGCAGCGTGATTGTTCCCAGAGATGTGGCAGAGGAGATTACCTGTGCCGCCGCTGTCTCTCCCCACATGGGGAAACGCGTGTAGTTCGTCGTGCCCGTTGCGTTCCACTTTCCGCCGGCACCGAATGTAATCATTTTCAGCGCATCGTTTTTAGAGGTGTTCTCCGGTATGACGGGCAGTTTCTTTCCCGCATTGGCTATGACGACGAGCCGGTACTTCTCTCCGGCGCGGCTCTGCTTTAAGGTTACCGTATATTTTCCGCCTTGCAGCAGCACTTGCGGCGCTTCGTAACTGAAAGTTTCCGTTGTACCGGCGGCTTTGAATACCAGCACTTTCAGTTGGGCGATGTCTATCGCATTCTCTTCAACGGACGTAATGGTGCGGGTGGCGGCATCCCGTTCCGTTTCCGGCAATGAAAGGCGGAGCGTGAGCATCACTTCATTATCATCGGCCGGCATGTCGGGCTGTCCGGTATCGCAAGCCGATAAGGCAATGATAGCGACCATGGCGGTTATGATATATAATGTAGCGGCTTTGCTTCTATGTTCCAATATACCTGTCATACTCTTGTCTCTTTACATTTCCGTCTCCTGTTCCACTTCTCCCCAGGGCAGCACTGTCACAAACGTCCTCACTTCGGCGTATCTGAAATCTATTTCAATATCCGTCTGCTTTCCGGCTGCCGCGCATAAGGGCCGCTGTTGCTCGTCGTGTGTAACGGTGCATAGCTTCTCCTGTCCCCTGTATATCTCCACTTCTATGTATTCTCCCTCTTCCGTAGGAAAGATGCGGAAGGGCGGGGCGTAAGCATCCCCTTGTCCGTCCGTGAGAGTCGGCGGTTTGTAGCCCGAATCTTCTCCGCTCACTTTTCCCATGAAGTTCATTTCGCTGCCCGTTCCTTTCACGATAAAGGTATAACCCTCGCCTTTGTCGGCATACCGTTCGGTCAGATAGCGCGCGCGTATGCTCAGCCCTGCCGCCAGTCTTTCCATGACCAGCGTGACGCTTTCTTCCCGTATACCTCTTGTTGCGGTGTTGCTCAACTCCTTACGGCAGTAAAAGAGGTCGGTAACGGGCAGATGGTTTCCCTCGGAATACTGTTTCAGCTTCAGCCGCGCTTCCTCAATCGAAGTGCCCGGTTTGATTTCGGCGGTTATCAGCGTATCTTCCTTGACGTTTCCCCATGCCACCAGCGTGAGCCTGTCATCCTTGTAGTGCCCGAAGAGGTAATCCGACGATACTCCCGCAGGAATCATGCGTACAAATCCGTTTTCGCCGAACAGATACACTTCCGACTTTTCCAGCACTTCGCTTTCGGTGAGGTCGTTGCCTTCGGCATCCACTACCCGTACGTTTACTTCATACTGCATGCAGGCGCTTGTATCTTCCCGCACGCATGATGCGTACAGGAAGATAAGTCCGGCATACAGTGCCGTGAGTATGGATGGGCGGATATGTTTCATGGCTTTGTTATGCTCTCGGCTGCTTATTCAAATGTTACGTCTTGGGTAATGTTCAACGCCCAGTCTGCGACGCTCACCGTCAGCTCCAGTGAAGTAGGGGTTATCTCTCCGTCGGGGTCTTCGGTTCCTATGCTCTTAATCGTGGCTTTTATGGCATAGGTGGTGTTGCGGGCGATGGTGGAAGTCCCTGTACCCGAAGTTCCGGTAATGGTTGTTCCCGTCTGTTTTTTGTTGATGACGACGGGGTAGTAAATGGTAGTTCCCGCGTCACTCGCGTTTTTCTTGAAAGTACCTTCCAGCACCAATGCCGTACGGGTAGTCTCTTCGTTGGGGAAGATATAGAACCAATAGTCGGTTTTATGTTCCGTCTTTACGTTGACGGCCGGGGTTACCGCCGTTGCCAGATAGGAGGCCGTTCCGCTGGAGCCGTTGTGGTTGCCGGTCAGATAGGCGGGCGTTCCCATTTTCGTTTGGCTGTAATTTCCTGTGGCGGGTACCGCTTCTTTCACGGCATTCCGTACAAAGACATTCTTCAGCTCATAAGACGCTGCGGAGTATTGCCCGTTGGGGTCGAAAGCGGTTTTGATACTGCTCACCGATACCCTTGCCACAAGACGGCTCAACGCTGCCGTCATACCTTTGTTTTCACCTGCGCCGAGCGTGAAAGTCGCGCTTTTGCCGCTGTTCTTCACATCCCCGCTCATGGGCAGGCAGTCTTTGGTTTGGGCGTCGGATAGGGCGATGGTTTTCTTCAGAAAGTCGGTCTTGTTCAGCACACCCGCAAAATAGTCGTTCGTGGGAGCATTGGCTACCACCATGCCCGTGCAGTCTTTGGCCGGCGTACAGTTGATGGTTGTGGCGGCGGTTGTGTTTTGGGTCACGGTTTGGATGGCGTTCACCGATTCGTCACTGTTGAAGATGGCGACGGTGAAACGTTTCACGGTGTTTTCCTCGGTCTGCGTGGGCAATGCGCCGCCTGTCGCTTTGGTGTTTGTTCCGTTTCCCGTCAGATGCAGTTCCAGCTTCGCTATGTTCTCCTGCGGCCGGGGTTCTGTCATTCCGTTGTCGTCACCGCCGCATCCGGCGAGTGTAAGGGTGGCAGTTGCCAGCGCCGTCCATAAGTAATTGTTCGTTTTCATATATGCCTGTTTTAATGATTAATATTCGGTTTCTCTTCTCAGGGTTTTCAATGCTTCGTTCGCTTGCTCTATTCCGGTTGCCGCCGCCATGGTAAGATATACTTCCGCCTTGTCGCGGTTTCCTTCCTGCAGGCAGAGTATGCCCATGTTGTTGTATGCCATGGGCAGGGTGGCGAACCTTTCCAGATAGCGGCGGGCCTTTGCCGTTTCGCCTTTGGCGAGGGCTACCGCCGCGGCGTTGATGTTCGCTTCGGGGCTGTCGGGAAACAGGCGGGCTGCCAGGTCGAGCACATCGTTGTACTCCCTGGACCCTTGCGGATAGCTGCTTGCCACTGTAAAGAACTCGTTCAGGTGCAGCGCTTTCCGTTCGCCCGTACGGAACAGCCTCAGGCTTTCCGCCGCATCCGGCGGCCTGCGGGTGTACTCTATTTTGTAGTCCACTCTCATTACTTCGGGGAATATCCTTTCCGCCAGATATTTGTAAGGCTTACCGTCGGCAAGGTTCATCAGCATGCGTTCGCGCCCCTTGTCTATGTCTACATTGTTTATCAGGTCGAGGGCGGCTTCACGGAACATCATGTCGCTTTGCTTTATCAGTGCGGCGATGGAATCCCAATCCTCGGAAATCCAACGGACTTCCAGCGGAGTGCTTGCCGCCAGGCGGTTTTCGCGCAGATACCCTTTCAGGCTCAGCGCACGTACCGGCGCGTTCATCTCGTTCTTTTTCAGATTTCCTATGGGAGCCCCATAACCGGTTATTTCCACTTTGGAAAGCTCCGTTCCGCTTTCCCGTCGGATGTCCTGCAAGGCATTGCGCAGGCGATGATATATCTCGAAGTCCTGCTTCTCTTCGGACAGGCCGCCCAACGGTTTCTCACCTTTCTCCCGGCTGTCCCGGCCGAAGTAGGGGATGGAGCCTGTTATCGTGCGGAGCGTATCCTTGTCCGGTGCGGGTTCGATGAAATTCACCCAAGACAGGTATTTTCTGTCCGTACCCGTGTCCCAGGCGGAAGCGCGTGCTTTGGGCAGGCTCAGCTTGTCGGCTATCTTGTCTTCATAGACGTTTCCTTGCTTCCCGTGGCAGGCGCACTCCTGCGACCGTATCAGGAGCAAGGCGTTCTTCATCCACTCCTGATAGGGCACTGCCACCCGGTAGTGGAACGAACGCGACACCTTGGCGTCATTTCTTATTACTACCGCAGGTATGGGGGCGGGATGCTTGCTGTCGGCAAATTTCTGTTCCCGTCGGTATACTTTCTGCTTCTCCGTGCCGTTAATCAGGACTGCGGGCAGGTCTTGTTCGTTTTCTCCGCTGATGAGTACGGGTGTCAGAGTCAGCGATTCGTCCGAGGGCATTTTCAACCCCTCGAAGTCAACGGACAATTCTATGTTCAGATGTCCGTCCGCAAGCGAGAACCGTTGTCCGGTGACGAACATTTCCCCCCGGTAGAATTCCTGTGCGCAGCCGGTGTTGCAACAGAGCGTCAGCGTTGCCAGAGCCAGAGGAATACGGATTAAGTTTTTCATACTTTCAATTTGCTATGTAATTATTCTTGTTACTATTTTATCATATACACCAGCGATACGGCCGCTTTTGTGGGAGCTATGAAGCTCTTGCGCCCGCTTCCCGTCTTTTCTCCGCAGTGCAGGCAGCGGTAACGTTCGTATGCGGTGTGCAGAAATCCTATGCCGAGGCTTGTTTCCAGTCCCCAGTGCGGAGAGAGGATAAAGTGGTAGCCGTACGAGAAGCC
>OLWA01003830.1_pt1 | contig 10851 bp, 9 predicted proteins | sample 1673251 | NCBI WGS metagenome assembly OLWA01 (sample SAMEA3178937, study PRJEB25190) | human gut metagenome | biome: human gut; feature: human-associated habitat; material: faeces | place: Austria | collected 2013
ACTGTTTTGATGAGAAAAGGGCAATTTGAGTGTTACTTTTTCAGGAAGTTCACGTATACACAATATGGCATCGCAGATCTTGCACAGGAGCTGTCCTTTGGAACCGTTGTTCTTGTAGAGGAACGGTTTTTGGTGCATCACAACGTGGGCAGGTACAGGAGTCAGGGATGTCACACTCTGACCGGCGGCTGATCGGACGGATCTTTTTACCATAACATTTTTCGTAGTAAGGAATGGGTTCTTTGTAAGTCCAGTCCTGACGGAAGTCCGTAATCAGAGGGAGTTCATCAATTTTGAACTTTTGGTACCTTGGGGTATTGAATTAATTGAATCAAATACATTATAATGTCCACAGGTGCTTACCTTTCTATACGGATAATTGTGTTGTGGTGATTCAATTATACTGGTTAATTAGGGGGTAATCACTTTTTTGTATAAAAATGTGAGAATTCCTTGAAAATATAAGGTTTATAAAAATAAAAAAAGGTAGTTGACTTGACATTACCTTCAATTTTAAAAGGGATGAATTTATGAGAAATATATTAGAAAACTTTCCAACGGAGAAATTAATACTACATAAATCGTCTGGGAACACATATGAGGTGAAAGCACTGGTCGGGGCATCGGAAATCCAAAGTGACGATATTACCATACCAATTGAACCAAACGATTACTTTGAACGCAATTTGCCAAATGGAATAATTGAGTATTATAAGGTAGTTGATCCGGGATTCTATAAAGGCATGAATGATATACCTGATCATTATCAGACGAAGGTACAAAGGATTTCAGCTCCAATTATCTATGAAACTAAGGATGCTAAGGAACTTTCGCATATGATTTTCATCAGCCATTCTTCAAAGGATAAGGAATTTACAAAAGCTTTTGTAGACTTACTTTTTGCTATTGGACTTAACGAAGATGATATTGTCTGTTCTTCATATCCTGGTCTTGGAGTACCGCTTAGAGCCAGCATATATGAGTGGCTTGTAGAAAAATTTCAGGAATGTGATTTGCATATTTTCTATTTCCTTTCCCATAACTATTATGAGTCTGCTGCCAGTCTGAATGAAATGGGTGCAGCGTGGGCAATGAAACAAAAATGGGATGGAATTCTGCTGCCAGGTTTCTCTTTTTCAGAAATTGCTGGTTGCATTGACTCTTCTCAAATTGGCATTAAACTTGATGGAGATATAGATGAATTAAAGCATCGGCTTGGTGAGTTGAAGGATGATATTGTTGAAGAGTTTGGCTTGAGATCTGTTAGTGCTACCCGTTGGGAGAGGATACGAAACGAATTTATTGATACGATTCAAAAAATAAATTCGATTGAGGTGCATTCACAGGAGGTGGAGTATATGCTACCTTCAGTTGTCAAAAGAGATAGTATAACTGTATATGCTTATGTCATGCTGATGTACGCTGCCGCTGCCGATGGAACAATAATGGTGCTGTCTACATTGGTCGATACATCCTATCAGGCTGGTGAATATAATATGGAGCGTAGCCAAGAACCGCGGGAATTAGCAGTTTGGGATGATGCTGTGAGTCAATTGCTAGCGAATGGGTATATCAAGAGGACCGGAAGAAACGACCGGATTTATCAGGTCACAGCCGAAGGATATAATATTGCTGATGCTTTTAAAGAACAAAATAATTTAGATCCATCTAAGAAACCGAACGATATATTATCGGAACTCATCGAGTAAATATGATCATAAATTTGAAAAAAGATTGCACCTAAAAAAAGCATTAAGAGCATTGGGGTCAGACCGAGCGTCCAGCTAAGGATATATAGTCCGGTGGGTGGAAGCCCCATCAAATAAGCTGCTAACCACAGTATTTGAAGCGAGTCTTGAGTCTGTCGTGGTAACATTGCAGGCTAAGCGTACTGTCATATGAACAGATACTATTTCGATGTCATGTTTGCAGGGAATGATCACTTGTCAGAGCCTGTTTATTTGGAGTCTAAGAAAAATGAAAACAATAAAACACAATAAAACTTTTTTTAGCATCTTCCATTCAGGAATTTAAATCAGAGCGTCAGGAATTGAAGGCATTTATAGGCCGGTTAAATGATATATATGTCCATCGGGGAATTTACTTTGAATTTTTACTATGTGAGAATTTATCAAATGCAATTCAGAAATACGGTTCTCAGGATATGTATAATAATAAAATCCGTGAATGTAATTATTTCTATATGTTGGTAGGAAAAAATTTGGGCGAATATACCTATCAAGAGTTTGAAGTTGCCTTGTCTGAATTTAATAAAAAAAATCTGCCTCACATATACGTATATTTTAAGCATGAAGGAAGTGATATAAAGTTTTCTGATTCGGTATTACAGTTTATGGAGACGCTGGATAAAAAATTGAAATATTATTATGGCCATTTCTGTGAGCTTGATTCTGTAAAGCTGAATATTTTATTAGAATTGATTAATGATCCTCAGATTGACGGTTTAGTCAAGATAAACGACGGAACGGTTATTGTAGACAATACCCCTCTATTGGATTTAAAAGATCTGCCATTATATAGAGATAATAAGGCTATTTCAGATTTGTGTGAAAGAAAACAGAGATTGGAATTGGAATTTGCTCAATTGTCTGTAGCATGTAAAAAGAATGATGCCCCAGAACTGTATGCGAAGTGGTTGAAAATTAGTGCAGAAAAGGAAATGGTATTAGAAAAACTGCATGCTTATGAAAAAGAATTTCTTTCATTGCTGAATACTGTATCAAAACTCAAAAAGGAAGGACGAGTGCTATCCTGGAGAGAAAAGAGTGCCTGTGATATGATCGATAAAGGGGATATGGATAGTGCGATTGTTCTTCTTAAAGATGTATCAAGAGAAAACGAACTTGATTTGGCAGAAACAATATATGAAAATGGGCGAGATAGGATTGTATCGTTTATTTCCGAAAATAATCTATTGATAAATTGCATAAAGGTGAAAGGGATTTCGCAAAAGAAAGTTCCGGAATTGGTTGAGTATTATGAAGAAAATCTTTCTCTTGAGAGAAAATATCATATAGATTTAATGTGCTATGTAGATTATATTTTGTTTTTATACTCACAGAATAAATATTCTCTTGCTCTCCGGCTTTGTGATGAGTTATTGCAGATATATAGTATTGATGAGACGAGAAATTCGGTGGATGTATATACAGCATGTGGATTAATCAATGCAAAAATACATAACGAAGAAAAGGCGGGGACATTTCTTAGAAAAGCGTATATGTTAAGTAAGGATAATTTTGAAAATGATAAAAATATGCTTGCTAATTGTTGTAACAATCTGGCTTCTTTAATAAGTGAGAGTCCTGAAATGGCAGAAGAGGCCAGAAATTTGTATATAGAAGGGATTTCCCTGATTGAGTCGGACATAAACTTGTCTCAATTTGAAAAAGGAAAAAAACTGCTGAATATTTATATAAATCTTGGGGCGTTATTGAGAGCAGCACATAATGAAGAAGCTGAAAAATATTATATAAAGGCGATAAAGTTATGTACAGAATGGAAGGAAAAAGAACCTGCATATTTTGTTCCTGCATTATGTATGGCTTTAAATAACATAGGAAATTATTATTGCGAAAGAGAGCAATGGGATAAAGCTGCGAGAAGTTTTGAAAATGCAATTCCAATTTTGAGAAAGTTAGTTTCTTTCAATAAGTCGGTTTTTTTGCCTGAACTGGCTAGAAGTTATAATAATTATGGAATTTGTCTTGGAAATAGTAATCCCTCGAAAGCTAAAATGGTATTAGAAAAAGCGTTAAATATCAGGAGAAAATTATCAAAGGAAGAACCTGCTGCATATTTGATGGACGTAGCACAGAGTGCAAACAATTTAGCTATATTATTGGATTGCCCATGCGTAGATGCGAAAGAAAACGAAATAGAAGATTTGTTTGCTGAAGCATTGGAGATAAGAGAATCACTTAATCAGGATTATTACTGGAGCTGGGTAGCTGATATTGCTAGCATTGGGGTCAGACCCCGGTAAACTCGACCGGTAAAAAACGATAAACTTTGTAAGTAGAAAATAAAAATACTCTGAAATTTTTATTAAATTGAAAACGTAAGATAAATAATGGTTGCAAAACCCCATCATGAGTGATATGATTACCAAAATAACAGAAGAAAGATAGGTGAAAAACCTTCATGCAGGTAAATATAGAAAATTATATCGCAGAGAAGGAAGCACGTGAGAGAAGATTGCTTATATATGCGGAGAAAGTGCAGGAACGGATGCTGCACAATTCCTCAGAAATCATTAAGAAGCTGGTAGAGGAAAGACACCGCCAGAATATGACCCAGCAGGAGATATCAGATATTATGGGAGTGCTGCCATCGAACCTTGCGCGTTTCGAGAGCGGGAGCAGGATACCTACACTTGTAGTACTGGAGAAATATGCAAATGCTTTGGGAAAGCACATTGACATAGAAATCCGTGATTTTAAAGAGTAACATTGGAAAATGAGGGAATTAGATGAGTCCCTCATTTTTAACAATAAATCATAGATGATAATATAATAAATAACATTGTTCTGAAAAGTGAAACGAAAATGATTATGGCAAGAAAGCTGAGAACATGGTTTCCAGGTGCTTTTTATCATCTGATGCACCGTGGTGTGAGGAGAACTGCAATATTTGAAGATGAGATGGATTACCAGGTGATGCTGGAAATGTTAAAGGTATCTCTGGAAAAATATAATTGTAGCCTCCATGCATACTGTCTGATGACGAACCACATTCATTTATTGCTGGAAACTAATGATATGGAGATCGGAAAGATGATGAAATATTTTTCTGGCTGCTATGCAGGCTATGTGAATCAGAAGTATCATTACCATGGGCATGTGTTTGAAGGACGATATAAATCCTGCCTGGTAAAAGATGATGCTTATTTTTTACAGACTAGCCGGTATATACATCTGAATCCGGTAAAAGCTGGCATGGTCAGATATCCGGAGGAATACCGCTGGAGCAGTTACCAGACAATGCTCGGTCTTTCCGATGATAAGATCACAATGGTGTCGAAGACACTGGCTTATTTTAAAAATGACAGTGTAATGCGTTACCGGGAATTTGTTGCAGATACAGGACACAAATATGTTATGCAGGAGCAGAAGGTAGGAAGAATGATAGGAGATGATGAGATATGGCTACCTTGGTAAGGAGTTTTGCAATACAGGGGATTGATGGATATGGTGTTGATATTGAAACAAAGATGCTGGAAGGACAGCCGTCTATTTCGATCATCGGACTGGGAGATCTGGCTGTCAAGGAGGCAGCGGAAAGAATCCAGGCAGCGATTGATGAGAGTGGTTATGTATTTCCGAAGAAGCGTGTGATTATCAGCCTTGCCCCAAGCGATAAAAAGAAAAGCGGTTCTCATTTTGATCTTGCAATGGCAATCGGGGTACTGCAGCAGAGTGGGGATATCGGCGCAAAGAATCTTTCTGACTATGGTTTTATCGGGGAATTATCCCTGGATGGCGGGATCCGGGCATGCAGGGGAATCCTTCCGATGGTAATTGCAGGCCAGAAGCTGGGCATAAAGAAGATAATCGTGCCGGGCGCAAACTTCAAGGAGGCAAGCCTGGTCCATGGACCGGAAATTATGGGGTTTGAAAATTTAAATGATGTGATACGCTATCTGGAGGGAAAGATTACGGGCTCTGAATGTACGTCTAAAAGATCAGAGGGGAATGATGAGGCACTGCTTTCCAATCTGGATTTTGCAGATGTTAAAGGCCAGGAGGATGTGATAGACGCAGTAGTTTTGGCAGCTGCAGGTGGGCATAATCTGTTGATGATTGGGGAACCAGGCTGTGGGAAGACCATGATTGCCCAGAGGATTCCTACCATTTTGCCGGAGATGACAGAGACAGAATGTCTGGAAGTTACAAAGATATACAGTATTTCCGGGCTTCTTCCCAATGGCCACTCCCTCATAAAATACAGACCTTTCCGCTCTCCACATCATAATGCTTCGTTAAATGGACTGATTGGCGGAGGGGTAAATGCAATGCCGGGAGAAGTATCACTTGCCCATAACGGCGTCCTGTTCCTGGATGAACTGGCGGAATTTTCAAGGAGAACACTGGATGCATTAAGACAGCCAATCGAAGATAAACAGGTTTCTATTTCAAGAGTAAATGGAACGCATACCTTTCCATCCAATTTTATGTTTGTTACAGCAATGAATCCCTGTCCATGCGGTTATTATCCAAGTGCGAAGTGCAGATGCACGGATTACGAGATCATCAAATACCGAGGGAAAATATCAGGGCCGATCATGGACCGGATGGATATCCAGAAAGAAGTCCATCCCGTAGATTTCTTTACTATGAAAGATCAAAGGGCGGCATATAGTTCTGCAGAGCTGCGAAAAAAGGTGGAAAGTGCAAGAAAAATACAACAGACTCGTTATAAAGATGAAACTGGAATCAGCTGTAATGCGCAGATGACTACCGGATTGATCCAGAAATATTGTGAGCTTGATTCTGAGTCATTGAATCTGTTGAGAGAATCCAGTGAAAAATATGGTTACAGTGCGCGTGTGATCCATAAGCTATTGCGCCTTGCAAGAACCAGTGCGGATCTTGGCGGAGCAGAAAAAATCCGTCTGACAGATATCCAGAAAGTTCTGACCTGCCGCGAATTAGACGAAAGTACCAGCAAAATGGTGATGGTGAAATGATGGCTCACTGGATCTGGCTGACACAGCTCCCTTATATAGGATCTGTAACAGCAAAAAGACTAATTGAAAAAATAGGCGATGCGGAATTAGTATACCATACAGATCCCGAAATCCTTGCACAAAAGATAAAATTAACGGCGAAGCAGCTGCAAAGCATAAAGGAAAACAGAAATCTTACTGCAGCCAAAGAAGTATTGTATCAGTGTAAAAAAAATAATATATCAGTCTTAGACTGGAACAACCCTGCATATCCGTTAAGAGCCAGGAAACCGTCTGATGCCCCAGTGGTTTTATATTGCAAAGGACAGTTGAGAAAAATGGAAAATACAGTGGGAATTGTGGGAGCAAGACGGTGCAGCCAGCAGGATAAGAAAAAGGCGGTGGAACTTGCACAGGAGTACACGCAAAAAGGGATCCTCGTGATCAGTGGTATGGCAAAAGGAATAGACAGTTATGCCCATACTGCATGCCTGAATTCCGGTGGCTATACAGTCGCAATCGTCGGAAATGGTCTTGATATCTGTTATCCCAGTGAACATATCCGGCTTATGGAAAGCATAGAAAAATACGGTCTTTTATTATCCGAATATCCACCCGGAGTTCGTCCAAGCCAGTACAATTTTCCACGAAGGAACCGGCTTATCAGCGCCTGGTCAGACAGGCTGATTGTAATCGGTGCCGGAAACCGAAGCGGCGCAAACATTACAGCCGAATACAGCAGAAAGCTCGGGAGAGAGATTGAGTGGTGGTGAAGAGGGATAAGATGTGTTATGGTGACCTTAGGCTATATATTTTGAAAATACAAATTACTGGAATGGTTCTAAGGGACAGCTTGATAAAAGGGTAGCTTTATGGTACCATGAAAACACAAATGGAACTTGCTGGTGAATGAAAATCGATGGCGTAGCCTGATAACAGTCAAGACCATCGGTTTTTTGTAAATTTTGAATAAACTACCTCAAAGAGAGAAGCGAATGTCGACGTCTCTGTCAGATGAAAAATTGACAAGTTATCTTGAAAAATGCTATAGTTGAGTCGTTAATATTTATAAAAATAGATACCCGTTGAAAGGGGATAGAAATTATGTGTGAATTTAGAATTGAGGAATTAAGTCTTTTTAATTACAGAAGATTTGAAAATAAAAAATTTACGCTAAATTCAAGAATGAATGTTTTTGTAGGGAAAAATGGTTCTGGAAAGACATCCGTGTTAGAAGCTGCAAATGTGATGTTAGGAGCATATCTTGCAGCCTATAAAACGTATGTTCCGTCTCGGTTTGTATATAATATAAAATCAACAGATGCAAGACAGAAAGCACAGATTTCTGAGGATAATACAATTCTTACTACGGGAACAATTTCACAGTATCCATGCAAAGTGAGTTGTAAGGCACGGTGGGATAAGAAGAGTGAACTTATAGAATTTCAACGTGTTATTTTGAAAGAAGATGCCAGAACGAAATTTGGTGGCGCCAATCCTATGCAGCCAACTGTAATTGAATGGGAACAGAAAATTTCTCAGGCGGATCATTCGGATAGTGAAGTCATTCTTCCGCTGGTGCTTTATCTTAGTACGGCACGATTATGGAAAGATGGGAATAAAAAAGCGGTTAAGAAGGGGGTATTTGGAAGAACAGAGGCATATAGTCATTGCCTTGATGCACAGCACGGACTGGACATTGCGTTTCATTATATTGATACGCTTAAAGCTGTTGCAGTAGAAGAAAATGGTGGAAAGCTTTTTCCGGCTTATGAGGCAATTTTGCAAGCAGTAAATGAAGCATTCAGAGAAGAACTTCAACCAGGAGAAGAAATTATATCGTCAACAAAGTATGAGAATGATATGATTGCGCTTAAAACAGCGGATGGAATAGTTTTGCCACTCCAAATGTTGAGTGATGGTTATCGGAATGTAATAAAAATTATTCTCGACATTGCTGCAAGAATGTGCATTTTAAATCCGTATTTAAAAGGAGAGGCTTTGAAAAAAACACCCGGAATCGTTCTGATTGATGAGATTGATCTTAGCCTGCATCCTACCTGGCAAAGACGTATTGTAGGAATTTTAAAAGAATTATTTCCAAAAATCCAGTTTATTTGCGCAACACATTCTCCGTTTATCATTCAATCATTGGAGGAAGGGGAACTGATTACGTTAGATCAGCCATTGGACAGTGAATATTCGGGTGAGGGACTTGAGGATATTGCGGAGGATATTATGGGAGTAGTATTACCGCAATATAGTGAGAAGAAGCGAAAAATATATGAAGTGTCGCAGGAGTATTTTGCTGCACTGCGAGATGCTAAAACACAGGATGAAATAGAGAAACTTGGAAAGAGACTGGCTGAATTAGAAGCTGAATATAGTGAAAATCCTGCATACATGGCGTGGGTGCATCAACAATATACAGAACAGGCATGGAAAGTGAAAAAGAATGAGACCAGTAGATAAAGGTGAATCACCTTATGAAAAGATAAACAAATATCAGGATGCATTACCATATTTGGAAGAAAAGATAGGACTGTATTGTTCTTACTGTGAAATGCCGATCAAGCATGTTCCAGAGATAGAACATGTAGTATCTAAGTCGAAAGGTGGAGATTTAACAGCTTGGAAGAACTTGAACCTAGGGTGCAAGTATTGTAATTCCAGAAAGTCATCGAAAACAACACCAGATAATAAGACTGATTATTTATGGCCGGATGAGGATAATACAGCAATTGCTTATTTATATACCAATGGTTTTCCAATGGTAAATAAAGATGTGCTAAATGAATTAGATACAACGGGTATGTATTTCAAAAAGGCACAAAATACATATGATCTGGTTGAGTTGGGATGGATACCTGAAAAAGGGGATAAGGACAGGCGATTTGCAGAGAGAAATTCGGCTTATTATAAGGCAAAAAGTTCTTTGAAAAATTGGAAACATGTGAAAGATGCTCCTGAATGGTTTCAGAATGATATGAAAGAACAAATTATAATGACAGCTACCGCAGATGGATTTTTCTCTGTCTGGATGACGGTTTTTTCAGATGAGCCACAGATTTTGTTGGCCTTGCTTGACCAATTTCCAGGAACCAGGCGAGGGTGTTACGATGAACAGGGAAAAGTTAAGAAGATTTGTTTTGTGGAAAGGAAATCTAAAGTAGATGTGAACTTCCAGTAATTTTTCCACCTATACAGGAATATGGGGGGCAGACCCAGTAAAAAACATTTATTCTAAAGAAGTTATAAATAAAATAGAGGGCAGTGAGTTTCTGGTTGTAGTAATAGATGGGCAATAGAAAAGGTTAAAGGGATAACTCTTTTGATGATTAACAAGTAGCAGGGAGATAGATATTGGATATTTATCAGATTATCATTACGCATAATCGCAGTTGGACAATCAGGGAAATTATTGCATTTGCAGTGGTTTTCCTGATTACTGCATTTATAGCTGTGATATTATTAAGACAGAAAAAAATAATAATTATGCAGGCGGTTAGCTGCTTATTGCTTCTGACATTTCTTGCAGCTATATTTGGATCTACCGTTTTTACAAGAACCCCGGGGCTCAGACAGTATCAGCTGGAAGTATTCTGGTCGTGGAAAGAAATTCTGAAAATTGGCAAATGTGGCAGAATGGGAAGTAGTACAGAAGGTGGCTTGCTTCAGGAGAATCTTTTAAATATATTATTGTTATTACCTGTTGGATTTTTACTACCAGGAATATTTAATGGAAGATTGAAATGGTGGCAGGGGTTGATCGTGGGAATGATGATATCATCTGCTATTGAGGTTAGTCAGCTGGTGCTTTGCAGAGGTTTGTTTGAGTTTGATGATATTATTCATAATAGTCTGGGATGTATGTTGGGAACTTTAGCTGGAGATAAGTTTTGCAAACATTGTAGATGTAGCATTGGAATCAGACCCCGGTAAAAAACAGGCGAGGAAAACTTGAACAGGGATCTGAAGAAGATTTTGTTGGATAATTGAAAGACACTAGAGCCTGTTTGAAAAATAAAAGTTGCACAAAACATATATTCGTTTACCTTTTTTCATGTTAAAATAAAGAAAAAGGGGGCCATCAAACGAAATTGGACACAGCCGTGGAGGAGCCAGCACAAAAATCCATGCAGTTGTAGATGCATACGGTTATC
>OLWA01003832.1_pt1 | contig 10849 bp, 10 predicted proteins | sample 1673251 | NCBI WGS metagenome assembly OLWA01 (sample SAMEA3178937, study PRJEB25190) | human gut metagenome | biome: human gut; feature: human-associated habitat; material: faeces | place: Austria | collected 2013
CGCGATCAGCCGTGTGACTGTGGCCTCGGTGCTGCCCTCGTCGAGGATCACGCCGCCACGCATATATCAACATCACTACCGTCATGTTGCTCACCACGAGCTACTGAGCCAAATATTCCCATACGAGATATACCATATTTAACAGCATTCTCCCGCATGTATTTACGAAGAAGGGATAGATATTCTATAGTACTTAACATAATAGATACTTTTAGTCTATTACAAAGAAAGAAATTTTCCTTCAATAATCAAAGAGATATTGCTTTTTTCTGCCCATTACCAACTTCTTCGTATTCAACAACGGTGTTTCACTATAAATACAACAATTTTCTCTGCTAAAACTTCTTGCCAAAACAAATATTTATAAATGTCTTCACCAAGATCTTAAAATCAAACCACCATGAGCGATGTTGCAAATAAAACAAATCATATCGGAGACGACGTAACATTTTATCCATCGTATCTGTGTACCCATTGTATAGCGTAGCATACGAAGTTACGCCCGGTCGTATCTGATACAAAAATACGTAACGAGCATCGTGTTCCATTATTTGATCAATGAAATACTTACGCTCCGGACGTGGACCAATAAAAGCCATCTGCCCGCAGAAGACATTCCAAAGTTGCGGCAATTCATCCAAATGATGTTCACGCAAAAACTTACCCACTTTAGTCAATCGTTTATCTTTCCCACCCCTATATAGCGCAGGACCCATTTTTTCCGCATCCAAACGCATACTGCGGAACTTATAAATATAAAACGGACGGCCGAAACGACCGATACGTTCCTGTTTGAAAATAGCCGGACCACCATCTTCACGTTTCACAGCTATATAACAGATTAAAAATAAAGGAGAAAAAATAATCAGTAATATGCCCGCAATAATGCAATCCCCAATTCGCTTTACATTGCGCTCAAAAGCATTCATTCCGTCAGGAATGAAAGTTGTTTGTTGTTCCATAAATTATTAATTATAGTTTGGTTAAAGACTATTTTCTCAGAGCTTTTTTATACAAGATAGCTCGTAAAGTGTTGGGCATCATCCTAGTAATCACCCGTATAAAGACATTATAGAGATATTCAGAGAAAGTTATGAATTCTAAATTTCTCAGCAGATTCTGAAAACGTAGTTCCGTAGTCACATATTTTAAGCCACCTCTTCGTTTAAACATAGCTGATGAAAAACGAAAATATAATAAGCTCTCTTGGATATTATAAAATTTCGCACCATTCTGTAGCATACGTATCCATAGATAATAATCTTCAAAAAGAGGGAAATGCTGATATCCACCAGCTGCTAATACAGCTTGCTTACGAAACATAATTACCGGATGATTTTCCGGATTACGCTTCTTTGCAAATTGACAAATATCATCATGAACCTCAGGTAACTTTCTTGTAGAAATAATATTTGAAGTAGTTTCTTCAAACTCATCAATCCATGCTCCTACTACATCCAATTCCGGATGCTCCTGAAAAACCCTTATTTGTTTCTCAAAACGATTAGGCTTGGCTATATCGTCTGTATCCATTCGGGCAACTAAATCGTAGGAGCAATGCTTTAAGCCTTCATTTAGAGCTTTACCAAGTCCTTGATTCTGCTTTAAAGGAACAACTCTAATCTGAAGATATTTAGCAGTATATTCAGTTATTACATTTTCCAACTCAGGCGTAAGCTCTCCATCTTTCACCAATACAACTTCTGCTAATTGTAAACTTTGATTAAAAAGGCTATCTATTGATTGTCGGAAATAATATGGAGATTCGTTATAATAAACGGATAATAAAACGGAAAACATTAATTTGAATTCAGATTTATGATAAAGTTTTTCTTAACAATAAAGAAAGTGATATATATATACTCTTGAATAAAGGAAGTATTTTTAATGCCCTTAATGAATAATGTTCTTGATAAACTTGATATATCAAAGGATGGTTTAATCTCAAAAATGCCTTACGAGTAGAATTTGAATAGAACAATAAATACATAGCATCTATTTCATCTCGTATTTCCTGATAAAAAGATTCTTTTTTCAATAAATGATCAATATAAAAAGCTGCTTGAAGAGTTTCTTCCGCCAAAGTAACAGACCTCTGATGTGAAGCAGAAGAAGGGTATTGAATATAATTATATAAAGCTTCATTGATTATTTTCACTTTACAAGAGCGTGCTACTAATTGCATATATACTGTTGCATCTTCACCAATCCTGAGATGACAAGGAATATACATAGGTTCATCAAACAACTCTCTCCTATATACTTTTGCCCATAGCTCCCAACCATATTTTCCCCTCAAAACTTTTTTCAAATAATCAATCTTTTCTAATGTTACATTTGCTTCTTGCTTTAACACTTTTTTATTTTTTCGAACCACATGATAACCAGCAATCACTATATCAACATTCTTTTCAAAATGACAAATAAATCTCTCTAAGAAATCTGAGACTAACGTATCATCTATATCTAGAAAACTAATATATTCTCCTTGTGCCTCTTTTATTCCTCTATTTCGTGCAATAGCAACTCCTTGATTATTCTGGCTATACACAACAAACCTAGAATCACTTTTCGCAAAAGACTGAAGTACAGAAAGTGAATTGTCCGTACTACCATCATTGATCAAAATTGCCTGCCAATCAGTATATGTTTGCTTTAACAAGGAATATAAACAAGCAGAGATATAACGTTCTCCGTTATACACAGGAATAATAAAAGAAATAGTCATCTTAACTCAGCTATATATTTTTTAGAATGAATCTCATCGAAATAGAAATAAGCAATAAGAAATATCACTGAAAAAGTCATTTTATTAAGTCCAATAGTTACTGCTTTACATTCCAATAAAAATAAATATACGATTATTAAGAGCTTATAGAAAAACATATTAAAATGTGAAACACGTTGAATTTTATTATATTTAATCGGAGCAATAAGTATTAATTGATAAATAATAAGTAGTATATATCCCCCAATTCCCCAGTAAAACAAATTCCGCAAAATTCCAATATCTATATGCTTGTAATATGCACCTGTTATAGTATCTATAAAACTTCCACTACCATACAATATTTCTTCTACAGATGTAGACACTCGCCACATTTCTTCCAGCCTATCGGTAGATGAAGTGGAAAATTCATCATTATAGTACATTTTATAAAAAGGTTCAAAAGCAAAAGGAAAAACATTATCAACTAAATGTTCAGTCATCGAAGGAAAAAGGAAATAAATACATAAAAAAAACAAAATAACTCCCAGTAGTATTTTTAAAACGAACATTAATTTAGTCCTGTAACTTAGTTGATTAGAAATTATAAAAAAGATACCTCCTAAACAAGCCCCAACAAATCCAGTTCGTCCAGCAAAAATAGTCCCCATCAATAATAGTATACCAATTAATGTACTTTTCATATTGACTCCACTGAGCAAATAACGTTTCACAAAAACAATATATATAAGTCCATAAGCAAGCCCCAGACTCCATCCTACTCCTGAAGAAAGAGCTAATCCACGTACACCTCCTCCATAAGCATCTTGTAAATCATGAGCACGACTAAAATAAAGAATAAAATGTGCAAATGATGGTATAGACATAGCTATCAATTGAATAATAGATTGTACTAGAAAAGCCCATATAATAGTTTGCTCTATTTTTAACGTGGTATATTGTTTCTGATATTTTAAATAGATAATAATGAAAATGCCACAAATGAAATGAAACATTTGAGCAATCAGTACTTTAATATACTCTAATTCCATAGTCAAATGCAAGCAACTATAAAAAACAGCGATACCTATAAGAAGCCATTGTGATATAAATATTCTTACAATAAAACTGTTTTTCAATTCTAAAAGCAAACAATATCCCCATTTTTTTTTATATAAACAACAAAACATTAATGGAAGAGCTATAATTACAGAACTTGTCAATGGTCCTATCACATAAAACGAAAAAACATAACAGAACACAAGAACAATATCAACTAAAGGAATCGTAGATGATATATTATTATTTATTTCCATTTTTTAATTATTCTCTCTATACACGACATGACATTAAAACAAAACAACATTTTTTTTGAAGCCACCCAAAGAGCTATTTTCCAATACCATGACATACCGGAATAAGAAAAGATATAACGATTAGCTGAAGAATATAACATATTCCTTTTTTTTTGCAATTCACCTTTGCTGCCCAACAATAGGTTTAATTTAACAGTAAGCTTCATAAAGCACAAGTCTTCCCCAAATGTTTTGAAACATTGATTAGTAAGAAAAAAAGATTCAAGTAATTGAATAGAAGCAACTAAATTTTCTAAAGATTTCTCAGTAACACTATATGTATATGAACTCACATTATGATGAATATAATGATAAAGTGCTTCAGGAATATAATCTATTTTAGTAGCATGAAAGCATAAAGGAATGATAGTAGATACATCCTCCCACATATTGATACCTTCGGGAAAGTCTATCTTCGTCCGTTCATAAAGACTTTTAATTACTAATTTATTCCAAGTACCACAATGTAATTCTCCTCTTAGCATTTTCTTCACACACTTTTCTGATTGTTGCGGAAATAATTGTTTTCGTATTGTAGAGTGAGCAACATAGTCATCAAAGAAGTCACACCCTACAATATCCGCACTTGTTTCAAGCGCCTTTACCAATAATTTTTCATACATATTCTTCTCTACCCAATCATCACTATCACAATATATAATATATTGTCCTGTCGCATTCTTTAAACCAGTATTTCTCACTGCTGATATACCCCTATTCGTCTCATGTTCTATTATTTTAATCTGTTCGCGACGTTTTGGATACTCCTCCAATACATAATGTAAAATATCCATACTATCATCTGGAGTACAATCATTCACAAAAATAAACTCTATATTTTCCAATGTCTGCTCCATCAAAGAACGTACACAACGCTCAATATATAACTTTACATTATAAATCGGAACAATTACACTTATTCTAACAACATCTACTTCCAGCATTGTGAGTTACGCTTTTTCAAACCGCTTTATGATATATAAAAACTTCAAGAGTAATGAGTGAAAACAAATTTCTATCTTTCTTTTCCACAACCCTGGACATCGTTTTTTTTCTTCTTGGTTGATGGATGTAGGGTACTCCCCACTCCAGTCCTGATCTAACAAGTGAGGAAGCACGGCATACAGTTTGACCCCCTTCTTGCGAATATAAAACCAATCATCAGCAGTAATAAAAGGTCGCTGTTCTATCAACAAAGAAGCTGCTTCTCGATTTATAATGTAAGCATGGGTCAAAAAGGCATCATATACACGAGCTAGACAATAATGTTGTTTAATTGTCTTTGTACCCAAGTACCAATACCAACCAGACAGAAGTATGACACGGGGCTCATCGGTATTCAATAGTTTCTCAATCTCAGGAACAAGAGTATCAATATTATGACGAATCACGATATCATCTTCCAAAATCAGTGCATATTTATCTCTTGACTCCACTAATTTTCTATAACATTTCTGATGACTAAGCGTACAGCCAATTTCTCCCGGACGAACCTCTTTTACATATCTTTTACAAAAAAGCTCAGTATCAAAAAAAACATTTTTCTCTCTTTCAGTCATCCCTCTAGCATCCACAGCTTCTACAAACTCAGCAGATAAAAAGAACATTTTTTCAAGCTGCTCCTGCATATACTTTTTACGGTCAACAGATTTTTTTAGATTTATAATATACGCCTTCATTACTATTTTATAATATAATGAATAATTTCATCGTTTCCCATTATTCTATAGATTGATGATTCGGTCTATAATAGATTCGTTGCGCCCTTTCCAAAAGAGCTTTTTTATTACCTTTATTTCTTTTATATTTAAGTTCTTTTTCGATTCAACAATTTCTAATAAAGCTTCGAAGCTATATATACGTATTCCTGGAGTATATATTTTATAATCAAAAGCCAAATCCCTGTTAAAAGTACAATACTCTTCTTCGTCAAAAGGAAATAGCAAAATTTGTTTATTTGGTATCAGCATATAATCATAATAAATTGAAGAATAGTCTGTTATTAAGACGTCAGTAAAAGGCAAAATTGGATATATATCACAAGAAGAATCAATTATCCTTAAATTTGAATAACTCACTAACATATCTAAGTTTATTTCCGTATTTGGATGTAGCCTAAACAAAAATAGATTATTGTTTTTAATACAGAGTTGATTCAATCTGTCGAAATCAATAATCTCTAGTATGTTACGTTTATCCTCTCTCCAAGTTGGCATATAAATATATACATAAGAATAACTTGCACAATCCTCTATTACATCCAGTTCCTGCTCTTTATTATATCGTTTAAGAAATTCTTCTATCTGATCATGTGCCCATAATAAAATTTCATTTCTTGGATACATAGCCTCTATACATCTATCTTCCGAAATTCTGAAACACTCTGTAAAATGTTTAGTCATTAAAGGAGAGGTTGATAAAAACAAATGAGGTCTGAAAAATAAATATGGGTAAAGGAAGCGAGATTTAAGACTATTCGGATTATACTTTTTTGCCAATGGACCAAGCTTACATTTAAATTCAACATTCTTAATACCCACGCCATGCCATAAGTTTACTCTTTTTGTCCAACCAATAGTCCAAGGATTTATATCTGAAACAGAAAACGTATAAATATAACGTCCAGCTATTAATGAATAAAACAGCCCCTTCAAACTCCAAAGATAAAAAGCCTTATATTTTAAAGAACACACTTGTGCAACCTCTTCTTTAGACTTTGAAATCCAAATACAATTAATATCTGCCGCCTTTTCATTTAGCTTATAATATAAATATTTTGCATTATTCTCTCCTCCAAAGACCCAAATGGTTGAAATACGGGGAAAAACATAAGATACAAGTAAAATAAAGTATCCTAATAAGTGTTTGATAACCAACATCATACAATTTTATCTTTTTACATCAACAACCTCACCTGTCATTTCCGATAGCAAAGTATTTACTGATACGATTGCTACCACTTTCGGTTCTAATAAAGTATCTTCCGGTTCATTTCCAAAATTCTGAATACGCATAGGGGTCTTAGTACGTTCTGGGTTGATGCAATTCACACGAATACCATATTCAAACCACTCTTCACTCAAAGCTTGTACAAAGTTTACAATAGCAGCTTTAGACGATGAATATAAACTATACAACGCCCTTCCGCGTGTATAAGAGCTAGAAGTAAAAAACAACAACGATCCTTTACTTTCTTTCAAATAAAAAAAAGATTCTTTTGCAACAATAATATTACCTAAATAATTTACATCAATGCTTTGATGTACCGCTTCATAACTCATATTCGCCAAAGGCTGTTTGTCCAATATACCAGCGGTATTAACGATCCAGTCAATCCGTCCTTCCTTATCAAATATTTCAGATAAAACTCTCCTTACACTTTGACTATTCGACACATCCACTCCTGTAGAACGACTGTATACATACAACGACGTTTTATATTCCCGACAAATTTCACAAATATCTTGTCCGATACCATACGTACCCCCAAAAACTACAACTACCTTTCCTTGTAGTTCCTCCATTTCCGATTTTTCCAATAAAGTGGGCTGGTTCCTAATGCTACGCAATTGAAAAAGTTTATCTAAAAGAAAAATATCTTCTTTATATGTCAACTTCATATTAAATTGCTCTCCATTGACTACATAAATAGATTCATCAGGCAAATATTTTAAAACTACACCACAGTCATCAGTTGTTTTAAACAAGGGATCAAGCAAAGCTTTTTCATAAGCGGCTTTTATAACAGAACGTTTAAATGCCTGAGGTGTTTGTCCATTACGCAATAATATGCGTGAGGGTATTTTGACAATCTCATTATTATCATCTACTTGAATAATAGTATCCGTTGTAGGAATTGCTACATCAACGGCATTGTAAGTCAACAATGCACGGATGCAATCGTTTATAATCCGCTCATTGACAAGAGGACGAACTGAATCGTGAAATAATAAGTTCACTTCTTCATCATAAGCATTGATAGCTGCCAAACTAGAGTGGTATCTTTCCTTTCCCCCTAATAATATTTTTTTTAGTTTATTGAAAGAATTCCTCAACGAAATATCTTCTACATCCCTTATATAGTCTGGATGGACTACAACTACAATTTCATCTATCAAAGAATGATTTTGAAAAACAGTAATAGTATGTTCAATGACTTTTTTACCTGCTATTTTTAAAAACTGTTTAGGTATATTCTCACCCAATCGTTGTCCGGAACCACCGGCTAGAATTACTGCTATATTTCTCATTATAAAATATTACTTATTTTTCAATCTCACAATCATATTTTGCAAAAAACACATCTCCTCAAACTTGAATATCTTGGAAACTACCAAATAATAGACCACACCAATAAGAACGCCTGAGAGAAGTTTTAACACAGAAGAAATAACGAAATAGGTTGATAACCATACACACGCTCCCATACTTAAAGCTAACAATAATACTGGAAATAATTTCTTTATCTCACTGGTCAATGTTACATTAGAAATTATACAAGTATATCTTGTAATTACAAATATATCTATAAATGAATAAATAACGACTCCCCAAGCTATAACATACAGCCCAAAAGGAATAGTCAACAGAAGAATCGAAAAAGCAATTATCTTTTTAAAGACTTCTGCCTTCAGCGTATAGTCCGTTCTACCTTTAGCATATAAAAAGTGATTATTAATGCGCATTACAGGATCCCACATATATGCAAAAGACAAAATTTGTAGTATTGGAACTATCCCTGACCATCTGTCTGTCAAAACAACTTTAACAAAAGGATCAGCTAACACAGCCAAACCAATCATCAAAGGGAAAACGACATAACATGCTGAACGAATATACCTCAGAAAATAGACCTCCAACTCTTCATCACTATCTTGTATAGTGCAAAGAACAGGGAACATAGCTTTATACATCACATCTGTAATATTTCCTGCCGGAAAAGCCGCCAAAGTAGATGCCCTATTATACAAACCAAGATCCCCAGAAGTCATTTTCTTCCCAATTGCCAAAGAATAAAGATTCGTATACAAAGTATGTAGAAGACCCGACACTAATAACTTACTTCCAAATGAAAAAAGAGATTTGAAACTATTCCATGAGAAACACCATAGAGGATACCATTTAGATAATAACCAAAGCAACAATACATTAAAAAAATTATTCAACAAACTTTGCATCACCAAGGACCAAGCGCCATACCCATAATATGCTAAACTGACCCCTAAGACTCCACTTAAAATTACTGCCGTTAATGAAGCAACAGCTTGCAACCTAAAATTTAAGGCGATTGAGAACTTTGCCCTTTGCACTACCCCAAAAGAATTTATCACTACATTCAACCCTACTATTTTTGTAATCAAACATAACTGAGGCTCTGAATAAAAAAGAGCAATATAAGGAGAAGAAATGTAAAATACAAGGTAGAAGAAAAGACCGATGCCTATATTAAAATAGAATACAGTAGAATAATCAATCTCTGTACGGTTCTGCTTCTGTATCAACGCATTTGAAAAACCACTATCAATAAAACTCTGCGCTACAGCAAGAAATATACTCAACATAGCTATGAGTCCGTAATCTGATGGTAATAGCAAGCGAGCAATAATAATACTTAGTACAAACTGAATACCTTGAACTGAGAAACGTTCAATTGCACTCCAAAAAACGCCCTTTGTGGCTTTATTTATAAGAGAAGACGACATTTTTATTCTATTGTATATTAAAATAACTTCATGAGAAAACTCAAATTTTATTTTTCCTCAAACAGTTAAATATATTCCTCCCCATCAATATCCAGCTTATAGTACCAAAAACAAATAAAAATACAAATAGTAAAACATAAACTTTCAAACCTAATCCTGAAGCTTTCAATGGAACAACAGCCGGTTCCACCACTGCAAACACAGGTTTTTCCTCTTGTACTTTAGCCCTGGCAACCTGCAGCTGATTGGCTACCTGACTATATACTTGATATGCCAAACTCATGTCATTCTGCAAACGTTCCTGCTCAGCACGTACACTCTGAAGAATTAAATTATCATGTGTATCCACATATTCGGCATAATCTTTTTGAGTAGCATAATATTCCTGCTTCCTCTCTTCAAACAACTTCTCCAGATAAACACAATCTTCTTTTGCTTTTGAAGTACGATAGCCTATGATATGTTCTTGTAAACGATGAACGACAGAGTCTGCTATAACCGCAGCTATTTTAGGATTCTGCAAAGTAACGCTAACATTGGTGATAGCCGTTTTCTTATCAATAATAGCCGTTATATTCTTTTTTAGCGCATCAATCTGATCTTTCTCTTTCTCAGTTAAGATAACCACCCCACCCTGTTGTCTTTCACCAAATAGTTCTTCTTCATCAGTAAATAAAGATTTCACTCCACTAATAAACATACTGGGTAAACCTATGATATAACTCCACCAAGGGGAAGATTCTGTCATTAAATAACCAGATAGTGTTTTTGTTTCTCCTTTATCTACCATAACCTGCATATTCAATAACTCCAACAAAAAAGGAGTAGAAGATACAATATCTGATGACAGGGAAGCATTTAATGCATCAACACCCCCTCCCATACTAGCACTCCCACCTAAAAAAGAGGCAGCTAAGCCAGTCAACCCACTGTTTCCTTTATCATTCCCCATTTCCGGAGAAAGAGTTACTTCAACCGTATACTGTTTGGGAATGCTGATTGTAACGATAATACCAATTAGCAGACCAATGCCGGCAGCTTTATAGATTTTCTTACGGATAGCTATAATCTTACGAAGAAAGTCC
>OLWA01003834.1_pt1 | contig 10843 bp, 7 predicted proteins | sample 1673251 | NCBI WGS metagenome assembly OLWA01 (sample SAMEA3178937, study PRJEB25190) | human gut metagenome | biome: human gut; feature: human-associated habitat; material: faeces | place: Austria | collected 2013
CGCTGCGTCTGCCCGTCGGCGGAGCCTTCCACTCTCCGCTGATGGAGCCCGCCAAGCAGGAGCTCGAAAAGGCCATCCACGAGGCTCCGTTCCAGACCCCTACGTGCCCGATCTACCAGAACGTGGACGCCAAACCCTATACGGATCCCGCCGCCATCAAGGCCAACCTGATCGCTCAGCTGACCGCCCCCGTGCGCTGGACCTACATCGTCAAGAACATGCTGGCCGACGGCGTGACGGAATTCACCGAACTCGGCCCCGGCACCGTACTCCAGGGCCTGATCCGCAAGGTCGACGCCAACGCTACGGTCGAATCGAAATCGACGCTCTGATCCGCGTCGCCGCAATTCTGAAAAAGGCTGTCACAGTAATGTGACAGCCTTTTTTCACAGCGGTCGCCGGCACGGCCGCCAAAAGCCGCAAGCACCTCAACACTTGCAGCGGACGGCCTCCTGCTCGATCGGGAGCCCCACACGATAGTTGGCCAAAAAGGTCTCAAATCCGGCCACCTCTTCGGGCGCCGGAACGATCTCCGAACCGGCGTTCCCGGCAAAGACCCGTTCGTCGAGATAATCGGCCAGACGTTGACCGTCGCTGCGCTGCACGAGGTAACCGGCCAGCAGGGCAATGCCCCAGGCACCGCCCTCACCGGCAGTCTCCATCACGGAGATGGGCGAAGCAAGGGCCGCTGCAAGGATCCGCTGCCCCACTCCCGGCGTACGGAACAGCCCGCCATGACCGGTGATACGGTCGACACGGACCTGTTCGTCGCGGAAGAGAATGTCGTTGCCGATCTTCAACACCCCGACCGCAGCGCACAACTGCGCCCGCATGAAGTTGGCCAGATTGAAGCGGTCGCCGGCCGAACGCACAAAGAGCGGACGACCCTCGGCAAAACCCGTCACGGGCTCACCCGATAGATAGTTGTAGGAGACCAGCCCCCCGCAGTCGGCATCACCCGAAAGTGCATGCCGGTAAAGCTTGCCGTAAATCTCATCCATATCCACGGGCAGCCCAAGCAACTCGTGATACTCGCGAAAGAGGCCGACCCAGGCATTGAGGTCGGAAGTGCAGTTGTTGCAGTGAACCATGGCCACGGGGCTCCCGTCGGGCGTGGTGACCAGATCGATCGCCTCGTAGGGCTTCGAGAGAGGCTTTTCGAGGACAATCATCGAGAACGACGAGGTTCCGGCCGAGACATTGCCCGTCCGCGGACGCACGGCATTGGTCGCCACCATGCCCGTCCCGGCATCACCCTCGGGCGGACAGAAGGGAATGCCTGCCGCGAGATGCCCCGACGGATCGAGGCGTCGGGCCCCCTCGGAAGTGAGTTCACCGGCCCGTTCGCCGGCCGACAGCACCTCGGGAAGGAGGTCTCGCAATTTCCACGGATAGCCGTACGGAGCCACCAGCCGATCGAAGCTTTCGACCATCGAGACCGCATAGTCGTTCGTCGCCGAATCGACGGGCAGCATGCCCGAGGCATCGCCGATGCCGAGAACCCGGTGTCCGGTGAGCTGCCAGTGGACGTATCCGGCCAGTGTGGTGAGGAAATCGATCCGGGCGACGTGCTCCTCCCGGTCGAGAATCGCCTGGTAGAGGTGGGCAATGCTCCACCGAAGCGGGATATTGTGGGCAAAGAGCCGTGAGAGTTCGGCGGCCGAACGGCCGGTGTTGGTGTTGCGCCACGTGCGGAACGGAACGAGAAGTTCGCCCCGCCGGTCGAAGGCCATGTAGCCGTGCATCATGGCGCTGATGCCAATAGCCGCCAGACGTTCGATCTCCACATCGTATTGTGACCGCAGGTTGGCTCGCAGATCGGCATAGCAGGCCTGCAGTCCGTTCCAGATGTCATCGAGGCCGTAGGTCCAGAGTCCGCCGACAAACCGGTTCTTCCACGTGTGGCTCCCCTGCGCCAGCGGTCGGTTCCGCTCGTCGACCAGCACGGCCTTGATCCGTGTCGAGCCCAGTTCGATACCCAGGACGGCCCGTCCGGCCTCGAGGGTCGATTTTGCATCCGTATTCATAAGTTCCGATCGTTGAAAGGTTTTGAAAAAGAGGGGCCGGTGGCTCCTCCGGAGTCACGCCCCCGGAGAGCCGCCCGGACCCGATACGAATTGACACCGAATCAGCAAAGAGCCTTGTTGAGCAGGTAGTAGACCTCGTTCATGCGGAGCTCCCTGCGGAACTCCTCGAGCGTCGTGCCCCGATGGATGTGCAGCATCTCGATGCCGGCAATCTCGGCATAATCCTCCCAGTATTCAGCCGTCAGGTCGTAGGAGAAGCACGAATGGTGGGTTCCGCCGGCCAGAATCCAGGCGCCGGCACCCACCTCGAAGTCAGGCATCGGCTTCCACAGGGCCGAAGCCACCGGCAGCTTGGGCAGCGGCTTGGGCTCGACACACTCCACATCATTGACAATCAGTCGGAAACGATTACCCAGATCGACCACCGTCGCCGTGCAGCCCGGTCCCGTCTTCGAGGTGAAGACCAGACGCGCCGTCAGGCTCTTGCGAATGCCGATGCCGAGGAAATGGACCTCCAGACGCGGTTTGCGGGCCGCAATGAGCGGGCATACCTCCAGCATGTGGGCCTGCAGAATCGCACTCTGCGGACCGTCGAAATGAAGCGTGTAATCCTCCAGAAAGGAGCAACCCGAAGGCAGTCCCTGATTCATGACCCATACCGTGCGGAAGAGTGCCGCCGACTTCCAGTCGCCCTCGGCACCGAAGCCGTACCCCTCGGCCATCAGACGTTGCGAGGCGAGCCCCGGAATCTGGTCGAAATGGCTGCCGTCGGTCTGTCCCAGATCGTCGAAGTTCGTGGTGAAGCCCTTGGCCCCCTTCGCCCGGAGAATGGCCCGCAGAGCCAGCTCGGCCCGGGCCGAATTCCACACCTTGCGGAAGGCCTCCGTCGAACGATCCTCGAGCGAAGGATCGTGGTCATACTCGCGGAAATAGGTCTGCACGAGCGCCTCCGTATCGGCATCCGTCACCCGGGCATGGTACTCCATCAGCTCGCTCACCGGACAGTAGTCGACGTGGTAACCCATACGCTGTTCGGCCTCGACCTTGTCACCGTCGGTCACGGCCACGTTGTTCATCTGATCGCCGAAGCGCAGAATCAACATCTCCTGCGCATCGGCCCAGGCGGCACAGACCCGCATCCAGACAGCGATGTGACGCTGCGTCGGTTCGTCCTGCCAGTAGCCGACGACCAACTTGCGGCGAATACGCATCCGCGAACAGATGTGGCCGAATTCGCGATCGCCATGGGCCGACTGGTTCAGATTCATGAAATCCATGTCCATGGTCTCCCACGGAATCTCGCGGTTGAACTGCGTATGGAGATGAAGCAACGGCTTGCGGAGCTGTTGCAGGCCGTGGATCCACATCTTGGCCGGCGAGAAGGTGTGCATCCAGGTGATCACGCCGATGCAGCGATCGTCGTTGTTGGCAGCCTTGAAGACCGCCTCGACCTCCTTCGAGGAGTTGGCCGTGCCCTTGTAGGCCACCTTGACCGGCAGTCGGCCCGAGGCGTTGAGCCCCTCGACCATGCGGGTCGAATGTTCATCGACGGTCTTGACGGCATCGCCGCCGTAGAGAAGCTGGGCGCCCGTCACAAACCAGACTTCGTATTGTTCGAATGCGTTCATAAGGTGATGAGTTTGAGGTTTACGATTCGTTTTCGGATCGATTCGACCACCGTGCCGGGTGGTCCGGGCCGATCAATCCCTGCGGGGTCCGCGCTGTCCGTAATAGGCTCCGGGACCGTGTTTGCGGTTGAAGTGCTTCTCGACGAGCAGCGGATTCATCGTCGCCTCGGGGTTGATGCACAACGTCACGAAGGCCATCTGCGCGCACTGCTCCAGCACCTTGGCGTGATAGACCGCCCGGGCCGGATCGACACCCCAGCAGAAGGGACCGTGGTTGCGGACCAGCACGGCGGGCGTATGATTGGGGTCGATTTGCTCGAAGCACCGGACGATGGTCTGTCCGGTCTGCCGTTCGTAGTCGTCCTCGACCTCCTCGCGCGTCATGGCTGCGGTACAGGGGATCGCCTCGTGGAAGTAGTCGGCATGGGTGGTGCCGAGGTTCGGAAGGTCCTGCCCGGCCTGGGCCCACGCCGTGGCGTAGGTCGAATGGGTATGGACAACGCCTCCGATGTGCGGAAAGGCACGGTAAAGAACCAGATGCGTCGGGGTATCGGACGAGGGGTTGAGATCCCCCTCCACAACCCGGCCGCTCTGCAGATCGACGACCACCATATCTGCGGGCTGCATCGCATCGTAATCCACTCCGCTGGGTTTGATGACGACCAGCCCCCGCTCACGGTCGATGCCCGAGACATTACCCCAGGTAAAGAGGACCAGCTGCTGCCTGACCAGTTCGAGATTGGCCCGGAAGACCTTCTCTTTCAATGCTTCCAACATGTGTTTCGAGAATTTTTTACGGCTTTCACGTGCTCCGGACCGGGACCGGACGGGCACGACAAATCCCGGTTCGAGACCGGGAGGCCGTCCACCGGGGGACGGGCACTCCAGATTTCGAACAACGGGGAGAGAATCAGGGAAAGATCCCGGACGAAGGACCGGAGAATGGGTCGGTCCCGCGTCACGACGAGAGTGTGGTTCCGCCGGCCGGCAGAGACGAACCCTTCAGGGAATCGGTTCGTCTCGGGCCAGCAGAGGGAGGGGGCGGGAGAGAGAAATCTGTCAGTTTGCGGACTGTCGGGCGACTACTCGACCGTCAGTTCGATTTCGGTGCCACGCAGCAGCGGCGAGGTGAATCGCACACGGGCCACACCCGGCTGGCCGGTCGTCTGCACGTAGGCCAGCAACCGTCCGTGGTAGGCGCGCTGGCGATTGTCCGTATAGTCGCCCATGTCGGCATTGTCCGACCCTTCGAGACCCAGCAGACGTATCGGGCCCTCGACCGTGCAGGTGATGTCGTTGTCACCCAACTTGACCACCGTACCGTTCTCATCAACCACCTCGACGGTCAGATGAGCCGTGGCACGATCCGAAGCGAGCCTCGTGCGGTCGGCACTCACCCGCAGGGCATAGGGGCGTCCCGACGAGCGAATCGGACAACACCTTGCCGTCGGCATCGCACCCCTCGGCACGCAGTTCGCCCGCCGCATAGGGAATGTCCCAATGAATGATACCCGTCTTGGGGTCGTAGGGCTTCATCGCGCCGACCTCCTTGCCGTCGAGCAGCAGCCGCGCCTGCGGTGCATTCGTGTAGCAGACCACACGGATCGAATCGCCCGCGTCATAGTTCCAGATGTCCCAGGCATCGACCGACAGATAGTCGGCCTTGGGATAGGTACCCACGTAGGTCACCGGATCGCTGCTCCAGAGCGTGGCGCGGAACCATCCCCGCGGCTTGCGGAAACTGCCGAAATCGAGCAGTCCCGTATAGAAACCGCGTGCGGGCCAGGCGCCCGATTCGCCGAGGTAGTCCGTACCGGTCCAGATGAACTGTCCGAAGATGAACTCCTTGTCGCGCACGGCATACCATGCGTCGATGTCGGGACGGTTTTCGCTGCCGTAGATGATCCGGTCGGGATAGGTGGCATGGTCCAGATCGTAGCGATCCTCCGTGTAGTTGTAGCCCACCACGTCGACCGCCTCGGGATACTCCGTCTCGTTGGACATCACCACGCCGGCCAGTGCACCCGTCACCGGGCGCGAACGGTCTACCGCCCGCACGCAGGCCGCCAGGCGTTTGGCAATCTTGCCGATCCGCTCGGCATTCGGCGCCTTGGGGTCATAGCCCCCGAACATCGGCTGCGAAATCGTCGAACCGTCAAGAATCGGGTGCGAATAGGGGTCGTTCGGGTAGTCGACCTCGTTGCCGATCGACCAGAGGAAGACCGACGGATGGTTGCGGTCGCGGCGTACCATGTCGGTCACGTCCTGTTCGATCCACTCCTCGAAGAAGTCATACGAACCGTCGAAACCCGGGGTGCCGATGTTCCACCCCTCGATCCACTTGCGTTTGGGGAACTCCCACTCGTCCGAAGCCTCGTCCATGACCAGCAAACCCAGTTCGTCGCAAAGGTCATAGACCACCGGAGCCTGCGGGTTGTGGCTCATGCGAATGGCGTTGACACCGATCTGTTTGAGGTTGACCAGCCGGCGCCGCCAAACCTCCTCGGGCACAACGGCGCCCAACACGCCCGCATCGTGATGCAGGCAGACGCCCTTAACCTTCATCCAGCGGCCGTTGAGCGCAAAACCCTTGTTGGCATCGAACTCCAGCGTGCGGAATCCGGCCCGGATCGTGCATTCATCCACCATACGGCCGTTGCGCAGCAGTTCGGTCTTCAGCGTATAGAGGTTCGGGCTTTCGACATCCCAGCGCCGGGGGTCGGCCACCCGCAGCGTCAGCGACTGCTGCGTCACACCGCGACTGCCGTCCGCAATACGGATGCGTTTCGACGCGACACGCCGGCCGTCGGTGTCGTAGAGTTCGACCTGCGCCTCGAGACGGTCGCTTGTCGCCTCATGCTTCTCGACGGCGATGTCCACGTTCACCGTGGCACGGCGGTCGGTCAGCTCCTCGACCCGATAGGCCACCCCCCACTGGGCCAGGTGCACGTCGGGTGCCGAAACCAGCCACACGTCGCGGTAGATGCCCGATCCGGTGTACCACCGCGAATCGGCATACCGGCTGTGGTCCACACGCACGGCCAGCACGTTGTCACCCTCCTTCAGATAGGGGGTCATGTCGTAGAGAAACGAAATGTAGCCGTTCGGACGTCGACCGAGCAGGTGTCCGTTCAGATAGACCTCGCTGCGGTTGTAGATGCCCTCGAAATAGATGTAGTGCCGATCGGCGGGGTCTCCGATCGAGAAGTGTTTGCGGTACCAGGCGATGCCTCCCGGCAGATAGCCCGTGCAGCTGGCCAGCGACGGCGACAGCTGAGCCTCGATCGACCAGTCGTGAGGCAACTGCAGGCGGCGCCACCGACTGTCGTCGAACGCCGGCGCCTGAGCCGTCGAGTCATCGCCCAGACGGAAGAGCCAGTCGTCGTTGAAACGCTCGGCCCGCCCGAAGGAGACCTGCGCACAGCACGTCCCGGCGACCAACGTCATCAGCAGTCCGAATATCCATGTGAGTCTTTTCATGTCGAGATACGTTTTTGGGATTACGGCCGACCTATCGGATGGTCAGCGTAACGATCGATTTGGCGGGCAGTTCCAGTTCGATGATCCCCTTCCGAAGCTTGAAATCGTCGAAAAAGCGGTTCTTCACCTTGCTCTCCTGTCCGAAATCGTTGTAGTCGGAGATCCGGTCGGCCGTGAGGATCACGCCCGACACCTCGCGGGGCTGCAGGCGGTCGGTCTCGATGCGCAAGGTCCGGTTCTGCGTCAGATCGGGGTTCACCAGCGAAAGGTGGATCTCACCCTCGGCCGAACGCGACGCCGTGACGCTCACCTCGGGAACCGTGCGTCCGTGGTCGACCTTGCGCACCGCAGCATCGCAGTCCGCGGGCAGGTATTCGCAGCCCTGGTGCACGCGGTACATGTAGAAGAGGTGATAGGTCGGCGTGAGGACCATCTGCTCGCCCCGCGTCAGGATCATCGCCTGCAACACGTTGACCACCTGCGCGATGTTGGCCATCTTGACACGGTCCGTATGGCGATGGAAGACGTTGAGCGTCAACGCGGCAACCATGGCGTCACGCAGCGTGTTCTGCTGGAAGAGGTGACCCCGGACCGTGCCCGGCTCCTCGTCGAACCACGTTCCCCACTCGTCGACCATCAGATCGACACGATGGTCCGGATCATAGCTGTCCATGATGGCCTTGTGGCGGCGGATCACCGGCTCGATCTCGAGGGCCTTGCCCAGCGTCGAGTAGTAGGTCTCGTCGCTGAACTCCGTGGCCGAACCCTTGTTGTTCCAGTCGGCGATCGTATAATAGTGAAGCGAAAGTCCGCGCATGCGGTTGCCGACTTGTTTCATCAGCGTCTCGGTCCAGTTGAAGTCGTAGTCCGAAGCGCCGCTGGCGATCTTGTAGAGACGGTTCTGGCCGTAGTCGCGGCAATAGGTGGCATAACGGCGGTAGAGATCCGAATAGTACTCGGCGCGCATGTTGCCGCCGCAGCCCCAGCTTTCGTTGCCGACCCCGATGTATTTGACCTTCCAGGGCTTCGCGCGGCCGTTCTCCTTGCGGAGCTTCGCCATCGGACCCTCCTCAGCAGTCATGTACTCGACCCATTTGGCCAGCTCCTCGGGCGTTCCCGAGCCGACGTTGCCGCTGATGTAGGGCTCACAGCCGAGCTTCTCGCACAGATTCAGGAATTCGTGCGTACCGAACGAGTTGTCCTCGACCGTACCGCCCCAATTGGTGTTGACCATGCGCGGACGCTGCTCGCGCGGACCGATGCCGTCCATCCAGTGGTATTCGTCGGCGAAGCAGCCGCCCGGCCAGCGCAGCACCGGAATCTCGAGCGCCTTGAGCGCCTCGAGGACATCCGTGCGATAGCCCTCCTCGTTGGGGATCGGCGACTCGGGTCCGACCCACAATCCCCCGTAGATGCAGGTTCCCAGATGCTCGGCGAACTGTCCGTAGATCTCCCGCGGGATGACGGGATGGTTGTCGTTGGCGTCGTGTATGCGGACGGTGACCGGCTCGGCCGCCCCGCAGAACATCACGCTGCAGGCCAGCACGGCCGCACCTGCAAATTTCAAGGTTCCCTTCATAATTGTTTGCCTGTCGATTTTGGTTGTTGTTGCTGTGTCACGTAGCCGCATGGGGCTACTCAAGGTCATAGACGACGGTCGTCACGCTTTCGGCGTCGAGCAGAACCGCATCGTCGACATTCAGGACCGTCTCACGCAGACTCGAGGTGGCCGAGGTCGTGTACTTGACAATCGATCGAGGCTCCGCTCCGAAATTCTCGCGCGTTTCAACCAGTTTGACCGGTTTGTTCGAGAGGTTCGTATAGACGGCCACGATCCGTTTGCCGTCGGGCGATGCGTAGGCCGACCCGAAGAACGAGCGGCTCTCGTTCAGCGTCAGCGCAATGCGGTGGTAGCCCGGACGGACGAAGAGGCTGTAGTTGCCCAGCACCCAGAGGGTCGGAGCCGCTTTCCAGGCACCCTCGCCGTTGCGGATGTCGAATTCGTTGGTGCCGTCGCCCAGCGCAATGAGCATGAAGCGGCACTTCTGCCCCCAGCGCGGTACGTCCATCGAAGTCCAGAAGCTCCACGACGTCACGCCGGCCACCGTCAGATCGTTGTGGATCACCTTGGCCATGTAGAGGGCGATATCCATCTCGCTGGCCGCTTCGTAACCGACGAACTCATCCGTGCTGTAACCGTCACCCAGCATGCTCCACTCGCTCTGCCAGAGCTCCAGCCCGTACTGTTCGGCACTCTGGCGCAGATTCGAACGCACGGAGCGCATGCCCTCCCACGTACCGTCGGTCCAGTAGCTGTGGCCGCAGATCAGCTTCTTGACGTGCGCCAGATCGCCCACGTAGTTCTGCGACGAAGGACTGAAGAAGTTGCGGATCACGTCGCTGCGATCGGCATTGCCCGACGTCTGCGAATAGAGGTAGGTGAAGTCGCCGGCCTCACCCAGCAGAATGTCCACCGGCAGGTTGCGCTCCGTGAGCGAAGCGTCCAACTCGCGGGCCAGGCGTGCCACCTCGGCATTGGCCCAGCCGCTGCCCTCCTGACCGCCGTCACTGCTGTACCCCCAGTTGTACTGCGGTTCGTTGACGGGCGAGATGTGCGTCACGGGGTAGCCCAGCGAGAGGTAGTGCTGCGCCACGTCGGCCATGTAGTCGGCAAAGTCGTCGTAACGATCTGCCTGCAGGTTGGCATGGGCGCCGTTGTCGGAGTAGCCCTTGCCATTGAGCGTATACTGCACGGGAGGAGTGTTGCTGAAGAGGACGACCTTCTCCACGCCGAACGTCTTCGCACGGTCGAGGAAATAGCGCTGACCGGCGCATTTCGTCCAGTCGTAGCCGGTTCCCTCCTCGTTCAGGTAGGACTGAGCCCGGCGCGTGGCATCCTTGATGCCGCTCTCATCGCCCTGTTCGGCCGTTCCGCCGCCCAGGTTGACCCGCCACATCGAAAGTCCGATACCACGGGGCTGTCCGTTGACGATCTCACGCGAAAAGAGCGCTTCGCTGATGCCGTCGCGCCCCGCGGTCCAGAGCGTGCCGACCGTCTCGGGCGACCAGGCGTCGGAAGCTCCGAAGCCGGCAATCGTCTGATACTGCGCCGCGGCATTGATGGTGACCAGTTTGGAGACGGCAATCTGCGAAAGATCGGTGCCGCCGTTGCCGTTGTCGCCGGCCTCCTCCTTGCTGCACGCCGCAGCCAGCAGAAGCAGCGCACAGGCGGTAAGTGTACGTTTCATGTCTCGATTCGATAAATCCGGACCCCGCCGCCCGTACCGGCAACGGCGGAGTCCGGATGGATTTTACATTTGGCTGTAACCGGGATTTTGCTGGATCGATCCGTTCGAAAGCGCGATCTCCATGGGCGGGATCGGGAAGAGCAGATCTCGCGATTCGTCGAAGGTGATGCCCTTGTTCTGATCCTCCTTCAGGTTGGTCGTCTCAAACTCGTCGGTACTCTGTTCGGTGTTGTATTTCACGAAGGTACCGTCCGGTCCGAACAGCTCGGCCATGACCTTGTGACCGGGTTTCAGCTCGCTGTCCCAACGACGGATGTCGTAGAGGCGCTGCTGCTCGCCGGCATCCTGCATGACATCGGCAAACGACCGGGGGTGGCCAACCATGCGGCGGAAGGCGCTCGGCATGCGACCGTGGTCGTGGAACGCATGGGATTCGACCGCGACATCGTCCGCTGGGTCA
>OLWA01003837.1_pt1 | contig 10841 bp, 10 predicted proteins | sample 1673251 | NCBI WGS metagenome assembly OLWA01 (sample SAMEA3178937, study PRJEB25190) | human gut metagenome | biome: human gut; feature: human-associated habitat; material: faeces | place: Austria | collected 2013
AAAGAATTGCTGGTTTTATATTAACTATATTCTGTTCAATTTTCAAAGACCATTTATCTTGTCGCCCTCAAGCGACTTTCTTATCTTATCACTGGAAGTTTATTCTGTCAACAACTTTTTTTTAAAAAGTTTTTTTCAGAAACTACTTTCCATTTTCGCAAATTTACCTACTAGATATTTATCTGTATGTCATCTCTGCGACGTGTTTTATCTTACCATTATTATTCTCCATAATTTTATGTTTTATTACTAATTTAAGCATATTAATCTTAATTTATATTATTTTTCTCCATTTTTCTTAATATATCTATATACGATATGCAAGGTAACGTTTTTGCCTATTTTGATGAAATTATTGGCATTTCTATTATTAATACTTATAATTCATATTGTATAAACTAAAATGTAAGAGGTGATTTTATGACTAATGTATTAGCCAAAGACTGGTATTATTTATTAAAAGATGAATTTAAAAAGGATTATTTCTTTAACCTAAGGAATTTTCTCAATAATGAATATAAGCATCATATTATTCATCCTGATAAAGAAAATATATTTAACGCTTTAAATTTCACATCATATGAAAATATTAAAGTAGTAATATTAGGTCAGGATCCTTATCATGGAATGAATCAAGCTCATGGATTAAGTTTCTCGGTAAATCCTACTGTTGCTATTCCTCCTTCTTTAAGTAATATATATAAAGAACTAAATAATGATTTAGGTTGTTATATTCCTAACAACGGATATTTAAAAAAGTGGGCTGATCAAGGTGTTTTACTTCTTAATACTGTTCTTACTGTAAGAGATGGTGCTGCAAATTCTCATAAAAATAAAGGCTGGGAACAACTAACGGATAAGATAATAGAATTGATAAATAAAAAGAACGACCCAGTTGTTTTTATCTTGTGGGGAAATAATGCAATTCAAAAAAAATCCCTAATAACTAATAGTAAGCATCTGATATTAACATCTACTCATCCTAGTCCATTATCAGCTTTTAGAGGATTCTTTGGTAGCCATCCATTCTCAAAAGCCAACGATTTCCTTATCTCTATAGGTAAAAAACCTATAGATTGGCAAATAGAAAATATATAGGATACATATTTTTTTATTCTGTGCATATATAAAAATAGGAGCCCTATGAAAATAAACTTTACATAGGGCTCCTTATCTAATAGAATAAATCAAAATAATATCTTACATTATTTCTTTCTTTTTAAACTTTTTATAAGTAGAGTATATTAAACCACTTATCATTCCAATTACTCCTCCGGCAGCAAATGTAAAAATTATATTTTCAAAAAAAGCTCCCACAAAAATTCCTATTCCAACACCTATAGCTATTCCTTTGGTTAAATATTCATAATCCTCTTCTGATAACATAAATTTTCCCATTTTAACTACCCTCCCATATTTATATCTTAATACAAATTAATATAAAATTACTTTCTACAAATAACTATAAATCCTTTTACTTAACTTGTAAAGAGTTATTTTATAACTCTTTGTATATTTTTTATTAACTTTTTATTATTTATACCATAGAGCTTTATTTCTTTATCTATTAGTATTATATTATTGCCTTTTATCTTTAATTTATATCAGCTTAACATAGTGTTATTATATTTTTTATAAAAAAAAGATATATTAAACCGTCCATTTTAAAATAACGATTCAATATATCTTTTATAATTAATGAGTATATATTTAAGCACAAAAAAGCAGCTTATTATTCAACAAGCTGCTTACCTGGTGGCTCGACCAGGAATCGAACCAGGGACACGAGGATTTTCAGTCCTCTGCTCTACCGACTGAGCTATCGAGCCTTAACAATTTTATTATATTATATTCCTATAATTATGTCAATATTTTTGTTAATATTGTTTTTTTCTGCTTAATATACTACTTCTTCACCTATTTGATTAATTAAATAATATATAATTTATTTTAATTAACTAAAAAAATTCATATAGATAATATATATTCCTATTATTAAGACTAATGGTAAGTTTACTACATCCTTTATACTTTTCATCAAACTATTTTTTACTCTTACCTCTTCTCTTGTTAGTATATTTCTCTTTATATTTAATGATATAAGCTTTTTAAAAATAAAATATATAGCTACAAAGCAAATTATAGTTAAAATAGCATAAAAGAATATTGCTCCTAAAACTACTGAATTAGGTACATTTTTTAAAGTAACTTCACTTACTGCCTGCAATTCCTCTTCACTTGCTGGCAATAACTCCATTAACTTTGACAATGTTACAGATGTACCATTGATGATAAAATGAATAATCATACTAGAAAATATACTTTTAGTAATTCTAACAACTAATGCTAATATAATCCCTAATGCTACTGCATATAAAAATTGTTGTCCATCTAAATGCATAATTCCAAAGAACAATCCTGTAACCACCGCTGATACAAAGATGTTTTCATCATCATAACCAGCTAAAACCACTCCCCTAATAGTAATTTCTTCAGTTATAGCAGGCATAACAGCAAACAATAACAAGAATAAAAGGTATGGAGTATCTATAATAGATGTAATCACCATTGCAACATTATTAGGAAACACTAATTGTGATATTAAAGATAACAATGTGACCATTGGTTGGCAAACAAATGCCAATAATATCAATAATAATGCATCTTTAAAATAAAGCTTATTAATCCTTAAAGTGTCTTTTATACTTCTTGGTGATAATAATAAATAAATAATTGCTGGCATTATAAATATGGTTAAATGTGTAATAAACAATTTCATTCTATAGTCTGTAATATTTAAAATACTAAATATATATGATAATGGATAAGCCGAAAAAATACCTAATAGCAATATAACTAAAAAGTATATATTAGCCTCCTTCAATTTTTTCAAAAACATTCCCCCTAACTGTAAATCTACTTTGCAATAATGTATATTTATAGTTTTATATGATAATAATATAAATGAAGTGGATAAAGCTTCATAATTAATCGCCTCTCCCCCATTTTATTTATATACAAGATAATCCCCTTAATCATTTGATTAACGGGATTATTTTTTCTTATTCCCTACAATATCCTTTTTCAATGATTTTTAGCCTTAATAGATTTAATGCATTCATAGTAGCTCTTTCTCTAATCTTATCTCGCTCTCCTTGGAAGATAAACTTTTCTACTACTGTTTCCCCTTTAAAGCATAATCCTATATATACTAAACCTACTGGCTTTTCTTTTGTTCCACCACCTGGTCCTGCAATACCAGTTGTAACTACTGAAATATCTGATCCACTTTCTCTACATATACCTTCTGCCATTTCCCTGGCAGTTTCTTTGCTTACTGCACCATATAAATTTAAGGTTTCTTTCTTAACACCAAGTCTCCTCACCTTAGCTTCATTGGAGTATGTAACAGCACCTTCAAGAAATACCTGTGAAACTCCTGGATATGATATTAGCTTAGCAGCAATCATTCCCCCTGTACATGATTCAGCTGTGGAAATGGTTAAATTGCTTTTACATAACATTTCTGCTACCTTATACTCTAAGGTAATTTCTCCTTCTCCATACACTTTGTCTTTAAGTGTCTTCCTCACTTCCGCCTCCACTGGTTCAATTAAATTTAAACATTCCTCTTCAGTTTCTCCTTTAGCTGTTATCCTTAAGCTAACATCTACACCTTTAGCATAAGGAGCAACCGTTGGGTTTTTTCCATTATCAATAAGATAAGCTAGCTCTTCTGCCATGAAGCTTTCACCTATTCCAAAAATTCTTAGCATCTTTGATCTAAGCACACAATCTGTTAATTTTTCTAAGTAAGGAAGTACTTGCTCATTAAACATACTTTCCATTTCCTTTGGTGGCCCTGGCAATATTATCATTTTCTTATTTCCCTCTTCTATAATTACACCACTGGCTGTTCCACAGCTATTAGGCATTATTATCGCACCTTCTGGAAAATATGCCTGCTTAATATTATTTCCTTTTAATTCACGACCTTGCTTATTAAAATATTTCTCAATACCTTTTAAAGTATTTTCATCAAGCTTTAATTTTTTGTTAAAGTACTTTGCTGCTGACTCCTTAGTAATGTCATCTTGTGTTGGTCCTAAGCCACCAGTTGTTATTACAAGCTCGCTTCTTTTATATGCTTCATCATATGCCTTTAATAATCTTTCCTCATTATCACCAACTACCTGCTGATGATATACATCTATTCCTAAAGTAGCAAGTTCTCTAGATAAATACTGTGCATTTGTATTTACAATATCTCCTAACAATATTTCTGAACCTATTGCTATTATTTCTGCTTTCACATTTTTCACCTCAATTCAATTTACTTCTAATTGAATTATACCATCAATATCCAATTAATTAATATCATAATATAATTAAATCTTTATGTTTTTATTTTTACAAATTTAAAATCCCTAAAGCTTAAAGCTCTAGAGATATATTATTTATACTTATTAGCATTAATATAATAACCTCCAAGAGTATCAATTCCTTGATCTATTATTACAAAATTTCCTTCTCTTAGCATCGAAGTAATTATATTTATGTGCTGTTTATTTGATGCATCTAAAGTAATTGTAAAATTATCATTTTTATCAACTATTCCCATATAGTCATATATATCACTATATTCTCCTAGTCCTAACTTTCCCTTTATATCCATTCTATAGTCAGGCATATTTAATATCCTCCTACTACTTTAGTCCATCTATATTTTTACTCAATAATAATTTATGTAAATAAATTATATTTTATTCATTCGTAATATATTTTAATAGAAAATAGAGGTGAAATTATACTCCACCTCTTATTATTTTAAGCTTCTGCCTTTAATTTCTTTGCTTCATTTAATATCTTTATTAGTTCTGATTCAGGAACTTCTTCATATCTACCAAAAGAACTTACATAACTTCCTCTTGCGTGAGTCATTGCTCTTAATGAAGTAGCGTAATTAAACATTTCAGCCATAGGCACTTCCGCAATAACTTTCTGTTCATCACCTACTTGTTCCATTCCCATAACTCTACCTCTCTTTTTATTTATATCTCCCATTACATCACCCATGTATTCATCTGGAACCTTAATTTCTACATTCATTATAGGTTCCAATAAGATTGGCTTTGCACTTTCTAACCCCTTTTTGTAAGCAATAGATGCTGCTATTTTAAAAGCCATTTCTGAAGAATCAACTGGATGGTATGATCCATCATATAATGTAGCTTTCACTCCTACAACAGGATATCCAGCCAAGACACCACTGGACATACATTCTCTTAATCCTTTCTCTACCGCTGGTATGAAGTTTCTTGGAACAGCTCCACCTACTACTTTATCAACAAAATCTAAATCAAATTCACCATCATTTCTTGGTTCAAATTTTATCTTAACATCTCCATATTGACCATGTCCTCCTGATTGTTTCTTGTATTTACCTTGAACATCAGACTTTCCTTTAATAGTTTCCCTATATGGAATCTTTGGAGTCTGTAAAATAACATCTGCTCCAAATTTATTCTTTATCCTACTAGCTATTACTTCCAAATGAGTTTCTCCTAAACCCCAAATTATTGTCTCTGCATTTTCCTTATCTCTTTCAATTTTAAAAACAGGATCCTCTTCAATAAGTTTAGATAATGCTAAAGAAATCTTTTCTTCATCACCTTTTGTTTTGGGAAGTATTGCCATTGACATAACTGGTACAGGAAGCTTAATCTTATCATATTTAATATTAATCTCTTGACTACATAAAGTATCTCCAGTTGATGTGAATTGTAATTTAGCTACTGCACCTATATCTCCAGCAATTATTTCATCAGTAACAATTTGATTTTTTCCTCTCATAAAGAATAAATGAGATAATTTTTCTTGCTTGCCACTATTAGTGTTCTTTACTACAGCATCTCCATTTAATTTGCCAGTAATTACTTTAAACAATGAAATCTTTCCTACAAAAGGATCAGCTATAGTTTTAAATACATAAGCTGAAAATGGTTTATCTTCTTCAACCTTAATATAAATTTCATCACCAGTATCAATATCTAATGCTTTATGAGCACGTGAGTATCTAGGTGATGGGAAACATCCTATAATATTTTCTAACATTGATTTGATACCTACTACTTTCGTAGCACTTCCACATAATACAGGAGCTATCTCTCCATCAGAACAACCTTTTATAAATCCTGAATAAATATCTTCATCACTAAGTTTTCCATTTTCTAAATATTTTTCTAATAATTCTTCATCAGTCTCAGCAACTGTTTCCATTATCATTTGTCTACATTCATTTACTTTATCAATAAGATCTGCAGGAATATCTATACTTACCATTTTTTTAGTTTTATTGTCTAATTTAAATGCTTTTTGTGAAATTATATTTACTACACCAGTAAAATTTTCTTCTTTACCAATTGGATATTCTATTGGTACTATGCTAAGACCAAATTTTTCTTTCATTTGTTCTAATGTCTTATCAAAATCTGCATTTTCCCTATCCATTTTATTAATAAAAAATGCCCTTGGAATATTTACTTTATTGCAATACTTCCATGCTTTTTCCGTTCCTACTTCAACACCTGATACAGCGCATACTACAATTGTTGCTATATCTACTGCTTTCATTCCTTGTATCATTTCGCCTTCAAAATCAAAATATCCAGGCATATCAACTATATTAATCTTTGTATTATTAGATTCAACACAAGCTACAGAAGTTGATAAAGAAATACCTCTCTTTTTTTCTTCTGCTTCGTAATCCATTACAGTGGTTCCATCTTCATTTTTTCCAAGTCTATCAGTAGTGCCTGTATAATATAGTAATGCCTCTGCTAATGATGTCTTTCCTGTAGCACCATGTCCTATCAAACCTACATTTCTTAAACTTTCAAAATTGTAGTTTTTCATGATATCTTAGATAATACTTGCCCTAAGTACTATCTTTCACCTGCCTTTCTTATATATAATATTTATATAATTTATATTAAAACTATTTAACTTAATAAATATCTATTAAATTTTTATGTTTTAATATGTTCAAATAGTACAAGCCTCATAATATTTCTAAAAGTATTTTATTTACTTTCTATTGTTATAAAATTATTCCCTTAATTAATAGTATTTATCCATTTTAATTTATATTACTTATTATTTAATATTTCTCCTTATACCTTACCCCTAAATTATCTTTACGTATAAAAAAGAACCTATATATATATACCTCTTTTATAAGTGTCTATCTTATAGGTTCCATTTTAATCTGATATAGTTCTTTTTTATACTAAATAATTCTTTAAAATATTTGTAATCTATTTATATAGCTTGTACATTAATTCATTACTCATAATTCATCATTAATTTAAACTCCCATTCCTACTCCTGGTCCTAATGGAAGACCTAAAACAAACCATACTACTAATAGTAGTGACCATCCTATTAAGAATACCATAGAATAAGGTAACATAGTTGAAATTATAGTTCCTGCTCCTGATTCATCATCATATTTTTGTGCAAATGCTACTATTAATGCAAAGTAACTCATTAATGGAGATATTAAATTAGTTGATGAATCCCCAATTCTGTAAGCCATTTGAGTAAGAGCTGGTGAATAACCCATTTCCATTAACATTGGTACAAATATTGGTGCCATTATTGCCCATTTTGCTGAAGCTGATCCCATGAATATATTAATAAATGCTGCAACAAGTATAAATAATAATATTAACGGAATTCCTTTTAACCCTATATTCTTTAAGAAATCTGCTCCCTGAACAGCTATTACAGTCCCAATATTTGTATAGCTGAAGTATGCTACGAATTGAGCAGCAAAAAATACTAATATTATGTATGATCCCATAGAAGACATGCTTTTACTCATTAAATTAACTACTTGGTTACTATTCTTTATTTCTCTAGAACCAATTCCATAAGCAATCCCTGGAATTAAGAATAATAAAGAAATAATTATAACTATTGATGACATAAATGGTGACGTAAGAATTTCTCCTGTTTTAGGATTTCTTAATACTCCATTGCCTGGTACAACTAATAATGCCATACCTACTAAGAATAATACTAAGGCAATTCCTGCAAATCTTAAGCCTCTTTTTTGTTCTACAGTTAAATCTTCTAATGTTTCCGTTACAGAACCTTTATATTTACCTAGTTTTGGTTCAACTATAAGTTCTGTCACTATTGTTCCTAAAATAGTTATTAGTACTGTTGATGCCATAATAAAATACCAGTTGTCAGTAATTCCTACTTTTGCAGTTGCATCTGCCATTTTAGCTGCTTCAGTACTAATTCCAGATAATAAAGCATCTGTTGATCCAACCATAAGGTTAGCACTAAAACCTCCTGATACTCCTGCAAATGCTGCAGCAATACCTGCTAATGGATGTCTTCCAAAACTCATAAATACAACAGCACCTAAAGGTATTAAAACTACATATCCTGCATCTGATGCTATACTTGACATTACTCCTGCAAAAACAACTACTAGAGTTATTAATCTTTTAGGTGTACTACTTACTAGTTTTGTTAAGCAAGCTCCTATTAATCCTGATCCTTCAGCTACACCTACACCAATTATTGCAACAAGCACTGTACCTAATGGTGCAAACCCTGTAAAGTTTGTTACAGCTGAAGTAAACATATATCTTATTCCTTCAGGACTAAGCAAACTTACAATTGATGAAGACATTTCTTTTATTTCATTTGTTGCTCTATCTAATCCTGTATAAGTAACTGATACGCCCAATTTAGCACATATATGTGATACCACTGCTATTATTACACATAATAATAAGAAAATAATTGCTGGATGTGGTAAAGCGTTTCCTACTCTCTCAACAGCACCTAGAAAACCTTTTTTATTTTTGTTCTCATTCATCCCATACTCCTCCTAAGTTTTATCAAATTTTAATTTTGCAATTTAGTTTTATTAAAATTTCATTTACTATGTTTTTATTATATATTGATATAGTAATAAAATCAAACATTTTTTATTAAAATTATGCATTTTTCCCATTTATATGTTAAATAATATGATTAATAATATGATATTTACAACTTATTATAAATATTTTTTAACAATATAGTTATTTATAATTATATTCTTTTATTAAAAAAACTATCAATAATGCAATTTTTAATTATTGATAGTTTCACAGATTAAATTTTTATCATATTTTTGATCTTATAAAATAAATTATTAACTATAGAAGCTACAATTCCACCACAACTATCTATAAAAACATCCTTAATTGTTGAACTTCTTTCTGGTACAAAATACTGATGAAGCTCATCTGAAACAGCATAAATTATAACTCCCATAATAGAATATAATATTATCTTCTTAGTATGAATATAATGTTTAATTACATTAAATAACAAAATATATAAAATAAAGTATTCAGTAAAATGTGCTGACTTTCTTATAATAAATGTTATATTACTTATATTATCTTTTGATATTTCAATACCTATTTTAGATAATAATAAGACTATTTTTCCACTTTGCCCTGATGAGACTTGTCCTGTTTGTTGTGACATATAAAATATAAAAGCCATCCATGCTAATAATAATATCCATGAAATTAATTTCTTCTTTTGCTTTTTCTGTTTCTGTTTCATTACTTCTCCCTATTCTCTAAATCATTTGTTACATAACATAACTTATTAATTCTTTTCAACTAAATATTTATTAATATATGCTAAAGATTCCTCTAATATATTTTGGCTTCCTTGCAAATCTTGTATCTTTATTTCCATTCCATATATCCTTTGTTCAATTTTGTATAAAATATCTTTAACATCATTTAATACTTTTGTTTCATATGATATTTGATTTCCATCCACATCTATATATATTTTTTCTGGAGGTGAGCCACATTTTGAACATTTAAGGTAAACATTATTACTTTCTGTATCTCTATAAATTTTAAAACCATCATTATTACACTTGGAACAAATTGATAACATAATAAAATCATAATAATTTGTATCTAAATAGTATTCACTTAAGCAATTTTTGCATATCAATTTCAATCGTCCATCCTCTGATTCTATAGAAAAAATATTTCCACTACATCCTTCCTTTTCACAAACCACAGTTCTTATCACTACGATTCCTCCTTATACTTATCCCAATATACTCTTATCATCAATTATTATGCATTTGATTATTTATATATTACACATATCTAAAAATATATTTTTAATGACCATCTAGTTTTATTTTAACTATCCAACTTACATTATATTTTCACTGGCTAATTTCTTTTCTATATTCTTTATTTTTTCATCTACTATATTTGTACTTTTTCCCAATAACACTAATTCTCTTTTTGCTAATTTTAACTCAACTATCATTTTCTCCAATTCAGTCCTTTTTTCCATATATTCACATCCCTAATTCTTTATAAAAATAATTGTAAAATTATTTCATAATTATTTATCTTTATATTAGTGTATACGTACCTTAATATAATTATATATTATATTTAACTAATCTGTATAAATTTCAAAACATTTTTTTATTCAATTTACGACATATTAATTTCAATCAAAATTCTTAATAAAACAAAAAAAGCTACGAAATAATTCGTAGCTTTTTGGTGGAGATAAAGAGATTCGAACTCTTGACCCCCTGCGTGCAAGGCAGGTGCTCTCCCAACTGAGCTATACCCCCGTATGGTGGACCTTCAGGGACTCGAACCCCGGACCTACCGGTTATGAGCCGGTTGCTCTAACCAACTGAGCTAAAGATCCTAGTTGGAACCTGGCAACGTTCTACTCTCCCACACAGTCCCCCGTGCAGTACCATCGACGCT
>OLWA01003842.1_pt1 | contig 10831 bp, 11 predicted proteins | sample 1673251 | NCBI WGS metagenome assembly OLWA01 (sample SAMEA3178937, study PRJEB25190) | human gut metagenome | biome: human gut; feature: human-associated habitat; material: faeces | place: Austria | collected 2013
AGGAATGCAACCGCTCGGAGGCCATCCGCGAGGAGTATGCCAAACTGGGCATCGAGGTCGACACCTCGGAGGAGGATCTGATGAAAATACGCGGCGGAAAGGTCCGCGCGGCACGCACGCAGAGCCACGGCGACCACCGCATGGCCATGTCGCTGGCCGTCGCCGCCCTGCGCTCGGACGAAGCCGTGGAGATCGAGGGGGCCGAGAGCGTCGCCAAAAGCTATCCCGGGTTCTTCGAGGACCTGGAACATATTCGGGTCTAAAACACCAAACCGCCCATGAACCAATTCGGACACAATTTCCGGCTCGCCATCTGGGGCGAGTCGCACGGACACCAGATAGGCATTTCGCTGGACGGCGTCCCGGCGGGCATCCCGCTCTCGGAGGAGGACTTCGCCGAAGACCTCGCGCGACGCCGCAGCGGAGCGCCCGGCACGACGCCGAGGCGCGAACCCGACGTACCGCAGATCGTGTCGGGAGTCTACGACGGCTACACGACGGGCGCGCCGCTGACCATCGAATTCGCCAACACCAACACCCACTCGCAGGACTACTCGACCGTCATGCGCCACTACCGCCCCTCGCACGCCGACCTGGTGGCCTACCACAAATTCGCCGGATTCAACGATCCGCGCGGCGGCGGACACTTCTCGGCGCGCCTCACTGTGGCGCTGGTGGCCGCGGGCGTCGTGGCCAAAAAGATGCTGCCCGCAAGCATCCGCTTCGCGACCCGGCTGACCGAGATCGGCGGCTGCACCGACCCCGAACGTTTCAACGAGGTGCTGCATGCCGCGGCGGCCGACCGCGACTCGGTGGGCGGCATCGTCGAATGCCGCGTGCAGGGCGTGCCCCTCGGCCTGGGACAGCCCTTCTTCGACTCGGCCGAAAGCATGATCGCCCACCTGCTGTTCGCCGTCCCGGCGGTCAAGGGGGTCGAATTCGGCAGCGGATTCGCCGGAGCGCGCCTGCGCGGCTCGGAGAACAACGACTGCTTCACCGACTGCGACGGCACGACGGCGACCAACAACGCCGGGGGCATCAACGGAGGCATCACCAACGGCAACGAGATCGTGGTGCGCGCGGCGCTGAAACCCACGCCGAGCATCGGCCGCGAACAGATCACCTACAACCTGGCGACCAACAGGGTCGAACCGCTGGAAATCCACGGCCGCCACGACGTCTGCGTCGCCCTGCGCGGCGCGGTGGTCGTCGAAGCCGCCGTGGCCATCGCCCTGGCCAACTTCATCCGCCAATGACGCGCCGCGGGAGCATCGACGCGCTGGCCGCACGGCTCACGGGACTTTACGACGCACGCGAAGCCCGCAGCATCGCGCTGGCCGCCGTGGCGGAGCTTTCGGGGCTTTCGCCGTCGGCCCTGCTGACCGACCCGGAAGCGGAACTCGCCGTCGAAGGGCTGGAAGAGGCCGCAGCCCGTCTGGCTGCGGGCGAGCCGTTGCAATACGTCGTCGGACACACGGAATTTTACGGCCGCCGCTTCGCCGTACGCGAAGGGGTTCTGATCCCGCGGCCCGAAACCGAAGAGCTGGTCGACGCAATCCTGCACGGAGAGCGCGAAGCCCGGAGGCTGCTGGACGTAGGGACGGGCAGCGGCTGCATCGCGGCTTCGCTGGCTCTGGGGATGCCCGGGACGGAGGTCTTCGCCGCCGACATCTCGGACGACGCGCTGACCGTGGCGGCGGAGAATTTCCAACAACTCGGCGCAGCGGTCACGCTCCGCAAAGCCGATGCCCTGAACGGGCTGGAGGAGGCTTTTCCGGAGCGGTTCGACGCGATCGTATCGAATCCGCCCTACGTTCCCGAGAGCGACCGCGCGGCGATGCACCCCAACGTCCGCGACCACGAACCCGGCCTGGCGCTGTTCGTCCCCGACGACGACGCCATCCGTTTCTACCGCGCCATCGCCCGGGCGGGACGGCGGATGCTGACGCCCGGCGGACGTCTTTGGTTCGAGATTTACGAACGCGCCGCGGCGGAGATCGTCCGCATGCTCGGCGCCGAAGGATACACCGACACCGAGGTCCGCGAGGACCTCTTCGGAAAACCGCGCATGGTATGCACCCGGCTGAAATAAGGAAAAAACGCGACAAAACGCCCGACGAGGCGCTCGCGGCGCTGATGCGCCTCTGCGCCCGCGCCGAAAAGTCGGAGGGTGACGCCCGGCGGCTGATGCGCGGCTGGGGAGTGGCGGAAAAGGATGCCGAGCAGGTGCTCGGCCGGCTGGTGCGCGACCGCTTTATCGACGACAGCCGCTACGCCGAGGCCTTCGTGCGCGAAAAACTGCGGCTCAGCGGCTGGGGCGAGTACAAAATCCGCACGGCGCTCCAACACAAGGGGGTTTCGAAGGAACGGATCGACGCGGCGCTGTCGCAGGCCGACCGTCCGGCAATGGGCGAGCGGCTCGCGCAGCAGCTCGAACGCAAGGCCCGGACGGTGAAACACGCCTCGCAATACGAATTGAAAACCAAACTGATACGCTACGGGCTTTCGCTCGGATACGACTACGAGGCCGTCATGGACGCAGCCTCGGCAATGGTCAGGGAGACGGACACATGCAACGATTTCTAATACTTTTTCTGCTTACGACGGCCTGCCTCGGGGCACAAGGCCAGCAACTCGACCCCAACGACTACATCTACCCCCTGCGGGAGCTCAAACAACGGCTCTACTCGGCCAATTTCGGCGAAATCCGTCCCGGGCATTTCCATGCGGGCGTGGACATCAAGACCGACGCCGAGGAGGGCAAACCGGTCGTGGCCGCGGCCGACGGCTACGTTTCGCGCGTGGTATTGCAGGCGGGCGGCTACGGGCGCGCCGTCTACCTCACGCTCCGCAACGGCACGACGGTCGTCTACGGCCACCTCCGGCGTTTCCGCGACGACATCGAGCGGCACGTACGCAGGGAGCGTTACGAACGCCGTTCGAACGGCGTGAACCTCTGGTTCGGTCCCGGAACCTGGCCCGTGAAGCAGGGCGACGTGGTGGCTTACTCGGGCGACAGCGGTTCGTCGGGCGGCCCGCACCTCCATTACGAAATCCGCGACACGGAGACCCAGCGGCTCTACAACCCCGTCCGCGAAGGAATCATCCGCCCCAGGGATGAATATCCGCCGCGCATCGTGCGTCTGCACTACGTCGAGGTCGACACCGTGCAGGGCGTGCCCGTGCGCAGCGTCCCGGAGAGCTACGCCGTGATCCGCACGGCCGCAGGCCGTTACGCCCTGACGCACGACGGACCCGTCGGCGTAGGCCGCAGGGGCTATTTCGTGGCCGAAGTCACCGACCGCCGCAACGATGTCTGGAACACCTTCGGGGTATGGCGCGTCACAGCCTTCGCGGACGGCATCCCCTGCTTCGAATTCCGCATGGACAGCTTCACCTACGACATATCGCGTTGCAGCGATGCCGTGAGCTGTTACCCGATACAAATCAATTCGCGCAACGAGGCGATCCGCCTGGCCCAGCTGGAGGGCGCGCCCGACAGTTTCTACCCGACGATGGCGGAACGCGGGCTGATACGCACGGCGGAAGGGCAGGTGCGCCGCATCCGCATCGAGGCCGAGGACGACTGCGGCAATGTCTCGACGCTGGAATTCGCCGTCCGCGGACGCGCCGGGGAGTTCCGCGCCGAGGCCGACACCACGGCCGTGACGCTGCGGCCCGACCGGACTTCGGTCCTGCGCGTCGGACGCGAGGCGGAGGTCCGCATTCCCGAAGGGACGATTTACGAGCCGATCTTCGTCCGTCCCGGACTCGGAGAGGCCCCGCAGGCGGATTCGGGCGTCGTCGTGCTCTCGCCCGCCTACCGTTTCTTCGACCCCGCGACGCCCCTTTTCCGCGCCGTGGAGGTCACGCTCCGCGGCAGCGTGCCGCGCCCGCTGCAACTACGCGCCCAACTGGCCGTACGCACGCGCAGAGGCTCGCTGGCCTGCGTCGGAGGCGCATATGCCGACGGCGCGGTGACGGCTTCGGTGCGGACGGCCGGAGACCTGGCGATCGTAGCCGACACGCTGCCGCCCGCGATCCGTCCGCTCTTCGCCGAAGGCGCCGACCTCACCCGGGCCGAAGGGGTGCGGTTCCGCGCCGCGGACAACTTCTCGGGCATCGCCTCGTGGAGGCTGCACATCGACGGCAAATGGGTTCCCTGCGACCGTTTTCCGATGAAAGGAACGCTGGTTCATTTCTTCGACGCGCCGGCGCAGCGGCGCACCCACGCCGTGCGTCTTTCGGTCACCGACGGATGCGGAAACGCAACGCATTTCGAAGGAACATTTTACCGTTGACGAACGACGGTTTTGGAAAAAATTTCCTATATTTGCGGGAACTGCAACGTAATACACAATGACAGACAACAATACATCCGAACGTAAGCCATTGATCCTGATTGCAGAAGACGTGGAAAGCAATTACAAGCTGCTGGAAATAATCCTCAAGAAAGAGTATGACCTGCTCTGGGCGAAGAACGGCAAGGAGGCAGTGGCGTATGCGCTATCGCACAATCCCGACGCCGTATTGATGGATATTAAAATGCCTGTGATGGACGGTATCGAGGCGCTGAAGGAGATTCGGCTCCATACGGACAGTCTGCCCGTCATCATGCAGACGGCCTATGCTTTCGACACCGACCGGCGCGTCGCCGAGGAGGCGGGATGCAACGGATTCATCACCAAGCCCGTCATGCCGCGCGAACTGAAAATGTATCTCGACAAATACCTCACGAAATAGAGCCGGGACCGTTTTTCCGGAGTATGGCGGACCGTCCGGGTCCGGAGCAAGAAATCGGACGATAAGTTTGCAGTTGGCCCGAAATTTCTTACTTTTGCAGCGTTGTTTCAACGATGGTCTCGTAGCTCAGTTGGATAGAGCAACAGCCTTCTAAGCTGTCGGTCGTGGGTTCGAATCCCGCCGGGATCACAACGGACGGATTGGTTTTCAGGCAATTGAATTCAATCCGTCTTTCATTTCCGACCCGCCCCGCAACAACCCGAAGCGGCCCGTCCCATTCTTCCGGACAACCCCGTCACAGCCGTGAAATGCAGTTTTTTAGGGCATTTATTTTGCCGGGCGGAATATTTTCCCTACATTTGCAGGCTTAAAAGCCCGAAGGGGTGAGCGTTTTTTATTAATTACAACAAAATTTTATAGCAAATGGCTGTTAAAATTCGTCTGGCACGTCACGGTAAGAAGGGTTATGCCTTCTATCACATCGTTGCCGCAGATAGCAGAGCGCCACGTGATGGTAAATTCATCGAGAAGCTGGGAACCTACAACCCCAACACGAATCCTGCTACGATCGACCTGGACTTCGGGAAAGCCCTGGATTGGTTACAGAAAGGCGCACAACCTACGGACACCTGTCGGGCTATCCTCTCGTACAAGGGCGTAATGTACAAGAAACACCTGCTGGGCGGCGTCGCCAAGGGTGCGTTCACCGAAACCGAGGCAGAAGCCCGCTTCAACAAGTGGATGGAAGCCAAAGCCGGCAAGATCGAAGCCAAGGCCAACAAGCTGGCCACCGACGCCAAGTCGGCCGAGAAGGCCCGTCTGGCTGCCGAGGCCAAGATCAAGGAGGAGCGCGCTGCCGCAATCGCCGAGAAGAAGGCTGCCGCTGAAGCTGCTGCCCGCGAGGCCGCAGAAGCTGCCGCTGCCGAGGCTGCAAATGCCGAAGAGGCTGCTCCGGAGGCTCCCGCCGCCGAATAGAGCTGCGTCAAATAAGTAAAGAGAAGGGTCCGTTATGACGGACCCTTCTCTTTTTCATGGTACGCAGCCAGCCTCCCCATCAAAAAAAGAGATCTCCCCACAAAAAGGAAGATCTCCCATACGAACAAGTTCCGTGAACCGACTTCCCCAAGAAGGATCCTCCGGCTCTTGCCGCCGATATACGACACTAATTTCGGTACGAAATCGTATAAACCGTGGTTTCTTCGTAGTCCGAACCCACGTACTTCTCCGTTATTTTCTCGATATATCCCTCATCATCGAGTTGATAGGTAATTTGGGTAAAAGAATCAATGGGATTATCGGAGGAGGCAGGGGATCTGTAATAGATTTTAACGGGCATCGTGCGCGATCTGTTACCGTAGTATCCCGCAAGTCCAAAGAAATTCGAGGGATCACCTACCATAAAGGACCAACCCTCCGTAGTCAACAGCAACCATGAAAGATCAAGATTTGTCTTGTTCTGCACATTTCCATATTCTGCACAATCAAGAACCCAGTAATCATCCCCTCTGGTTCCCCACATTAGCTCCGTCGGGTTTCCATTTTCCCAACTCAACTGATAGTTTTTTTCACGAGCTGGAATACCGGCATCCGTATCCGCGTTATAAAAGCAGGTAGTGCTGCTCATGTAGCCGAGCGCATCGTAGATCACCTCATATTGAATACTTTCACTGATCTCCTCGACGAAAGTCTCTGTCTCTCCATCGAAATAATACTCCTTGACTGATCCCACAAGGAGCTGGCTCTGATCCCCCAGAATTCCATTCAACTCCGTCTTCGTATATTCTCCATCATAATTGTAGGATGCCTCACACGTCACAACATTTCCTTCGTAGGAGAAATCGAATTGGCCACTTTGCTCAACATCCTCGCTCGGAATCGTATTGGTCAGATCCATTCTGGAAACACGTCCATCCGCATCATAATGAAATACAACTTTTACATCATGTGCCGGAACGTCATACGGTGTATAATGCATGACAATCTCGGAAACCTGACGGCCCGTCTGCAAAGGTCCCGGAAGATTCGGATTGCCGGTGTCACCATCTTCCGACGAAGCGCAGGCACTCAACACAAACAAGGAGAGAAGATAGAATAAATGTTTCATTCCATAAAAAGTTTAGGTATAGCATCCACCTCCAAAGATGCAATTATTCATTTAATACCGTTGGAGGCAACAAAACGGTCTTTGATTAGACAAAAATAGTCATTTTACCATCATATACCAAACAATTACGTCCATATTATCGAATTATACTCACTCACCAGAAGAATAACTCTCTGTATAATAAATTTGAAATTCTCGTAACGCTTCACTATCTTTGGGCAGTTAAATTAAGTCTCATGGCTGCAACTGCAGGACGCATCAACAAACTTTTCGGGACGGACGGGGGCCTGATGCTCTCGCTCTACCCCGCTTTCCCCGACGACTTCGACCCGGAAACCATGCCGCTCCTGGTGACGATCGACGCCCTGGAGGTTCCGCTCTGGTGCGATCGTTTCGAACGCCGCGGCATCTCCGGCGCCACGGCCACCTTTGCCGACATCGACACCGAACGCCGCGCGCAGGAACTCGTCGGGCTCGAATTCCGCATCGAAGCCCCCGGCGACGAGGAGGAGGACGAATTCTATCTGGAGGACCTCATCGGCTTCCGCGCCCAGATCGAGGAGGCCGGCTCCGCCGCACATCACTCGGGAAGCGTCACCGACTTCTACGACAACGAGATGAATCCCCTCTTCGAGGTGGAGATCGACGGCCGCCGCATTCTGGTCCCGGCCGCCGAAGAGTTCATCGCCCATATCGATTTCGAAGGCCGCACGATGCACCTCGTCCTGCCCGAAGGCCTCCTAACGCTCGAATGACATGGCACGCGTAGTGATCGGACTCTCGGGCGGCGTCGATTCGTCGGTCGCCGCCTGGCTCCTCAAGCAGCAGGGGCATGAGGTCATCGGCCTCTTCATGATCAACTGGCACGACACCACCGGCACGCTCGAAGGCGACTGTCCGTGGCACGACGACCGGCTGTTCGCCGAACTGGTCGCCAAAAAGCTCGACATTCCGCTCCACGTGGTGGATCTCTCGGCCGACTACCGCACACGCGTGGTCGACTACATGTTTGCCGAGTACGAACGCGGCCGCACGCCCAATCCCGACGTGCTGTGCAACCGCGAGATCAAGTTCGACGTCTTCCTGCGCGAAGCGCTGAAGCTCGGAGCCGATTACGTCGCCACGGGCCACTACTGCCGCAAGGAGCAGGAGACCCTCGCAGACGGTCGCGTCATCTACCGTCTGCTGGCCGGTTCGGACCCCAACAAGGATCAAAGCTACTTCCTGTGCCAGCTGTCGCAGGAGCAGCTGAGCCGGGCGCTCTTCCCGGTCGGCGGACTGCTGAAGCCCGAAGTGCGGCGCATCGCCGCCGAGCAGGGGCTGGCTACGGCCCGTCGGAAGGATTCGCAGGGGATCTGCTTCGTCGGGAAGGTCGATCTGCCGGTCTTCCTCCAGCAGAAACTCGCCTCGAAGCGGGGCAATGTCCACGAGATTCTCCCCTCGTGGCCCAAATATGCCCGCAAGGCCGAACGACCGGCCCCCGACGAGAATCCCTCGGACGAACAGCTCGCTGCGCTGGCCGAACCGTGGCACTATACGGTGCGCGACGGCAAGAAGATCGGCGAACACAACGGCGCCCATTTCTACACGATCGGTCAGCGCAAGGGGCTCGGCATCGGCGGCCGCAAGGAGTCGCTGTTCATTCTGGCGACGGACACCGTGCAGAACGTGATCTACGTCGGCGAGGGCGATTCGCACCCGGGGCTGTGGCGTCCGGCACTGCGCATCCTGCCGCAGGACATCCACTGGGTCAATCCTACGCGTGAGATGAAACCGGGTGAGGTGCAGCGTTTTTCGGTCCGCATCCGCTATCGGCAGCCGCTACAGGGCGCACGGCTCTACCTGCGTGAGAGCGGGGCCTATCTGCTTTTCGACGAACCCCAGCGGGGCATCACCCCGGGGCAGTTCGCCGCCTGGTACGACGGCGACGAACTGGTCGGCTCGGGGGTCATCGAGGCGTAGCCACCGGCAGATTCCGGGATCTCTTTCGCCGCAGAACAGCGGACCCGGACAGGAATAGCAGAGTACCTTTCATACGAACACCAGCTTCGACGCTATTTGCATGACGCTTTTTGAATCGGCAAAAAGCGCCGCAAAAACCGAGCGGGAGGATGAAAAAACCGGAAAGACGCGACCTAACATTGGCGCCGGGCGACTATTCGCGGGTTTGCAAGCAAACCGTCCCCGGCGCTCGCATTTTTAGTCCGCATCTTTCTTGTCGTTTTTTTCATCAACCCGCGCTACCCGATATTCCCCAAAATTTCGATCAAAACAAGGCATACCTCAACCAACCTTAGGGCTAATGGATAGCTCCACTCTATATTAGTGAGCATGCTCACGTATAGTAGAGCATAACGAATGGCACGTTTTTTAGTTTTGTATACCAAAATACAAAACTGTGAAAACGCCGGTAGACTTGTATGTTATTGATGCAATACGGAAAGAACGGATTGCTCAAAAAGTGTCACAGGCCATGCTGGCCTATGGCATCGGCGTTTCCAAAGGATTCATCGGTATGGCCGAAAGTCCGAAATACAATATCAAATACAACATCCACCATATCAACGAAATCGCCAAGTTCCTCGGCTGTTCGCCACGCGATTTCCTGCCCGAAAAACCCCTCTAACCCCTCAGGCCGGCCATGATGCGTCTGCTGTCGATCCTCGTGCCGCTGATGCTGGCGGGACTTGCCGCCTTCGGCCGCCGGCCCGTCGGTGTGGCCTTCTACGACGTCGACCGCATCTACGACACCCTGCCCGCCCTGTTCTACAACGACGAAGAGCATACGCCCCAGGGCCGTTACCGCTGGAACACGGAGCGTTATCAACGCAAGATCCGAAACACGGCCGCCGTCATCGATACCATGGCACTGGACATCGTGGCGCTGTGGGGCGTCGAGAACGAACAGGTCGTGCGCGATCTGGCGACGGCCTGCCGCAGCGAATACTCCTACCTCCACCGTACGCTCAATACGCTCGACGGCATGGACTTTGCCCTGCTCTACTACGGCGACCGGTTCTATCCGCTGGATGTCGAGGTCGGACGACGCTACCTCTACATCGAAGGCGAACTGGAGGGACGGATCGTCGGGCTGGCCCTGTGCGGTGACGAGTCAACGGCCCGCTGGCTCGTCGGAGACCTGCGCGACGAACACCCCGGCATTCCGCTCGTCGTGCTGGGACGCATCGGAAAACTGCCCGCCGCAACGTTCGGTCTCGTCGATGCCACGGCCCGCGCCGAAAAGGCCGGACGCGGCACCATCCGTCGGGCCGGCCGCTGGGAGATGCGCGACCGGATACTCGTCGACACAACGCTGCATGCCTTCGGAGCAGACGTCTTCGTCCGGCGCTATCTGGTTGACCAAAAGAGCGGTAACCCCCGCCCGACCTTCTCGCGCGGACGCTATCAGGGCGGTTTTGGATATTCGTTGCCCGTTTTTGTATATATCCGCCCGTAAGATTTGGAATTTCAGAAAAGTTTTCCTATTTTCGCAATCCCTCCGAGCGAAAATAACCTTTTTTTGACGCGGCCGAATTTCGTCACCGCGATTTTTTCGGCTCCAAGGGGCTGATTTTGTGAAATTTTTTTTTATTTTTAACGATACAATTCTAAAATCAAAAACTATGGCAGACGTTAAACGAGTCTACACCTTCGGTAACAAAGAAGCCGAAGGAAATGGCAAAATGCGGGAGCTGCTCGGCGGTAAGGGTGCCAACCTCGCCGAAATGAACCTCATCGGCATCCCCGTACCCCCGGGATTCACCATCACCACCGAAGTGTGCACCGAATACTACAGCCACGGCAAAGAGGCCGTCATCAAACTCCTCAAGCCCGAGGTCGAAAAGGCCATGAAGAATATCGAAACCCTCACCGGCATGAAGTTCGGCGACAAGGAGATGCCCCTGCTCGTATCGGTACGCTCGGGCGCCCGCGCCTCGATGCCCGGCATGATGGACACCATCCTCAACCTGGGCATGAACGACC
>OLWA01003850.1_pt1 | contig 10801 bp, 7 predicted proteins | sample 1673251 | NCBI WGS metagenome assembly OLWA01 (sample SAMEA3178937, study PRJEB25190) | human gut metagenome | biome: human gut; feature: human-associated habitat; material: faeces | place: Austria | collected 2013
CATTGCGACACAGAAATCCATCCTCACGGATTATGTGAAAAAGCAGGGATGGCACATAGCAAAAACGTATGTGGACGATGGTTATTCTGGTACAAATTTCCAAAGACCAAGTTTCCAGAATATGATAAAAGACATTGAAAGCGGTCTGATAAACTGCGTGATTACGAAAGATTTATCCCGTCTGGGGAGAAACTATCTTGATTGTGGGTTATATCTGGAAGTTTTCTTCCCAGAGCATAACGTGAGGTATATAGCGGTCAATGACGGCGTAGATACCTTGAATAAATCTGCTATGGACATCACGCCTTTCCGCAACATTTTAAACGAAATGTATGCCGCTGACATATCTGTTAAGATAAAATCGGCATATCGGGCGAGGTTTCAACAGGGGAAATTCATGGGAACTACCGCCCCTTATGGCTATATCAAAGACCCTGCCGACCACAACCATCTGCTGATAGATGATAAAGTGGCACATGTTGTAAAAGAGATATTCGACCTTGCATTAAAAGGGAATGGAGTTGCCAAAATTTGCAGACATCTTAATAAACAGCATATCCTACGCCCTGCCGCTTATGCGGCGGAGCGTGGCGAAACAGGCTTTGAACGTCATTTTGAGGGGAACGAGGACAAACGCTATATTTGGAGTGGGAACAGCGTGAGGAGCATTTTAAGAAGCCCGATATATGCGGGAAATCTTGTAGGCTACAAACGGATTGCCGCCAATATGAAAAGCAAGAAACGCCCCTCTAAGCTGCCCGAAGAATGGGAAGTGATACCCAATACCCATGAGGGAATAGTCACGCAGGAGGAATTTGATATTGTCCAACAGCTTATTACAAGTCGTAGGCTTCCACAGAACAAGGGAGGATTTGTAAATATTTTTGCAGGCGTTATCAAGTGTGTGGACTGCGGATGTGCTCTGCGGGCAATGAACGTACACAGGAGGAAACGCCCAGAGATTATCGACTGTGTACAGTATTCATGTAATAATTATGCAAGAAACGGAAGAAGCGAGTGTAGTGCCCACAATATAGAAGCAAGGGATTTATTCAATGCCGTTCTTGCCGACATCAACTGTTTTGCGGATATGGCAGTGAATGATGAAAAGGCGGTCAGGGCCATAGAAAAGCGGCTCACGGAAACAGACCAGAGCAGGGCGAAAGCATTAGAGAAAGAACGTAAGAAGCTGAACAAACGCCTTGCGGAACTGGACAGGCTGTTTTCCTCTCTCTACGAGGATAAGGTCATGGAGCGTATTACCGAGCGGAATTTTGAGATGATGTCGGGGAAATACCAGAAAGAGCAGCTTGAAATTGAAGCAAGGCTGAAAGAGGTGACGGAAACTCTTAATGAAAGCTACGAGAAATCACGGGGAATCCGTGACTTCCTCGCCCTTATCCGAAATTATCAAGGCTTAAAAGAACTGGATGCAACAGTTATAAACGCACTCATAGACAAGATACTTGTTTCGGAGCGTGAGAAGATGGCAGACGGAACAGTGAAGCAGGAAATCAAGATTTACTATAAATTCATCGGCTTTGTCGATGAATTACATATCATACCTACAAAACGGTGGGCAGCAATGCCCGCTAAAAATTGTACGGTGTGCGGCGTTGAATATGTCCCGGGCTCTGGTGCATCAAGGTATTGTCCTGCTTGTGCCAAGAAGATACGGAGGGAGAAATCAAACGAGAGCAAACGCAGGAGCAGAGAACAGAAAAGGATAGCATGTATGAACTGTCCGCAAAAAATGACCGACTGACCTTGAACAAAGGCAGGGGCGTATCGAACGGCAGGGTAATATGTTTCCAGAGGTGGAGGTTTACCGCTATGTGACCGAGCAGACTTTTGATGCCTACCTCTATCAGTTGGTGGAGAGCAAACAGAAATTTATCAGCCAGATAATGACGAGTAAAAGCCCTGTCCGCTCTGCCGAAGATGTGGACGAGGTTGCCCTGTCCTTTGCGGAGGTTAAAATGCTTGCTACAGGCGATGCCCGTTTTAAGGAAAAGATGGATTTGGATATACAGGTTTCCAAGCTCCGAGTGTTAAAGCAGAGTTATCTTTCCGAGCATTACGACCTTGAGGACAGGGTGCTGAAATACTATCCTCAGACCATTAAGGAGTATGAGGAACGCATTGCAGGCTATGAAAATGATGTAGCTCTTGCCGAGCAGCACAAGCCGCAGGGTGAGGATAAGTTCTGCCCGATGACTCTAAAAGGCGTGACCTACACCGAAAAGGCAGACGCAGGCGAAATGCTCCTTGCAATCTGCAAGGATTATCCGATGTCCGCACCTACCGAAATTGGCAGCTACCGAGGTTTCCGAATGGAGATTTATTATGATACTGTCAATGCCCATTATTGTATGAACCTCTGCGGAAAGGCAAAGCATAAGGTAGATTTAGGTGCTGATGCCCTCGGAAATCTGATCCGAGTTGAAAACGAGCTATCAAAGCTCCCTGCCAGACTGGAAGCTGCCAAGACAAAAACGGCGGAAACTATCGCACAGCTTGAAACCGCAAAGGAGGAAATCAAGAAGCCTTTTGCCTTTGAAGATGAGCTGAAAGAAAAAACAGAACGGCTGAACGCTCTTAACATTGAGCTGAATCTAAATGAAAAAGATACTTCCGTTATGGATACCGAGCCAGAGCAGACAGAAGAACAGCCCGAAAGAAAATGTGCAAGTCGGGAGAGATAATGCGGTTTGCATATTTGTATTGCTGATTTCTGGGAAGTATAATAGGTGTAGATTAGTAAATGTCGGAGGTGAAATGTGTGCTTGATAATTTCAGATTTGAAACCTTTGTTGATGTGCATAGCAACATTTTTGCTGAATATCTAAGCTCCGTTATCGCAAAGTTGCCCAAAGAGAATCCAGAATACCGTTCCGTAGAGGAAAGGATAGAGGAACTCTACAAGGAGTATCCAAAAGTGATGGAGGCTCTGGATACGGAAAAGTCGAGCGATTTATCCGAGCAGGAGTGTAAGGCTTTGATAGAAGTTTTGGAGCTTCGGAACAGGCTCAGCGATATGCAGCAGGAAGCAATCTATTTCAGAGGGTGCTATGACAGCGTTGGGTATCTCAAAAAGGCAGGAATACTATAACCGAGAATGGGCGGCATTGGCGTGGAACTGATGCCGTCTTTTTACATAGTAGTAGAGGTAGAAAAAATTTAATCTATATGGTATGATAAGAAAAATACGTTGTGATACTGCTATGAATTTTAGCCGTTAAATGCACGAAAGGAATATTATATGAATGAATATTTGGAAAATCAATTAAATAAGTCGGTAGTTTATCAGCAATTAAAAGATAATTGTGAAAGGAATAATCAACATGAAGTATTGGCTCTTGTAGCGAAAGTTGGTACTTTTGCAGTTGAACGCCTAAAGACAGTGATTAAAAATATGCCTGAGTTCACCCTGCATGATGATACTCATATTTTTAATATGCTCACTATTATTGGAAAACTTATTCCGCAAGAAAACATGAGAAAATTATCTACGCCAGACTTATTCATGTTGATTGTTTCAGTATTCCTACATGATATAGGTATGGCTCCTGATGAAAAGCATATATTAGCATGGAAAAATCAACTTCCCGAGACAGAATATGACGAGGAATTAAAAGAAGAAAGAGAAAAATTTGCTCGTTTTCGTCTAACGTATACACATCAATTAGCTGACATTGAACGGCTTGAAGCAGAACAAGAGTTTTCGAAAGCGCAGCTTCTTGAAGATTATATTGTTACTGAATATATAAGAACAACTCATTCGATTCGTGCAAGGGAAATTATCGCAAAGTATTGGGCAGGGAAAATAGTATACCAAGATACAGATTTAACGGAGGATTTGGCAACGATTTGTTTTAGCCATAATGAAAGTTACACATATTTGCTCCAAATGGAAACCTTTAGAGTCTGTGGTCAAGATGAATACCTGTGTATTCCATTTGTGGCAACAGTATTACGATTAGCCGATATAATTGATTTTGACCCTAAAAGAACACCTTCTGTTCTGTTTTCTCATCTAGCTGTAAAAAATCCTGTATCGTTGAGTGAATGGAAAAAGCATCAAAGTATAAATGCATGGACAATATCGCCCAGAAAACTTTTATTTTCGGCTCAGTGCGAACACCCTGCAATTGAAGCGACTATTCTTGCTTTTTGCGATCAAATTGATGAAGAATTGAGGAATGGCACTGTTATTTTGTCTAATCTATCAGATGAGGGAATGGATATTGATGTGGAGGTCTATAAAATTCCATTGCCACCTCAAGTAGATAGAAGAAAAATACAAGCTAAAAAAGATATAATATCAGGAAAGTCTATTTATCGTTACCATGACACAAAATTTTCATTAAGTAAGAAACAAATAATTGATTTGTTAATGGGAACTAAGCTGTATGGTAAGCCAGAAGTTGCATTGCGTGAATTGTTACAAAATTCTATTGATGCTTGTTTGCTTAGACAAAAACTCTCTGAGTTATGGGGGATAGAGTACACCCCTAAAGTTAATGTGTCATTATATACAAAAAATAATGTTGATTATTTGCGAGTAAGTGATAATGGTGTTGGCATGAACCAACATATAATTGATAATTATTACACCAATGTCGGATGCTCATATTATTCTTCTCGGGAATTTAGTGAGTTAATGGTTTCGTTCAAATCTTCGTTCACTCCGATATCTAGATTTGGTATAGGCATTCTTTCATGTTTTATGGTATGTGACTCTATGGAAGTGACAACTAGGAGAATTAAAGAAAGATTCGAGTGCGATGAAGCATTGCATATATCGATTGAAGGTTATGAAAGTCTTTTTGTTATTTCGGATTCTGATAAAAAAGAACCTGGAACGGATACTATATTAACATTACGTCCAGTGCATCCGTGGGATAGAATGAATGAAGAAGAATTTATGCAGTGTATAAAAGCCATTGTGCCAAATCCAGCAGTACAAATTGAGATTGAAACAAACAAAGGAAGCGAATTATACTCAAGTGATTATTTTGATGATTTAGATTTAGAACCTTTATTAGATTATTCTTGGAATAATACAAAAAATATCCGTAAAATAGATATTGATTTGACTTGTGAAGAGTATGGATTTAAAGGGAGAGGTTGTATAGGAATACTTACTAAAAATGGCTTGCCAGCAGAGGAAATTGAAATATTATCAAAAGATGTTGAAATTGATGGTGAGATTTATACCCTGGCTTCAAATATAAAATATAAAATTAATTGTATTACAGAAACATCAACAAGCATTTCAGTAGATGAAGACGGTGAAATTGATACAAATACATCATGGTCGGAAAGATTTAAATCCAAATCCTCATTATCTATACATGGAATAGAAGTTCCTTACAACTTGTTTCCTGATTATTCCAATAGGATGTCGAAAGCAGTCCTTAAAATACCATTTCCTTTTTCTTTTAGACTGGATATTGGTGTAAATAGTGACTTGAATCTAAATTCTGCAAGAGACCAGATTATTTATGATGAGAAGTGGTTGACTTTTGAAGAAAACTTATATCGAATTATTTGTAGAAGACTTAAGGATATTCTTTCGTCATCTGATTGGAAAATATTGAATGAAATAATTCAAAAAAATAATACAGACACGTTTTGCCGAGTTGCAAATAGCTTTGAGTGAGAAGTGAAAGTCAGTAATTGTTTTATCAAGGAAAAATACTTTGTCGCTGTTAATGTAGTCCCAAATATCTAAATAAGGCGAAAATTTATATCGGTTTGGTTTTGTAAAAGGTGGCATTGGCGTTGAGCTGATGCCGCCTTTTACATAGTCGCACAGGTAGAAAACTTATCGCAAATATAGTATAATAATAAAAAAACAGGGAGATGTTCAGATATGACAGCAGATGAAAAGCAAAAAATATGTGATAATATTTTTCAATATATAACAAAAAAATTAGATGATTGGATGGACAATCAAATTTTTACAAAGACATCTATGAAGGAATTGGGAGAACTGTATTATAATCATGTATTAAATGAGGTTGAAAATGCAGACACTCATCTATTAAATGCAGTGATAAGAACCGTAAAGCCAAGGAATGTGGAATGTATAACGCAGGAAGATTATTATATCGCATTGTGTAAAATTTTGTATTTCAAAAAATTACCGTCTGAAGTGTGGACTGATGTTGAAAGAGAATATGATGAAATATTTGTTCAGAAATATGGCGTGGTAATGCAAAAATATCAAACAGAGATAAATAAAATAGATACAGAACTTACTCAAACAAAGACTTCTGCCGATGCAATAAAAAATGCCACGCCAAGTTATTCTTTTATGCGAGATATATCTACTGAAGAACAAAAGCTTTATGAACTTAGTTCGAAATGTAATTCTTTAAGAACACGAAAAGAAATGTTGACGTTTGTTATAGACTATGTAACTTCAAAGTTGTCAGATTTCTGTGATATGCAAGATATGCAAAGCGTTGAAAATGCGAAAAAACAGGAAACCTTGAAATTGAGCAAAGAAGATACTTATGGTGCGGATTTTTCTTTTTCATCATATCGGGATTATGTAGATATAGCGGAAGATGATTTAGACAGACCGTATGCTCTGTTTTTCAAAGTGAAAATATATGTTATCTTAGAAAATGCAAGAAAGCAATATCGTTATTCTTGTTATGCGAAATCGGATGATGAGGCAATAGATGAGTATAAAAACTATATTCAACAGATTCCTAAAATTGATGATTTACAGATATATAAAAGTTGTAATCCTGTTAGTTATAATGCCGCTTTGGAGAAGTTGATTTTAGATTATAGACTGTTGGAGGAATTACAAGATAAGTTGGAATCGAGTGTTTGCCTTCGAGAAAGAAAACGTGTTTTACTAAAAGCAGTAGAATTATATAAGCAAGGTGAATATGAAGTATTTAATAACATTTTGCCAATACAGATAGAAGGAATGTTTGCAGATTATTTGCAGAATACAACAACATTTTTACGTTTTTCCAAAATGGATATTTATTCAAATGCTGTTTTAAAAGATAAGATTAGACATTTGCAAGAAGTTAAGAGTGACATCTATCCAGAAGCGGTTGAATATTTTATGTATTATTTTAACAATATGATTCGCAACAAAATTGCTCATGGAAGGTATAAGGGAAATCCAGATGAACAGATTCAAGACGAAATTTTTGCAAGAGAATTGATATTAGATATGGGAATGTTAGTACATATGTTATCCAGAAAAAGCGAAACTGAAAAGATGTATCGTTTTATTCATGGATATCAAAAATATTATGAACGTGTAATACGCTCGTCTGAGGAGCATCAATGTTTTGGTGCGTTATTCAATGATATGATTGGAGATAAAACAATAGCGGACTATGATACTCTGGAAAGATACAGACCTATTCAAGTTGCATATTGGCTAGTAAATCCATATTACGAAAAAATTTATGGACAGGTAGATGACATAAAGGAGTTATTGGAATTAAGGAATGAATTTTTAAGCAAAGAATTTTGGGAATATGTATTGAAAAGACTAAATAGTGTTATTGACCAAGGATATGACTATTTAAGAATTAATATGGAGTTTCTATCAGTGGTTAAAGGCTTGTTTAGATGTAATATCAACACAGATGTTAAGCAAATCTTAGGGAAAGTGAATGCCGCATTATTAAAAATAAAAGATATGCAGCAACAACAAGATTAGGATTAAAGTATACATAGCCGAGAGGTTTTCATTTAACGAAAGCCCCCTCGGCTTTTTCTATTTCTGGAGGTGATTTTATCCATTGAGAACTAACCGACCCTATGTACAGATTGACCCAGATGTGCTTGAACGGGTACGCCAGATTGACCTGTTATTGTTGTGATAAACTATAGTTGTAACACACCGACCTAATAAGATATAATCTTAGGAGGAAACGAGGTATGTTACAGATGAATCAACATTATGAACCAGAATTCAAGAAGAAGATTGTCCGCCTTCATCTTGAGGAGGGACGCTCCCTGAAAGGACTTGCAGCTGAATATGGAGTATCAAAAGCAAGTATATCCAACTGGACAAAACAATTTCGTGAAGAATGCCAGAAAAATGAAGAAGCCCAAGCCGATTATGATTTCATGAAGGAGAACCTTAAATTGAAAAGACAGCTTGCAGAACTCCAAAAGGAAAACGACTTCTTAAAAAAAGCGGCGGCAGTCTTTGCGAAGGAAATCGATTAGAGGCTTATCGATTCATTCAGAAATTCAACAATAAATTTGGACTTAGATGGCTCCTCAGAAAGTTTAATATATGTCCAAATGCTTATTACAATTATCTTAAAAATCGAAAGGCTGATTATCATCGTCAAAAAGACGAGATCAAAAACTCTATTCGAGAAATCTATCACTCTCATGGCGGAGCGGATGGGTACAGAACCGTGCATGCGTATCTTATTCGTAAAGGGTACGACATCAGTTATTTAACGGTTCACAAATATATGAATACTGAAATGCAGCTGTTTTCAATATCCAGAAAAAAGAAACCAGCATATGAACATGGTATTGCTCACAGGGTTTACGAAAACAAACTGAATCAGGATTTTCATGCAAATGCAATAAATCAAAAATGGAGTACTGATTTTACCTATTTATTTTTAACAGATGGCAGCAAGCGTTATAATTGCACTATTATTGATCTTCATGACCGAAGTGTTATTGCAAGTATAACGGATAAAAGCATAACAGCTGATTTAGCGAAAAGAACGCTTGAAAAAGCAATTCATTCACAACCGGGAATAGAATTGGGTAAACTTTAGCTGCATTCCGATCAAGGAAGTCAGTACACATTAAAAGAGTTAACAGAATTCTGTGAGAAGCTTGGTATTAAGCAAAGCATGAGCAAGGCTGGATATCCATATGATAATGCCCCTATGGAAAGATATTTCAATACATTGAAAAATGATCTTATATATCAGCATTATTATCGTACACAGGATGAACTCTACACAGCAGTCGAAGAATTTGCGTATGTGCAATATAACTATGTACGTCCGCATTCTTATAACAATTACAAAACGCCTTATGAGGCACGCCATGGGGTTACATAACCCCTGTGGTAGAAATTAGGTCATAGTGTTACAAAAAAGCTTGGCCACAACAAGAGAAATGTGCTATCATAATTACGTCTCTTTTTGGAATGTAACTTGTAGCGTTTACAAATAATTTGTCGAAAAGGAGGAGAAATTCAATTGTTAATAATTGGATTGCATTTATATGAAAAAAAAGTTGATTTTATTTTTGATTTTAGTTCTAGTTGGTTTTTTTGTGTGCTGTAATGAGCAATCAAATAAACTTGAGGACTTGTTGGCTAATCTTGAGAAGAAGGATGATACCAATGAATTTGAGAAAAACAAACTATTATGGGAGAGTGTAATTAAAAAAGTGTGGTTAAAGGAAACATGGAATAGCAGTGAAACATATGAAGATATGTCATTTGTAATCACTAGAGTAGAAAAAAGTAAATTATGGGGGGCGTTTTTGAAAAAAGGTATCTTAAGACCAGATTCGGATTTGTATTCGGAAAAACAAAATCATAATATGATGTTAACAGGTAATTTTAATGAAAATAGAGCGGAACTCACTATTGTAGATGGCGAAAAAAACATAGGAAAATTGTATATATTATTAGAAAAGGAGAATATGCTTAAAATAGATGTTCAGTATACTGAACAAAAAAGAAAAGATACTTTTAATTTTATATCATATAATTTAAAAGATTTAGAATTAGATGTTCGTGCGGAGTTTGATAATGATATTGAAGATGTTACTTTGAAAAAATGGGGTAAGGTAAAATTTGTTTCTGTAATTAGAACAAGTATGAGACGAAAAACATTGTTTATATATTTAGTTGATGATAAAGAAAATATATTGTACGACTTTTCTGAATCAGTGGTGTTTCCGAGTGATTTTAGGGTAAATGATTTTTTGTTTAAGGATATAAATAATGATGGTAGGGAAGATTTTTTATTGATATTAGGCGGAATAACAGATTTAGAACTTCATAAGGCTATAATTTACGAACAAAATAAAATAGGTGGATTTGAAGTGAATGTAAATAAAACACAAAAAATAAACAATAAAATGAATGAAACTAATAAATATTCTGTTTGGGATATGTTTAAGTATTTAAGGCTTTCAAGTTAACTGCAACCAATATTCAATCAATGACAAGTCTTACAGAACCATGGCGGAATGCCGTGGGAAATAGATTTCTTGGTGTTACTCCGGCACAACCACTTGCACAAATGAGTGCAATTGTACAGAATCACATTTATGCGTCCTCTAGCGCAGGGCAGTTGTCACCTGCCACCTAAAATGGTATGATACCAGTTTGGGTGGCGAGGCATAAAGTAAAGACCAAGGCGCCCTGGGAACAGTGACAGAAAGATGGATAAGGTAAACTATACTTACGATGCCGAGGGACTGCGTACTGGTAAGACTGTGAATGGAGAAAAAACAGTTTTTGTCTGGGACGGGGATTAACTGGTAATGGAACTCTCTGACAGCGGCAAGGTGCAGAAGCGATATTATAATGGCTCAGTTGTCAAGACAAAAATTTGATGACGGTGTGAAATTCTTTCTGTAAATTCAGATTTTCTATGATAATTGATACGGCTTAACAGCAGGTTTCTGTGGTGGTTAAGCCGTTGTATATTTAATAACAAAAATAAGCTGGTATGTCAAGAACACCCAGAAAATCTGGGTGTACAGACTGTAGACAAAGTCCACGACAAATGTCGTGGATTTTTCTCGTATTAAAGCA
>OLWA01003851.1_pt1 | contig 10800 bp, 9 predicted proteins | sample 1673251 | NCBI WGS metagenome assembly OLWA01 (sample SAMEA3178937, study PRJEB25190) | human gut metagenome | biome: human gut; feature: human-associated habitat; material: faeces | place: Austria | collected 2013
TTATACATCATGGCATCCATTTCATCAAAGCTCATAACACCGGTAACTACATTACTTCTTATCATATAAGGAGGAATACAGTATGTGAACCCTCTGTCAATCATGAAATCTCTTGCATATGAGATAATTGCTGAATGAAGTCTTGCAATATCTCCCATAAGGTAATAAAAACCATTACCAGCAACCTTACCAGCTGCATCCATATCGATTCCGTTGAATCTTTCCATAATATCTGTATGATATGGTACTTCAAAATCAGGAACTACAGGCTCACCAAACTTCTCAATTTCAACATTCTCGCTGTCATCTTTTCCGATTGGTACACTAGGATCAATGATGTTAGGAATAGTCATCATAATCTTATTAACCTTTTCATTAAGTTCCTTTTCTGAAGCTTCTAATTCAGCAAGCTTTGCTGCATCAGCACTTACCTGTGCCTTAACTGCCTCTGCTTCTTCCTTCTTTCCCTGTGCCATAAGAGCACCAATCTGCTTAGAAAGCTTGTTTCTGTTTGCTCTTAATTCATCGGCTTCTGTCTGTGTTGCACGAGCCTTGGCATCAAGCTCAATAACTTCATCTACAAGTGGAAGCTTTCTGTCCTGAAATTTATTCTTAATATTTTGTTTAACAATATCCGGGTTTTCTCTGACAAATTTTAAATCTAACATTACTCCTCATTTCTGTGTCCTATTATTGACACTATTTTATCAAATTTACCAAATGCTATTATGCACCTTTTTCATTATATTTTCAATTACATTTTGTCTTTCTGCATTAAATCGTTAATTTCTTTACTTAATTCTTCATCTCCCATACGTCCGGCCAGTGCCTGCTTAACAGCTTTCTCTTCTTCTTTACCAAGTTCAATATAAGACTTTCCATTAACTATTTCCTTAATATAAGCAAAACAGCCATCATTGCTGTGCATTACATTTACAACGTATCCATTGTCTTTCTTATCAAGCATACATAGTGCAAAGCTTAACTTTCCACCCATTTCATGGAATGCATCATACTTATTAACACCAACCTTCTGGAATGTAAGCTGCATTTTTTCATATATATCCTTAATTGCTTCTGTATTATCTTCACTTGTCTTCTGAAGATTGATAATGTCATCGGTATATTTTCTTACCATTTTCTCCATGCTCTTTCCATCAGAGCCTTCCATCATCATATCGTATTTTTTCATCATAGCACAAGCCTTACATATTGCAACAATTGCAAGAACTATTGCTACAATTGTTATTACAAGCAGACCTATAACTACATAAAGTGTATCCACTTTAAATAATCCAAATACATCTAACATAATTTTTCCTTTCTGTATCTTAGCTTAATGATATATTATTAAATTAGTCACTTCGTATAATTTATGTTATATGATTATTCATTAACTTTCTTTAACATATCATATATTCTTTCAAGCTCTGCCTGTGAATAATACTGAATTTCTATCTTACCTTTGTTATTATTCTTATTTTTGATAATCACCTGTGTACCCATGATTTTTTTCAATTTTTCCTCAAAATCTCTGTATACAAAATCATTTTCTGGCTTTACCTTTTCCACAGGCTTATCTAATTTATCAATATTTTTAACAAGCTTTTCAACATCACGCACATTTAGTTTTTCATCAAATATCTTCTGTGCAACCATGTATTGTTTTTCTTTATCTTCAATACTAATAATTGCTCTTGCATGGCCACTACTTAATTTGCCTTCAATTACCATTTCCTGAACTCTCTCATCAAGCTTTAATAATCTCAATGAGTTAGTAATTGCTGTTCTTGACTTAGCTACCTTTTCTGCAACTTCATCCTGTTTTAATCTATAATCTTTAATAAGCTGCTGGTAAGCGAGTGCTTCTTCTATAGGATTAAGGTCTTCTCTCTGTATATTTTCAATAAGTGCTATTTCCATAACTTCCTGTGAAGAATAATCTTTAATTATTACAGGTACTTCTTTAACACCTGCAAGTCTTGCTGCTCTGAATCGTCTTTCACCAGCTATTATCTGATAATTCTTATCCATCTTTTGTACAAGAAGTGGCTGTAATACACCATACTGCTTTATTGACTCTGAAAGTTCAATAAGTGCATCCTCATCAAATGCTTTTCTGGGCTGGTTCTTATTAGGCTCGATCTGTGAAATCTTAAGTTTAGTCTCTGCTGGAACAGGAACTTCCTTAACAACCTCTTTTACCACTTCCTTAACAACTACTTTCTGATCATTAGTATCTTCTTCCTGAAACAGATTACCAATGCCTTTTCCCAATCCTCTTGATTTACTTGTTTTAGTGCTCTTTGTTGGCATACTATTACAATCCTCCATTATATTTATTCTTCTCTTCCCATTACTTCTTCTGCTAATAATCTGTAACTTTCTGCACCTGTAGATTTTGGATCATACAGATTTATTGGAAGTCCGTGGCTAGGTGCCTCTGCCAGACGGATATTTCTTGGTATTATTGTCTTATAGATATTCTGCTTAAGATTATCTTTAACATTCTCAACAACCTGTAATGAAAGATTCGTTCTTGAATCATACATTGTAAATACAACACCTTCCATCTCAAGGTCTGGATTAAGCTTTTTCTTAACAAGATTAATTGTATGTATAAGCTGTGTTAATCCTTCCAATGCATAATACTCGCACTGAATAGGAACTAATACAGTATCTGCTGCTGTCATTGCATTAACAGTAAGCATACTAAGTGATGGTGGACAGTCCAGAATTATATAATCATATCTGTCTCTTATCTCTGATATACTCTCTTTTAATGTATATTCTCTATTTTCCACATCAATTAAATCAATCTCTGCACCTGCAAGATTAACATTTGACGGCAAAATATCAAGATTTTCTATAACCTGTTCCTGAATTGCCTCTTTAATATCACATTCTCTTAATAAAACTTCATAAACTGTTTTCTCAATATCAGTCTTTGATAATCCAAACCCACTTGTTGTATTCCCCTGTGGATCAATATCAATAATAAGTATCTTCTGTCCTGCTTCAGCCAGACATGCAGCAAGATTAATTGCAGTAGTTGTTTTACCAACTCCGCCTTTCTGATTTGCTATTGCTATTATTCTTCCCACATTACCCTCTTTTTCCATATAATATAATGTTTCACGTGAAACACTATCATATCATAATAGTTGTTGGTTGAATTTAATTCACCACAATATTTATTATATCACATATTATATAAATGTGTGAAAATTATTTTGAATATTTATATATGTTTCACGTGAAACATATATAAAAAGGCATATTTCATTGTTATATTCTAATTAACAATGAAATATGCCTGTATTTTATATTATTTAATGTAATTCATTATTTATCTAATAATAATTATTTAATAGTTATTATACCATTTTTTATAGCAAATACTGCCGCCTGTGTTCTATCAGACACTTGAATTTTTTTAAATATATTTGATATATGATTTTTTACTGTTCTTTCGCTTATATTTAATGTTGAGGCAATCTCTTTATTAAATGCTCCAGAAGCAATCATTTTAAGTACATCTATTTCTCTTTTAGTTAATTCTGATATTCTTTTCTTAACATTGCTCTTTTCTTCAAGATTAGCATTAAGTAAAGGCATCATATTGGGTTCAATATATTTATTACCAGAATATACCTTAAAAATTGCCTTTAAAAGAGTTTCAAAACTTGACTCTTTTAATATGTATCCATCGCAACCAATTTCAAGAGTTTTCATCAAATAATCAATTTCATTATGTCTGGTCAACATTATAACCTTACATATCATTTTCTGTTCTTTGATAACCCTAAGAGCTTCTATACCATTCATATCCGGCATATCTATATCTAATAAAACTATATTAGGTTTTGTTTTATTAACAAGGCTTATACATTCATAACCATCTGCTGCTTCCCCAACAACATTAAATTCTGGAACATTTTCTAAAAGGCATCTTATTCCCTCTCTCACCATCCTATGGTCATCAGCTAATAAAATATTAACTGCCATTTCTACCTCCTCTATATATCTTTCTTCACTTTTTCTATTAAACTTTCCATCAATATAATTGAATTATTAATTTCTAACTTAGATCTTGTAATATCTTTATCTATAATCTGTGCAATAAATTTTTGTTTGATAATTAGAGATGTTATCTGTTCTATTAACTCATTATCTGAATCAACTAAGTTCATTGTTTCACGTGAAACATTGTCCTCTGTACTTTCATCTCCATATACAGATTTTGGTGTATTACTTTCTTTATCAACCTTTAAGATATTATCCAGTTCTTCTATCTTTTTTATCAAGACTTCATGTTCATCTTTAAGAATATCTAATTGATTATTAAGTTCTGATTTACTATCATCTAATGTTGATAATTTAATATTATCTGTAGTCTTAGAAAATGAAACTGAATGAAATATGTCTTCTGTCCAATCTTTTTCTTTATTGAGCTTTGAAAGATTATTACTGACAGTTTTAAGTTCAATTTCGTAAGAGCGTATATTGTTCTCTACTTCATTTAATCTTATTTTATAATTATTCAGTTCATTTTCAACATATTTAGTACATAAATCAGACATTATAGCTCCTTTATAACAATCAGATATCATAACCTCTTGATTATTATATTATTTCTTGTTTTTATTAATTATTAATAATTATAATTGTTTTCTTATCAAATAATAATACCTTATATATATTAACAGATAAAGTACATTTTTTCTATCAATCTTAAAATACTTTAACATAAAATTACCATTGCCACACATTGAATTATGGAATATAATTATTTTATCTATAAGTGCGTTAGAACATTTTCTTTCGAAATAACCAGGAGGAATCTATTATGAATAAATGGCAGAAAATAGGACTGGCAGTTGGTATGGGAGCTGCTGTTGTTACTACTACACACCTGATTAACAGCATAATATTCAAATCATCTACTGCTAATAATTATACTGGCAAAAGAATAAGAAGCAATTATCAGTGGAAGTTCGGCAATATTGCATATGTAACTGCCGGCTCAGGTTCTCCACTTTTACTTATACACGATCTTAATTCTTACAGTTCAAGCTACGAATGGGAACAGACTATTAACAGCTTTGCTAAGAATCATAAGGTATATGCTATTGATTTATTAGGTTGTGGTCATTCTGATAAACCTAATCTTACTTATACAACTTTTATGTATACACAGCTTATTAATGATTTTGTAGTCAATGTTATCCGTTCCAAGACTGATGTTGTTGCTACAGCAGCTTCAACACCAATTGTAATAATGGCTGCATTTAATAATCATGCACTGTTTAATAAGATTATTCTTGTTTCTCCTTTATCAGTTGAAGAAGCTCTTAAAGGACCTGATAACTTAAGCGGAATAAGAAGACACATTTTAAATGTGCCTGTTATCGGAACTACTGTATACAACATTCTGTTTAACAAACCATCTATTAGAAAGCTTCTTTCAAGAACTTTCAAGGATGGTAAAGTTTCTGCTGATTATATCAACGCATGCCATGAGAATGCACATCTTGGTGATACTTCAGCCAAATATCTGTTTATAAGCACAGAATGTAACTTTACTACTGTTACTATCTCAAAGGCACTTTCTGAGCTTGATAACTGTATATACATGATTAACGGTATGCACAATAATAATGATGTTATTGATGAATATATCCACATCAATCCAGCTATTGAAAATGTTATGATTCAGGATGCCAAGAAACTTCCACAGGTTGAACAGCCAGCTGAATTTGTAAGACAGGCTGAGATATTTCTTAATTAACCACTATTAGATAAATCCAGATAATCAACAACACATATAAAATTAACCCATATTATCCACAATATGATGATTTTCTAATCATATAATGTGAATAATATGGGTTTTGTTTATAATAAATGTTCATAAACTATATTATATCTACGAGATTGGCTCTTTAGAAGGAAGTCCAGCCTTTCTTGGAAACTTTCCAGATGTAGGCTTAATCTTCTTGATATATACTAAAGAACGGTCAATATCAGTACCCGGAAGCTGGAATTTCTTCACTTCTTCTATTGTTCCGCCAAGAACACTTACTGCTTTCTTAGCATTTACTAATTCTTCATCAATATCTCCTGACTTATATGCCACGAAATATCCACCAACCTTGACGAATGGAAGGTTATATTCCACAAGAGTTGCTAAGTTAGCAACAGCTCGTGAAACACTTACATCAAAATGTTCTCTTAAGTCTTTATTTCTTCCACCATCCTCTGCTCTTGAATGAACCGTTTCTATTCCTGTGAGTCCAAGATCTTCTATTACCTGATTAAGAAACTTTACTCTTTTATTAAGGGAATCAAGCAGAACTACATTAAGTTGTGGATGTGCTATCTTTAACGGAAGTCCCGGAAAACCAGCACCTGTTCCAACATCAATAAGAGAAATCTCTTTCTTTCCATGTCCGATTTTTTCAATATCTAACACGAGACTGTCAACATAATGCTTCAAAAGAACTTCATCATAATCTGTAATTCCAGTAAGATTCATAAAGCTGTTCCATTCAACCAGCAGCTTATAATACATATCAAACTGCTCGTACTGTCTGTCTGTAAGCTCAACACCTATAGAATTCAGATTGTTCTTAAATGTTTCATTTATCATACATTTCTCCTTATCAATGATTAATGTTTTCTTCGTAAAGACTCCAGGTAAACAAGAAGCACTGATATATCAGCAGGCGAAACACCTGATATTCTTGAAGCCTGTCCAATTGAACGAGGTCTGAATTTATCAAGCTTTTGCATAGCCTCTTTTCTTAATCCACTTATTCCTAAGTAATCAAGGCTGTCTGGTATAAGCTTATTTTCAAGCTTTTTAAAATGTTCAACCTGTCTTAACTGTCTGTCTATATATCCCTCGTATTTCAGATTAATATTAACCTGCTCACATACATCCCAAGGTAATTGTGGTCTGTGCTTATCAATTGGAGCAAGAACATCATATGAAAGCTCCGGTCTTCTTATAAGTTCTGCAAGTGTAGCACCTGTTGTAAGCTCTGTACTTCCGTTATCTGTAAGTACCTTCTGTACTTCACTTCCTGTTCCTATATTAACTGACTTAACACGCTCAATTTCTTCATCTATAAGCTGAATCTTGCGGGAAAGGCGGTTCATTCTTTCTTCGCTTATAAGTCCGACTCTGTAACCATATTTGGTAAGTCTTATATCTGCATTGTCCTGTCTTAATATAAGTCTATACTCTGCACGACTTGTCATCATTCTGTAAGGCTCTGCTGTTTCCTTAGTTACAAGGTCATCTATAAGAACACCTATATAACTTTCTGAACGGTCAAGTATAAGTGGTTCTTCCTTCTTAACGAAAAGTGCCGCATTGATACCCGCAACAATTCCCTGTGCAGCAGCTTCCTCGTATCCTGAGCTTCCATTAAACTGTCCTCCTGAAAACAAACCTTCAATCTTCTTGAATTCAAGAGATGACTTTAACTGTACAGCGTTAATACAGTCATACTCAATAGCATAAGCATTTCTTACTATTCTTACATTTTCAAGACCAGGAACTGTTCTATACATTGCATACTGCACATCCTCAGGCATTGAACTGCTCATTCCACCAAGATACATTTCATTAGTATACAAGCCCTCTGGCTCAATGAATACCTGATGTCTGTCTTTGTCTGCAAATCTTACAACCTTATCCTCAATTGATGGACAGTATCTTGGGCCTGTTCCGTGGATATCTCCTGAATAAAGAGGTGAACGGTCAAGATTATCCATAATAATCTTGTGTGTCTCTTCATTAGTATATGTAAGCCAGCAGCTTACCTGATCTTTCTGTATGCTCTCAGGGTCTGTTTCAAATGAAAATGGCACAACTCTCTTATCACCGAACTGCTCTGTCATCTTAGAAAAATCCACTGACCTTTTATCAACTCTGGCAGGTGTACCTGTCTTGTATCTTCTTAATTCAACACCTAACTTTTTAAGACTGTCACTAAGGTGATTAGCACGTCTTAAACCATTAGGACCACTTTCAATAATTGTATCACCATAAAGACAGCGAGCCTTTAAGTAAGTACCGGTACAAATTACTGCTGCCTTACACTTGTAAAGAGCATTACTTTCAGTAATAACACCTGTTACTTTGCCGTCTTCAACAACAATTTCGTTTACTTCCCCTTGACGCACAAGTAAATTTTCTGTGTTTTCAAGAGTCTTTTTCATTTCATTGTGGTACTTAGCCTTGTCAGCCTGTGCTCTTAAAGAGTAAACAGCTGGACCTTTACCTGTGTTTAACATTCTAGTCTGAATATAGGTTTTATCAATGTTTTTACCCATTTCGCCACCTAAGGCATCAATTTCTCTTACCAAGTGACCCTTAGAGCTACCACCTACATTTGGATTACAAGGCATCATTGCAATACTATCCAAATTAATGGCAAACATTATAGTATTAAGTCCCATACGAGCAGATGCAAGAGCAGCCTCACAACCTGCGTGACCACCACCAATAACTATTACATCAACTTCATCAGCAATATATGGCTTTTCCATTTGTTTTTCACCTCAAATAATTTTAAAAATTTTATTTACCTAAACAGAATTCGCTGAATATTCTGTCAATAATATCTTCTTCAAGTGTTTCGCCAGAAATTTCGCCTAACGCCTCATAGGCATCTGTTAAATCCATAATCATAAAATCTTCTGGCATACCGTTAGCTATAGTTTCAATAACATTTTCAAGAGAGTTTTTAGCCTTTACCAAACTAGCCTTGTTTCTTTCTCCTGAAATAAGAACTTGGTTATCCACATTTATATCGCCTTTTATAAACATAGACTTTATGGCATCATACAATTTTTCAACGCCCTTATCAGCTTTTACTGAAATGTTTATAAATCCACCAGTAAGTTTTTCAAGCTCGTCAGTATCTATTTTCTGTTCCAAATCCAACTTATTAACAAGTACAATAGACTTTTTGTTTTCTGTCAACTTTATAAGTTCTCTGTCCTCGTCTGTTAATTCCCTAGAGCCATCAAACATAAGAAGTACCAAGTCAGCCTCCATAGCAAGAGTTTTTGACTTTTCAACACCTATCTGTTCAATAACATTGTCTGTATCTCTTATACCGGCTGTATCAATAATGTTAAGAGGAATACCACCTACATTTATCATTTCTTCAAGTACATCTCTTGTGGTACCGGCAATATCTGTTACAATGGCTCTGTCCTCGTCTAAGAGAGTATTTAAAAGTGATGACTTACCTACATTCGGTCTGCCTAAAATTACAGTCTTAATACCCTCTTTGTATATTTTTCCAGTATCTGCTGTAGCAATAAGTTTGTTTACTTCTACTAACATTTCGTTAGCACCCTTATCTACAGCCTCATAATTCATTGTTTCTTCTTCGTGTTCAGGGTAGTCAATAGACACATCAATATTTGCTATCATTGTGAGAAGTCTATCTCTAAGTCCTTTTATCTTTTCTGAAAGTTTACCCTCAAGTCTTAAAACTGCTGCATCTTTTGCCTTGTCTGTCTTAGCATTAATAATATCAATAACAGCCTCTGCCTGTGTCAAATCTATTCTGCCATTTAAGAATGCTCTTTTTGTAAATTCTCCAGGCTCTGCCATTCTACAGCCAGCCTTTATTGTTGCATTTAAAACAGCTGTTACTGCTCTATATCCACCGTGGGTATTTATTTCTACTACATCTTCTCTTGTGTAAGTATTTGGAGCTTTCATAACTGACACAAGAACTTCATCAACTACTTTTCCGTCAACTTCTATTGTACCAAAATGTATAGTATGGCTTTTCTGTTCACTTAACTTCTTACCCTTTGGGGATACAAAAAGTTTGTCAGCTATTTCAATAGCTTCTTTTCCACTCATACGCACAATACCTATACCACCGTTGCCGGTAGCCGTAGAAATAGCTGAAATTGTATCCTCAAGATTAACCTTTAACATTCTTCACACCTCCTGTAAAATTTTCCTATATATAAAAATATAGGCATAGGCTAAAAGCAAGCCTACGCCTATTAAATCTTATTCCTCAGTTGTTTCTGTTGTATTATTGCGTTCCTGTGGTCTGTTGTTATATCTCTTTCTGCTAGAATAGTTATTCTTTAAAGCAATAACAACATATCTGAAAGGTTCAACACCCTCACTGTAAGTAGTAACATATCTGTCGTTCTGGAGTGTTGCGTGTATAATACGTCTTTCGTAAGGATTCATAGGCTCTAAAGTAACATTTCTTCTGTTATGTTTAGCCTTTTTAGCAAGGTTAAATGCTAAATGTTCAAGAGTTTCCTTACGTCTTACTCTGTAGTTTTCAGTATCTATTGTTACATTCATATAAGCATATTCGCCCTTGTTTACTACAAGGTTAGTAAGATACTGAAGTGAATCAAGAGTTTGTCCTCTCTTACCAATAATAGCACCCATTTCTTCACCTTCAAGGTTAATGAGTATCTGCTTATTATCTTCAAAAGAAGTATTAATTTTAACTTCCATACCCATAGTATCGAAAATGCTCTTTAAAAAGTCAGTAGCTGTACCAAGGATAATTTTCTTGTCTTCTTCTGTAAGGCTTGCTCTTGAACTTTCAACCGGAGCTTCAACCTTTTCAGTTTCAACAGTTTCCTTTACAACAACTTCTGTAACTTCTTCTGTTGCCTTTTCTACAACTGTTGTTTCTTTCTTGAAGAATTTGCGAGGCTCTTTTATTTCCTCTGCTACTTCTTCAATCTTTACTTCTTCAAGAATTTCCTCTGCCTCATCTTCACCAGTAA
>OLWA01003855.1_pt1 | contig 10794 bp, 7 predicted proteins | sample 1673251 | NCBI WGS metagenome assembly OLWA01 (sample SAMEA3178937, study PRJEB25190) | human gut metagenome | biome: human gut; feature: human-associated habitat; material: faeces | place: Austria | collected 2013
CAGCACCGATGTTTTATTATTATTATCGGAAATTAAAATAGAAAAGAATAGAGAAGTTTACTAATAAATTTTTAAGTAAACTACTAATGAAAACCTTATATAAAAAAGCCGATGGATTTGTATTTCAAACAAAAGAAGCACAGGACTTTTTTTCTAAAATAATTCAAAAGAAATCTACTATTATTCCAAATGCTGTAGATAAATCTTTTATAAAAGAAAGATTTTTTGGCGAAAGAGACAAAAGTATTGTTACAGTTGGAAGATTACAGCCACAAAAAAATCACAAACTATTAATAGACAGTTTTAATTTAATCAAAGACGATTTTAAAGAATATAAATTGTTAATATACGGAAAAGGCACATTAGAAGAATCATTAAAAAAGTATGTAAAACAGCTGAATCTGACAGAAAAAGTTATCTTCAAGGGAGAGAGTAATAATATAAAAGACGAAATATATAGATCAAACTTGTTTGTACTTTCTAGTGATTATGAAGGAATGCCTAACGCACTAATTGAGGCAATGGCGCTAGGAGTACCTGTTGTATCCACAGATTGCCCTTGCGGTGGACCAAGATTCTTAATTGAAAATGAAGTAAATGGTCTTTTAGTGCCAGTGAATGACATTGAAAGTATGGTAAAAGCAATAAAAAGAGTTTTGTTAGATAAACAAATTGCCAACAGAATTTCAACTGAAGCTAATAAAATTGGAAAAACATTAAATCCAGAAAACATAAGTGAAAAATGGCTAAAGTTTATTAAAAAAACAATCAACTAAAGCAAATTTAAATTAATAATTTATATTTTTACACCATTATTTGGTATTTGTATTATATATAAACAACAATCGTATCAATAGTCACAAATTATTAAACAATTGAAATTTGACTTTAGATATAACATTTGATATTATTATTAGGCAAGAAAATGTAAATGTAATGTTATAGAAATTATAAGAGGAAGTGATTAAAGTGAATAAAATTTTAAATTATATAACTAAGCCAAAGAACATAGTGCTATATTTATTTAATAAAGCATACTTTAAGTTTATACCAGACAAATTGTACTTGAAAATTAAATTTAGATTAGAAATGGGATATAAGTTAGATTTGGATAACCCAAAAACTTTCAGTGAAAAAATGCAATGGCTAAAATTATATGATAGGAAAGAAATATATATTAAAATGGTTGATAAATACGAATCAAAAAAAATTGTAGAAAAGAAATTAGGAACAAAATATGTAGTGCCTACTTATGGAATATTTAACTCTTTTGAAGAAATTGATTTTGATAAACTGCCTACTAGTTTTGTTATAAAATGTACTCACGATAGTGGTGGATTAGTTATAGTAAATGATAAAGAACAATTAGATTATGATTTGACTAAAAAAAAGATTAATAAATCATTAAAAAGAAAATATTTTTATTCACATAGAGAATGGGCATATAAAAATGTTAAACCAAGAATACTTATAGAAAAACTGTTAGTTAATGACAACAAGGAAGAAGTAATCGAATATAATTTCTTTTGTTTTAATGGTGAACCTAAATTTGTAATGACTTGTCATGGCGACAAAAGGATAAAAAGGTATAATGATTTTTATGATATTAATTTTAATAAATTAAAATTAAAATGTATTTACGATAATTCGAATATTATTGATACAAAGCCAAATAATTTTCAAGAAATGATTGAAGTATCCAGAAAATTAAGTGAAAACATTCCACATTTAAGAGTTGATCTCTATGTATGCAATGGAAATATTTATGTTGGTGAATTGACATTTTGCCATTGGGCAGGTTTTGCCAAATTTGAACCAGAAGAATGGAATTATATCATTGGTGACTATGTCGATTTAACAGGTATTAAGGAGAGTAAATGAAAAAAGAAATAGTGTTTTTGATGTCTTCGCTTGGCATGGGAGGAGCAGAAAGAGTCGTGGTATCTTTGGCCAATTGGATTGTTACTAACACTGACTCTAATGTAACAATTTTAAAATTTATTGATGAAAAATCATCATATCCTTTAAACGATAAAATCAGAATTATAGATATGCCCAAAAGTAATAAAAACAGATTTTTAAATATAGTTGATAGATATAAATTTTGCAAAAAAGAGCTTTCAAATATAGAACCTGACATTATTATTTCATTTTTTAACAAAACACAATTATATGCCTATTTATCAAAGCCAAAAAAAACTGTACTTATAGGATCTGAAAGATGTAATGTATTGGAATTATCATTTTATGAAAAATTATTTTCTAAAGCTATAGCAAAAAAATGTGATGGTTTTATTTTTCAAACAGAAAGAGTAAAAAAATATTATCCAAAAAAAGTACGAAAAAATTCTACGGTAATATATAATGCAATAAGTAATCAAAAAGCAATAGATGCTAGTAAAAAGAATTATTTAAAAGAAAATATAATTACAGCAATGGGAAGATTAAATCCACAAAAAGGCTTCGACATATTAATTAAAAGTTTTAAAAAAGTTGTATCAGAGTTTCCAGATTATAAATTGCTTATTTATGGTGAGGGTGAAGAAAGAGAAAAACTACAATCATTAATAAATTCATTATCACTAGAAAATAATGTAAAACTATGTGGTAACGACAAAGACGCTATATATACTGTAGCTAAATCTAAGATATTTGTATTAAGTTCAAGATTCGAAGGAATGCCCAATGCTTTAATCGAAGCAATGGCAACAGGTACAGCCTGTATTTCCACAGATTGTGATTTTGGACCTAGAGAATTAATAGAAAATAATCATAATGGAATTTTAGTTCCTATTGATGATGAGAAAGTATTAGCTGAAAAAATTATTTATCTATTAAAGAATGATATTACACGAGAAGATCTAGGAAACAATGCAAAATCTATTTTAACCAAATTAGATTCAGAAACTATATATAAAAAGTATTATGATTACTTGTCAAAAGTATTATCCGAAAAAAATTATAAAATTAATACAAAAAAATTAAGTTACAAAATTTTTATGTTTCTCAAACATAGGAATTACACCGATATATTAAGCGATAAATTATATCTTAAGATTATTTTTAAATTAAGATTGGGATACTCACTAGATCTTAAAAATCCACAAACATTCAATGAAAAACTTCAATGGCTAAAGTTATATGATCGAAACCCTAAATACATACAAATGGTAGATAAATACGAAGTAAGAAAATATATATCAGAAAATATTGGAGAAGAGTATTTAATACCTTTGATTGGAGTATATAATAGATTTGAAGAAATAAATTTTGAAGAATTACCTAATCAGTTTGTTATTAAATGCACACATGATTCAGGTGGTGTAGTAATATGCAAAAATAAATCAAAGTTTGATATTCGAAAAGCAAAAGAAAAAATTAAAAAATCAATGAAAAGAAATTTTTATTATTCAGGAAGAGAATGGCCGTATAAAAACATTAAACCAAAAATAATTATAGAACAATATATGGAAGACAAAAAAGCTAAAGAATTGATAGATTTTAAAATAATGTGTTTTAATGGGATTCCCAAGTTTTCATTTACATGTTCTGAAAGATATAATGATGGCCTAAAAGTTACTTTTTATAATTTAAGCTGGGAAAAAATGTCATTTGAAAGACACTATCCATCATCAACAAAGAATATAGAAAAACCAAAAAATTATGAATTGATGTTAGAATTATCAAAAAAATTATCAAAAAATATTCCATTTGTTAGAGTAGATTGGTATGAAATAAATGGAAAATTGTATTTTGGGGAATTAACTTTTTATCCAGGAAGTGGTTTAGAGGAGTTCAAGCCATTTAGCTGGGATAAAAAGCTTGGAAATTTATTATCTTTGGAAAAAATAGGGTGGTATAATGATTAAAAATAATATAATAATTAAGAATATTATATCGTCGTTAATAAATCAAATAGTATGTTTTCTTTATGGATTCATTATACCCATTTTTATTATTAAAACATTTGGATCTGAAATTAATGGATTAATATCTTCAATAGCTCAATTCTTAGCTTATATTTCTCTGCTAGAAGGTGGAGTTGGACCTGTTATAAAAAACGCTTTATTTAAACCGTTAGTAAAAAAAAATAATGAAGAGATTAGTAAGATTTTAGGAACGACTGATAATTTTTTTAAAAAACTATCCTACATATTTATCTTATATATTATAATATTATGTGTATTTTATCCAATGTTTGTAGAAGAATACACCCATTTATTTACCATTTCGATGATTTTGATTATTTCAATTAATTATTTGTCTGAATATTATTTAGGAATTACATATATATTATTTCTTAAATCTGATCAAAAAAATTACCTTATTGATAATATAAATACAATTAGCTATATTTTTAATTTAATTGTAATTATAGTTTTAATTAAACTTGGTTTTGGAATTTTATGGATAAAACTAATAAGTTCATTCGTTTATGTAATAAAGCCAATTATTCTGCGTATCTATTTTAACAGAAAGTACAATATAAAAATAATTAAAGATAAATCATATAAATTGGAAAAAAAGTGGGATGGCTTAACTCATCATATTGCATCAATTGTTCAATCTAACACTGATATATTGTTATTAACTACATTTAGTAATTTAGTCAATGTTTCTATATATTCAGTTCATTCACTAGTTACAAATGGTATAAATTCATTGATTAATTCACTTACTAATGGCATTGATGCATTTTTTGGAAAAAAGTTGGTTGAATCAAATAGAGTCAATTCTACATTTGATTCTTACTGTTTCGTTTTTTATACATTAATAACAATAATACTTACAATGACACTTATTTTAATTGTACCTTTTATCAGTGTATATACCCGCTCTATTAGTGATGCAAACTATGTTAATCCAATTTTTGCATACTTGTTGGTTTTTGCTCAATTTTTTCGCTCTATAGGTGATCCATATGCTTCTATTGTTTATGCAAATGGAAATTTTAAAGAAACCAGTAAATATGCTGTAGTACAACCAATTATTAATATCGTAATTTCTTTGATTTTAATTAAAAAATTTGGACTAATTGGTGTGGCTATTGGTACACTTTTTTCTGCACCGATAAGAAGTATAGGTTTTATTTACTATGGTTCAAACTATATTTTAAATAAAAAATTCTTCGATTCTATTAAAATTATTATAATATCTTTATTTGAAATGATTAGCGTATTCTGCATTTATATATTGCTCGGTGGAATAACAGTTAGTTCCTATTATGAGTGGATTTTATCAGCATTAACTTGGTTTGTACCGGTAACAATATTTATCATTACATTGAATGTAATTACATTAAATAACACATTTAAAAAATGTGTATGTTTGCTAAAAAAAACAAAAAAATGAAATGTTTTGATCAATTTAAATCATTAGAAAGGATGATTAATATGAAAAAGAATAATGATATTTCAAATAGAAAATCTAATATTGAATTATTAAGAATAATTGCTATGATTATGATTATAGCTCATCATTATTGTTTATATGGTGGCTGGTCTAAAGTTTCAGGATTAAGTACAAATAATGCCATCTTAGATTTTTTAGTTATTGGTGGAAAAATAGGAGTTGCCATATTTGTACTTATATCCGGGTATTTCGGAATTAATTCTGAGTTTAAAATAAAAAAATTAATTAACACTGTATTACAAGTATTATTTTATTCTATTCTTTTTGGTTTACTAAATATTATAATAGATGGATGGGTAGGATGGAAAGCATTTATAAAAATTTGTTTACCTATTACCTTTTCAGTATATTGGTTTATTACTGTTTATTGTATTTTATATTTAATAAGTCCATACATTAATAAAGTAATAAAAATATTAAATAAGAAAGAATTTATTAAATTGCTATTAATAATGGGAATATTATCATGTGGTGTTATAACCACAATACTTAAACCCAATAGGGGCTTCGGAAGCTTGTTTATATTTGTTTTTCTATATATATTAGGTGCTTACATTAATACTTATTATAACGGAAAACACATTAAGTATAGTTTGCTAATTTCAATATTTTTCTATTTTCTTATATTTGCATCTCAATTATTATTTGAAGCATTTATTCCAAATTACGTTAATTACTTCATTGATTTAACGTCATTGCCGATAATAGCCTGTGCAATATTTATGCTTCTTGGTTTTAAGGAACTTGAAGTGGAGAGTAAAGTTATAAATACTATATCTAGTGCAACGTTTGGAGTTTATTTAATTCACGAAAACACTTATGTCCGTCCATTTATATGGCAAAAAGTATTTAAAAATTATTTATTCTATAGCAAATCAACGTTATTCTTACATGCTATAGTATGCATAATTATTACAATGATAATATGTACTATAATTGAATTAATGAGAAAAAGATATATAGAAAAAAATACAACACCAATAGTTTATAAAATGTTTAACATTTTAATAATAAAAAGTAAAAATATTGTTAACAAAATAAAGGAGGAAAAAATGAAAACATATTTTGTAACAGGAGGAGCTGGATTTATTGGCTCAAGCTTAGTAAGTGAATTACTAAAGAAAGGAAATAAAGTTGTCGTTATTGATAATTTCTGTGATTTTTATAATCCAGAGATAAAAGAAAAGAATATTAGCGAATTTAATGACAATGAAAGCTTTAAATTATATCGTGGAGATATAAGAGATAAAGAATTATTAAATAAAATATTTGAAGAAAATAGTTTTGACGCAGTTATACACTTAGCTGCTATGGCTGGAGTAAGACCTAGTATTGAAAATCCAATACTATATCAAGATGTTAACTGTATGGGGACTCAAAACATATTAGAAGTTATGAAAAAGCATAATTTAAAGAAATTAGTTATGGCTTCTAGTTCAAGTGTGTATGGAAATACTAAAGAAGTTCCATTTAGAGAAGACATGATAGTGGACTTTGCAATAAGCCCATATGCAGCAACTAAAAAAGCAAATGAAGTAATGACTCATGTTTATCACAAACTTGAAGATTACAATGTAATTATGCTTAGATTCTTTACTGTATATGGTCCAAAACAAAGACCTGATTTAGCTATTAACAAGTTTACTAGATTAATGCTTGAAGGAAAAGAGATTCCTATGTTTGGTGATGGTTCAAACTCAAGAGATTACACATACATTTCAGATATAGTAGATGGCATTATAAGAAGCATAAATTATGTTGAAAATAATACTGATGTATATGAAATCGTTAATTTAGGAAATAGTAGTCCAGTAACTTTAAAGGAAATGATTAATGCAATTGCTGAGGTTTTAAATATAGAACCAAAAATTAATGAGTTACCTATGCAACCTGGAGATGTTGATAGAACTTACGCTGATGTGTCTAAAGCAAAAAGGTTACTTGGATATGAACCAAAAGTACCATTTAAAACTGGAATAGAAAACTTTGTTAAATGGTATAAGGGAGACGATTGTAATGACTGAAATAAAAAACTTTTTGAAAAAAATTCCATTTATTGATAATATAAATTACTATATAGTAAAGATATGCAAAATGAGATATAGATTGATGAACAATAAAAAATTTGCAGAAAAGACTTATAAAAAAATAACAGGAAAAAAATTAGATATTAATAATCCAAAAACATATGACGAAAAATTATGGTGGCTAAAATATAATTATCACAATCCGTTAATGACAATGTGCGTTGATAAGTATTGGGTAAGAGAATATGTTAAAATGTGCGGTTACGAAAATATACTAAATGATTGTTATGGAGTATATAAAAACGCTAAAGATATAGACTTTTCGAAATTTAAAGAAGATAAGATATTTATAAAATGTAACCATAGATCGGGATCAAATATTTTATATGATAAAAACAAGCCCTTTAACATAAAAAAATTTAGGAAAGAATTTAACAGGTATTTAAAATCTAATTACTATTATTTGTCAAGAGAATGGCCATATAAAAATGTAGAACCTTTAATTATATGTGAAAAGGTACTTACAACTGATGAAAAATCCGGATTAGTAGATTATCGAATGTTTTGCTTTAATGGCAAATTAAAATATGTTATGTTAGATGTAGATGTTTGTGCAGAAGATGGACGACATGCTGAAAATAGTAAGATTAACGTATATGATCGTGACTTTAATTTATTGGAGAACTATAAATTTAATATTCCAAATTTTAACAAAGCAAGAGTAAAAAAACCAGATAATTATGACAAAATGATAGAAATAGCTGAAAAACTATCCAAACCATTTCCACAAGCTAGAATTGATCTATATAACATATCAGGTAAAATAATTTTTGGAGAGATTACATTTTTCCACCGTGGGGGCATAAATCCTGCTATTACTCCTGTACGTTTTGAAGAAGAAATAGGAAAATCAATTAATATTGATAATTTACAAATATAGTAAAAAGGAGTAAATAAATATATTTCATTAAAAAATAGGTGAAATTTATAAAAAAATATTTTATCTATTTTTTCTTCTCAAAATATAAAATTTTAGACCACGTCAAAAAGACCTTTCTACAGTTTTTTGAAAAAATGAAATAAAACACTAGATTTCAAAGAACAAATATTGTGTAATTTAATAATCAAATCTTAATTGGAAGTTAGTATTTAAACTATTAAGATCTGAGGTTGTTGAGATAAGTGATTCGAGAATATATACACTTACTGGTTCTAGTATAGATATATAGAAAAAAATACAACACCAATAGTTTATAAAATGTTTAACATTTTAATAATAAAAAGTAAAAATATTGTTAACAAAATAAAGGAGGAAAAAATGAAAACATATTTTGTAACAGGAGGAGCTGGATTTATTGGCTCAAGCTTAGTAAGTGAATTACTAAAGAAAGGAAATAAAGTTGTCGTTATTGATAATTTCTGTGATTTTTATAATCCAGAGATAAAAGAAAAGAATATTAGCGAATTTAATGACAATGAAAGCTTTAAATTATATCGTGGAGATATAAGAGATAAAGAATTATTAAATAAAATATTTGAAGAAAATAGTTTTGACGCAGTTATACACTTAGCTGCTATGGCTGGAGTAAGACCTAGTATTGAAAATCCAATACTATATCAAGATGTTAACTGTATGGGGACTCAAAACATATTAGAAGTTATGAAAAAGCATAATTTAAAGAAATTAGTTATGGCTTCTAGTTCAAGTGTGTATGGAAATACTAAAGAAGTTCCATTTAGAGAAGACATGATAGTGGACTTTGCAATAAGCCCATATGCAGCAACTAAAAAAGCAAATGAAGTAATGACTCATGTTTATCACAAACTTGAAGATTACAATGTAATTATGCTTAGATTCTTTACTGTATATGGTCCAAAACAAAGACCTGATTTAGCTATTAACAAGTTTACTAGATTAATGCTTGAAGGAAAAGAGATTCCTATGTTTGGTGATGGTTCAAACTCAAGAGATTACACATACATTTCAGATATAGTAGATGGCATTATAAGAAGCATAAATTATGTTGAAAATAATACTGATGTATATGAAATCATTAATTTAGGAAACAGTAGTCCAGTAACTTTAAAGGAAATGATCAATACAATTGCAGAAGTTCTAAAAGTAGAACCAAAAATTAATGAGTTACCAATGCAACCTGGAGATGTTGATAGAACTTATGCTGATGTTTCTAAAGCAAAAAGATTACTTGGATACGAACCTAAAGTACCATTTAAGACTGGAATAGAAAACTTTGTTAAATGGTATAAGGAAAATTAAGTTTGGAAAATTCATAATTATGTGGTATACTATTAATTAGGAGATGTGATTTAATGAAAATAGCAGTAACTGGAGTAGGATATGTTGGCTTATCAATGGCAGTATTATTATCTCAAAATAATGAAGTAATGGCTTTAGATGTTATAGAAGATAAAGTTAATATGTTAAATAACCACATTTCACCTATTAAAGATGCAGAAATTGAAGATTTTTTAAAAAACAAAAAACTAAATCTAAAAGCAACATTAGATTATAAAGAAGCTTTTAGTGGTGCTGATTATGTAATAATTAGCACTCCAACAAATTATGATGAAGTAAAGAATTACTTTGACACATCAAGTGTAGAACTTTCAATAGAAAGAGTACTTGAAGTAAATAGTGATGCTACAATCATAATTAAATCTACAATACCAGTTGGTTTTGTAAAAAGAATGAGAGAAAAATATGGAGTAAATAATATTATTTTCTCACCAGAATTTTTAAGAGAAGGACATGCTTTATATGATAACTTATATCCTTCAAGAATAATTGTAGGAGATACAACAGATAAAGCTGTAACTTTTGCCAATTTACTTAAAGAAGGAGCATTAAAAGAAAATATTGATGTTAAATTCATGGATAGTACAGAAGCAGAAGCAGTTAAACTATTCTCAAATACTTATTTAGCAATGAGAGTATCATTCTTTAATGAACTTGATACATATGCTGAAGTGAATGGATTAAACACAAAAGATATAATAGAAGGTATGGGATTAGACCCAAGAATAGGAGACTATTATAATAATCCTTCATTTGGATATGGTGGATATTGTTTACCAAAAGATACAAAGCAATTACTTGCTAACTATAATGGTGTACCGCAAAACATGATATCAGCAATAGTTAAATCTAACGATACAAGAAAAGATTATATTGCTCATGTTATATTAGACAAACATCCAAAAGTTGTTGGAATTTATAGACTCACTATGAAAGCAAATTCAGATAACTTTAGATGCAGCGCTATTCAAAGTATAATGGAAATATTAAAAGATAATAATATAGAAATTATTATATATGAACCATCTTTTAAATTAG
>OLWA01003860.1_pt1 | contig 10784 bp, 10 predicted proteins | sample 1673251 | NCBI WGS metagenome assembly OLWA01 (sample SAMEA3178937, study PRJEB25190) | human gut metagenome | biome: human gut; feature: human-associated habitat; material: faeces | place: Austria | collected 2013
TGCCCTGCGTCATCCTGCGCGCCATGAGCGACAACGCCGACGAGGACGGCCACGAAGTGCTTGTGGTGAAGAAATTCAGCATCGCAGAATACGTTGCCACCGCCACCAAGATCGTGGCAGCCATGGTGGAGAGCCTGTAAAAAACGATGTACCTGCGGTATGATGTCTGCTGCCGCAGATGATGTTTTGCTTTGCAAAATGATGTGCCGCTTCTGCGGCAATAAAGCCGCCTGTCAGGTATCACTGCCTGACAGGCGGCTTCGTTTTCTCATGCGCCGCAGCGCACATCATTCCATCATTTTTCCGTGAAAAACATCATGATCCTGCAAAGGATCACATCATTACAAAAACTGTTCCAGCTTCACCCGGCTGTCCTCCTGAAAGTCCTGCAGGCGCTGCACAAGGCGCTTGGTGCCCGGGGCGGCGTTGGGATAGTCCTTCTGGGCCTTGACGCAGTCCACCACGCCCATGCCGCTGCCCTGGGTGAGCATCTCGGCCAGGTTGCGGGTAGATTTGTCGGTCAGGGTCTTCATGCTGATGCCCATTTTGGTGTTGAACTTTGCCATGGCGCTCTGGCCCTGGGCGGTGCCGCCGCAGGCCTCGATGGCGGTGTGGGCTTCCTGATTGAGCTGGTGGTATACGTTGCGCTGGCGCAGCAGCTCGGCCTTGAACTGCACATCGTCGGTCATGGGCACGATCTGCTCCAGCGTGTTCTTGCCCATCTCGGTGTTCTGCACCACAGCTTCCAAAAGGTTCAGGTTGTCGTTTTTCTGATTTTCCATACAAAAAATCCCCCTTCTGGCTTTAGCTTGTGCCGGAAGGGGGATTTTATTCTGTCATTCAGTGTTCCCGGATGCAGTCGCCGCCGATGGCCTGGGCCGCCCGCAGGCGTTCGTCGCATTTTTCGTACAGTGTTTGCCAGTTTTTGGCCTGCACATCCTCCAGCCCGGCCACGCCGCAGCTCAGAGTGAAGGGCACCCGGTGCATCATGCCCACCGTGGTGATGCAGGCGTGAGGCATCTGCTCGTAGAGCAGGCGCATCTCGTCGGCCAGCTGCTTTGCGTCGGCGTCCAGGCTGCCCACCACAAAGATGCTGCCGGTCAGGCGGCAGACAATGCGGGCGGCGGGGGTGTCGAAGCTCTTTTTCCACTGGTTGCCCACGAAGCAGTGCAGCTGGTCCATCACGGGCTGGCCGTAGGTGTCCCGCAGCTTCTGGCCGTTGTCAATGGACACCAGCGCCACGGCGGCCTTGCGGCCCTCGGCGGCGCACTGCTCCAGCTTGGCGGCAAACACGGTCTCCAGATAGCGGCGGTTGTACACGCCGGTGAGGAAGTCGTGGCTCATATCCTCGCGGCACAGCTCCCGCTCCCGGGGGGTCATACGCTCCTCGGGCAGGACATTGCCCGCCAGCGGGGCCGCCATCTGCAGTTCAAAGCACTTGCCGTCGGCTTCCACCTGGCGGCGCAGCACGCAGTCCACCCGGCCGTTGCGCAGCTCGTAATCCACACGCAGGCCGTCGTCCTGCCAGCCGTCACCCGGCTGTTCTTCGGTCAGGGTCACCGTTTCAAAGGCCGCCTGTGCCGTCTGTGCCAGACTGCGCAGGTCCTGCTCGGTCCATTCTTTTTTCATAATTTTTCCCCATCATCTGCGCACACAGCACTCCCATACGCTGTGTGCCATTTCCAGTTTCCCGCATCACTTCGGGAAACGCTCTGCTCATTATACCGCAAATTCCTCTGCCATTCCGTTGCAGCGGTCATGCCCTGCCGGACAGCAAATAAAAAACGGTATAATGCCGCCTTGCTTTAGCGACATTATACCATTGCATCGAACCGTTTACCAGCAAAACGCACAAATTTTTGCCGGAGTTTTCACATTTTCGTCAGATTGTCGAACATCTTCCGCTTCCAGCCTTCGGATTATACGCGGCAATACACACTGCATTCGTCGGCAATGGTTTTTGCCAGTGCCTTGGTGTCAAAGCCGGAGGCCGCACGCCAGGCCCAGTTGCCGCCCAGGCGGCCCGGGGTGTTCAGGTGTGCTTCCGCGCCCAGACCCAGCCAGTCGTACATGGGGATGATGGCCCGGTCAGCCACCGACCCCAGCGCTGCGCGCAGCAGAGCGATGCGGACATCATCGGTCCGGATGGCCGCCAGCTCCTTTGCGGTGGGCTTTACGCCGGTCAGGTGCAGGTAGACGGCGGCATTCGCCTTTTCCTTGGCGGTAGCGCCGTTCTCCCACCAGTCGGCCAGGGTGGTGTTGTCGTGGGTGCCCGGGTAGACCACGCTGTTCTTGACGTGGTTGTGGGGCAGATACTCGCTGTTCCCACCGCTGAAGGCGAACTGCAGCACCTTCATGCCCGGGAAGGTGCTGTCGGCCAGCAGCTTTCGCACACTTGGGAACAGTTCGCCCAAGTCCTCGGCAATGATGGGCAGCTTGCCAAGGGCAGCTTCCAGCGCATCGAACAGCTCCATGCCGGGGCCGTTCTCCCACTTGCCGGTGCGGGCGGTGGTGCTGTCCGCCGGAATGGCCCAATAGGTATCGAAGCCGCGGAAGTGGTCGATGCGCAGCAGGTCGTAGATGCCCAGTGCGTGGCGCACCCGGCGCACCCACCACGCGTAGCCAGTCTTTTTGTGGTAGGCCCAGTTGTACAGCGGGTTGCCCCACAGCTGACCGTCGGCAGAGAAGTAATCCGGCGGGCAGCCCGCCACACGGGCAAAGCCGCCGTCGGCATCCAGTTCAAACAGCGCGCCGCCCACCCATGCATCCACCGAGTCGGCGGAGACGTAGATGGGGATATCGCCCAAAATCTTTACGCCCTTTTCGTTGGCATAGGCCTTCACGGCCTGCCACTGGGTGGCGAACTTGTACTGCACAAATTTCCAGAAGCCGATCTCCTCCGCGTTTTCGGCGGCAAAGGCGGCAAGGGCCTTCCTGTCGCGCAGACGGTAGGGCTTGTCCCACTCCACCCAGTTCTTCATGCCGTTGGCCACTTTCAGGGCCATGTACAGGGCGTAGTCGTCCAGCCATTCCTCATTGGCGAGGGTAAAGGCATAATAATCATCCGGGAAGTAATAGCTGCAGCCGTGCAGCCCGGTGCACTGCTTGCGCCATGCGGCGTAGGCGGTGCGCAGGACTTTAAAGCGGCTCACATACAAAGTGCCGTAGTCCACCTCTTTGGGGTCTGTGCCCCATTTTTCGGCCTTGAGCTGGGCGGCGGTGAGCAGGCCTTCTTCCTTCAAAGCGTCGAGGTCGATAAAATAGGGGTTGCCCGCAAAGGCCGAGCAGCTCTGATAGGGGCTGTCACCGTAGCCGGTGGGACTGAGCGGCAGGATCTGCCAGATCTTCTGGCCCGCTTGTGCCAGAAAATCCACAAACTTGAATGCTTCCTTGCCAAAGCAGCCAATACCGTAAGGGCCGGGCAGGCTGGACACCGGCATCAGGATTCCACTTTCACGCATGCTATTACCTTCCTCATTTTTAACATTTTATGGGAATATCGTTGTTTCTTATCATAACATATCCGCAGACTATTTTCCACAGGCAAAAAACGTGGTATACTGAAAAAGATGACGCTTTGAACTCCCTCAGTCAAAACCTGACGGTTTTGACAGCTCCCTCGGGGAGGGAGCCTCTGGCGCGCCCGCAAGCTTTTCGCTTTAGCCGGGAAGTTCCTACTTGCCGCAAGCGTGCAGGGACGCTCCGCTGGGCCAGAGGCAGGGAGGGGTGTTCCGACTCCCCCCTCCCTACCTCTGGACTCCACCCACCCCGCAACGGGCCAAGGGCTACTCGCCCTTGACAATCCTAAAGCAGAAGTCGAAGCACAAAAAAGCTAGCGCTGCGCCAGTCGGCGCTATCGCTTTAACGCTTTTTTCGCTTCTCCATTTAAAGCCCCTCAGTCGCTGCGCGACAGCTCCCCCCGGGGGAGCAAGCGCTCGCCCGCAGCGCCGCGCTTTCGTAGAAAGCGGCACTGCAAATGCAGTTTGGGGTCACGACCCCACCCGTGAAAATGCGTTTGGAGCGGCCCGCAGGCCGCGACAAACGCGAAATTAAAAATAATTTTTCCGCTGAACATGGCCAGAGCCTGCGGCGGCCATTCTAAATCGTCAGGTTTCACCCTGAACAGGAGGTATCCGCGCTATGCAGCGCACTGAAAAATATTTTGAACGCGACGCCTTCCGCACCGAGGGCGAAGGCCATATCCTCGCCGCCGAAGCCGACACCAAGACCGGCGGCGGGCGCATCGCGCTGGACGGCACGGTGTTTTACCCCGAGGGCGGCGGCCAGCCCGCCGACCGGGGCACCCTGACCCTGCCGGACGGCACCGTGCTGAACGTGACCGATGTGCACGAGCATGACGGCATCATCTGGCACAGCGTGGATGCTCTGCCGGAAAGCGCGGTGCCCGGCACCGCCGTCACCGGCCGCATCGACTGGGAATGGCGGTTCGACAAAATGCAGCAGCACACCGGCGAGCACATCCTTTCCGGCATCCTGCACCAGATGTTCGGGGCCGAGAATGTGGGCTTCCACATCGGGGCCGAAGCCGTGCGCATGGACACCAGTGTGCCCATCCCGCCCGAGGGCCTGCAGGCAGCGGAACTTGCCGCCAACCGCATCATCTGGCAGAATGTGCCGGTGGTCATCACCTACCCGACCCGGGAGGAGCTGGCCCAGATGACCTACCGCTCCAAAAAGGAGATCGAAGGCCAGGTGCGCATCGTGACCATCCCGGGCGCGGACGTGTGCGCCTGCTGCGGCACCCACACCGCCACATCCGGGCAGGTGGGCCAGATCAAAATTCTGGCATCCGAGAACTACAAGGGCGGCGTGCGGCTGAGCGTGGTGTGCGGGCAGCGGGCACTGCTGGCCGCGCAGGCCATGCGCGCCCGGCAGGCCGATATCGGCGCGCTGCTCTCGGCCAAGGCCGACCAGACTGCTGTGGCCGTGCATCGTGTCTACGACGAGTATACTGCTCTCAAGTTTACACATTTTGGCATGTGTGCCCAGCTGTTTGACGCCCTTGCCCAGCTGGTAAACCCCGGTGAGGATGCCATCCGCACCGTGCCGGGCCTTGACCCGGACGGCCTGCACCGGCTGGCGGTGCGCCTGACCGAAGCCACCACCGGCCTGTGTGCCGCGCTGACGCCCACCGAAAAGGGCACCGGCTACTGCATCGCGCAGGCCGACGGCGACGTGCGCGCCCTGACCAAAGCCCTGAATGCCGCCCTGAACGGACGCGGCGGCGGCAAGCCCGGCATCTGTCAGGGCAGCTGCGCCGCCACACCGGAACAGGTGGAGGCGTTTTTGAAAAAATGAGCGAGGAAGCGCCCTCATCAGTCACCTGCGGTGACAGCTTCCCCCGACCGGGGGAAGCCTGAAACTTTTCTGCAACGTCAAAGCCTTCCCCCAGACGGGGGAAGGTGGCGCGTAAGCGCCGGATGAGGGTGCATCTATATGCACAGCTTTCCCTATCAACCTTAAAGCTATAAGGAGAACAACATTTATGAGAATGCGTTTCAAACCCTATGCCCACGACGAGCTGATGGCCGCTGATTTCCACGTCCACGAGCCGCTGATCTGGGGCGGCAAGTGGCATGCCCAGTATGCCCGCCCGGAGCAGCCCTTCGTGCTGGAGCTGGGCTGCGGCAAAGGCGGCTTCATCTCCCAGCTGGCCTGCGCCCACCCGGAGAACAACTACCTCGGCATCGACATCACCGACAAGGTGCTCATCCTCGCCAAGCGCAAGATCGAAGCCGCCTATCAGGCCGCGAACCGCCCCATCGACAACGTCAAGATCATGAGCACCGACATCGAGCGCATCAAGGGCGTCATCACCGCCGAGGACGAAGTCAGCCGCATCTACATCAACTTCTGCAACCCGTGGAGCAAGAACGGCTCCTCCCACAAGCACCGCCTCACCTACCCGCGCCAGCTCATCAACTACCGCGAGTTTTTGAAGGACGGCGGCGAAATTTATTTCAAAACTGACGACGACGATCTGTTCCGCGACAGTCTGGAGTACTTCCCCGCTTCCGGCTACGACATCGAGTGGATGACCTTTGACCTGCACGAGAACGAGCCGGCGTGGAACATCCGCACCGAGCACGAAGGCATGTTCACCGAAATGGGCATCAAGATCAAGGCCCTGATCGCCCGCAAGAACCCGGACCCCGCCAGCGTGACCTGGATCGAACCCAAGGTGCTCAAGCGGCAGGCCCGCGAAGCCGCCGAGGCTGCCGCCAAAGCCGCACAGGAAGGCGAAGCCCATGAATGACCCCTGCGAAGTCTGCCTGAACAACGTGCAGGACGAATACGGCAGCTATTACTGCGCCGAGGGCGGCTCCCTGGACGAGGACGAGATGGCACGCTATCTCTCCCACGCAACCGCCGCCTGCCCGTTCTTTGAACCGGGCGATGAATACAAAATTGTAAACAAGCAGATCTGACAAAAGCAGTCATCCCGCCCTCTCAGTCTCGCTTCGCTCGACAGCTCTCCCGAAGGGAGAGGTGGCATTGCGTCAGCAATGACGGAGAGGGCGAGGAACTTAAAGTTGGAGGTATTTTATGCTTTCCTTTCTGACGGACACCGTGGTGTTCGGTTTTTCGCTGTACCACATCCTGGCGTACTTCCTGATCTACTCCTGCATCGGCTGGTGTCTGGAGGTCATCTACGCCGCCGCCACCACCGGCAAGCTGGTGAACCGCGGCTTTCTCAACGGCCCGGTGTGCCCCATCTACGGTTTTGGCATGATTTTGGTGCTGTTCCTGCTCACCCCGCTGCAGGGCAGCATCCTGCTGCTGTACATCGGCGGCGTCATCCTGCCCAGCGCCCTGGAACTGGTGGGCGGCTGGCTGCTGTATAAGGTCTACCACACCCGCTGGTGGGACTACAGCGACTTCCCCTTCAACATCGGCGGCTACATCTGCCTGGAGTTCTGCCTGCTGTGGGGCGTGGGCACGCTGGTGGTCATGCGCATCGTCCACCCGGTCATTGCCAGCTTTGTGGATATGATCCCGCCCTTCGCCGGGCTTGTGCTCATGTGCGTGCTCTACGCCGTGTATGCGGCCGATGTGGTGGTCACTGCCTTTGCGGCATCCGGCCTTTCCAAGACGCTGGACGCCATGGAACAGCTGGCAGACAGCATCCACGCCGTGAGCGACGCCATGACCCAGCTGCTGGGCATCACCACCCTGACTGCCGCCGAGGCCCGCGACGCTGCGCCGGAAAAGCGCAGCCTGCGTGAGACCATGGCCGCCGTCCGCGCCAAGACCGACGAGGCCATGGACGCCGCCAAGCACGCTTCGGAGATCGCCAAGCTCAACGCGGCCGAAGCCGCCAAGGCTGCCCAGCTGCCCGCCAAGGGCACGGCCGAGCGCGCCGCCGAACTGCTGAAGCTGGAACAGCTGGCCGCAGAGCTGCAGGCCCGCAGCGACGAGATGCAGGCCCAGCTGCTGCGCACGCCCCGCATCATCGGACCGCGCCGCATGATCCGCGCTTTCCCGGACCTGAAGCACGGCGTGAAAAACACCAGCCTGAAGTCGCTGCGCCAGCTCCTTGCCAAGAAAGACGAGGACCCGCAGGATACCGACAAACAGGCCTGACCCGCACGCAAAAAAGCAGCCGTTCCCCGGCCGGGGAACGGCTGCTTTTGATTTTTGCTGCTCTTACTGCCAGAGGTTTTCCGGGTACTGGCCTTCGGCGGTCTTGCGGGCAATGGCCTGCACCACCAGCGGCTTATCCTCGCGGTAGGTCACGCCGTACCATTTATCGGTGCTGCGCAGCACCTGAATTTTTGCCTTGCCTTCTTCGATGAGTTCCGTCACCACAAGCGGCAGGAAATACTCGCACTTGAGCGGATTTTTCGGCAGGTTCTCGGTCAGCCAGCCTGCAAAGCGCTGCTCGGCTTCATCCAGGAAGCTGCGGCCGAAGCCCCACAGGTTCATGCTCACAGGCGTCTCGCCGGGCAGGTCGGTCCAGCTTGCGCCGCCATCCTCGGTGTAGTGCACGCCGCCCTCGTAAGTCTCGATGCGGGTGCGCTCGGTGACGCTGTGCAAAGTGCCATCGGGGTTGGTGACGCACACGCCGCGGGCCACGCTGCCGTTTTCAGACACGGTGTTTTTGAGCAGGTAGCTCACCATACAGTAGTCGTAGAAATCGCCGTCCTCGTGGGTGGACAGGTAATCGTACATCACCCGGAAGGCCTCGGGGCCGTAGTAGTCGTCGGCGTTGATGACCGCGAACGGACCGTCGATGAGGTCCTTTGCTGCCAGCACGGCGTGGCAGGTGCCCCAGGGCTTGACGCGCCCCTCCGGGATGGCAAAGCCTGCGGGCAGTTCGTCCAGCTGCTGGAAGGCGTATTTCACGTTCATAGCCTTGGACACGCGGTCGCCGATGGCGGCCTTGAACGCCGCCTCGATCTCATGCTTGATGACGAAGATCACCGTCTCAAAGCCTGCGCGGCAGGCGTCGTAGAGCGAATAGTCCACGATGACCTGGCCGTTCGGGCCCACCGGGTCGATCTGCTTCATGCCGCCGTAGCGGCTGCCCATGCCGGCCGCCATGACCACCAGTACCGGTTTGTTCATATCAGGTTCCTCCCCCTGTTCAAGCCGCAGATGCGGCAGAATGCTCTTTGGCTTATTATACTCCCGTTGCAGGGCGGGGGCAAGAGCGTTCACCCGCTTTCTCAAAACGCGCAGCAAGGCGAGTGTGCCGGGTGAGAAGTCTCTTTCCTTTTGTTCTGCAAGGTAAAATTTCCAAAATATGCAATTTATTCTTGCGAAAGTATTGTTTTCAGCATGTAAATATTGTATACTGATAGCACCGACCGCAGGTTTTACCTGTCAAAAATCCGTTTTGAAGGAAAGTTTTGCTTTCCAATCCAACCAAGAAAGAGGTATTTTATCATGAATGAAGCCGTGACCAAGCGCTTTCTGCTGTACTTCCGCCTGATGCTGCTGGCGTGGATCCTCATTGCCAACGCCATCATCCACGTGACCGGCATGGAATACAGCTGGCTCATCTTCCTGAGCAATATCATGATGTTCACACTGGAAGGTGACGTGAAAGACCGCTTCTGGACGGTGGAGCTGGGCGGTCTGGTGGGCCTTGCCCTCACCGTCGTAGCCCTGCTGAGCATCACCGCGCTGACCCCGGTGCTGGGCGGCTTCTTCGGCTTCCTCATCCCGCTGGCCGTGGTGCTGTTCATCCTCATCATCCTGCACCCCTATGCCCCCAAGGTGCTGAATAACGTGGGCTTTGCCTACCTGACCGTGGCCTGCATCGACACCACCGCCCTGGCCACCCACCTGCCCCAGTTCTTCATCACCTTCATCGTGGGTTCCGTCATCTTCAACGGCGTCTGCGTGCTGCTGATGAAGCCCGCCAAGGCCCTGGCCGTCAAGAGCGTCCAGAAAGAAAACGCTTGACTCCGATCCTTTTTCGAAAACATATAGCACAGCAGAGGCCCCGGTTCCGATCGGAACCGGGGCCTCTGCTGTTTTGCGTGTTATTTGCCGAAAATTGCACACTGTCGATTTTTATGCTATACTGGTCACGCTGCCCTTCCCATTCTGGCATCAGAAGGGGGTGAGGACCGATGAACTCAATTTTAGTCAACTTTCTCGTGGCTGTCGCAGCGCAGATAACGGCAAACTATCTGTGCAAGTGGCTTGATAGTCACCGCAAGGGCAAGTAAGCACAAGAACCCCCTTGGAGCGGCAACTCCGAGGGGGTTCACTTTTGTGTGAGACCGATGCAATACTCAATCTCTATCAACTTTCTCTACCCTTATTATATGCATCCTTGCAAAAAAGTCAAGGCAGCGGTATTTTTTATTTTTTCAGTTTGCGGCATCCATACGGATACTTACATTCGTTGTTGCCATACAGAAAAGCGCCGCTCTCCCCTGCCGGGAAAGCGGCGCTTTGTGTTTTTACAGTGTCTGCTTACAGGCTGCGGGTCTTGATCTCGGTGGTCACCTTGGTGATGAACTCGTCCAGCTCCATCGTGGTGGTCTCGCCCTTACGGTCACGCACGGAGATGTTGCCGGCTTCGGCTTCCTTGGCACCCAGCACCAGCATATAGGGCACACGGTCCACCTGCTGTGCGGCGCGGATCTTGTAGCCGATCTTCTGGTTGTCGTCATCCAGCACCACGCGGACGCCGGCCTCGGCCAGCTTTTCGGTCACAGCCTGGGCGTAGTCCAGAGTCTTTTCGGAAACCGGCAGCACCTTGACCTGGGTGGGAGCCAGCCAGGTGGGGAACTTGCCCTTGGTCTCCTCGATCAGGTAAGCCATGAAGCGGTCCAGAGAGCCCAGGATGGCGCGATGCAACACCACGGGGGTCTTCTCGGTGCCGTCCTTATCCACATAGGTCAGGTGGAACTTGGCAGGCAGGCAGAAGTCCAGCTGGCAGGTGGACAGGGTGTACTCCGCACCCACAGCGGGCTTGACGTTCACGTCCAGCTTGGGGCCGTAGAAGGCAGCCTCGCCGATCTCCTCGGTGAAGTGGATGCCCAGCTCGGTCAGCACTTCGCGCAGGGCCTGCTCTGCATGGTTCCACATGGCATCATCGTCGTGGTACTTCTTCTTATCGGCAGGATCACGCAGGCTCAGCACGCAGCGGTAATCGGTAATGTTGAAGTCCTTGTACACCTCAAAGATCAGGTCGCACACATTTGCGACCTCGCTCTTGATCTGCTCCGGGGTGCAGAACAGGTGGGCATCGTTCTGGCAGAAGTGACGGCCGCGCTCGATGCCCTTCAGGGTGCCGGAGGACT
>OLWA01003869.1_pt1 | contig 10761 bp, 8 predicted proteins | sample 1673251 | NCBI WGS metagenome assembly OLWA01 (sample SAMEA3178937, study PRJEB25190) | human gut metagenome | biome: human gut; feature: human-associated habitat; material: faeces | place: Austria | collected 2013
CGACTCGCGCTCCTACAAGATTCAGGGCACCTCGAACCAATACGCCTCCTACAACGGTCTGGTGCTGAAAAAGCACGTCGATGAGGACTGGCTGGCTCCGTTCGAGCCCGAGAACGACAAGCTCATCCTGCGCTACGCCGATGTCCTGCTGATGTACGCCGAGGCGATCAACGAATACGCCGGGGCGCCGGACGACCAGGCCAAGGAGGCCATCCGGGAAATCCGCAAACGCGCGGGCGTCAAGACCGACGAGAGCCTGCTGGGCGACTACCGTTCGTTCCGCGACCTGGTGCGCAACGAGCGCGGACGCGAACTGGCTTTCGAGGGGCTTCGCAAGTGGGACCTGATCCGCTGGGGCACGTTCGTCGAGAAGATGCACAACGCCGGGACCAACCAGCCGACGGAGAACAAGTACCGCAACGTCAGCTATACGAACTATGCGTCGGCGAACTACGCCAACGTGACGGCACGCCACATCTACCTCCCGATTCCGACCAAGGAGCTGGCGGTGAACCACGCGCTCCGACAGAACCCCTTATGGTAAAACGCTTAATTGCAGAGCATACGATGAATACGAAACGAATCACATACCTCACGGCGACGCTGGCCCTCGCAACCGCGGCAGCCTCGTGCGAACACGAAGAGATCTACGAGCCGCTGGAGTTCTCGGTGCAGCTGGCGCCGACGAACACCTACCGCACGGGCGACCCGGTGGTCTTCAACTTCAGCGGCAACGCCGACTTCATCACCGTCTGGACGGGCGACACGGGACACGAGTACAAGCACCGCAACCGCACGAAGGTCGACATCGCCGACATCGAGTCGTGCGAACTGGAGATCGAGATCAGCCAGCAGTACGGCACGCTGAACAACCTCGTCCTGTTTGCGGGCAACAAATTCGCGGGGCTGAACGGCAGCGACGCCGCCACCGACCGCTCCGTTGTCGAAGCCATTGCGGCGAACGACTGCGCCGACTGGACCAAACTGGAGTTCACGCCGAACAACGCGAACAAGTTCGAAACCTACACCTACGACATCACCCGGTTCGCCGACCGTTTTTCGTGGGGCATGCACCTTTTCTATCCGGACCCCAAGACCACGATGCGCACCTATCGGATCAATCCGAAGATCACGGTCAAGTTCAAGGGCCACGACACGCAGGTCTACAACTACCCGGACATGGAGTTCGTCCCCTTCTCGCTGGCTTCGCAGCACGCCGACGCCCCCTATATCCATAATGTATCGGGCAACGGCAACCTGAAATTCCAGGGCCAGCCGGGAGCGAACAACACCGCCAATATCGTCTTCCAGGGCTTCAGCGCCGGAGCTTTCCCCGAGATCGACCAGTGGGCCTTCATGCAGCCCGTCGCGCTCAACACGATCTCGCCCGACACGGGCCTGAACATCAAGGGCGTGACCGACGACCTGCCGAGCTACTCGTACACCTACACCGAGCCGGGGACCTACACGGTGACCTTCATCGTCGCCGGCGGCAACTACCAGGGACAGTCGGCGCCCGCTCCCTACGAGGTGACGTTCACGGTGATCGACCCGATCGAATAACCCGTCCGAAATTTTCGCAAGCCCGCCCTTCAGCAAGAAAGGCGGGCTTTTTCACAATATCCGGTTGCATTTCTGCGTTTTTTCCAGTAACTTTGGAGGTGAAACTTAACCTTTAACAACCAAAACCGAAACAACCTCATCGTATGAAGGCTGAATTACAGGAAATAGCGTCGCAATTCGCGCTGGAAGGCGCTATCACGGCAATCGACTCGCTGGGCGAGGGATTCATCAACGACACGTTCATCGTCCGCACGGCGGGCGATGCGCCGGATTACATCCTCCAGCGCAAAAACAAGAGCATCTTTCCCGACGTTCCGGCCATGATGGAGAACATCCGCAAAGTGACGGATCATATCCGCCGCCGCGTCGCAGCCGCCGGGGGCGACCCCAGACGCGAGGCGATGACCGTGGTTGCGACCCGCGACGGAAAGCTCTATCACGTGGACGCACAGGGCGAATATTGGGCCGTTTCGGTTTTCATCAGCGACACGATCGCCTACAACAAGGCCGACTCCCCGGAACTGGCCCGCAAGGGCGGCGAAGGCATCGGCAAGTTCCAGGCCCAGCTGGCGGACTTCACCGAGCCGCTGGCCGAGACGATCAAGGGCTTCCACAACATCCGCCACCGGTTCGTACAGTGGGACGAGGCGCTCCGGCGCGATGCCGCCGGACGCGTGAAGGATCTCTCAACGGAGATCGGCTGGATCGAGTCGCGCCGTACGGAGATGCTCGACTTCTGGAAACTGGTCGAGGAGGGCACGATCCCCACGCACGTGACCCACAACGACACGAAAATCAACAACATCCTCTTCGACCAGAAGGGCGATGTACTCTGCGCCATCGACCTTGACACGGTGATGAACTCCACGTCGCTCAACGACTTCGGCGACGCCATCCGCTCGTATGCCAACACGGGCGACGAGGATGACCGCGATCTGACGCGCGTCGGACTGTCGCTCGAGATGTTCCGCGCCTACACCGACGGCTATCTCTCGCAGCGGGCCCGTCAGCTCACCCAGCCGGAGATCGACCACCTGGCCTTCTCGGCCCGCTACATCACCTTCGAACAGGTGCTGCGATTCCTGATGGACTACATCGACGGCGACGTCTACTACAAGATCAAATACCCGGAACACAACCTCGTGCGTACGCACGCCCAGTACAAACTGCTGCAAAGCATGGAGGAGCAATACCCGGAAATGTGTGCGATCGTCCGCGAAACGGTGGCCAAATACAAATAGAACGGAAAAGATGGAAATCCGCAAGATCACGGGGATTGACCCCGAAAATCCGCAGGCCGTCGAAGAGGCCTTCGCCCAGATCGCCCAACGGCCGATCGCCTGCTGCAACTGGCCCGACGGCTATCCCTATGCTCCGCAGGTGCGGTTCCGCATGTTCCACACCGGCAAGCGGCTGATGCTGCGCTTCGACGTAGAGGAAAACTACACGGCCGCCCGCGTCACGGAGGACAACGGCGAGGTGTGGACCGATTCATGCGTGGAGTTCTTCCTGGCCCCGGGCGACGAAAGCGGTTACTACAACTTCGAAACCACCTGCATCGGCCGGATGCTGCTCGGGTACCGTCACACGCATGCCGACGCCGTGCACGCTTCGCCGCAGGTGATGGCCTCGGTCAAACGCACCACGACGCTCCCCTACGGCATTCCGTTCGAGGAGCGCGAGGGAGACAACCGCTGGTCGGTCACGCTGGCCATCCCGCCCGAAGCCCTCTTCCGCCACTGGCTGCACGACTGGAGCGGCGTCGAGGCCCGCATCAACCTCTACAAATGCGGCGACAAACTCTCGCACCCCCACTTCCTGTCGTGGCGCCCGATCCAAACGGAAAAACCCGACTTCCACCGCCCCGAATACTTTGAGAAAGTGGTCTTCGAGAAATAAGGCAAACAAGAATCAAACGCAATTCATATGACAATGAACAACAAGTATTCACTTCCGAAGGATGGCGGACTGATCGCCGAATCGGCCCCGCGCGACATCATCCATCGCTACGAGAAGATCCACACCCGGGTCTATGACAACGAATACCAGGGTGTGCAGTACGTCGCCGACACGATCGTCAAGGCGATCCGTACGTACAACGAAATCCACTCTTCGAACGAAGTCTACGAAGAGTCACAGCCCTTCGTACTGGGCCTCACGACGGGACGCACCCCCCTGGGCCTCTACCGCGAACTGGTCAAACGCCACCAGGAGGGCCAGATCAGCTTCCAGAACGTCGCCGTCTACAGCCTCGACGAATTCTACCCGATCAAGTCCACCGAGCAGCAGAGCCGCAACTTCCGTATCCACGAAGAGTTCCTCAACCACATCGACATCCTGCCCGAAAACGTCCACATTCCGGACGGTACAATGCCCGAAGAGCGTGTCTCGGAATACTGCGCCTCGTATGACCTGGCCGTGCGCCACATCGACCTGATGATCATCGGCGTGGGCGAGGACGGTCAGATCGGCTTCAACGAACCCGGATCCTACTCGCGTTCGCGGACGCGTCTGGTACAGCTGACCTACAATACCCGCAAGATCCAGTCGGGCGCCTTCTTCGGACTGGAGAACACCCCCAAGATGGCCATCACGATGGGTATCGACACGATCATGCGCGCCGACCGCATCATCCTCATGGCCTGGGGCGAAGAGAAGGCCAGCATCATCCAGAAGGTCGTCGAGGGCGAAATCTCCGAAATGGTCCCGGCCTCCTATCTGCAGGCCCATCCGAACATCGAGGTGGTGATCGACGAAAACGCCGCCCAGTTGCTCACCCGCGAGCAGACACCGTGGATGGTCGGGCCGTGCGAATGGACTCCGAAATTCGTCCGCAAGGCCGTCGTATGGCTCTGCGGCGTGGTGAAGAAGCCGATTCTGAAACTTACCTACAAGGACTATATCGAGAACTCGCTCGGCGAACTGCTCGAACAGGGCCGCACGTTCGACCAGATCAACATCGACGTCTTCAACGACCTGCAGCACACCATCTCGGGCTGGCCGGGCGGCAAACCCAATGCCGACGACTCGACGCGCCCCGTGCCGTCGAAACCCTTCCCCAAACGCGTGGTGATCTTCTCGCCCCACCCCGATGACGACGTCATCTCGATGGGCGGAACGTTCATCCGCCTCGTCCAGCAGGGCCACGACGTGCATGTGGCCTACGAAACCTCGGGCAACGTGGCCGTTCACGACGACGTCGTGCTGCAGAACATCGACACGGCCCGCGAGTTGGGCTATGCCGATCACTACGAGGAGGTCAAGCAGATCATCGCCAACAAGAAGAAGGGCGAACCCGAACCGCGTGCGCTGCTCGATCTGAAGGGCTCGATCCGCCGTGCCGAGGCGCGTGCCGCCGTACGGTCGTTCGGACTGAATCCCGACACCAACGCCCACTTCCTCAATCTGCCGTTCTACGAAACGGGCGGCATCAAGAAGGGTCAGCTCACGGAAAAGGATATCAACATCATCGTCAAGCTGCTGCGCGAAATCCAGCCGCACCAGATCTACGCCGCCGGCGACCTGGCCGACCCCCACGGTACGCACCGTACCTGCATGGAGGCCGTATTGGGCGCCCTGGAGGTCGTCAAGGACGACGAATGGATGAAGGGCTGCCACCTGTGGCTCTATCGCGGCGCCTGGATGGAGTGGGATCTGGGCATGGTGGACATGGCCGTGCCCCTGTCGCCCGACGAGCTGATTATGAAACGCCACGCCATCTACCGCCACCTCTCGCAGAAGGACATCATGCCTTTCCCGGGCAGCGATCCCCGCGAGTTCTGGCAGCGGGCCGAGGAGCGCACGCAGAACACCGCAAAGCTCTACGACCAGCTCGGCATGGCCGAATACCAGGCTATCGAGGTGTTTGTGAAGATGTTTTAGCGCATCTTCACAAAAACTTCGATTAAAAAATGAAGCATTGAACATTAAAAAATCACCCCATGCGCTTAATCATTGAAAATACCCCCCAGCAGGTAGCCCAGTGGGCCGCCAATTACATCATCGCCCAGATCAAGAACAAGGAGCAGCACACCTCGTCGCCCTTCGTGCTGGGGCTGCCGACCGGCTCGACCCCGCTGGAGACCTACAAGGAACTGATCCGCCGCCACAAGACGGGCGAAGTGTCGTTCAAGAACGTCATCACGTTCAACATGGACGAGTATGTGGGTCTCCCCGAGGAGCATCCCGAAAGCTACCACTCGTTCATGTGGAACAATTTCTTCAAGCACGTCGACATCAGGCCGGAGAACGTCAACATTCTCGACGGCAACGCCGACGACCTGGCCAAGGAGTGCGCCGACTACGAGGCGCGCATCGTCGAGGCCGGGGGCATCGACCTCTTCATGGGCGGCGTGGGCGAAGACGGACACATCGCCTTCAACGAGCCGTTCTCGTCGCTCAACTCCCGCACGCGCCTCAAGACCCTGACGCAGGACACGATCCAGGTCAACGCCCGGTTCTTCGGCGGCGACATCTCGCTCGTGCCGAAAACCGCGCTGACGGTCGGCGTGGGCACGGTGCTCTCGGCCAAGAAGGTGCTGATCCTCGCCACGGGCCACAAGAAAGCCCGCGCGGTGCGCCACGGCGTCGAAGGCTCCTACAACCACCAGTGGACCATCTCGGCCCTTCAGGTGCACCCCAACGGCATTCTGGTCTGCGACGACCCGGCCGCCGAGGAGTTGCGCGTAGCCACCTACCGCTATTTCAAGGACATCGAGCGCGAAAACCTGATCTCGAAATAAGCGCATTCCCGATACGAAGCTTCCCGCAGGGCCTGCCCTGCGGGAGGCTTTCGCTTCCACGCCCCGGATACAGAACTCCCGGCGTCATTTTACGGCCGGATTATTTGCCGAATGCCGGAAAAATTTTATCTTTGTAGAGCATTGCTTATACGGATAAATCGTGGGAGCGTCACTCAAGGACATAGCCTGCAAGCTCAACCTCTCGAAAACGACCGTTTCGTGGGTCCTCTCGGGGCAGGGCGACAAAAAAGGGATCAGCGCGGAGACACAGAGCCGCGTGCTCGCCTGCGCCCGCTCCCTGGCATACGAACCGAACCTGCTGGCCCGAAGCCTCAACACGGGCGTATCGAAAACCATCGGACTGATCCTCCCCTCGATTTCGGACACCTTCTTCGCCCACATCGCCGACCGGATCGAGTCGGAAGCCGAGCGGGAAGGCTACTCGCTGATGATCGCCGGTTCGAACTCCGAAACCGAACGGGAAAACGCCCTGATACGGCTTTTCCGGTCGAAAAAGGTCGACGGCATCATCATCGCCCCGGCCGACGCTTCGGGACGCGAGGTCGGCCGCCTTGCGGAGAGCGGCTGCCCGGTCGTGCTGTTCGACCGCGGCCTCGCGAAAACGGACGCCGGCTGCGTGGTGATCGACAACGAGGCGGGCAGCCATGCGCTGGTCCGTCATCTTGCCGCCCGGGGATTCCGCAAAATCGCCATCATCACGACCTTCCCCCACCTCCCGACGATGGAACTGCGGCACAGGGGCTACCTCCGCGCGCTGGCGGAAGCGGGACTGCACGCCGACCCCCGCCTCTACGGAGAGGTCGCCTATGCCGGCTACCGGCAGCACGTCTGCGATACGCTCGACCGCATTCTCGCCATGGTTCCCGACACCGACGGCTTTTTCTTCACCACGCATATCCTCGCCACCGAGGCCCTGCGCTATTTCCACGACCGGGGCATCGACATCAGCGACGGCCGTCTGGGGCTTGCCTGCATGCACGAAGACCCGCTTTTCCGCCTGGCCGCCTCCCGGATGAGCGTCGCCCGCTTCCCCGTCGAAGAGATCAGCGCCCACGCCGTGCGCCTCCTGCTGCGGCAAATCCGCGAAAGCCAATCGCCCGGCTCCGTCCGCCCGGCACCCGAATCGGTGGTGCTGCCCTGCCGCATGGAGTTCCGGGACGAATAAGCCCGTTCCGTCCGGACATCCCTCCCCCCCCGATACGAAAGCCCCGCAAAACGATGAAGTCCTGCGGGTCTTTCTCCGGAAACTAATCTCTAAATTACTTCTCGGCAATCAGTCCGATTTCGTCGATGGCAAAATAAGCGGGAACGAGCAATCCGTAGGCATTCGCCTCATTCGAAGCAGGCGAGAAAGTCAGACAGTCGACCTTGCCCAAAGCGGAAAGATCGACCTTTTTCCAGTCCGACAACTTTTCCGAACCGTTGATCAGGAAGCACTCCGCACTACCGGTCTCCTTGCCCTCAAGCGAGCCGGTAATTTTCACTTTATAATAATACGAAGCCTCGTCAACCTGCGTCGGCTTATAAGGGTAGGTAATCGCGCTGTTGGCCATATACAGATAGCTGACCTGACGCGGTTCCACAAATTCGATCATCGGAGTTGCATAACCGCTCGTATATCCGTCGAAATAACCGATCATGCAGTTCGACGAACCGTTTGCCCCCTTATCGGCCCATACCATAAACTGGTTCGCATAATTGACGCTCGTAGCCGTTCTCCCGTAATTGGCAGACAAGACGAAACCGCCCCAATAGTCTCCGTAGCCGATGTCGGCTGAAAAATAGGTTCCGAACCAAATCTTCTCATCCGAGGTCGAACAAAGATACCCGTTGTAAACGCCACCTACGGCCAGATCGTCGTAGCTGCCGCCCTTCGCCCAAAAGACATTATGGTGATTTCCCGCCGCAGAACCGCCGCTAACGGTAATGTCGCCGAGCTGTACAGCCTTGCCGTCGATAGCAAGCATTCCCTCGCTCGTTTCGAAAGAAATCAAATTAGACGGTTCCGGCTCCGGATCGGGATTGGGGTCCGGATCGGGTTCCGGATCGGGTTCGCTCACATGCACGGTACAGGTTGCCGACACCGAACCGTATGTCGCCGAGATTTTGGCGGTTCCGGCAGCCACGGCCGTCACAAGACCCGATTCGGAGACCGTCGCGAACTCCTCGGCATCCGAAGACCACACCACGTCGTCGGTGGTATTCGCCGGCGCCGGCGTTGCGGTGAGTTGCAGGGTTTCGCCGACTGCAAGTTCTTTTTCCGTACAATCGAGCACAACCGCAGTCGCAGGGACGCGGGAATCGCCGTCATCGTCCGAGCAGGCGGCCAAAGCGCAGGCCGCAAATGCGAAAAGCAAGAGTTTTTTCATCGTTCGTCTGCTTTTAAGTATGTTCGTAAAATAAAAAATCCGGTCCCGGAACCTCCCTGAATCGAACCTTTTTCACGTCCATACCCGTATTTCAGCCACGAAATACCAAGACTTGCGATGCTCCGTTCTCCGCAGACACACCCCGAAAAAAGATTCTTCCTCGTCGGGAAGCTGCAAGGCAGGTCTTCTGGCTCGTTCCTGCCGCAACGCCTTCCCGGCCCTCTCGGACCAGTGGCTTTCAGCGTGTCGCGGCAACTATCGGAACTTACAGCAGCGGGAACTGCTGCCGATTTTCACGGCATTCCCATTTAATCACACGGGGCCTTGCCCGGCCCTTTGTGAACCATTGCGGTGCAAATTTAGGAAATAAATTCGTATCTTTGCCTCCGCAAACATAAAATTCGCAAAAAATTATGAAGCACGCATACGTATTCCCGGGCCAGGGCGCCCAGGCCGTCGGAATGGGCAAAGACCTCTACGACAACGTTCCGGCTGCGAAGGAACTCTTCGAGAAAGCCAACGAGATCCTCGGTTTCCGCATCACCGACATCATGTTCGCCGGTACGGACGAAGAACTGAAGCAGACCCGCGTCACCCAGCCCGCCGTATTCCTCCACTCGGTCATCATGGCCAAGGCGCTGGGCGTGAAGCCCGATGCCGCCGCCGGACACTCTTTAGGCGAATTCTCGGCCCTCGTGGTCGCCGGAGCGCTCTCGTTCGAGGACGGTCTGAAGCTCGTTTCGAAGCGCGCCATGGCCATGCAGGCCGCCTGCGAGGCGCAGCCCGGAACGATGGCCGCCATTCTCGGTCTGGAAGACAAGGTCGTGGAGGAGATCTGCGCGTCGGTCGACGGCGTGGTCGTCGCCGCCAACTACAACTGCCCGGGCCAGCTGGTGATCTCGGGAGCCGTGGAGGCCGTAGACGCCGCCTGCGAGAAAGCCAAGGCCGCCGGAGCGCGCCGTGCGCTGCGCCTGCCGGTGGGCGGAGCGTTCCACTCGCCGCTGATGGAGCCCGCACGCGCCGAACTGGCCGAGGCGATCGCCGAAGCGCCGATCCATACGCCCGTCTGCCCGATCTATCAGAACGTAGACGCCAAACCCCGGACCGATCCGGCCGTTATCCGCGAGAACCTCATCGCCCAGCTCACGGCTCCCGTCCGCTGGACCCAGATCGTGCGGAACATGCTCGCCGACGGCGCGACGGAGTTCACCGAACTCGGCCCCGGCAACGTGCTCCAAGGCCTTATCAAGAAGGTCGACGCCGAAGCCGCCGCCGAGTCCCGCTCGACGCTCTGAGTTCCGGCGCCGCATCCATATTACAAAAAGAACCGTTTGTATATCAAACGGTTCTTTTTTTACATCGAAAATAAACGCCACGGATTCTTAAAAAATTTCAAATATTCTTCCGTTTTAAAAATAAAGTTTATATATTTGCAGAAAATAGCAAAAGACTATCGGAACATCTTCTTCCCATGACATCGTTAACAGAATTTTTCAACAAACACGAAGATGACGCGCTCAAAGGCATTTCGCACAAGAACAGCATCATCAAACGGAACATTATCGCCCACATGGCCGTCAACGGCGAATGCACGCTTTCGGAGCTGACCAAGCAGCTGCATATCTCCGTGCCGACCATCACCAAACTGGTACAGGAACTCGTCGAGGAGAACATCGTCACCGACAACGGCAAGGTGGAGACCCCCGGCGGACGGCGGCCCAACATCTACGGCCTGGCCAACTCCGCGATCTACTTCGTCGGCGTCAACGTCGGCCGCGATTTCATGGGCTATGTGGTCACCGATCTGCAAAACAACATCATTCTGGAACAAATGGACCCCACGTTCGAACTTCTCGACCGGCCACAATGCCTCGACCGCATCTGCACCAACATCGAGGAGTTCGTCTCCTCGTGCGGGGTGGATCGCGGCAAGATCCTCGGTCTGGGCGTCTGCATGACGGGCCGCGTGAATCCCGACACGGGCCGCAGCTACAAATACTTTACGACGAGCGAACAGTCGCTGCGCGACATGATCGAAGAGCGCGTCGGCATCCGCGTACTGCTGG
>OLWA01003873.1_pt1 | contig 10751 bp, 10 predicted proteins | sample 1673251 | NCBI WGS metagenome assembly OLWA01 (sample SAMEA3178937, study PRJEB25190) | human gut metagenome | biome: human gut; feature: human-associated habitat; material: faeces | place: Austria | collected 2013
CCGGAGGAGTTAGAAGTGATATATCTTCTGCAATGTCAAATCTGAACAGAGGCATGGATCAGAGTATAGCTGATAATTACGCTAAAATTAGAAGAAATGCGGAATTAAGGAATGCTGAGTTAAGAAATGCAGAATTAAGAAACGAAAATAACTCTGGCGATTCTGATATTTAATGAGGACTGGGAGATTGAAAATGAGAAAGATAGTTTGTTTATTGCTTGGCATACTTGCCACACTCACAATATGTGGGTGTGGCAAAAAATCAAGCTACTATGTAAATCAGGATGGTATTTCCCTTGAGAAAGCAGATTATAGCTTTTTTACAGGCGGGTATGATTTGTTTACAGGTACGGGTGATGTACAAAGGGAGATAAGTTATGCTGGAATAGAATTTGTTGATACAGGTCTTCGGATACAGCACAGTAATCAGATAAGATATCAATACAGATGCAGTGATGAGCAGGAGAAGTATGCTCTCTTTGATATTGTTGAAAAACAGCTTTTTGATGATTATGCAAATGCTGTGAGAAGTTTCGAGTCAAAAGTTGTTCAGGTGTATTTTGATGATGGTGTTATTTTGACGGTGGGAGCGTATCCCGGCATAGAAGATATGATAACCATTATCTTACGTGTAGATAGTGATTTCCAAAAGATAGAGAAAACGAAGAAGTAGAGATTAATGGAGGTATCACATTGGCTTTATTTGGACATTCAGGAGAAAATAAGTCAAAATCTTTGATTAAACAAATAACGGGTAGTCTTTCTGGCTTTATCATTACAATTATTCTTTTGGCTATAGCTGTAAATGCTGTTGCTTCTATAATAATGGGAATTGTTAGACTCTTGTCTGATGAAGGAAAGAAACAGACTGCATATGACCAGATAAAGAACAGAGGCGGAGCATATACCTATCTTGAAGACGATGCTTTAAAGAGACTGGGGAATTATGATGTTGTGAGTAAGATTTTTCAGACAGAATATTATTCATATGATGCTGTTCAGAGTGAGTTTACAATACCACGAATATCTTATAATGATTTGAAAGAGAAGTATGAAGCCGGTGAAACAAATGCCCCGGAGACAACAGTTCTATGGGATTTAAACTCATTTACATACAACTATCGGACACACTGGGAGATTCTTCTTGCATTAGGTTCACTACAGACAATGACCGACAGTGATGCGTTTGACGCGTATATAGAAAAAGCAGCGGAAAAAATGAATGATGATGGTGAGATACAGGACGCTGATACTATATTTGATGCTGTCACGGTAAATCAGGTCGAAAAGGTAACTTCTGCCCTGCAGAATAAGGGATTGTTTACAGATATTGAATATTATACGAACTATGCAAGCGACAATACGCATGATTCACAGTACAATATGGGTTCTGATAAGGTAAGGGAAGTGTCTTCTTATGAGAAGAGTTATACCACAGAAGAAATAGAATCTGCGGAGGATGCAGGACAGTCAACAAAGGGACTTATGCACTGTGGCAATTATACACATCCGGTAGATTCTCCGGGGTGGGCGGTAATTGCTTTGCAGCCTGCTGTTTATGGGAAAACCAATTCTTCCGCGGATACAGCGGAGACGCAGAACATGTTTTTCGGAGATTATAAGAATACTGTTATTTATGATTTCCAGGGAGGAAGATATAACACATCTACTCAGGCAGATATAAGAATAGGACTCAGCAGGTCCGGTTTTATATGTTACATACTTAGGACATCGCTGTTTTGTACTGACGGCGGTGGTACATATAAGAATATGTATCAGTGGTGTGATGATATACGAAACTGTCCTTCGATTAGTACCATATACAACAGCTGGGAAAACTGGAAGTTTCAGTCCAGAGACGAATTAATAGCAGGAGATTTAGCTGTTGTAACTACAAGTGATATGGACGGTGATGGCAACAATATAGGTTATTATGTAGGAAAAGACTCTGATGGAAGACATATTTTCTATTATATGGACGCATCTTCCGGATATACGGAAAGAGCTTGTCTTAAAGGAGAGTCAGGGGACAGTGTTTTACAGGAAGTTGATTTCAAATATTTTTTTAGGTTTTATAGAGGCTCATCAGGAATGAGCAAAGATGCTCCTGTGATGAAGTATGTTGAGGAATACGAAGATACAAGCACAGTCCGTTATCAGCCATTCAGTATTTATAAAGCCGTTATGGAGAACTGGCAGCTTGAGAATCTTTTGAAAAATAAGAGAACATGGTCATGGGATGGACTGTACGGAACTTTAAGAAATATCCTTAATAAGGACAGTTTTTCAGACGAAGAGATAAAACATTTTATTGCCGGATTAAATTGTGTCGAGGATTGCGTTGAAAAGGAAGAATGGGTTGGTTATACTGCGTGGGCTGTAAGTGACATTGATGAGTATGAATCGAATGAGCGAGACGATAAGGCAGAAGAAAAATTTAAGGTTGATTCGGATGATTACGACAGTTTTCATCAGATCGTAGATATTGGAAATGTGCTTATGCAGTCTTATAACAATGCCTCTGATGAGCAGAAGAGCATTGCATATCAGGCAATTTACAATACCGAAGCGTGCAGTAAGAGTGGCTGGTGCGCACAGTGGGTAATTGATATTTACAATGCGTCAGTCGGATATGTAAGTACCGGTCTTGGAAGCAATGACGCTAATAAGATGTGGGAGAAATATTGCAGGAATAGCGATCTTAAAAATCTAAAGGTAGGCATGATAATAGCTGTACAGCATTCAAGTCTGGTGCCGGGAAGTGATGGTTGGATATATGGACATGTAGGCATTTACATCGGCGACGGTAAGGTAAGGCATAATGTAGGCGGAATAAAGGAATGTACGGTTGAGCAGTATATCGAATGGTTTGATGTATCTAATACTGTCGGCTGGGGATTTGCTAACCCAGATATTAATTATAAGTAAGAGAGGGATTTTCAATGAAGAAAAAAGATACTGGAGAAAAGTTTCTAATAATTATTGTGGTGATAGTCGTTATCATATTGATAATCCTGTTTGCTATGCTTATATCTCTTGTGACTGGAAGTGGCGGACATGATAATTCGAAAGGCAATAATACAGAAGAACAGATTGAAACGAAGTATGCAAGAGAGGGTGAGTATTCTAAGGTGCTTACACTGCCTGTTGGAAAGAAGCTGGCAATGTCTGAAAGCAGCAGTTCTGCAAATGCCGGAATAAATGTTTTATTTGCATTCCCGGAATATGATGAGGAATCTTATTCTATAGAGGCGGTTGCAGATAATGAATTCAGGATTACTAATAATTCCACAAAGGCAGTTTTACAGGTGAGGGCTATTAATTCCAATGGTGTAATAATGACAAAGGCGCAGCTTAAAGAAAATTTACCAGAACTGCAGCCGTATGACTGGAATGGATACTCTGTATATGAATGGACGGAGCATGGAAATAATAAGAAGTTTTATCTGCATTATTTCTTTGAATCACAAAATAAGACATGGGGATTCGGCTATGAAATTGTATCTGCTATGGCATATGATAGCGAAATTACAACAGATTACGAATGGGGCAGAGAGATTTTCAGGAAGTTAAAAATTGAGGAAGTGACGATAAGTGAGTAAAAAAGTATCAAAAGACGCGAATAAGGCAAAAGTAAAGACGGCAAATGACAAAAGAGGTGTTATTATCCTGTGTTTAATTGCCTTCATAGTTATATTGGTTATAGCTGCTGTTATTTTGGCATTCATATACCTGGGGACTGTGAAGAAATCAAATCCGGATAAATTGTCGTCAGATGTTGCTAATGAGATTAGACAGGACGAATATGTTGTAAATGGTGATCAGGAAATATTTGAAGAGCTGTCGGCAGCGGTGCGTAATAACTACATATATGCTCTTAATGATAATAATGTCTATGACAAGATGTATCCGTACTGGGACAATTTCCTCATTTCTTCAAATAAATTTAGTTATTCCAATGAAGATTTTAAGACTTATTATGAGGCATTACAGTCTGTATATCACACTAAAGATAGTGATCCACAGCATATTGATATCATTTTTAAGCCGGTGTCTTATGAAGCCTGTGGTCCATATTACCTATTTTACTGTACTATCGAGTACAGCTATTTATCGAAAGAGGGAATAAGCAAGTCCTCTGGGAAACTGGAATACTGCTTTACTATGAGGAAATTGGGAACTATTGATAATAATGGTAATAATCTCGGTGAACAGTGGAGATTTCTTGATTTTAACATTCAGGATATAGGTGCGTTATATACAAGATTTACACCAGTATCTGATGAAAAAACAGGTAATCAGTTATCACCGGGGTTATATGAGGCTACAACTAAGGCTAATAAAGAGGATTAACAATGTATTTAAGAAAAAGATTATGTTTATTAACTGCAGGCATGGCGGTGATGCTGTGCGGGTGTACCAGTTATCAATTTAAAGATAATATAGCAAATGCTAATGAAACGGAAACATATACATACGAGGAAGATGGTGAGAAGGAATCTTCTGAAACAAATATAACAGATATAACCGTTTCCAGAGATATTGACGAAAATGTTGAAGCAGTTACAAAAAGCTATGATATAACTCCTATTCAAGATAATGCAGAATCTCACGGAACATCTGCCATTATTGATATTAAGGAGGATAAGCCCCTTAGTTATCCTGCTGGTGGGTATACGATACAAAACAGTTATTTATCAAACGCCTATGCTGCGCTTAACTCTAATTTAGGCAAATCACTAGGCAATGGCAGTCTGATGGAGGAAGCAGGCATGTATGCGGCCAATATGGCAGCTACAGGCCAGATTATGTCAACTAAAGATGCTGGTTATAAATTATATAGTGGTCAGGGAAGCAGTGTAAGTGCTGATAAAGTAGTAGCTGTTATTAACAATATATGTAACAGATTCTCGTTTGATTCTTGCAATGATGTTTCAATAGGAATTGCAAATAGTGATGCTGGTGAACTGTTTATTGCTGTTGTTGTTAAATAAAAACTAAAAATGAGGTGAGTAAGTATGTCAACAAGAAAGAAGCAGAAGATTAAGCAGAGTATGGAAGCCCTCTATGGAAGGGATATTGAGGAAGACAGATTTATTAATTATCATTATCATATGGGAAGAATATGGATCTGCGTTTTTTTAGCAATAATTGTTTTAGCGGCTTCGGTTTTTACATGTGCTGAGTTTGTTTGTGTCTGGCAGCAGGGCTATGTGGTTGCCATAGGGGAAAAAGCAGATGGGACAAGGTTTATAGGTCTTGTAGAAAGTGCAGATATTAAAGCAGAGTTACAGAAAACAAGCGCCGATGAATTAATATACAATTCTATTCAGACCTGTGATTTGCTTATTGCCGTGGTGTTGCCAATTGCACTTGTAACTATTGTCGTTATGATTCTGTTCATTAGCAAAGTTATGGAATCACAAAAGTTTATCAGGCGCAAACATGAGTATGACAGGATTCAAAAATTGAAAAATGATGAGCATAACATAAAGAAAGCGGAAGGTTATGATTATGCTCATAAGAATGCTCCTGAGATTATGCAGGGGGATGGTCTTGTTAATTAGGGTAAAATAATTTTTTGATTGGAGGAGAAGAAGATGGGACAGTTTATTATCATTGCAGTTGTTATTTTTATGATTATGGCTTTCTTTATAATGATGTTAATGAGGACGGCAACTATATGTGATGATGCGTGCCAAAGATTCCTTGAAATGGCATTAAGGGAGGATATGAATAATGTATATGGGGAAGAAGAAAGAAAATTGTTATATTAAGTGTACCAAGTGCAAAAAGATATTTAATAATGAAATTTTTGATATGTCTGAATATGGCTATTATATTAAAGAAAAATCAATAAAGAAATTTTTCTGCAGTTACAGCTGCATGATGGCATATCAGCATGAAAAAGAAAAGTATGATGAAGGCATAAAAGATAATCAGCAAAATCAGGATTATCAGAACTATGATGAACCAAATAAATCAGTTTCAGTAAAAGGCTGCCGGGTATATTCTCCGGCTGGAATACAATTCAGCTAAAATAGTGCCAAGCTGGTAATTTGCTGTATATTAATATTATAACCCCCTCTCAAGCTCATAACTTGAGAGGGGGTTATTTTTGATTATGGGTTGGTTATGGATAAATGATAGTTACTCTCTGTTGGTCCTTATGAATTGCTCAATTAGGGCATTTAATTTATTGATAATGTTTTTGTCGGTAACACAGCTATTGGCAGTTATGCCTGCATCAAACAGACTGACCGCTATGATATTACAAATTTCTCTCAGAAGACTGACACGGTTTTCATCGAAAGAGAAATCCTTTTTCCCATAACCGATTAGAGAAGAAGGATAGAGCTCGTCGTATGCAAGCTGCATAATTGCTAAAAATGAACCTACAAGGGTATTAAAAACTTGACCTTGACCTATATATCTGTTTTTAAATACATCATTGAGCATATCATCGTCAATATCAAGACATGTAATTCTGTCCTCATAATTGAATTCATATGATATATTTTTATCGTTTGGGAAGAGTACGCCATAGCCATCGTTTACTGCAGATAACCTGTTATTTATCTCAGAAATATATGAGTATGTATTTTCCTCTTTTTCTCCTATATGTATATTGTGGGGTATCAGGTCAAAGGCAGCAGTCATATAACCATTAACCAGAGGATTTGTATAGGTTTCTTTATCTAAGCTGTATGGAGCATATCCCACGAATTCAAGAGTACTGGTTCCGTTATAAATTGAGTAATTATCCAAAGATATGCTTATAGCTGATGGGAAATCCTGTGAGTAGTACATGGTGTCATTCTGCCAGCTGTTTTTTATGCATATAGGCTGGATATTTCCTTTTGCCAGATAGAAAAAAATATCCGGTGGAACATGTCCCATTGGTGTAAGTTCACTGCCGAGGGTGTACAGGTAATTCCCTGCATTTTTACTTATTTCTACATTACTCATGCGATAATTTGCAACATCTGCTGAATCACTCAGATAGTAAATGTTGTCGCATTGAGAAATGGCATCATCATAGTCCGAACAAAAAGAATTAACATACTTTTCGTCAGAAACTGCGCATTTGCTGATGTAATCCATATAACCAGATTTATACAATTGTGCCTCTGTATAATTAGTATTGCAGGCGTTCTTAAGCAGATAGATAATATCAGCGTTATTAAGAGCATCAGGTGTATCAATATTAATTATATGAGTGTATCCCGAAGGGGAGATAACTGGGTATCTGAGTCCTCGATTATATTCTGTGAAGAAAGGTGCAATAAGGCTGCTTCCAGTAGTTATGTTTCTGGTATAGATACATTTATTGTATTCGGATTTATAATAATTAAACATTTTTGCCCGATTTTCTTCACTTGTCGTCATAATGTATGAATCAGTAAGTATAAGCTCTTTATGGTTATTCATTGAAGAGATAATCTTTGTCAGGGTATCATCCATTACCATTGCAGCAATTAATTTGACAGATAAGCTGTCAGAATGGGGTACAAGAGCTTCCACTGGTGATGAATGCATTATTCTATGAATAACATTATAGAAATATTTCAGTTCTTCTGCATCTAAATCCTCAAAGTCTTTTAATTCTAATAATGTTTCATCAATTTTCTTCTGCAACTCCCCTAATTGATTTTCAAGCAGACAATATGTGTTCAGGACAGCCGTTGATGTTATCTGTATAGGTTTTTCTTCTTCTGTGTTACAGCCAAGATATGATACAAGGATTTCTGCTGTAGATATGCCGGGCATTGCATTTGCAATGAAAGGACATCTATATAAAGCATCTGTTATCTCATTCGGAGCCTGCAGAAGAAACATCAGAAGGTTATGATATAAGAAATTTACCTTTACATTTTCAAGATCTAAGGTTTCACCGGCGTTCCTTATTGGTTCGCATAACCTTATATATGATTTTACATCTTCTGCAAATGAATCATATAAATGTGAAAATACATCTTTTATTCGAGAAACTTTATAATCATTGCTTTCTGGTGAAAAGACAATGGCATCTATTTTTTTATAAACACTGTCTAATACAACATCTGTGTCGCACATAAGCATTTCCTCCGTTATTTATGTTATTATTTGATATTTTCATCATAATTAATCTGATATGCATTGTCTAGTAGACAAAAGGCAGAAAGATGTTACAAAAGTATTACATCGTTATTAATAATAGCAGGAAAAGGCAACTGGTTTATGTTGTTCTTGACAGAATACTTATGGATATCTGTTACAAATGCCTAGAATTTTAGTAAAAGTTTGAAAAAGTGCTTGACATAAACAAAACAGCGTCGGCTTAATTTGTGTGTAGTTTTTTCATACTGCGCTAATTGCGTGGAATTTTGTATGTAGTAGAGAGGTAGCTTATGAGGTTATTGTTTGCACATGCAGCAGAAGATACTGTACTTAAGCGGTTTGTGGACTGCTTGAATAACTACGGTGTTAATGTTGAAACATTTGATATAAAAAGGACAAGAATCTCTGCATTAGAGGCACTTGATAATGAGCATTATGATGTATGTATTATTGATCGTATGCTTGAGAGCAGAAATAAATTTATGATATCGGATTTTGATAGGCTGGTACTTAATCATGAAGATACATTATTTATTCCTTTTCTAAAGGATGATTTAAAAGGCACTGATTTCATGGTGTCTCTGGAGAGACTGGGTATTACTGGTGCAATTTTTGCAACAGACGGAGATGTACAGAACTTTGCTCAAATTATCCTTGATAAAGGAAGAACTAAGAAAAAAGCCCGTATTTATTACGGAATTGATTCTGAATCTTCTGTGAGACATGTTGCAGAAGAGAATGAGATTTTAGATCCGAAAAAGTTTGTCGAGTACCTGAATGATTCAGGCAGTGGAAAAACGGCCAAAGAAAGAGCAGACATTCTCGATAAAGAACTTGATTCCGGAACATTTGCAGCTGTACTTAGAATGGCAAGTGATTCCGTAAAGGAAGAACTTATAACATGTGGTGGTTATGAGCTTTATTTTGCTAAAGAGATAGCAGAGAGGGGATTATCCTCTGGAGTGGTTGAAAATGGCAGGACACATAAGAAATCCAAACCTGTTGTCATTGAGAAGGTTGTTGAAAAGGTAGTTGAAAAAGAGGTTGTAAAGGAAGTTGAAAAGGAGGTTGTCCGTTTTGTCGATGTAGGGGAACTTACTGGTGTAATTGGTCTTACAGAAGAAGCAGGTACTACTTTTGTTGCCCTAAATTTATGTAAAGGTCTTGCTTTAAATGACATCACGCCTATGCTGATTCAGTTGCCGGGAACAGAATCAGATATATATGACAGATTTGATTTTAAGACTGTTTTTGGAGCTGATTTTACTTCTCATTTCTCTGAAATTGATAGGGGAGAGGCAGTATCGGAGCAGAGTAATATATTTGAAGGCATAAATTTTTGTGTACCAAATCCAATTACGGATTGGTCAGTTGAAGAAAATTGGAGTGTTGAGAAGACGCACAGGTTATTTCTGGGACTGGGTAAGTATTATAAAGTAATTGATTTTGGTTCATATTATGATAATGATGATTGTGCAGTTATTATACCGTATTTAAAAAATTTAATTGTGGTATTGGATAGCGAGTGTTTATATGAACAGGGTGAGTTTGAGGGAATACGAAAACTGGCACAGTCAAGACCGGATATGAACATTAAATTTGTATCTGACAGGGGAAAAATTGAAAATTTTGAGGAACTGACAGGCTTTGAGTCATGTTATACTCTTAATTCTGTCAATTTCAACAACGGGGATAGTGATTTAAACGGAATTAAGGATACATCTGTTGCTGCTCTTCCTGAATTGATTGGATATAAGCCTGCGGAGTCAGTTATATCCAAAGATACAAGTAATAAGGAAGAAGTCAAAGAAGTTAAATCATTACTATTTTCATTCAGAAAAAATAAAAATAAAGGAAAAATAAGAGCTGTAACTCCGAAGAAAAAAACAAGCGACTTTACAATAGAAATCGGGATTGCAGCTGTGTCCAGGGGAGTGGGATGCACCCATTTTGCAATGCAGCTGGCTCATTATCTTTCAAAGAATCATAAGGTGGCTATTGTGGAACAGAACAGACCATATGTGGGAAATTTTGAAAGAGGCAATAATGCTTTTGCTAATATATACCGAACAATTTTTCCTAAGAAGAATTTTAATGGGTTATTAACACAAATGTTTTCTTATAACGGCATAGACTTTTTCCCTTTTTGCGATTACACGAAGTTTGTTACGGGTTTTAGGGATAATTATGATTATGTAATCGTAGATTTTGGATCGGAAGTGGATAGTAACTTCTTTAAAATGAATCAAAGAATCGTTGTTGCATCCGGAAGCGAATGGAAGCTGCCGGAGCTTGATAATTTTTTAACCAATGTTGCATTTAAAAACAGTATTGTTACAAATATCAGTTATGTTTTCCCTATGCTGCCGGCATCAAGGTTGGGAGAGATGGCTAAGAGATGTTCTTCTGTGGGAGGGAAGGCATCAATTAAAGCATACAGTACACCTTTATGTCCCGACTGGAGAACTGATTGTGCTGATATATCTGTCATATATGAAGATATTTGTAGAAAATGAAGGAGAATTTAAAATATGAAGGAAATGGTTTTCTGTGGAAATGGATATGCAGATATAGTTATTGCGTCTGTTCTGGAGCTTCTAATGCGCAATAAGAAGGTTGTGGTATGTGACCTTGCAGCTACTTCAACTGTT
>OLWA01003882.1_pt1 | contig 10731 bp, 10 predicted proteins | sample 1673251 | NCBI WGS metagenome assembly OLWA01 (sample SAMEA3178937, study PRJEB25190) | human gut metagenome | biome: human gut; feature: human-associated habitat; material: faeces | place: Austria | collected 2013
CTGATCAAGAGTATTTTAAAAGATTACTTGAAAGAATTAAATTAATTCGTACAAGCGAGAGAATGTTTTATCAAAAAATTACTGATATATTTGCTGAATGTTCTATTGATTATGATAAAAATAGAAATACTGTAATAACTTTTTATAAAACTATTTAAAATAAATTTCATTATGCAATTACTGGAAACACTGCTGCTGAAATAGTTTATAAAAGGGTAGATTCTAAAAAAGAAAATATGGGACTTACTACCTGGGAAAATTCACCTGATGGTAAGATTTTGAAATCTGATGTAATTTTTGCCAAGAACTATTTAAATGAACAAGAAATTAAGAATTTAAATAATTTAGTAAACTTATTTTTGGATATTGCTGAAAATAATGCAGAAAGAAGTATAACAATGTATATGGAAGATTTGAAAAATGAAGTAGAAAATGCCCTAAAAGTTTTTCATTATGAAGTTTTAGAAGGAAAAGGAAAAATCTCACATAAACAAGCAGTCGAAAAAGCAGAAAATGAATATGAAAAATATAAAGTTATACAGGATAAGAATTATGTGTCAGATTTTGATAGACTATTAAGTGAAACAAAGCAAATTGAAAATAAATAAATTGCACATTGGATAAAAAGACAAAAATTGATATAATCATATTAGATTAACGGATGTGGACAATGTCCACAAGAATTCCACGTTAGAGAAATACTTATAGTATAGATAATATCATAAATACAAATAATATAGATGTTACCTAGTCTGACAAATAAGGAAATACGAATAATACTATAAGTATAGATAGTATTGATAATATGGGAGTCTCCACCACATGTGGAAGTGGAAAGAAGTATAAGAATTGTTGTGGTAAAAATCAATAAGACCTGTAAAGCCCTTAAATCAAGGGCTTTTTATTATACCGTTTACAAGATTATTTTTTACATACGTTGTGAGGGCGTATATAAAACGTATGTAAATTGTTTTTTGAAATCTAAAAGCCAGTATTTTCAACGATTACAAAACATATGTACCACTGCCACTGTGGTATAGGTAAGTTATAAAAAATAAATCTAAATTGTGTAAAAATAACATTTGTGATATAATGTCATTAATTGGAAAGGAGAGATTTTAATGGTTGATATGCATATCCATACAATATACTCTGACGGAGATAAAACAATAGAAGAAGTATTAAAAAAATGTGAAGAAAAGAAATTAGAGTATATTTCAATTACTGATCATAATACATGCAAAGGATATAATGATGAATTTCTAAAAAACAATACTATTTTTAGTGGAAAAATTGTTATGGGTGCAGAAATGAATGCAACACTTGACAATAGAAAAAGAATTGAATTTTTAGCATATAATATTAAAAATCCTAAAATAATTGAGGAATGGTCAAATAAATTTTATTCATATGATGTTTTAGAAAAAAGATTTAATAGAGATAAAAATAAAATAATAGATATATGTAATAAGAATAATCTTGTATATGACTTAAATGCAATAAAAAAAGATATACCAGTAACTGACTTTTTTGTTGTATATATGTATTATGAATTAATAAAACATGAAGAAAATATGAAATATATGAGTGAATTTATGAATTCATTTAATGATTTTAGAAGAGGTGGCTTATCAAATCCTGATAGTATTTTCTATATGGGAGAAGATAATTCACCACAACCAATGTTTAGAGATGTTGCAGATATAATTCATAAAGCAGGAGGATTAGTTTTTTTAGCACATCCATTTGAATATAAATTTGAAGATACAATAGAATTTATAGAATATTTAAGAAAAAAAGTTAAATTAGATGGGATAGAATGTTTCCATCCTTCAGCAGAAATTGATAATAGAATAGAGTTACTTTTAGATTATGCAAGAAAAAACAATTTATTTATTAGTGGTGGAAGTGATTTTCATGGAGATAAAAAACCAAATAATGACATTGGAGTTGGCTCTGGAAGTCTAAAAATTTCTAAAGAATATATTGAAGAATGGTGCGAAATATTAAAATAAACAATGATGATTCAACATACGTTTTTACATACGTTCTGCTAGTTGTGCCGAGTGAATTTAAGTGTTCTCAAGTGCAAAAATGTGCAAAATAATGGGTAAAAATGCTCAGTAGTGTAGTAGAATAGTTCGTAAAAATAAATGGCAGATAGGAACTTATATAGCTTTTTAGGAGGTACAAGTTTGAAAGATAAATTAACAATCGGAACTATAATACTAAGTATTATAATCTTGGTATGATTATTTATATATGATTAGAGTTAATTCAAAAAAAACAATTAGGTTTAGAACTTGGGCTAATAAAATAATTAAAGAATATATGATTAAAGGTTTTACCATGGATGATGAAAGACTAAAAGGAAATGGCGGAGGTAATGTATAAAGAAGGAGAATAAAGTGGAGAAAGAATTAGATTCAAAAATATTTATGACTATCAATTATATGAATAAAAATGATATGAAAGTACATATTGAAGAATATATACGAAAACTAAAAAATGAATATCCAACAGCCATTATAACCAAGGAATTTTATAACGGAGAAAATATTTTAGTTCGAGCAACATACCAAGAAAATAGAAATAAATCATGCAATAGGAAGCAAATAAAGGAAAAAGAAATTGATGATTGGTACATAAGACAAAGGGGAGAAAGATAATGAAAGAGCTAATAAGTTTTTGATTTATCATATTTTGGTACAAGTCCAGTATAACTATATAAATTAATTAAATTAGCTATAGGTATTGTGTAATATTTGTAATTTCAATAAATACATTAGTTTATAAGACTCGAAAAGCTAGTATGATATATGGAAAAGAATATTGTACAAAAAATGAGAAACAATCATCACTTACAAATAGATGTCAACAATGTGGGAAATTAAAAAAGTAGATTTGTGATAGGAGAACAGAAATGTCAATATATAAATCAAAATTAAATGAAGAGAAAATAAAAAATATATTACAAGAAGAATATCAGATAATTGCAAAGAAAATTGAAAAAATAGAAAAAGGAACAGCAAATATATATAAAATTTTTGCTGAAGATGAACAAAAATATATATTAAAAGAATTTGATGAAAGCAGAAAAGAAGAATCTATAGAAAAAGAGATACAAATAATTAACTTTTTAAGATGTAGAAAAATAAGTGTTCCTCAACACATAAAAACAAAATCAAATGAATTTTATATAAAATATGAAAATGAAATAATAATACTCCAAAAATTTATCGATGGATATACAATTGAGAATAATACAGGTGATCATGATAAAGTAATAGAAAGTGCAACAATACTTGGAAGAATAATAAAAGAGCTTCAAAAATATAAAAAACTTGATGATGAAAACATAATTGAAAAATGGTTTTCAAAAGAAAGTTTAGAAAATAAAATAATTCAAATGGAAGACTTTAAGAAATCAATAAAAAAAGATAATAAATATAAAGAAGTTTTCTTAAAAGATTTAGAAAATAAAATTGAAATTTCAAAAAAACTAAAAGAACAATTTGATTTTTCAATTATTTCAAAAATGTCAATAATGAATAGTCATGGAGATTATAGTGTTCAACAATTGATATATAATAATGAAAAAGAAACATCAGTAATTGATTTTGAATCTGCTAAGAGATTACCAATAATGTGGGAAATAATAAGATCATATACATATATTGATAAAGATGTAAAAAATGGAGAGATGAATATAGATACATTTGTAGAATATGTTAATGAAATTTCAAAATATGTAGAATTAAATGAATTTGATTTAAAATATTGTGCATATATTTATTTAATACAAATTGTGGGAAGCTTATATGGATATAAGCAATATAATGAAAATTATGAACAAACAGAATTATTAAATTTTGCAATTTTTAGAACTAATTTATGTAGATATTTATATGAACATTTAGATGAAATTGGGACAAGACTAGAAAAAGAAGTTACAGAATATATGAAAAAAGAAAAATTAGATGTTTTAAATGAAAGAGGAGAATTTACTGGAATAATCGAAACAAGAGAGGAATGTCATAGGAAAGGTTTATGGCATAGATGTGTATATGCCTTTGTTATAGATAAAAATTCAAATATATTACTTCAAAAAAGAAGTGCAAACAAAAAATTGTGGCCTAATTTATGGGATGTAACAGTTGGAGGACATGTTGATTCAGGAGAATTTGGCAGACAAGCATTAATAAGAGAATGTAAGGAAGAGCTTGGAATAGATATATGTGATGATGATATAAAATATTTAGTTGGATCATGCTCAAAAACAACAAAAGGAAAGATTATTAATAATCAATTTAATGAATGTTATTTGATTACAAAAGATATAGATATATCAAAGGTTAAGTTACAAGAGGAAGAAGTTGCAGAAATAAAATTTTTTACTAAAGAGGAAGTATTAGAAAGAATTAATAATAATTATGATGGATTAACAGATAAAACAGGACCATGGAATTTTTTATTGAAAATATTGGAACAAAGATGAGCAAAAAGATTTAATGAGAATAGATAGATTTAAGAAGAATTTCTTAAATCTTTTTTAATGTCATTTAATAGTCACTTATAACATTGTATAATAAAACTAGAAAAATAAAAAGAAAGGAGTTCGTATAATGTAGCATTTCATTGTACGAGGAAATTAAATGGAAATATTAAAAGTTGAAAACTTATGTAAGCAATATGGAAAAGGAGAAAATAAAGTAACAGCATTAGATAATTTTTCATTTACAGTAAATAAAGGTGAATTTGTAGCGATAGTAGGAGCATCAGGAAGTGGAAAATCAACACTATTACATTTAATAGGAGGAGTTGATAGACCAACAAGTGGAAAAGTATTTATAGACGGAAAAGATATTTATAAATTTAATGATGATGAACTAGCAATATTTAGAAGAAGACAAGTTGGGTTAATATATCAATTTTATAATTTAATACCAATATTAAATGTAGAAGAAAATATCACATTACCATTAAAATTAGATAACAGAAATATAGATAAGCAAAGACTTGATGAATTAATAAAAGTATTAGGATTAGAAGAAAGAAGAACACATTTACCAAATGAATTATCAGGAGGTCAACAACAAAGAACATCAATAGGAAGAGCAATGATAACAAATCCAGCAATTATATTAGCAGATGAGCCAACAGGAAATTTGGATTCTAAAGCAAGTGATGAAATTGTAACATTATTAAAAAAATCAAATAAAGATTATAAACAAACAATAATAATGATAACACACAATCTAGAAATAGCAAAAGTTGCAGATAGAATTATAAAAATTGAAGATGGAAAAATTGTTGAGGAGGTGTAATAAATGAACATTCTTACAAGTTTATCTATCAGAAATTTAAAATTAAATAAAAAAAGAACAATAAGTACAATAATAGGAATAATATTATCAGTAGCATTAATATGTGCTGTTGCAAGTATGGGAATGAGTTTTCAAGCAACATTAGTAGAAAATGCAAAAAATCAATCAGGATATTGGCATTTGAAGTTAGAAAATGTTAGTGATGAAGAAATAAAAGATATACAAAATAATAGAGATGTAAAAGATATATTTGCAATAAAAATATGTGGATATTCAATTTTACAAGGAAGTCAAAATGAGTATAAACCTTATGCAAGATTAATTTCTATGAATGAAAGTTCATTTAAGGATTTGCATTTTGAATTAATAGAAGGTAGATTTCCAGTTAATAATAATGAAGTAGTAATTAGTAAAACGATAATGGCAAATGGAAAAGTAGAATACAAAATAGGAGACACAATCAATTTAAATGTTGGAACAAGAAGTATAAAACCAGGAGTTAGTGAAAAAGAATATGATAATATATATGATGCAGAAGAGATAATAAATTCAACAAATTATTCATTTAAAATAGTAGGAATCATAGAAAGACCAGATACAAGTTTTGAAAAATATTCAGAGCCAGGATATACTGTAATTACAACAGGAATAAGTACAGGAAGATCTGATTTATATATAAGTTTAAAATCACCAAAAAATTATAAAGAGACAATACCTCAAATACTAGGAATTCAAAGTTATGAAAGTTTGTCAAAAAATGATACTGAGACCAAATATGATTATACTTTAAATAAAGAATTATTAAGATGGGAAGCATTTGCATTTTCAGATTCAACAGTTACTATGTTATATTCAGTAATTGGAGTAGTAATAGTAATAATATTATTTACAAGTATATTTTGTATAAGAAATTCATTTGCAATATCAATAACAGAAAAAATAAAAATGTATTCAATGCTTGCAAGTGTTGGAGCAACTAAAAGACAAATAAGAAAAAATGTAATACAAGAAGGATTAATATTAGGATTAATAGGAATACCTTTAGGAATACTATCAGGATTTTTTGCAGTATTTGTATTAATACAAATAGTAAATTCACTTTTAGGTGATTATTTATTACAACATGTTGATGGATTAGTATTTAAAATATCAATATTACCAATTATTTTATCAGCAGTGTTAGGATTTGTAACAATATATTTATCATCAATAGCATCTGCTATAAAAGCAAGTAGAGTAAGCCCAATAGAAGGATTGAGAGGCTCTAAAGATATAAAACTAAATTCAAAGAAATTAAAAGTACCAAAGATTATATCAAAATTATTTAAAACTGGTGGAGAATTAGCATATAAAAACTTAAAGAGAAGTAAGAAAAAATATAGAACAACAATTATATCAATTGCAGTAAGCATATTTGTATTTATCACAATGAACTCATTTATAGTAAATATGTTTCAAGAATCACAAAATTATTATAAAGATTATGATTATAATATACAATTAAATGTTGGAAAAGTATCAAATGAAGAAATAGATAGAATAATTTCATTAGATAATATAGAAAAATATTCAATATTGTATAGTTTAAATAATGGAGATATAAAAATAAAAGATATTGATAAAATTAATTTAGCTTCTGGTACATTGTCAGAAGAAGGATATTATGATGAAGAAAATGAAGAATTCATAGAGACAGGGGAGAAATATTCAGCATTACAAATTATGGCATTAGATAGTGATTCATTTAAAAGATATGTAAATAAAATTGGTGCTAAATATGATAAAGTAAAAGATAAAGGAATATTGTGTGACGAAGTAAGTTGGATAGAAGATGGTCAAGTAAAAAATGGAAGAAAATATAAATACAATGTTGGAGATATAATAGAAGGAAAAGATTACAATGATAAACAACGTTCAGTAGAAGTTGGTGCAATTTCAACAATTAAACCAGATGGAATTGATAGAAGTTATTATGAAGGTGGATATTTAATTTTAGATATATCACAATTAGAAAATGAGGAAAAGCCAGTATATAATACAGTAACAATACAATCAAATAATCCAGACCAACTAGAGAAAGATATAGATGCTTTACATTTAGATATTAATGTTTATAATATTTCTGCATCAGTAAAAGAAGAAAATGCAATGGTATTAGTAATAAAAATATTTTTATATGGATTTATCACAGTAATAACATTAATAGGAATTACAAATATTTTTAACACAATTACATCAAATATGGAATTAAGACAAAAAGAATTTGCAATGTTAAAATCAATAGGAATGACATCAAAAGAATTTGATAGGATGATAAATTTAGAAACTATATTTTATGGAACTAAAGCATGGATTATAGGAACAATTATGGGATTACTTGGAACATTTGCAATATATAAAGCATTTTCAGTAAAATTTCAAAAAGGTATGTATATACCTACAAATGCAATTTTAATTTCTGCAGTTTTTGTATTTATATTTATATTTATTATTATGAGATATTCAATTTATAAAATTAATAAACAAAATACAATTGAAACTATTAGAAATGAAAATGTATAAAAAGGGGGGCTTACAAAGTCCTCTTTTTATGATAAAATATATATGGAGTGAGAATATATGAAAATATTATTAGTAGAGGATAATGAGATATTAGCTAAAGGATTAATATACTCTTTAGAACAAAAGAAATATCAAGTAATACACACATTAAATGTAGAAAATACGCTCAAAATATTAAAAACAGAAAAAATAGATTTAGCAATATTAGATGTATCATTACCAGATGGAAATGGATTTGATTTATATAAAAATAATATAAAAGAAAAGAATATATCTTCAATTTTTTTAACAGCAAAAGATGAAGAAGACAATATTGTAAAAGGATTAGAGTTAGGCGCAGAAGATTATATTACAAAACCATTTTCAATAAAAGAACTGATGGCAAGAATAAATAGAATAATATTAAGAAACAAGAAAAACACAATAATACAAGTCCAAAATATAAAATTTGATATGGACAAAATGGTTGTGTATAGGGATAATGAAAATGTAGAACTTACAAACTTAGAGTTGAAAATATTGAATTTATTATTCTTAAATTTAAATAAAGTAGTAAAAAGAAGTGAAATAATAGACAAAATATGGGAATGGACAGGAAATGATGTAAATGATAATACTGTAACAGTATATTTAAAAAGAATAAGAGAAAAAATTAAAACAGATATTATAATTACAATTAAAGGAATTGGATATAGAATTGATAGTGAAGTATATTAATGAATTGTCAATAACATCTAAGTTTTGAAAAGGAATGAAATAAAATGAAAAACAAAATAGAATTAAAGAAAATGTGTATTACAAGTTGTATTGTAATTATTATATTTCTAATCACATTTTCGATTTTAATATATAAACAATACAAAACATATACATATAATTTTAATCAAAAAATAGCAGGAATTATAGATAATGTTTTAGAAAAATATCCTGATATAGAAAAAAGAGAAATTGTAGAAATATTAAATAGTAGTGATAAAACTAATAATGAGATATTAAGGGAATATGGCATAGAACTAGATAAAGATTCAGTAATATTAGAAAATAACACAGATTTTCAAAAATTTATTATTATAGATATAAGTACATTGATATTATTTATTTTAATATTATCAATAATATTCTTCAAATATAATCATAGTGAAAGTAAAAAAATTAATGAAATAACAAAATATATAGAAGAAATCAATAGAGGAAATTACAAACTAAATATAGAAGAAAACACAGAAGATGAATTGTCAATATTAAAAAATGAATTATATAAAATAACGATAATGTTAAAAGAAGTGGCTGAAAATTCTCAAAAAGATAAAACAACATTAAAAGATTCATTATCAGATATATCACATCAAATAAAGACACCAATTACATCAATTTTAATAATGTTAGACAATATTTTAAGTGATGAAAATATGCCAGAAGATATAAAAAAAGATTTTATTAAAGATATAAAAAGAGAAATAGTAAATATAAAATTTTTAGTGGAATCAATTTTGAAATTATCAAAAATAGATAGTAATTCAATAAAATTTATAAAAAAAGAAGTTTTTATAAAAGATATAATAAATGAAGCGGTAAAAAATGTATCAATGTTAAGTGAATTGAAAAATATAGAAATAATAGTTTCAGGAGATGATTCAATAAAAACAATATGTGATTTAAAATGGCAAGTTGAAGCAATAACAAATATATTAAAAAATTGCATAGAACATTCATATGAAAATAAAAAAATTTATATAAATTATAATCAAAATAATATGTATACAGAATTAAAAATTGAAGATAATGGAACAGGAATAGATGCAAAAGATTTACCACACATATTTGAAAGATTTTATAAAGGAAAAAATTCATCAAGTGATAGTGTAGGAATAGGTTTAGCTTTATCAAAATCAATAATAGAAAGTAATAATGGATATATACAAGTGGATTCAGAATTAAATAAAGGAACAACATTTATAATAAAATATTTAAAGTAGCCAAAGCAAATTTGTCAAAACAACTAAATAAGACAAATTATTGTAGCAAGGCTACTTTTTTTTGCATATTATGTAATATGACAAATCAAAAATTGATTTAATTATATTAAGAGGAGGAAAAATATGTTTACGCGTAGATATCAAAGATGTTCATGCATGAATAATCAGGCATGGAATACATCTACAAATATGATTGAAGATAAATGCAATAATGACTGTTCTACAAATTGTAGTTATGAACAACAAGAGCCTGTAGACTGTTGTGAATGTGGATTTGATGAAGAATATGAAATGAGTGTATTTCCAGATAATCCAATGTTAGCTCAAAGTTATGTTCCTTGGCAATATATGGATAAAACATTTAGACCAGAAATTGGACTAAAAATGGGAACAATATTTCCAGAATTAGTAAGCCCATATACACCATGTCAATCAATGAGAACAAATGAATTTTTAGAAACAACAAATCAAATTGGGGAGGGCTGTAATAATGGAAGATAATAGAAATTGGATGATGAATAATTCAAATAATATGAATTGGAATATGCAGTCTGCAGATGGTTTGAATGTATTAGATAATATGACAAATTGTAATAATATGCAAAATTGTGAATGCAATCAATCACAAGCAACAAGAGAAGAAATGATGGAAAGAATAAAAAGCTTGAATTTTGCAATAACAGAGCTTGGATTATATTTAGACACACATGTTGATGATCAAAAAGCACTTTGTTTACACAGAAAATATTGCAAAGAATATAGAGAATTAACAGATAAATATCAAAAAGTTTATGGACCATTAACAATTCAATTTCCATGTAATAAATGGAGATGGCTTGAAGAACCATGGCCTTGGGAAAGGGGGA
>OLWA01003884.1_pt1 | contig 10729 bp, 8 predicted proteins | sample 1673251 | NCBI WGS metagenome assembly OLWA01 (sample SAMEA3178937, study PRJEB25190) | human gut metagenome | biome: human gut; feature: human-associated habitat; material: faeces | place: Austria | collected 2013
TCTATTTCCATCTCAAAGCCGAAGCTGTTAGAATGGGAGAGTAAATGGTCTGACGCGCTATCACCTTGGGCTAACACGCCCGTAAGGGAGTCTGTCAGCCGCCTCTCTCATTCGCAGCATTCGATTTAAGCAGGTTGTCCCACCGTCTTTCGGTGCGTTCGTGTAATCGACCAGGAGATTGAACAGGCAATGAGTAAAAGCGGTCGCCATGAATTTTATCAATCAGGAGGTATTTCAAATGAACGCTGTTGGTATCGATGTGTCCAAAGGCAAGAGCACGGTGGCTATTCTCCGGCCCATGGGTAAAGTTGTGCAGACACCTGTCGATGTCCCTCACGATACTGTCAGCCTGGAACGGCTGGCATATCAAATTCTGTCCCTTGGTGAAAACACAAGGGTTGTCATGGAAGCAACAGGCCGATACCATGAACCTGTTGCCATGGAGCTGCATGACCGGGGAATTTTTGTTTCTGTTGTGAATCCTTTGGCGATTCACGGTTATTGCAGTGGAGGAACTGTCCGCAAAGTCAAGAACGACCAGAAGGATTCTCTCAAAATTGCGAAATTCGCACTTGACCATTGGGTGGATTTGCGAGAATATACACCTATGGACGCTGTAAGACAACAATTGAAAATCTTTAGCCGCCAGTATAATCTCTACATGAAGTCCAGAGTAGCACTGCAAAGCAACCTGATTTCTTTGACAGACAAAGTGTTTCCCGGTGTAAATGAAATCTTTACAAGCCCTGAGCGGTCTGATGGACACCTCAAATGGGTTGATTTCGTCACTACCTTCTGGCACTGCGAATGTATCAGTCTGGTCAGCGAAAATGCTTTCACAGAGCGATACAAGAAGTGGTGCAAACGTATGGGGTACAAATTCTCCGCTGCCAAGGTTTCCGACATCTACATCGATAGTCTGGGACACATCGTCACTTTGCCTAAGAACAACAACACCAAGCTGCTGATCCAAACGGCTGCCAAGGAGCTGACCGCAATGAATGAGCTGCTGGCTGTTGTGAAGGCCGAGATGATCCGTCTGGCAAAAGAACTGCCGGAATACGAGACCGTTCATGCCATGTTCGGAGTCGGTGAGCTTTTAGCCGCTCAGCTTATGGCTGAGATTGGCGATATCCGGAACTATCCTCGCAGAAGCTCTCTTGTAGGCTTTGCAGGAGTCGATCCGGAAGTCAACCAGTCTGGCAAAATGAACTCCGAAAGTAACCCTTCCACGAAGCGTGGCTCGCCTCACCTGCGGAAAACGCTGTTCCAGCTCATGACGGTCTATCTGCGCCTCAGCCCCGCTGACGAGGCCGTGTACCAGTTTCTGGACAAGAAACGCTCCGAGGGTAAACCCTACTATGTCTACATGACAGCTGGTGCCAACAAGTTCCTGCGGATCTACTACGCCAGGGTCAAAGAGTGCATGGCAAAACTCGAAACTCCCGCTGAGATTGCCGAAGAAAACGGCTGATTAAACGCGGCTATTCTCAGGCCGATGAACGCTCCAGCTCACCGGCAGCTTTGCTATGCCCTTTTTATTCCGCCGCTCACTGTGAAATTTTCTTCATTTGGGTCTTGACTTTTTGTTTGCAGACTCCCTTCGTCAAAAACGCCGCATAGTTCATCTTGCTTCTGCCTATACTTTTATTGAAATATCCGTAATTTTTTTACGGACTCCTATTGACACTCAGATTTATCTCGTTTAGAATGTTCTTGAAAGGGTGATTATACATGCTGAAACTCTTTGAAGTATCAGGCTTTAAAAATTTTCTTTCTCCTATTAGAATTGACTTTTCCGATGTTAAGAATTATCAGTTCAACGAAAACTGTATCTGTAACAATCTTCTTCAAAAACTGATTGTATACGGAAAAAACGCTTCTGGCAAATCCAACCTTGGGCTTGCCTTATTTGACATTGTCTCCCACATGACTACAAACAATGTCACACCTGGGTTATACAGCTTTTATCTCAATTCCGAATCAAAACTCGAATTTGCTGAATTCCGATATGTTTTTGTTTTCACTCCTTATCAAATTGATTATTTATACCGTAAAAATGACAATCAAGATTTGGTATATGAACGTGTTATTCTTAATGATGATCTGCTATTTGAATACAATTATGCTGAGAAACGGGGAAATTTATCCGGACTCGAAAAGCTAATTCCTACTCTCAACCTGAACTTCAGAGGCAGCGATTCACTGCTCAAATATGCCATCACAAACTCTGCTTTGCCAGACAATCATCCTCTTTATCAGATGATGTCTTTTATTTCCCACATGCTTTGGTTTCGTTCTCTCGACGAAAATCGCTACATTGGCTATAAATCAAGAAGTTCTGATTATTATGACTTTATTTTTGAAGGAGACCGTATTAAGAAACTTGAAGATTTTCTACACGTTGCCGGCGTAGAAGAAAACCTCGTCGCAAAAACCACACCGGAAGGAAAGAAAAAACTTTATTTTGATACGCCTTCCCCTCTTCCGTTTTTTATGGTTGCATCAAGTGGAACACGCGCTCTTTACACCTATTTCTACTTTACTGAAACTTGCCCGGATATTTCCCTTATGTTTATTGATGAATTCGATGCCTATTATCACTACGAACTATCTGAAACCATTGTAAAATTGATTGAGAAAATGCCGCGCTGTCAGGCAATTCTTACTTCACACAATACCAATCTGCTTTCTAATCGCATTATGCGTCCAGACTGCTATTTCATTCTTTCAGACGGTAAACTCACATCATTTGCTAATGCAACAAAGCGTGAACTCCGTGCTGGGCACAACCTCGAAAAGTTGTATATGAGTGGTGAATTTGATGTCTAAACGAAAAATACTTCTTCTAGTCGAAGGAGAAAAAGCAGATATAGCTGTAATGTGTCGGCTGCTTACTGTCTATAATCTGAATATAGATTATGAAATCATCCCATATTGTACCAATATTTACAGACTATATAAGGATTTTTTTGATTCTGGCGACGATCCTGAAAATCTTGATCTATTGCTTCTTCTTAAATCAAGAGATAAAAATCCAGACCATGCATACATCTTCGATGAACATTACTCTGATATTTATCTTGTTTTTGATCTCGATCCTCAAGACACCGGTTTTTCTCCTGATAAAATCCGTAAAATGATCGATTTTTTTCATGAATCTTCCGACATGGGAAAGCTATATCTGAACTATCCAATGGTTGAATCATTTTATCACCTCAAATCACTTCCGGATGCTAACTATGACGAGCGCTTTGCTTCTATGGATGAATTGAGGCGCAAAGCCTATAAACAGCGTGTGCAGAACGAAAAATATGCAAAAAACTATCAACTTTGTGCATCAAACCGTAAAACTTGTAACATTGTCATTCATCAAAACATCGAAAAAGCGCTCTATTTAACCCATTCTCTCAACAATAACTCTCCTTTTAACCAATCCGCCATTTTAGAATCTGAACTGAATTGGATCGCCTCTGAATCTAAAGTTCCAGTTCTATGTACCTGCTGTTTCTTTATTCCCGAATATCAACCTGCATTGATCGAATCCGACGATTAACTTCAAAACGACGTTTCAATATGCGTCGTTTTTTGTTTTATCTCTATACCTATTCGTAAATTAACCAACAGAGGTGCTTTACATGCCTTATATCAAGCGAAATTTAGAGAAAATCGTTCAAGAAGTGACACTGGAATATCCTGTCATACTTCTCGCGGGACCGCGTCAAGTCGGTAAAACCACCATGCTGATGAAACTGATGGAAGGTTCCGAGCGCAGCTATGTAACGCTTGACAACTTGAGTGAAAGAGCCTTAGCAAAAAGCGATCCCGAACTTTTTTTGCAGCTCCACAAACCACCCATCTTGATTGATGAAGTTCAATATGCGCCTGAATTATTCACATACATCAAAATCTATGTCGATCAACATCACACACCCGGTTCTTTCTGGCTAACCAGTTCACATATCTTCAAGTCGTTGCAGGGCATTCATGTGTCCCTCGCTGGACGTGTTGCAGTCTTGTCTATGACCAGCTTAACGCAAGCGAAAAGTTGCGGCGAATCCGTCACTCCCTTCACTGTTGATCTTGAAAGTCTGACTGAGCGTGCAAAGCACCGGCAAGCCGCCGATGCGCATGCCCTATTTGAGCGTATCTTCAAAGGTTCCATGCCTGCGCTGCTCAGTGGTTCTGTCAGTAACAGCCAGATTTTTTATAGCAGTTACATCAGCACATACATTGAACGCGATGTTAAAGATCTTTCTGATTCCATTGACTCTTTGAAATTTCTTCGCTTTATCACCTCTGTTGCGGCTCGTTGCAGTCAGATGTTAAATGTCGCCGATATCGCGCAAGATGCCGACATCAACCAACAGCAAGCCAAAAACTGGCTCGGCATTTTGGAAACGCTCGGCTTGATCTTTTATCTTCATCCTTACTCGAACAATCTGCTCAAACGTCTTGTAAAAACACCTAAACTCTATTTTTACGACACCGGGTTGGTTTGCTATCTAACAAAATGGAGTAATGCCGAAACGCTCGAAGCTGGTGCTATGAACGGCGCAATTCTGGAAAATTACGTTGTTTCTGAAATTGCAAAAACCTATTTGAATAGTGGAAAAGAGCCTTTCATGTACTATTACCGGGATAAAGATGCCAAGGAAATTGATATCGTACTGGAGCATGACGGTATCCTAAATCCTCTTGAAATCAAAAAAACTGCCAATCCCGGCAGCGAACTGACAAAAGTATTTTCTCTGCTCGATAAAGCTTCCACTCCTCGCGGAAAAGGGGCTATCCTTTGCATGAAGCCCGCTCTTGGTGCCATCGATAAAGAAAACTATATTATTCCAATTTGGATGATCTAAGGTTTATTTACCTTCGTAGAAACGTAAAACTGCCCGCTTTTTTCGGCGAACAGTTTTTCATATTCACTTAATTATCATTACATTTCACGACTTGATCGTTCTGCTCAATTCTTCGACTTCCTGCTTTGTCAGCTTAGTTACACTAATCACCTGTTCTTCAGGCATTTTCAGTTCGAGCAAACGACGAGCAATAGTCATTTTTTCATTCAGGCTTCCTTGTTTTTGTCCCATAGAAATTCCTTCATCAACCATTTGTCGAATCGCTTCACACATATTTACAACCTCCTTGTTCGGGTCAATCGCAATTCCCGCATTCGTCATAGCATTGATAACCAGAGCCGCGTTTGTTTCCAGACAGCTGAACTTTGAATCCTCATTCAGCAATTTTTCCATCCGTGCCTTATCCCGCTGGTATTTAATATACGCCAGCACTTCACGCAGACTGCTGTTCAGCTTCTGAAGGTCATTGTCGCTCATCTCCATCGGGTCAATCATGAAAACCCTATAGTCCTGAATAAACGGAAGAACCTTTTCCGGCTGCTCGCCGTACATCTCGCGCAGGCTGAGCGGCGCATCCCATTTCTTTCCGCCAAAGTTAATGACCAGCGTAGTCACAGGGGACAGCCGATCTTCTTTCTTCATACCAGAAAGATATTCTTCCGATGTACCATTTTTTCCTTCCTTACGATGCTGGCTTGCCAGATCACGCACCTGCTTTTCGAGCTGCATGGCATCGTACAGCATGTTGCGAACCGGCATGGCATAATGCACATGGCTCTGATTCTCTATTCCCAGCACGAGATAGGTGTACCGATCATCCGTTTTAACCGCCAGCGTTTTAAGCGTATCGCGGTATTTCTGCGCCGCTTCCGGCTTGCCTTTCTCATCCTCATGATATGGAATCACATACTGCGTTGTATCCATATCGGTCAGCTGTTCCGGCTTAATGACCTGTTCGCCATCATAAATCAGATAGTTAAAGGCATCTGCAAACACTTCCGCTTCCGAAACATACTGTTTGGTTGCCGTATCCTGAATGGACATGTTTTTTTCTCTCCTTTGAGCCATCATTTCATCCGTCCATGCTCTATTTCAATTTTATTTTATCACGTCGCTTATGATTTCGCAAGCACTTATGATTCATCACCGTTCCTGCGAAAGCTGCCGCTTTTTATACCAGCCTTCCAGCAACTTGATAATGGTATCTTCCATTTGCTTTGGCGTGTAGGATTTCGGAAAATACTTGCGCAGCGTTTCGTTTTTCAGTGTCACCCGATCAAGGTCGGTTTTCTTTTCTTCGCTCATAACTGCCCGCATCACATCAAGGGAAAGCATCTTCTGCTGGCTGAATTTCTTTAATCGCTGTGCCTGAGAAAGCGACGGGGTTGCCTGTTCACTGTCCATTGCTTCAAGCAGAAGGGTTTGTTCTTCTTTCTTCAAATAGGACAGCTCGACCGCAGGGTTAAACGCAATTTTTCTTTCATCTACCATATCTAGAAGTTCAGGAATCAGCTCAGTCAGGCGGATAAAGCGATGAACCTGATTACGGCTATCACCTGCTTGTTGTCCGACGATATCCAATGCTTGCAACTTCATCCCAACTTGGGATGAAGTTAGCTCTTGTCGTTTTCCTTGATGCCTAATTGCTTCTAGTTTCATTTTATAAGCGAAAGCCCGTTCACTCGGCAGCAGCTCCTCACGCTGTAAATTGCTATCCACCATAATGATCGTGGCAGCGTCGTCGTCGAGGTCGCGAATGATGACCGGCATGGTTTCCTTTCCCGCCAGCTCGGACGCATGATGCCGCCTGTGTCCCGCAATCAGCTCGTAGCCGCCGTTTGGGTCAGGACGTGCAATCGCGGGGACAAGTACGCCATACTCGCGCACACTGTCTACTGTGTCCTGCATCGCCGCGTCGTCCTTGACCTTGAAGGGATGATTTCTGAACGGATGTAGCTCACCCAACGGGATTTCCTGCACCTTTTCCCGCTGGGCATCCGCTCTGCTTTCTTCCGTCGCAAAAAGGTCATCGACCGATTTCAGCTCGATGTTTCTGGCGCTGCTTTTCATGCTGAATCACCTCTTTCGTCAGCGCGTTGTACGCCTGCGCGACCTTGCCCTTCGGATCATACGCGAAGATGCTTTTCCCTTCAGCACTGCACTCTGCCGCTCTGATGGAGTGCGGGATTACGGTATCAAACACCTTGATCTTTGTTCCATACTGCGTCCGAAGCAATTCGCTGATTTCACGGGCATACGTCGTGCGGCTTGCCATTGTAATGAGAATTCCTTCAACCCGCAGCCCCCTGTTCAATCCCCGGCGCATCCTGACGATGCTTTCCATCAGCTTGCCCAGTCCATCCACCGACAAATAATGCGGTATGGTCGGAATCAGCACGCTGTCTGCCGCCGCCAGTGCGTTGATCGTCATCATGCCCAGCGACGGCATACAATCCAGCAGCACATGGGAGTAGTCTTTTCTGCAATCGTTCAGCACCCGTTTCAGCACATTCTGCCGTGTATCCAGCGACGCTTCCACGCCGGATAAGGCAATGCTGCCGGGAATCAAGTCCACGCCTTCCGCATGATGCAGAATCGCTTCTTCGGCATGAACGGGTTGTTCCTGAAGAACTCTGCCCATGAGCGTAGCCAGCGTCACCGGCAGGGTTTCCGGCTTTCTCCAGCCTAAGCTGAGTGTCAGACTGGCTTGCGGATCACAGTCCACCAGCAGCACACGCTTTCCTTCTCTTGCCAAACCAATACCCAAATTGGCACAGGTCGTCGTTTTGCCTACGCCGCCCTTCTGATTCGACAGACTGATAATTTGCGTATCCATGTTTTCTCCTTTCCGATGAATACAAAAAGGACGCTCGTTGTCGGAGCGTCCCCAAGTTGCTGAGATTGAATTTTCTTATCTCGCGATCAGAATGATCCTTTCAGGTTTATCATAACTCGATAGTCCATGCTGTCAGCATGGGACGTGTCGAAAAAGTCATTGAAATCAGAAAGTTTTTCTTGAATAACAGCAAAAACTATTGATATTTCCGATGCTTTCTGCACATGTTTTTGCGGAGATATGTGCAGTAACCGAAAAAGAGGCTCATGTTTCTGCATATACCCAGATGTAATTATATGCAGAAAGACCGCCAACCTAATTTGTTTTGCCTATGCTGTCTTTTGGGCTGGACAGGCTGACGATTTATGCAGCCAATGAAAAAAGGAACTGGCAGAACATCTCTGCAACAGCTCCTTATTCTGTGTTTTCTCATCTCGTAATGTCGTTCCAAGTAATGATATCGGGACATTTTAACAGATTATCTTTCAAATCAGCCGGATTCATGAACTCGCCTGTCTGAGCATTTACAATCATCGTATGATAATCCAGTCCCAGCGTTACTTGCCCATCTTCCATTTCTGCGTAATGCTTTTGTTCTTCTTTCGGATTAAAGAAGTAGTCGCACTCGATTTGCCATACAGGATATAATACGATTTGTCCGTTTTCATCAAGATAACAGCAATATCCAAATCTCATCTCATAAACATTGCGGATATTTCCGTGTTCAATTTGTTTTTCAACGCTTGATATAACCTCATCGAACGTACACAATGGCACATCATCGACTAGCGAAACAATTTTTTTCAGCGGTCGAAATTGTATTTGATATCCACCATCAACATACGCAATAAAATCCCATAGCGGACGAATAAAGCCTCCCCAATATTCTTCCCCTTTTGTTTTCCAGCTTTTCGGAAATTTGAATCCCATTTCTTTTTCATTTGTTCCTCTTGCTATATCTCCTGCGCCCATTAAAATAGGAATTCCATCTATCTTTTGCCTCAATGTGCAGACATAGCATGGACGTGTATTGGGTACAATCATCGCCCACGTTATATCTAAATCCAAGTTATAATCTGGGAAAAATTTTCCGAGTGCTTTATTGGCACAATCTATACTGTCTTGAACTGTAAAATCATATCCGTCAAAATATGGATATAACCGCTCGACTTCATTTGAACAATATTGAATTCCACTGAAGCTTTCTAATTTTGTCGTTGTCTTTTTTATTTTTGTATTCAGATCATCGTATTCGAATAAAACCAGCTTTCCGCCTTCTTGACAAATATATACAGCTCCCCTTTCATTTCTTTCTTGATTCAGATAATGCAGTATGACAACTTCCTCGTCTATTTTATCTATTTCTTCTTGTACCATTGATTGAGGATAAATGTTCAAGACATTTTCTACAGGTAGAATCTGATTTTCCACAATCTGAATCGGCACTTTATCTACTTGAGGAATGATTGGCGTTACATCTACGCTAACTGTCCTTCCATATCGGTCAACGTAGTCTTTTTTCCACTCAATATTTGCTTCTGTTTGGAGTTCATTTATGCCGATGTATTCCGCGCGTACCGGTTTAGTCATGCCTATTATCCACGGTATGGCGCAAAGTAACATTAAGGCAGGAATTTTCTTAAACATGTTCTCTCTCCTTAAATAATGGGTAAGTTGTTCCGCTCCTTTATTCCAACTGTACAAGCCTCGCCTGACTCTATTTCCGTAAACTTTTTTATGCCTTCTTAATCCACTGGAATCACAACCTTTTCATCTAAACTTTCTCACTTATATAGACGTAAAAATTTTCTCATATTTACACCTTTTTTCGTTTTTGTCGGATATAAATCAATAAATCGCAATTCGTAGCTCGTTTTCTTTTCGAAAAATCGCTCTCAACCATAGCATCATTTTTTCGTTTTCCTTCTCAATATGCAAAAAGCGCAGCCTTTTCAAGCCGCGCTCTCTCGTCTATACTGTTATCGTTTCAAAGCAATTCACATTTCTGTCATCCATTTTCACTGAAACGCAGATTCTACGATTTCCAGCCCCGGTATGTCGCTTCAAGCGTCCGCGTCTTTTCCCAAATCTCCTCGGCAATCATTTTGCAGTTCTTCGCGTTCATTCCCGCCGCTTTTCCAACTGCCAGCAGTTCTTTCATCCCCGGATTCCTGCCGTTTCCATCCACCGTCGTGCTATGCTCTCCGAAGTAGGTCGTGCTCCACGTCAAATCATACGTCGGCGACGGATGCCAGCAATCCATCTGTTCGTCATAGATCCAGCTGAAATTCTTCGCATGGTCATCGCGATTATGCGCAAAGACATTGAAACACATCCGTCTGTACATCTGCTCCAAATCTTCCCGATTATCCAGAGAAAGAATCTTCGTCAGTTTCATCAGCGTATGATAGTCCATCGCGGCAGTGCGCCAATCCACTTCGAGAATCGCCGCCGCAGTCAGCATGTGCTGCCGCTCGATATGCCCATCCGTCTTTCTTCGGTCAAACCGCTTTACAGCAAAGTAGCCCGCGCACACATCAGACGGCATCAGTTTGGTTTCCGGCACGATGATTCCGCAGTCCGCGGCGCAATCCATATAGGCTTTTTCCATCGTGCCGCTATCCTTCATCTCATCGGAAGCCGGAAACTTGATGATCCACTCATCCGTCATGATCTTCGGTCTTGCGCCGCCGGAACTGCCGCCCATTTGGAACAGTTCATCCAGATCGCCTGCATCCTCGTGATTCAATATCGCATGACATTGAGCGGAAAGCTCGTCCAAATCACCAATCGCCGCATCCTGATGAATATTCCAAGCCGGACGATACGCCAATGCGCCCATTCCCGAACCGCCGACGATCGCCAAACGCTCCAACTGCGTCATATCCGCAGAAAGAATTCCCCGCGCCTTTAACATCCGATCGACCAGCAGCTGCCCCCATGCATCCGGCAGACTATCGGCAAACACGCCCCACAGTCCGGAAAACGCTTGGCTCGTCGGAACAAAGACCTTTTGCTCCACTGGCAGCGA
>OLWA01003888.1_pt1 | contig 10721 bp, 6 predicted proteins | sample 1673251 | NCBI WGS metagenome assembly OLWA01 (sample SAMEA3178937, study PRJEB25190) | human gut metagenome | biome: human gut; feature: human-associated habitat; material: faeces | place: Austria | collected 2013
CTGCATTGTATCATTATATTTTGTAAAAATAAATATTAAAAATTAACTTCCGACCTTATAAAATTAAACTGGGTATAAAGCATCGATTTCCATTTGGAAAATAGAAATGACTTACGTCATAGAAAAAAAGATATGAATGCTTTAACTGTATGCTAGCACAATACTATAGAAAAATAAAGAGGAATATTATTAAGATTTTATAAAAAATATCAACTATAAAAAGACGTCCGGTTTCCCGAACGCCTTTTCTATTATGGTATGTTTTATCAACTGATTATAATTACTGAAGTAATGATAATACACCCTGGTTAGACTGGTTAGCCTGTGCAAGCATTGCCTGACCTGCCTGTGCAAGGATGTTGTTGTTAGAGTACTTAACCATCTCTGTTGCCATATCTGTATCACGGATTGATGATTCAGCGCTTGTTGTATTTTCAACAACGTTGTCAAGGTTAGAGATTGTGTGCTCAAGACGGTTCTGGGCTGCACCAAGTGCTGAACGCTGCTTAGATACTTCCTGAAGTGCTGATGCGATTGTATCAATTGCATCTCTTGCATGTTTGTCATCTTTACCATTTACAAGAAGTGTATCATGATCACCTGCATTAGTGCCTGTTGTTGAATTACCTGTCTTTAATCCAAGTACATCTGCTGACATCTGCTTGATATCTACACTAATCTGGTTGTCCGATGTTGAATCTGCACCAACGTGAAGGTCAAGTGTAAGAACGCCTGTTCCCTTAACTGTAAATTCTGTATCAGTAACAAATTTAGTAAGATCTATATTTTTTGTAGTAGCTGCTGTTAGTGTAATCCCACCATCATTTGTTGCCTCTGCATTAAATTCACCAGCCGTTTCATCGCTAAGTTTATCTGCATTCATCGCTTTTGCCAGCTTGGTAGCTATTGTTGCATCTGTATCGTCTTCTTCTATTCTTACTGAGTAATTCTTTCCGAATACGTTAAATGTTGCATCTGACTTTCCGTCTTCTGTCTTAGTTCCTGCTACAGAAAATGTTATTTTCGCTGGATTACCGGCATTAGCCTGTGCGACTGTCATTTTTTTATCTGTTGATTCTGTAAACTTAACTGCGTCATCCCCCTTTAAGAGGTATGTCTCGTTGAACTTGGTTGTTGTTGATACTCTGTCGATTTCCTTGATAAGCTGGTTAACTTCATCCTGGATGTAATTTCTGTCATCTTCTGAGTTAGTTCCGTTAGCTGCCTTAACTGCAAGTTCGTTCATTCTCTGTAACATATCCTGAACTTCATTTAATGCACCTTCTGCTGTCTGCACTGCACTGATACCATCCTGTGCATTTGAAGAAGCCTGTGTAAGTCCACGAATCTGCTTTCTCATCTTCTCAGAAATTGAAAGTCCTGCTGCATCATCGGCTGCTCTGTTAATCTTATAACCTGATGATAACTTCTCTGTTGATTTTGCCTGTGCGCTTGTTGTTACTCCTAACATTCTGTTAGAGTTCATAGCTGTTAAATTGTGCTGTACTACCATAATAATTACCTCCATGTAATTGAATTTTTAAATTATCTAAGTCAGTAACAGATGATACCGGCCAGTATCTTATTCTGTTCCGCTTAAACGTTATCTCCGGCGAATCCTTTTGCCGGAATAATGATGGGATTCCCAGGTTTCCATATTCATCATATGATATTCTTTGTTACATTTTTTATATCGGGCACAAAATACATTTACTTAACCTTTTTAAGAAATTTTTTGTTAAAATTTTATAATAAAAAGACGTCCGGTTTCCCGAACGCCTTTTCTTTATTATGGTCTGTTTTATCAACTGATTATAATTACTGAAGTAATGATAATACACCCTGGTTAGACTGGTTAGCCTGTGCAAGCATTGCCTGACCTGCCTGTGCAAGGATGTTGTTGTTAGAGTACTTAACCATCTCTGTTGCCATATCTGTATCACGGATTGATGATTCAGCGCTTGTTGTATTTTCAACAACGTTGTCAAGGTTAGAGATTGTGTGCTCAAGACGGTTCTGGGCTGCACCAAGTGCTGAACGCTGCTTAGATACTTCCTGAAGTGCTGATGCGATTGTATCAATTGCATCTCTTGCATGTTTGTCATCTTTACCATTTACAAGAAGTGTATCATGATCACCTGCATTAGTGCCTGTTGTTGAATTACCTGTCTTTAATCCAAGTACATCTGCTGACATCTGCTTGATATCTACACTAATCTGGTTGTCCGATGTTGAATCTGCACCAACGTGAAGGTCAAGTGTAAGAACGCCTGTTCCCTTAACTGTAAATTCTGTATCAGTAACAAATTTAGTAAGATCTATATTTTTTGTAGTAGCTGCTGTTAGTGTAATCCCACCATCATTTGTTGCCTCTGCATTAAATTCACCAGCCGTTTCATCGCTAAGTTTATCTGCATTCATCGCTTTTGCCAGCTTGGTAGCTATTGTTGCATCTGTATCGTCTTCTTCTATTCTTACTGAGTAATTCTTTCCGAATACGTTAAATGTTGCATCTGACTTTCCGTCTTCTGTCTTAGTTCCTGCTACAGAAAATGTTATTTTCGCTGGATTACCGGCATTAGCCTGTGCGACTGTCATTTTTTTATCTGTTGATTCTGTAAACTTAACTGCGTCATCCCCCTTTAAGAGGTATGTCTCGTTGAACTTGGTTGTTGTTGATACTCTGTCGATTTCCTTGATAAGCTGGTTAACTTCATCCTGGATGTAATTTCTGTCATCTTCTGAGTTAGTTCCGTTAGCTGCCTTAACTGCAAGTTCGTTCATTCTCTGTAACATATCCTGAACTTCATTTAATGCACCTTCTGCTGTCTGCACTGCACTGATACCATCCTGTGCATTTGAAGAAGCCTGTGTAAGTCCACGAATCTGCTTTCTCATCTTCTCAGAAATTGAAAGTCCTGCTGCATCATCGGCTGCTCTGTTAATCTTATAACCTGATGATAACTTCTCTGTTGATTTTGCCTGTGCGCTTGTTGTTACTCCTAACATTCTGTTAGAGTTCATAGCTGTTAAATTGTGCTGTACTACCATAATAATTACCTCCATGTAATTGAATTTTAAAATTATCCAAGTCAGTAACAGATGATACCGGCCAGTATCTTATTCTGTACCGCTTAAACGTTATCACCGGCGAATCCTTTTGCCGGAATAATAATGGGATTCCTGGGCATCCCACAATTATCATATGATTGATTATGTAACTTTTTTCCGTTACATTTTTTATATCGGACACGCAGTTTAATTAATTAACCTTTTATGTATTATTTTATAAAAAAAATTAATATCATTCAAAGCAGTTCCACTTTTCTGATTTTAGCTGTGTTTCGCACATGTGTTTATATATACCGCCCTTTTTCATGAGCTGTGCAGGTGAACCTATTTCGGCTGTTTCGCCGTCTTTTAACACAACTATCTTGTCAACGCCTGCAACAGTCCTCATTCTGTGGGCTATTATGAGGACTGTTTTGTTTTCGATGAGCTTTGATATTGATTCCTGGATGAGCGATTCGTTATCAACATCCAGTGAGGCGGTTGCTTCGTCCAGAAGAATTATTGGTGCGTCCTTAAGGAAGGCTCTGGCAATGGATATTCTCTGTCTCTCTCCGCCCGACAATTCGGAACCGTTTTCACCAATCATGCTGTTCCATTTATCAGGCATACGCTCCACAAATTCTTCGCAATTCGCCAGTTTGGCGGCTGCAATAACCTCCTCGTCCGTAGCATCTTTTTTACCGATTCTGATATTTTCCATAACAGTATTATTAAAAAGAGTTACGTCCTGAAATACAATTGAGTAAAGTGAAAGAAGTTTTTCAGGCTCAACATCCGTAACATTCATGCCGCCTACGGTTATTGTACCGCTGTTGTTGTCCCAGAATCTCGCGGCAAGCCTTGAAACCGTTGTTTTGCCTCCCCCTGACGGGCCGATAAGTGCCGTAACCTCGCCCTGCTTTGCGGTAAAACTAACATCACTAAGCACTTTTTCCCCGTCCCCATAAGAAAATGCCACATGGTCAAATACGATATCGTAACCGTCATTAGTAAGGTTGTCCGTTCCCGTCTGCTCCCCGTGTGAAAGTATTTCATCCATTCTCTCACAACTGTTGCTCATATTAATTATGGCAGAAAGATTCTGAAGTGAAATCTGTAAAGGCTCATACATTCTTGTAACTACAAGCAAAAACATAAAGAACGTAAGCACACTTATATCACCTTTTATAAGCAAAGTACTTCCTGTTACCGCTACTGTAGCTATTCCGAATTTCAGAATCATCTGGGCGGAACATACAAATGCGGCGTTTGTGAACTCGGCTGTAACGGCATGTTTCTCAACATTTCGGATTCCGGTCTCAAGTCCGTCCATATATGTATCCGTCATATTGTAGGATTTTAAATCCCTGAGGCACTCAAGTCCCTCCTGTATTCCCGAAAGACATTCAACCCTGTATTTTACCGTTTTATTCTGAACTTTTTTCATGGTTTTTCTTGATAAAAGTACAATGATAAAAGCAACCGGCATTACCCATACAGCCGCAAGTGCCATTCTCCAGTCAAAGAAGAAAAGACTTATTACAATTATGGTTGTGGATAAAAGTGCTCCTGCAAGCTCAGGTATCCAATGGGACGACGCAGTTTCGATGGTGGCGCAGTCGGTCATTATGGTATTTGTGAGGTCTGCAAGGTCCTTTTTACCGAAAAACGACAATGGCAGTTTTCTGAGTTTTTCTGCAAGTCCTCTACGCCTTATACCACTTTCCACATAAGTTGAGAGGAAGGTTGCGTTATATTGTAAAAGTGCTGTTAATGCAATCAATATGAGTGTAATAGCAATTGCAATTATAAAAAAGGGTAATTCTGATTTTTTTAACTCGCCTTCAAGAAGGTATGATGACAGCTTGTACAAAAGTCCAACCGGCAGCATCAGCACAAGGTTAGATATTGTAACTGCAATGAAGGCACGCACCATATCTTTTGCACCTTTTTCTGACAAGGCATACTTGTGTCTCAATTTTTCCATCATGATAATATACCTTCCTTTCCGACTTTCCAGTTTGCGGATTTATTATATTCATTCCACATATGACAGAATATTCCACGCTTTTCCATAAGCTCACCGTATGTGCCGGCTTCTGCAATTTTACCTTTTTCAAGCACATAAATACAATCTGCCGAGGTTATGGTTGAAAGCCTGTGAGCTATCATTATTACGGTTTTGTTTTTTGCAAGATTCTCGAATGCATGCTGCACCTTACATTCATTATCAGGGTCGGCAAATGCTGTTGCTTCATCAAGAATCAAAACAGGTGCGTCCTTAAGAAATGCCCTCGCAACGGAAAGACGTTGTGCTTCACCACCGGACACAAATATGCCTTTGCTTCCTATTATAGTGTTTACACCGTCGGGAAATTTAGCGATTATATCCATGCACTGTGCTTTTTCCAAGGCTTCCATTACCTCATAATCGGTGGCATCAGGTCTGCCCATTCTTACATTTTCAAGAATACTCATCTTAAGAAGGTGGCTGTCCTGAAATACATAGGAAACCTGTTCCATAAGATTTCTGCTGCTTATATCTTTTACATCCACACCGCCTATTTTTACTGTACCTTTTTCAGGGTCATAAAATCTTGCGATAAGTGATGCAAGAGTGGTCTTTCCTCCCCCTGACGGTCCCACAAGTGCTATGTGGCTGCCTTCCTCTATTCTCAGACTTATGCCGTCTATCGCCTTGCGTGACGAATTATTATCGTAAGAAAATTCAACATTATCTATCTCCACCGAAGCATCCTTCGGCATCTTTTCATCTGCTGTTTCAGACAGTGGTTTAATATTCATTATATTATTTACCCTGTTCAATGCATCCTCCACAAGCATTTTGGATTCTCCCGCATACGCCACTTTCATCAAGGTTACGGTAAGAACAGAGGTTATGATTATATAAAACAAAAGATTGATTATGAACTTATCGGTTATTCCATGTCCCGTAAAAGCGAAGGCTGCGATTATGAGAGCGGCAAATATTCCGTTGGCGGATGTGGTAAATGCCGTCATAGGGACTCTCATGTTTTTGGTATATGCCACGGTCCATTTTTCATATTCATCAATCGCCTGTTTAAATCTTTTAAAAGAATAGAGTGTCTGCCCGAAAGTCTTAACAACAGGAATGCCTCTTATATATTCAACAGCTTCACCCGACATATTACCCAGTGCATTCTGGTATTCCTTCATATCATTTGCCATCTTAGGTCCCATCATAAACGCACCCATAAGAACGAATGCGATTACCGCCGGAATAAGGCTTATAAGCCCCAGTCTCCAGTCAAAAAATGCCAGCATGCCTATAAGACATACAGGTGTTGCAACGGATACGACTTTATCCGGTAAGTTATGTGCAAGATAGGTCTCCGTTGCCGCACTTGATTCCGTTATGTCTTTTCTTATCTTTCCTGTTCCCTCAGTCTCAATTATTCCAACCGGTATTTTCATTATATGGCTCATCATTTCGACTCGCATATTTGCCTGTACGCGAAACGCCGCCCTGTGTGAGCACATAAGCGAACCTATATAAAAAATCATTGATGTAAGTGCAAAAATAACTGCCTGCCAGCCGTAAGATTTAATATGTACTGCCTTGGAAAAATCAGGCCGTACCTCCAACACTTCCCTTATAATCCGCCATATATCATAAAATGGTATAAGTGCTATAGCGGCACTTATCGCTGCAAGAATACATGACGCATAAGTAAAATATCTGTATTTGCCCGCATACACCATAAGCCGTTTTAATGTACTTTGTTTTTTTGATTTCACCTCCGTAGTTCTCCTTTCATAACTTCCGTTAGTCATTTCTAACTGAATAGTAATACTCAAAAAAAGCAATGTCAATTTATTTTATTTTGTTGATTTTTTTTATCAGGTTTGCTATTCTATAAGCAGGTTATATATATTCATGATAAGGATGAATGTTTCTACTAGCTGCCGCAAACAGTTATCTATAATCTTTTATAGGTGAACTGTCTGTGGTTTTTTTATGTCTAAAACAACACAGGAGGTTTTTGAATGAAACATTATGACGTTATTGTAATCGGTGCGGGTCCGGGCGGTATATTTGCAACCTATGAGCTCGCAAAGAAGAATCCGGAGCTGTCAATCGGTGTATTTGAAGCCGGGCACCGGTTATCCGATAGGAAATGTCCTATTGACGGTGACAAAATTCCCACCTGCATTAAGTGTAAAAGCTGTTCCATCATGAGCGGTTTTGGCGGTGCAGGTGCATTTTCTGACGGCAAATACAACATTACCAATGATTTTGGCGGAACATTGTACGAATACATAGGTAAGCAAAAAGCCATAGAATTAATGAAATATGTAGATGAAATTAATATGGAGCACGGCGGCGAGGGCACCAGACTTTTTTCAACCGCCGGCACACAATTTAAGAAAATCTGTATGCAGAACAAATTAAAACTTCTTGATGCTTCTGTCCGTCACCTCGGAACAGATATAAATTATGTTGTTCTTGAAAATCTCTACAATGAATTGAAGGAAAAAGCTGATTTTCACTTCGATACACCTGTTGTATCAATAAACCGTGCCGATAATGGGTATCTTATTAAAACAGCTTCTGATGAGTTTGAATGTGAGAACTGTATCGTATCTGTGGGCAGAAGCGGCAGTAAATGGATGGAAAAAATATGTCATGAAATGGACATCCCTACTAAATCAAACCGTGTTGACATCGGTGTACGTGTTGAACTTCCTGCCGTTATTTTTTCACATCTTACAGATGAATTATACGAAAGCAAAATCGTATACAGAACACAGCAGTTTGAAGATAATGTGCGTACTTTCTGTATGAATCCACACGGCATTGTTGTTAATGAGAACACCAACGGAATCGTAACCGTCAACGGTCACAGTTATGAGGGTGAGGAAATGCAGACAGAAAATACTAATTTTGCACTCCTTGTTGCAAAGCATTTTTCTGAGCCTTTCAAGGACAGCAACGGTTACGGCGAAAGTATTGCCCGCCTTTCCAATATGCTTGGCGGCGGTGTAATCGTACAGCGTTTCGGTGACCTTGTCAGAGGCCGAAGAAGTAATGAGACCCGTATAAGAGAAGGTCTTGTAACACCTACTCTTAAGGCTACACCGGGTGATTTAAGCCTTGTGCTTCCAAAGCGAATACTTGACGGAATTATCGAAATGATTTATGCCCTTGACAAAATTGCTCCGGGCACCGCCAATGATGATACGTTGCTTTACGGTGTTGAGGTTAAATTCTACAATATGGAAGTTGAACTCAATGAAAATCTTGAATGTAAATATGATGGTCTATACATAATCGGTGACGGCAGCGGTGTTACCCACTCCCTTTCACACGCCTCCGCAAGCGGTGTCTATGTAGCCAGACATATCTGTGAAAAATAAGAAACTATCCGCCCCGGATTCACATGAATCCGGGGTGATTTAATATTATTTTGTAAGAACTTTTTTACAATATCTGTGTGCACCACACTTAGGGCATATTAGTTTTCTCTTAGTCAGTGTATGCGCTGCCATGATATATGATTTCATATCAGGGATAAATCGTTCATGACATTCCGGACATTCAAAAGCCCCTGCTTCTCTGTCCATAATGCACGCAACTGCAATTCCTATTACCACTACAACTATACCAATTGCAATAAATGCTATCCTGACACCTGTACTCATATCAAACATTCCCGCAACTATAAATAGAGGAACGGCTGCAATAATTGTTAATATGCCTACCATTACCGACAGAATTATTTTCTTTTTATTTTCCTGTGCTTCTTTAACTAAATTCACCATGTTTTCCTCCGCCTTCTTACGATATTGTTCTTCAGAAACCCTTTCTCCTGAAAGCAATTCATTAACTGTTATATCAAGTTCACTGCATAATGGAATCAGAAGTGATACTTCAGGAAATCCGTTTCCCGTCTCCCTTAATTAAAGATATTGTTGGGTAAAAAAGAAAGGTCAGTCGATTTTGCCGATGAAGCGGTAGTAGATTTCTACTTCCTGCTCACGGCTTCCGTCCTCGCCCTTGACAGCTTCGTGGACGGTTATTTTTTCAATTAGAGTGTTCAGAAGTTCGGCGGTCAGCTCCACAGGGTTGACATACTGTTTCATCAGGGCAATCCACTTTTCAGCATCCGCTGCGGTCTGTACGGCGGCTTCCATCGTTTCGTGAAGCTGTCTTATTTTTGTTTCAAGCTCCTTTTGCTCGTTCTGGTACTTCTCGGACAGCATATTGAAGTTATACTCGGTTATGCGTCCGGCAGACCAGTCCTCATACATTTTAGCAAACAGCCCGTCAACCTCGGCTTTACGCTTCTCTGCCTTTTTCAGCTCCGCAGCCTGCTTTTTCTTCGCAGAGTTTCTTTCCCTGTCGCTGGCATTGAGCAGGCGTTTCAGCAGATTGTCCTCGTCTTTCTGTGCCAGCATAGACCAGTATTGCAGTCTTGCAAGCACATAGGCATACAGTACATCATAGCGGATATAGTGCATGGAACACTGGCGTAATCCCTGCCCGTTCTTGCTGCAATGGTAGTACCCGTATGGGTTCTTATTCTGCTTGTTTTCCCCATAGGCTAAAGACCATCCGCAGTCTGCACATTTTATCAATCCTGCGAAAATCTGTGTCGTACCGTTTCTGCGTTTCCTGCGTCTGCTTGCAATCAGCTCCTGAACTTTTTGGAACACTTCTTCAGAAATGATGGCTTCGTGGGTATTTTCCACACGATACCATTCTTCCTGCGGCTTCCGCACCTTTTTCTTGTTCTTGAATGAAATGTTGCTCTGCTTGTTGTGAATGCTGTGACCGATGTAGGTTTCCTCTTTCAAAATGCTCTTGACCTGTGCTATCGTCCACGCATAGGCTTTTTCTGCGGGCGCACCGGCGTAGATATTGGCGAAAGTCCCGTATCTTTCATAGTTCAGCCAGCCGGGGGTAGGTACTTTTTCCTCCACCAGAATCCGTGTAATGCTGGCGGCTCCACGCCCGTGTACAGCAAGTTCAAAAATCTTCTCTACAATCCAGCGTGTTTCCGGGTCGATCAAAAGATGACCTTTTTTGTCCGGGTCTTTTACATAGCCCAGCGGTGCATAGGCTCCATAGTGTGCGCCATTGGCAAATCTTGTGTGCATGGCAGCCTTGACCTTTTTGCTGGTCTGTCGGGCGTGCATTTCATTCAGGATGTTTAAGAACGGTGCAAGCTCGCTTTCTCCGTTGATGGTGTCCACATTGTCATTGATGGCAATGTAGCGTACTCCCTTGCTGGGGAAATAGATTTCCGTGTACTGACCGGTCAGGATATAGTTTCTTCCCAGACGGGATAAGTCCTTTGTGACAACGCAGTTGATTTTCCCGTCTTCGATGTCATCAATCATCCTTTGGAAACTTGGACGCTCGAAATTTGTCCCACTCCATCCGTCGTCAATGTACTCGTCTACAACGGTCAGCCCATGCTCTGCGGCATACTGTCTAAGCATCATGCGCTGGGTCTGGATACTGCCGCTTTCCCCCTGTAATTCATCGTCACGGCTCAATCTCAAATATAGTGCAGTGTTATAAATCGTTGTATTGTATGGTTGTTTCACGGTTAAAAATCCTCCTTCTAAAAGAAACAACCCACGCTTATACAATACTCGCTGGTACAAGTATATCATAAGCG
>OLWA01003892.1_pt1 | contig 10696 bp, 11 predicted proteins | sample 1673251 | NCBI WGS metagenome assembly OLWA01 (sample SAMEA3178937, study PRJEB25190) | human gut metagenome | biome: human gut; feature: human-associated habitat; material: faeces | place: Austria | collected 2013
CGACCGGGACACCAGCGGCCTGATCATCGCCGCCAAGAACGACGCCGCCCACGCCGCCCTCAGCGCCCAACTCAGCGACCATACGCTCTCGCGTACCTATGAGTGTCTGGTCAGCGGCAACATGAAGCAGGACAGCGGCACGGTGGACGCACCCATCGGACGCAGCAGCGCCGATCGGAAGAAGATGGCCGTGGTGCCCGGCGGCCGCCGCGCCGTGACCCACTGGGAGGTGGTGGCGCGGTATCCCGGCGTGACCCACCTGCGCTGCCGGCTGGAGACGGGGCGCACCCACCAGATCCGCGTCCATCTGGCGTACATCGGCCACCCTATTCTGGGCGACACGGTCTATGGCGCAAAAAAGCCCGTGCCGGGGCTGACCGGTCAGTGCCTCCACGCCACGGGGCTGCGGTTCCTCCATCCCCGCACCGGGGAGCCGGTGGAGCTGCACTGCCCCTTGCCGGAGGAATTCACCCGCATGCTGGAAAAGCTGGAGAAGAAGCAGTAGGGGACGGCGTCCTGCAGTGGAGCGCAGCGGAACAAATGCCCTTGGGGTACGACGTCCCGCTGCAGGCGCTTGCAATGGCAGGCTCTTCCAATTAGCAAAAGAGACGGCTTACGCCGTCTCTTTTTATATATGTCCCTCAGGCAGGGGCTGGCTGTGGAGCATCACCCGCCCGAAGCAGGTCAGGCTCCGCCCGCTGCCCCGGTGGAAGATCACGTCCATGTCCGCGCGCTTTCTGTTCAGCGAGAACAGATACACCATGTCGAAGCCGTCCCGGTAATACTGCTTGCACAGCATGTCGCCGTCCACGCAGAAGATGCCCACGTCGCCGCTTTGCACCGGGTCGTGGTTCACATACACCACCGACCCGTCCTCGATCACCGGCGACATGGAATCCCCCTGGATGCGCACGGCCAGCTCCGCGCCCGGCGGCACGTCGCCGCTGACCTGTATCAGCTCGTAATCCTCTCCGAACACCGGCGCGGCAAAGCCCGCGGCGGCGGGGGAGGTATACAGCGGGATGGTGCGCACCTCGGCGGCGGGCGCGGCAGCGCGCAGCTCGCCGGTCATCACCGTCAGCGCGTCCACCAGCGAGTGGACGGTCTGCCGCCCGGACAGGGGCAGGTCGCGGTATTTGGCCAGCAGGCGGCGCTCCTCGTCGCTGTGGCTGTCCTCCCCGCCCCGGAAGCTGCCCCGGTAGAGATAGTTCGGCTCGGCCTCCAGCGCGGTGAACAGGCGCAGCAGCACCTCCTCCTTGGGGGCGCTGACGCCCGTTTCATAGTTGCCCACCGCGGACACGGACACGCCCAGCCGCTGCGCCAGCTGCTGCCGGGTCAGCCCCAGCTCCTCGCGCCGCCGCCGCATCTGCTCACCAAAGGACACGCAGGCCACCTCCTCGCCGGTTTTCGGCAGATTTCGACATTCGATGATTGTATACTACTCTGAAATGTTGGTTTTGTCAATGGCAAATCACAAGATTCTTGTGATTTTAGCCTTGACATCACAAGAATCTTGTGATACAGTAGCTTCACAAACAAGTTTCTTGTTTTCTGTGCGGGTTATTCACAAGAAATTTGTTGGCAGTCTGCGCAAAAATGCCGCCGCGCACAGGCGCGGCGGCAGAGGTCGTCACATGGCATATCACGCATCCAACGGGTCGGTGATCTCCACATCGTCCCCCAGCAGGTGGGTGCCCGGCCAGTGGCGGACGCCCGGCGCGGCGGCACCGTCTGCGGTGGCGCCGGTCTTGCTGCCGCAGGCGCACAGCATCAGCAGTGCCAATATGACAAAAAGGGAAGTGAGCTTTTTCATGCCGGTACCTCCTGCTTATCCGATATATCCCCATTATACCGTGCCGCCGCCGTTTTGACAACAAAAAAAGCGCCCTGCAGGGCGCGGAAACGCGGCGGCGTATAAAACGGGACGTCGCACCCCAAGGGCACTTGTTCCACTGCGAGGACGCCGTCCCCTACAGACGGCTCACCGCGCTCATCCGTAGGGCGGGACCCGTGTGTCCCGCCGAGGAATGCACGTTATCCGTCCGGGCGGACAGAGTCGATCGCCCCTACAGACGTTCCACGCAAAGGCGGCAAAAAGGAAAACAGCACTCGCAAAGCAAGTGCTGTTTTCTGGTGGGGGATGGTGGATTCGAACCACCGAAGGCGTTGCCAGCAGATTTACAGTCTGTCCCCTTTGGCCACTCGGGAAATCCCCCAGATATACGGGTATTCGATTGGAGCTGGTGGACGGATTCGAACCCCCGACCTGCTGATTACAAATCAGCTGCTCTACCAGCTGAGCTACACCAGCATCTCACCAGCGAACCGTATTATAACAGAGGTTTTCTGAATTGTCAACTACAAACTTCGCACGAAAGTAGAAAATTTATCGCTTTAAAGCTATGCAACATCCACAAACGTACATAAGAGGGGGAATCACACCAATGACACTGATGGAAATGTCCGCGCTGTACGACGACAGCGCCCTGCTGATCTCCGGGCGGCTGGCGGAGCTGCGCAGCGCTCTGCGCGTCTGCGGCAGCGAGGACGAATCCCGCCGCCTGCGCCGCCGCATGGCGGAGCTGAAGCCCATGCTCACCCAGTGCCGCAAGCTGTCCTGCCTGACGGCGCGGTACTACGACCGGGACTTTTACGGCTATGACGAATACCGGTTATGATTTTGCGGACAGGGCGGGGCTTCAGGCGTGGCTCCGCGCCCAGTCCGGCGACAACAGCCAGCGCCGCCAGCGGCTGCTGCGGAACCTGCCACGGGCGGTGGCGGCGGAGCTGACGCCCCGCCAGCGGGAGATACTGGCGCTGTACATAGACCGGGGCATGACCATGTCCCAGATCGCCCAGCAGCTGCGCATCAACAAATCTACCGTCTCCCGCTCCCTGCGCCGCACGTTCCAGCGGCTGCGCCGCTGCCTGGAATACAGCCTTTGACGGAAAGAAAAGGCCGGGGCGCTCCCACGCGTCCCGATTTTGCGCAAAGTACTTGTGCCGCCGGGCATTTTCCGTTATACTGTCGGTGCGGGTACACCGCGCCGCAGTATTACGCTGTGTAGGGAGGGATGAAGGCTGAAAAAACGAACCGTCACGCTTCTTGCGCTGGTTCTGGCGCTGGCGGCGGCCTTCGGCCTGTGGCTCGATGGCAACGTCTACGAAAACGGCTCCCGGACGCTCCCCTGCGAGGAAAGCGGCCTGATCCTCTCCATCACGACCTTTGACGGCGAGAGTGAATCCACGCCCCTTGTCAAATGCTTCGGCCATACATGGATATCCCTTGACAACCGCTCCGGTCACCCGGTATATCTGAAGGACTGCGAGATCAGGGACGGCGAGCAGGTCACGCTCTCCGTCTGGGCGGTTCGCGGGCTTTCGGGGCTGCTTTTCAACATGGAGCCGGGCTATATCCGGGACTATGGCCGGTATGTGGGCAGACGCTCCCTGAGCGCGAACATCGGGGAGGAGCAGCTGCGGACGATCGAAGCGTACATCGACCGGGAGGACGGCTGGACGCTGGGCGGGAATTGCAGCCGCTGGTCGCTCCGCCTGTGGAACGCGGTGGTGGAGGAGGACTTCGCCCTGAAAACGCAGACCCTTGTCTACACGCCGGAACGGGTGGAAAAAGCCCTTTGCGAATTCGACTGCGTGGAAACGGACAGAGATTTTTCCCGGGCGGGGAATATCTTCTGCTTCCGTGACGGGGTCAGAACGGAGCTGGCATTATGTTCCTGAAAATGAAAAGCCGTGTCCTGCGGATGCTTGTATGCGCGGCGGCGGGCGCGCTCTGCCTGTACAGCGGCGCGGCCTGCGCTGCTACCTCATATAAAGCCCACGGGCAGCCCTATCTGCTGGCGGGCACGGAGCGGTTTGACTTTACGGGCTATTACATGGTGGCCGCCCTATGGGGCACGGTCTGCGTCCTGCTGGCCGTGTGCCTTGTCCTTTTTATCAGACGGTGCCGAAGGGCGGGGACTTGACTTTTCCGCCTCCGTCGCATACTATATCAGAACCCGACCACACCAAAGAAAAGGAGTGACTGCTCCATGTATCAAAAGCTGCTTCACACAAGAGGGCTGCGTCTGCTGGGCGGACTGCTGGGCTCCCTGCTGATGGCCGCCGCCATCAACGTGTTCATCGTTCCCCAGGGACTGTACGGCGGCGGCGCCTACGGTCTTTGCCAGGTGATCCGTACCCTGGTGCTGCGGGCGCTGGATCTGGAGCTGCCCTTCGATCTGGCGGGCGTGCTGTATTTCTTCGTGAATATCCCGCTGTTTATGCTGGCCTTCCGCGCGCTGGGACGGGAATTCTTCCTGAAGGCCGCCATCTGTACCGCCGCCAACTCCCTGTTTCTGGCCATCATCCCCTCCCCTGCCGTGCCGGTGATACCGGACATGCTCACCAGCTGCATGGTGGGCGGCATTCTGGTGGGCTTTTCCGGCGGACTGGTGCTCAGCTGCGGCTGCTCCACCGGCGGGCTGGACATTCTGGGACTGTATCTCAGCAAAAAGGGCAGCCGCTTCACCGTGGGGCGGTTCTCCATCACCTTCAACGCCGGACTGTACACCCTGTGCTTCTTCCTGTTCGACGCCACCACCGCCATCTACTCCGCTATATATAATGTGCTCAGCAACCTGTTCCTGGATCGGCTCCACCGCCAGAACGTCACCGTGCAGCTGCTGATCTTCACCAAGAAGAACGACCCGCAGCTGCCCAGGTACATCATGGAGCAGCTGGATCGCGGCGTTACCAGCTGGGCGGCCAAGGGCGGCTGGACGGGAGACGATGTGCAGGTGCTGTGCGTCTGCCTGTCCAAGTACGAGATCGACACCCTGCGCCAGGTGATGCAGCAGGTGGATCCCGACGCCTTCTACATCGTGCAGGAGGGCGTCCACGCCGGCGGCAACTTCAAGCGCCATCTGGGGTGAAGACCCTTCAAAATGCCGAAGCACCACTCGTCAGAGTGGTGCTTTTTGCTGTCTTTATAGGAAACCGGACGCGGCAAACGGGTACATTTTGCGCACTGTTTACGTCCCGCGAACGTCAACCGGGCGCCGCGTCCGCCTGTGCTGCACAAATGAGAAGTAAACGAAATCCCGCGCAGAGCGGTAACGTTATCATAGTATCATATTCCTTTACGCAAATCAACTAATAATTTACATAAACTTAATGGTCAAAAATTGTTCATTTTTACGTCTTGAAAGTTGAAAAATGGCGGCGTATATTTATGTTTGTCATCCGGGAACGTCATTTCATGGCGTAAGAATAGGGAAATGCAACTATTTCCATGCGCTTCTTTCACGATTTTAATTGCGAAAGACGCGCGCTTCTGCGCGCCGGGTGTTAAGAAACCGTTAGGGAACAGGAGGCGCTTGTTATGACCAGACAGGAGGCTGTCGATCGTCTGTGCGACGTGTATGCCGGCAGCTACGATGTGACCCGCTGCGACGAGAACGAACATTCCCTCGCCGCCACCATGGACTTCTACGCCACCGCAGAAAAGTACGTGCTCTCCAAAAAGGCCAAGCTCTGGGAGGCCAACAGCTTCGAGTATGTGTACCTGTTCAACGTTCCCCATCTGACGAAGGAGATCTACGAGAAGTGCGAAAAGCTGGCCTACGAGCAGGGCATGGCGCGCATCTCCCCCAACCCCAAGCACATGTACACCTATATTACGGCGCTGTTCGTCTGCGACAGCTGCGACGAGGATGCCCGTAAGGCGCTGAAAAAGTGCCGGCTGTACAAGAGCTTCAAGATGTCCTATTGGGGCTGGATGGATTTCCACACCGGGCTGGTGGTGCTGCCGGAGGAAAAGATCAGCACCAACGCCAGCGGCCATTGTGCAGCACAGGTTTTCGAAAGAGGCCTGTTTCATAAGCAAAAGAGATCGTTATTCAGAAAGGAGAGAGCTATATGAATGCTGCGTTGTTCCTTATTATCGGCTGCGCTGTCCTGATCGTAGGTTATATCTTCTACGGCGGCTGGCTGGCCAAGAAGTGGGGCGTGGATAACTCCCGTCCGACTCCCGCTCATACCATGGAAGACGGCAAGGACTACTGCCCTGCCAAGGCTCCTGTGCTGATGGGCCACCATTTCTCCTCCATCGCCGGTGCCGGCCCCATCAACGGCCCCATTCAGGCCGCTGTGTTCGGCTGGGTGCCCGTGATGCTGTGGGTGCTCATCGGCGGCATCTTCTTCGGCGGCGTCCACGATTTCGGCGCCCTGTTCGCCTCCATTCGTCATAAGGGCGAGTCCATCGGCGAGGTCATCGGCGACGCTATCGGCGCCAAGGCCAAGAAGCTGTTCATCACCTTCGCTTACCTGACCCTGATCCTGGTGGTGGCGGCCTTTGCCTCCATCGTGGCCAACACCTTCAAGGCCACCTATACCGCTGACGGAGCTATCGACTATGCCGCTTCCTCCGCCAACGCTTCCACCGCCATCATCTCCATCATGTTCATCCTGATGGCCATTCTGTTCGGCTTCTTTGTCTATCGCCGCAACGCGCCTCTGGGCATTTCCACGATCATCGGCGTCATCGGCATCGTGGTCTGCATGGTCATCGGCCTGAACTGGCACCCCATCTACCTGAACTACACCGTGTGGATGATCATTGTGGGTCTGTACATCGGCGTGGCCTCCGTCACTCCCGTGTGGATCCTGCTGCAGCCCCGTGACTACCTGAGCTCCTTCCTGCTGTACGGCATGATGGTTCTGGCTGTGGTGGGTATCGTCGGCTGCGCTCCCACTGTGGATATGCCCGCCTTCACCGGCTTCTATGACACTCTGGCTCCCAGCGGCACTTCTCTGGGCTATATGTTCCCCGCTCTGTTCGTGACCATCGCCTGCGGTGCTGTGTCCGGCTTCCACTCTCTGGTTGGCTCCGGCACCACCTCCAAGCAGCTGGATCAGGAGAAGGACGCCAAGCCCATTGCTTACGGCGGTATGCTGATCGAGTGCGCTCTGGCTCTGATCTCCGTCTGCGCTGTTGGTTACATCTGGGCTTCCTATGCTGACGGCACCACCACGACGCCTACCGTCGTGTTCGCCACCGGTCTGGCTTCCATGTTCTCCAAGGTCTTTGGCAGCGGCTGCTACAACGTGGTGTACTCCATGCTGATCCTGGCTGTGTCCGCTTTCTGCCTGACCTCCGTGGATACCGCTACCCGTCTGGCCCGTTATATGTTCGCTGAGTTCTTCGTCGAGCCCGGTCAGTCCCGCGAGGATCTGACGGGCTGGAAGAGGGTCATCACCAACCCCTATGTGGCTACCGGTATCACCGTGGTGGCCGGCGTGGCTCTGGGTCTGACCGGCTATGCCAAGATCTGGGCTCTGTTCGGTGCTGCTAACCAGCTGCTGGCTGCTCTGGGTCTGCTGGCTGTGTGCTGCTGGCTGGGCAAGATCGGCCGCAACAACAAGATGTTCTACTTCCCCATGTTCTTCATGCTGATCGTGACCCTGACCTCTCTGGTGTTCACCATCAAGGCGCAGATCGTCGGTATCATGGCCGGCGGCGCAGGCGTGGCATGGTTCTACATCCGCGGTATCATCGGCGTCCTGCTGGTGATCCTCGCCATCGACCTGGTGGTGGAGGGCATCCGTGCTCTGGGTCGCAACAAGCAGGCCGCCCAGAACTAACCGGTTTGGCTATCAGAAAACGTTCGTTCTGCTGCAAGAGCGACGCGTTTCCCCTCTGATATACCCATAATCTCCTCACAAAAGCAAGGACCCCGGCAACAGCCGGGGTCTTTTGCTGCTTCTCACGTGGTCATCCCAAGGATTGCCCTCTTGCAATCTAATCTTTGCTATTCTCGTTCTGTTCATCTTGGAAAGGGATTTTCCAAAAAGGAAAACCACCCCGTTGGGGTGGTTTCCTTTTTGTGCCTGCCCACAGGTTTTGCTGTCGCACTCCCGCACATCGCAAGGAAGGGGGAGTGTGAGGGGGGAACCTTTGACGGGTTCCCCCACTCGCGTTCAGTCAAAGACCGCGCCTGCGCGGTCCAGTTTTTGCAGAGCAAAAACTGCAAGCCGAGGAGCACGCGAAAAAAATCACCACCCTTCAGGGTGGTGATTTTTGGAGCGGGCGACGAGGCTCGAACTCGCTACCTCGACCTTGGCAAGGTCGCGCTCTACCAGATGAGCTACGCCCGCAAACGCAAGATGTATTATACCGCAAATCGGACACCTTGTCAACCCTGTTTGTCCTTTTTCCGCAAAATTTCTGCCCGCCCCTTCCGGGGCGGGCAGAACCGTCTCAACGCATTAAGATCTCCACCACGCCGGCATTGGCGGCGTTGGGATAGAAGTTCGTCACCCAGCCGCTGCCGCCGTTGGCGTTCTGCACCTGCTGCACGATCTGCTGCACCCGGTACGCCTGCCCGTCAAAGGCACTGAGCTGCACCACCAGCTCGCTTTTGCCGTCCTGCGCCGCCTTGGTCAGCAGATTTTGCAGTGCCGCCACGTTGGTAGCGTGCACGATGTCAATAAGCTGCTGCTCTGACCGTTTGTAGTCGATCGTCACCACGATCTCGCTGTAATTCCGGGCGGAGTCGTCCACCGTGTACTGGATGTAGGACACGGCGTAGGAGCCCAGCGGCGTCTCCTGCTCCACCTCGCGGCACGCCTTGTTAGCGGCTTCGTTGGCGTCCAGCCCCTCCTGCGCGTAGTACAGCCAGATGGTGCCGGTGTCGGAGTGGTTGCCCACCAGAATCAGAATGTTGTTCACCAGATCCTGATAGGTGTCGGCGCGGAGCACATCGCGCCCCTCCTCCTCGTAGTAGGTGGGGCTGTGATCCTTCACCTCGTACCACTCCCTGTCGAGGAAGCTTCCGCAGCCCGTCATAAGGGCGGATAGCAGCGCGCACAGCAGCACGGCGCACCATCTTTTACTCATAATAGCCCCTCCTTTCCTCGCGCTTACAGCAGCTCTAACTGCTTCTCCTCGCTGTCCTCCATCTTCAGTATGGCACCGGCGGCGGGGATACTCCGCGTCCGGTAGCGGGCACCGTTGACGATGCCGCATTCCTCCGCTGCCATGACCCGCTCAAGCCGGTACTTGGGCTTGATGTTCATAACCTGCACGCCCTGCGTGCCCCGTGTGGTCTTGGGGGTCAGGAGCGACGTGTGCACCAGCAGTGCCCGCGGCTCCGTCGTCTCCAACGCCAGCTCCCGGTCGTCGGTCAGCTGCACCGCGCACACCAGCGGGAATTTGTCGCAGTAGGCACCCGTCAGCTTGCGGCGGTTGGACACCGTGGCGTAGGCACTCAGCGCGACACGCGCCGCCCTGCCGTTTTCGAAGAAGAACACCACGCTGCCGCTGTAATCCCCCGGCAGGCACAGCCATATCACGTTCTCCCCGGCGTCCATGCCCAGCTTGGCGGGCAGATAGTCGCCCAATGCCGAGGCCTTCGTCTCGCCGAACTCGCTGGCGCGGGTCTTATAGACCTGCTGCTTATCGGTGAAGAACATCAGCTCCGTGTTGTTGGTGGTCTCGAAGGACTGGCGCAGGCTGTCGCCCTCCTTGAACTTCTGCTCCCCGGACATCCGCAGGGACTGGGGCGTGATCTTCTTGAAATACCCCTCCCGGCTGAGGAACAGGTGCACGGGATAGTCCTCCGGCGCGTCCTCCTCGTCCTCCTCCGGCAGCTCGTGGCTGTACACGATCTCCGTCCGCCGGGGCATGGCGTACTTCTTTTTCACGTCCTCCAGCTCGCCGATGATGATTTTCCGGATACGTCCCGGCTTGGACAGCGTGTCCTCCAGATCCTCTATCTCGTCCTGTAAGGCGGCGGTCTCCGCCACCCGCTTGAGGATATACTCCTTGTTGATGTTCCGCAGCTTGATCTCCGCCACGTACTCCGCCTGCACCTGATCGATGCCGAAGCCGATCATCAGATTGGGGATGACCTCGGACTCCTCCTCCGTCTCCCGGATGATCCGGATGGCGCGGTCAATGTCCAGCAGGATACGCTTCAGACCCTGCAAAAGATGCAGCTTCTCCTTCTTCCGGTTCAGAATGAAGTACACCCGCCGCTTCACGCAGTCGGTGCGCCACGCCGTCCACTCCTCCAATATCTGTCCCACGCCCATAACGCGTGGCATACCGGCGATAAGGATGTTGAAGTTGCAGCTCACCGTGTCCTGCAGGGGCGTCAGACGGAACAGCTTCGCCATCAGCTTGTCGGGATCTGTGCCCCGCTTCAGATCGATGGCGAGCTTCAGACCGCTCAGATCCGTCTCGTCCCGCATGTCGCTGATCTCCTTGATCTTCCCCGCCTTTACCAGCTCCGCCACCTTGTCCAAAATCGCCTCAATGGTGGTGGAATAGGGTATCTCGTAGACCTCGATGACGTTCTCCTTCTTGTCGTACCGCCACCGGGCGCGTACCTTCAGGCCGCCCCGTCCCGTGTCGTAGATACCGCGCAGATCGTTGCCGTCGCAGATGATCTGCCCGCCGGTGGGGAAGTCGGGGGCCAGCAGGGTAGAGGCGATGTCGTGGTCGGGATTTTTCAGATACGCCACCGTCGTCTCGCACACCTCGCCCAGATTGAACCCGCAGATCTGGCTGGCCATGCCCACGGCGATGCCCTGGTTGGCGCTGACCAGCACATTAGGGTAGGTGGTGGGCAGCAGCGACGGCTCCTTGGTGGTGTTGTCGTAGTTGTCCACGAAGTCCACGGCGTCGCAGTCC
>OLWA01003897.1_pt1 | contig 10686 bp, 9 predicted proteins | sample 1673251 | NCBI WGS metagenome assembly OLWA01 (sample SAMEA3178937, study PRJEB25190) | human gut metagenome | biome: human gut; feature: human-associated habitat; material: faeces | place: Austria | collected 2013
TGAAAAGTGTTGTGCGTGAGCTTCGTGCTCTGGTGGAGGAAAAGTGATGGCAAGAGCAAAAAAAGAAGCCGCCCTCACGCCCGAAGAGCGTTTGCAGGCAGCTTTAGTGCCGGATTGGGAGTGGCCGTATAAATTGCCGGGGAATTGGTGTTGGACAAGGATTGGAAATTATGTTGACTATGTAACGGATTATGTGGCAAACGGAAACTTTGCGAGCCTGAAAGTAAATGTCAGCATTTTCAAAGACGAAAACTATGCTTTGATGGTTAAAACTCAGGATTTTGCAAATGGCTTTACAAAGTCACTAACCTACACAGACAAACACGGATATGATTTCCTTTCAAAATCAACACTACACGGTGGAGAACTAATATTAAGCAATATTGGTTCAGTAGGAAAGGTTTTTCGTGTTCCTTATTTTGATCGGCCAATGACACTTGCGTCAAATTCTGTGATGGTAAAGTGTTATAACAGTCGTGATTATGATTGGATGTACTATTTCTTGTTATCTCCTATCGGTTTTGAAGAGTTGAAATCCATTACAACTGGTACGGCCGTTCCGAAATTTAACAAAACGGATTTGAAAACCATCCCGTTACCGGTTCCCCCTTTAGCCGAGCAGCAGCGCATTGTTGACCGCATCGAAAGCCTGTTTGCCAAGCTGGATGAGGCCAAGGAAAAGGCACAGGCCGTGGTGGATAGCTTTGAAACCCGCAAAGCCGCTATTCTTCATAAAGCCTTCACCGGGGAACTGACTGCGAAATGGCGAGAAGAGCACGGCGTCTCAATAGATAATTGGAAAACTACTCGATTTGACAGCGTTGCAGCTATTAGAAGCAACTTAGTTGACCCTGCAGAGTATCAGAGTTTTCCGCATATCGCTCCAGATAATATTGAGAAAAAAACTGGTGTGCTGCTTGAATATCATACGATTGCCGAAGATGGTGTGACCAGCGGTAAACACCGTTTTTACTCAGGACAAATACTCTATTCAAAAATTCGACCTTATTTGTCAAAAGCAGTTGTTGTTGATTTCGATGGGTTATGCAGTGCAGATATGTATCCTATTGAAGCATACCAAAACGCAAGGTGCCTTTGGTATTATATGCTATCAGATGAGTTTTTACTTCAGGCATCGACTGCTGGTTCTCGTTCTGTTTTGCCAAAGATTAACCAAAAAGAGTTATCTGCGTTAACTGTGCATCTTCCGACGAATGATAGAGAGCAAGAAGAAATCGCTCGAATCCTTGATGAACTTTTTGATAAAGAGCAGCAGACCAAAGAAGCCGCCGAAATAGTCCTTGACCAAATCGACCTGATGAAAAAATCCATTCTCGCCCGTGCCTTTCGCGGTGAACTGGGTACGAATGACCCAAGCGAGGAGAGCGCGGCGGAATTGCTGAAGCAACTCATTTGATATAATTGGTGATAACGAGAACAGAAATGAGGGATGATAGTGCTGGATCAGACAAATGCAAATATTGAAAGACATATCAAAACCCACACAGAGCGTTCCGATGATGACCGAGCGGCAGTATCTGTTTTGGAAACATTTCTTCGTTCGAATGGAAGAATCAACACTTCTTTTGCCTCAGATGATAAGTGGCCCAATCACGATAACACTTTTGAGTTTGTTCCAAACCCGGAAATTTCGAGACGCCCCGTGCAAACTTTCTATGTCCAAATAAAGGGAACACGCAATTATACTGAGCGCGAGGGTGTTATTAAGTACACACTAAAAGATCTCGCTTTTCCTGCTTTTATATGTGGCAGAGTATCCCTTGATCCGGGAATTCTGTTTGTGATTCTCAATCCCGCTGAACGCGGAGATGAGAGAGTTTTTTGGAAGTATATGTCGCCCAGTTTTCTCAACAGTATTGATTTTGCAAAAGACAGTATAACCGTCAGTTTTTCACCGGAAGAGGAAATCTTGAGCAATGAAGAAAGCGTTTTAGCTTTTTGCGAGAGGTTAGAAGAAATTGTCGAGCGGCATTCCTTTGTAAACCAATTGGAAAGGCATAGTTATTCTTTTGAAGAAGCTAAGCGAATCGTTGAGACCTGTGATACGGAAATCACGGAAAGCATCGACAATTTAAGCATTCTAAATAAGAGCCGCGACAACATTTCACGGAGAATTCTGACAAGATTGAACGATCTATGCATTTCAGCTTTACTGCTGAATGCGATGAAAGACGGCTATCAAAGTCCCAACGCCGGCTTTGCGTGGGAATACTCACTCTTAAGGGCAAATACAAAGTACTTAGGGAATTTTTACCGAGGATTGCAATATATCGGACGCCGGATCCCCGAGGAAGGCCAAGCAGAGCGGCTGATGCTGAAGTACTACAGCTTTATGTGGCAGATCCGTCAATCACTCTACGAAAACTACGGCATCACCGTGCTTCAGAACTTGGAAAAGTTTCAGGAATATACCGGAGCCGATGAACAGGATAAACAATACTATGAGTTGGTGGCGAATGCTTTCTCAACCCCCAAAACCGAGCAGAAACATAACAGCAATACGAGGTTTTATATTCAGAAAAGGACGCCGTTTTATGTTGGTAAAGAGCGTTATTTTGAGGTAACACTGCAGCAAGCGGACATCTATGCGTCAAAGTATAACCGAATTACAGCATATACCAAACTTGACATTTCTACAGGCTATTCTGTACAAATCGACTATGTCCCATCATTCATTAATCTCTGGGGTGTCGATACAGAAATTAAAATTATCACAGCTTGGCGTGTTTCGGTAGATCCCAAATGCTTGAACAAGCTTGGAAAGATACTTAATATGCGCCTTCAGCTTTCTTCAAAATATGGAGAATATGATGCCCTGATGAGATTCCTAACAGAAACAGGTATGGATTTTCTGGAAATGATTGATCTTCGGGAGATACATTTCTCGCATCTTTTGGAGTCGGTTTACAATAAAACAAACACCTCTTATTTCAAAGATGTCTTACAGCAGTTGCGGGATAACTATTCTACAGGTTCAACACGCTTCGGACGATATACAGTTCGATATCTGTTACTGAATCTGCGCGAAGATCTTTTGGAACGCGTTATGCCGTCTCAGTTTAATCCGCAATGGAAATGCAGGGATTTATACCTATCTAAAAAATGCTTTCCGTTTGAGCGTAACCCACTTGCTTCTGATTTAGCAGACAGTAAAACAAGTCAACTAAGTCAAGCCAAGTACTTAGCCAGAGTAGTTGAAAAAGAAAAGACTGAGATCGCTGTTCCATACTGGTCTATTGTAAAGTCTATGCAAGATACCGGCGAAATTTACTGCAATCTTGGTGGAGACTTAACCGAACAGGCAATCCAGAAATATAATGATTGCTTAGACGATTGGGAAAGACAGAAAGGGTATGAAATCATTTCGGATGGAAATGTTGCTTGTATTGCAGCATATGAAGCTTCGACGCTCTTTATTTTGAATAAACTACTGGAACTATCGCAGCTCCCAAATAAAGGCCAAAAAGAAGTTAATGAAAGATACTTGAGAGATTGCAATATTGCTTTTTCTGATCCTAAAAAAGAAGAAACTCTTAAATATGCTTTTGTAAACTCCCGCGTACTTCTTATTTACGGAGCTGCCGGTACCGGAAAAACGACCCTAATCGATATGATCTCGACAATGCTGTCTGGGCGTCGGAAATTGTTTCTTACCAAAACACATACGGCCTTGCAGAATCTGCAGAGGCGAATTAATAATCCGGGGGCTGACGCCAGTTTTGTAAGCATCAATAGTTTTACGAAGAGGGTAAACCTTCCTGATTATGATGTTATCTTTGTAGACGAATGCAGCACCATTGATAACCGTGCAATGAAGGTATTCCTCGAGAAAATGCGCCCGGATACATTCTTAGTACTTGCGGGAGACACCTATCAGATAGAATCTATTGATTTCGGTAATTGGTTTACTTATGCCAAGGATATTATTAAGACTAAAGGTTCGAATGTTGAACTCGTAAGTACTTGGAGAACAAAGGATCCCGGTTTAATTGAGCTTTGGAACGAGACTCGAAATAAGGGTGCGCTAATAACGGAAAAACTTGTTATCGACGGCCCATTTTCTGAAAATATTGGCGAAGGAGTGCTCTATTCCGAGATAATGGATGAGGTGATTTTATGCTTGAACTATGATGGAAAATTTGGCTTGAATAATATGAATAGCTATTTCCAAAATGCTAACACAGAAACGGCTGTTGTCTGGAGAGACTGGAAATATAAAGTTGGCGATCATATATTGTTCAATGACACGGACAGATTTTCTCTGCTCTATAATAATTTAAAAGGGCGAATTGTCCAAATAGAACTGTTCGACAGTAGAATCAGATTTACAGTAGATGTAGAGATCCCGTTAACAGAGCAAGATTGCCAAAACGATGGCATAGAATTCATCGATATAATTGATGATGTGACCCGAATACGATTTGATGTATTTGATTTTGAAGAGGAAATGGCAGATGAAGATCGCAAAAAAACCATCGTACCGTTTCAACTTGCCTATGCGGTTTCAATTCATAAAGCGCAGGGCTTAGAATATAGGTCAGTTAAGGTTGTTATTCCGAGTAGCAACGCTGAAAAAATAACACACGGCATTTTCTATACAGCAATTACGCGTGCAAAAGAAAAGCTAAAAATCTACTGGAGTTCTGAAACGATGCAAGAAGTCGTCGCTGGATTTTCGATAGACACTTCAAGGCAAAAAAGTTTGGCAATTATTAAAGAGAAACTGAAGCAGGACAAGAATACTTAGAAATAGGGCACCGACCGCTTGGCCGGTGCTCTATTTCTATATGAGTCACCTATAAGTCAATAGTGATTATCAGCCGTCCTCCTATCACCGGGAGGGCGGCTTTTTGCGTTCAGATAAAAAATATTTGAGAATTTTCTCGAAAACACCCCCACAAACGACGCCCCTTATTCAGAGTAAATGAAGGGAGAAATATTTTTGTGGGGAATTTTGAAAAGTACCCTGCCAAACGGCACCCCTTATTCAGAGTAAGTAGAAGGGTCCTTCTGAAAAATTGAGGGGACTTTTCAAATTGCTTTGCCAAAATCTCAAAAAATTTCCCAATTGGTTAGTAGGAGGGGCACTTAAAAAAATTTTTCTAAAACCCATTTGTTATTTGCCCGAAAAGTTCCCAGTTGATTAGTGGGAGGGGCACTTAAAAATTTTCTTCAAAATTCTTTTTATTTTTGCCGAAAAAATTCCCAATTAAGTAGTAGAGGGGGTCGCAGAAAAATTCTCAAAAGTTTTTTCGTTCAAATCCGAAAAAATTTCCCAGTTGGTTAGTAGAGAGGCTTTCAAAGAATTTTTCAAAGTTCCTTCGTACAAATCGAAAAATTTTTCCCAGTTGATTAGTGAGGGGGTCTATAAAATGCCTTTCTCGCTGGCTACCTATTGAGGGGACTGTCTCCCTGTGTACCTTGAAAATTGAATCGCCGCCTCCAAAGGATATGCTTCCGGCAAGTGACGCCACGACTTCCCGAAAAAGGAACGAGCGCATCAAAGAAGCGATACGCCGTGGTGAGACTCCGGGGCAGGAACGATACAGATGAGCGGCAGCAAGCAAAAATTACCGCAGAAATGCGGTTTCAGAACAAGCAAAGGAGGTTCAAACCTATGAAGAAAAGTGAGATCAGAGAACTTTACCAGATGATGTTCCCGGAATACCCGGACATTGTGACCGTTAAAGAGCTTCGGGAGATGCTGGGCATCAGCCGCAAGCTGGCCTACAAGCTGATCGACTACGGGCATATCCACGCCGTGAAGATCGGCACGACGCTGAAGATCCCGAAAATCAGCGTTATCAACTATGTGATGGAGAAAGAGGTGAAGAAGGTTGGATGAGATCAAGCGCCTGACGCCCGCCCAAAGGGCACGCTGCAACCGGCTGATCCGGAGGCTGTGCGCCAACTATGATGGCGGCAACTGCCTGCCGCTGGACGACGGCGAGGGCTGCGTGTGCGTGCAGATGATTTCCTATTCGCTGTTGTGCAAGTATTTCCGGCGGGCGGTTCTGCCCGCCGACAAGGTACTCTGCGCCGATATTTACCGGCAGCGTACACGGACCTGCGAACGGTGTGGAAAGCCCTTTGCACCCAGTAGCAACCGGCAGAAATACTGCCCGGAATGCGGCTGCTCCATCCGGCGCAAACAGAAGGCAGACTCCGCCAGACGGCGACGCAGCGTCGAACATTAAGCACCGGAAAAGCCTTGATTTCCAAGGCTTTTGGGATAGCAAAGCGGGGGTGGGTGGCCGTTTCCATTCGTCCCCGCCAAAATCCACTTTTAACATTCTACAAAGGAGAATTCTATGGACAACAAACTGAAGACCGTGGACGCAGAGACCTTGCTGTCCACGCCGATGAGCAAGACGATGTTCATCGTGGACGGCCTCATTTCGCAAGGCGTCAATGTCATCAGCGGTGCCAGCAAGATCGGCAAAAGCTGGCTGATGCTGTGGCTGGGGCTGCAGGTGGCGCAGGGAAACTCTATTTGGGGGCTGCCTACACTGCAATGCGATGTGCTCTATCTGAGCCTTGAGGACACCCAGCGCCGCATCAAAGACCGACTCTACAATCTTACCGACAATGCCCCGGACAACCTGTATTTTGCCGTGACCTCCGGGCTGATCGGCGGCGGGCTGGAGGAGCAGATCACGGATTTCCTGACCGAGCATCTCGCCACCAAGCTGGTCATCATTGACACGCTGCAAAAGGTGCGGGACTCCAAGGGCAGCGCCGGAAAGGCAGGAATGTACGGCAACGATTACGATGACATTTCCTCCATCAAGCGCATTGCCGACGGCTTCAACATCGCCGTTTTGCTGGTGCATCACCTGCGAAAGCTGCAAGACAGCGACGATCCCTTTAACGATGTCAGCGGCTCCACCGGTATCATCGGCGCTGCGGACACCAACTTCATTCTGCGCCGTAAGCGCAGCGGAAACGCCGCTACGCTGCTGGTCAGCGGGCGGGATGTGGAATATCAGGAACTGACCTTGCAGTTTAACGACCTTGTCTGGGAGCTGGTGGAGCGCAAGAACAGCGAGGATATTCACAAGGCAGAGCTGCCGAAATTTCTGTTTCGGGTTGTGAACTTTATGGAGTGCCGTACCGAATGGGTAGGCACGGCCACGGAGCTGCTGACCGAAATGAAGGAGCAGGAGGTCACGCCCAATAGGGTCACAAAGTATCTCGGCCAGTTTGCCTATGAGGTGCTGGAGCCGCTGGGCATCGAGTACCGCACCAAGCGAACAGGCAAAAGTCGGCTTATCAAATTTCTGCGCCGTGACGGCGATGACGCAAATGACGCCGGGATCGCTATATAAGGAAATCCCCGTCACAACTGTCATTGCCGTCACAAACCGAAGAAAGAGGGTGAACAAATGCGCAGCAAAAACTACGGGATCAATGTCCGTGTGACCGAGCAGGAGAAGCAAAAGCTGCTGGAAAATGCCCGGTTCTGTTCTCTGTCGCTGTCGGAATACTTGCGGCGGCTGGGGCTCGGAAAAGAGGTCAGAGCGGCCATCACGGAGCGGGATTACCGCCTGTTTCGGATGCTGAACGGCCTGAAAGCGGAGCTTCCACAGCTTCAGAAAGAGGAAATTCTGAGCAGACTGGAAGCAGTTTTGAATGAATTAAAGTAAGCGAGAATTACGCCAGCGCAGTCTAAGCGAGCAGACTGTTTTTACTCCTGTCGGAGCCAAACAGTGTATCCGCTTGCGATGCTTGCGTCATCTGAGCGAGCAGTGCGTTTTTACTCCCGGCAGGGCCGGAGCGCAAAAACACTCGTTAGGGCGTGCCCTAAAACCCCGAAAGAAAAAACTATGAAAGTGAGGACAACACAATGAGAAAATCGGATTTTACTTTACCCACGCTGGACGATCTGTTTTCCACGCAGGCGGAGCGGGACGATGCCAAACTGGAGCGGGTGCGGAATATTCCACTGGCCGAGCTGCACCCGTTCAAGTGTCACCCCTTCAAGGTGCAGAACAACGAGGAGATGCAGCGGATGATCGAGAGCATCCGCAAGGTGGGAGCCATCACCCCGGCGCTGGCAAGGCCGCTGCCGGACGGCGGTTACGAGCTGATCTCCGGTCACCGGCGACTGGCGGCGTGTCAGGTGCTGGGCGTCGAGACGATGCCCGTCATCGTCCGGGAGCTATCTGACGATGAAGCGGTGATCGCAATGGTGGACGCCAATTTGCAGCGGGAGACCATCCTGCCCAGCGAAAAGGCGTTCGCCTACAAGATGAAGCTGGATGCCATCAAGCATCAGGGCATCGCTTCTGTGCAAGTTGCAGAGAAGTTACTTAGCGTAGAAAAAGTGGCAGACGATGCAGGTGAGAGTAAAGACCAAGTGCGAAGATATATCCGCCTGACCTACCTGATTCCCGAGCTGCTTTCGATGGTGGACGACGGCAAGATTGCCTTCAACCCGGCGGTGGAGCTTTCCTACTTAGACTCGTATCAGCAGCGGGCGGTGCTGGACGCGATGGCGCTGAACGACTGCACCCCGTCCCACGCCCAGAGCATCCGCCTGAAAAAGCTGGCGCAGGAGGGCTTGCTGGATGACCAGATAGTCTACGCCGTGCTGGCGGAGACGAAGCCCAACCAGCAAGAGCAGCTCAAATTCAAGCGGGAGGAGCTGCGGAAATACTTCCCCTCCGGCTACACCGAGGAACAGATGCGCCGGGACATCATCAAGGGGCTGGAATTGCTGAAGCGGCAGAGAGAACGGAACCGGGATGCCCGCTGATTCGTACCGATACGGCTACGATAATACAATTCGCAGAATAGAGAGAACCCCAAACCGGTGGTATACTGATGCTGTCGGTTTGGAGTTCTGTTCTGCAAATAGAAAGACAGGAGGAAATGAAATTGGTAGCAGGACATCTGACATTGAAAAACGGCAGGTATTACGCCGTGCTGAACTATAGAAACGCCGGAGGGCAGCGGAAAACGAAATGGATCTCGCTGGGACTTTCCGAAAAGGGAAATAAGCGCAAAGCCGAGTCAGAACTGGCAAGGCTCCGAGCGGAATTTGAGCCGCCCAAAGAAGTGGGCGACCTGAGCAGTGATATGCTGTTCGCCGACTATCTGCTGGAATGGCTGGAGATCGCCAAGGGACGGCTGGCCCACGCAACCTACGGTGCCTATCAAGGACTGCTGAAAAGCACTATCGTCCCTTATTTTCGCAAGAAGAAATTGACACTGCGGGAACTGGAAGCCCGACATTTGCAAATGTTTTATTCTGAAATGCTCAGGCGGGTCACGCCCAATACCGTTATCCATTATCACGCCGTCATTCACTCGGCACTGAAATATGCAGTCAAGACCGATATGCTGATTCAGAATGTGGCGGACAAAGTGACCGGCCCAGAAAGAACAGCTTTCAGCCGGTCTTTCTCTCGGCGGACGAGATGCAGAAGATGTTTGAAGCCCTTCGGGGAACCAAGCTGGAGCTGCCGGTGCTGGTGGCTGCCTTTTACGGACTTCGCCGTGGCGAGGTGGTGGGCTTGAAATGGGATGCCATCGACTTTGAGCAGGGCACCATTTCCGTAAAGCGCACCGTGACCTCAACGATCATCGACGGCAAGTATCAGGAGTTCGAGCAGCAATCCGCCAAGACCAAGTCCAGTCTGCGCACCCTGCCGCTCATCGGCAGCTTCCGGAAATACTTTATGCAGGTGAAAGAGGCGCAGGAGCTGAACAAGCAGGTCTGCGGCAACTGCTACAACTATGAATACGATGGCTTTGTATTCGTGGATGAGTTGGGCGAGCGGATGCGGGTGGAATACCTGACCAACGCATTTCCGAAATTTCTGGAGAGTCACGGTTTGCGCCGGATGCGCTTTCACGATCTGCGTCACCCGTATGTCAAGCACACGACAAAAATTTTTAGCTTACGCCTGATGGATTTTCAAGCGCAGGCTTGTCCTGATGCTCGGCGAAAAACTCGCGGAGCTTGTCAGCTTCTTCGGGTAGGACAAAGCCGAAGCCCTGTCCGTCCACTCTGCAATAGAAAGCGATTTTCATGTCTGCCTCCTCAATCGAAAATGTCTTGGATTTTGTATGCGATCTCAATGCGCTTATCAGGGTACACCAGCACCCGGTCGATTAGCAGCTCGGCCAGCTCGGTGGTCAGCGTGTCCGCATCGAAAATCGCCTTGGACGCTTTCTTGCGGCTGTCCTGCCGTGCCTGTTCGTCCTGCTTTTGCTTCGCCTGTGCCAATACTGCGGCATAGGCATTTTTCGTTTTCAAAAGCAGCTCGTCACACGCGCCCTTTTCTGCTTTGTAGGTGTTCAGGTCGATCTCGTCCATGAGATAGCGTTCGTAAAGTGTGCGCTTGCCGTCTTGCAGCGCCTCGATCTGCTGCTCATATTCGGCGCGTTCCGGTACGGAAGCATCTACCCGGAGCGTACCGCCAGGGGCAAGCGGTGCGGCGGCTTCCATCTGCTTTTTCAGAGTCAGGAATACCGTCTGTTCCAGCTCTGCGGCGTTCAGACGCATCTTGTGGCAGCGGCTTTCTACGTCCGCCTCGGAATGGCGGCAGTGATAATATGAGGTTTTCTGCATGGTGCGGGACAGCGCATGACCGCAGCAGCCACAGAAGGCTTTGCCTTTCAGCGGGTAGTCCCGCTTTTTCTTGTTTGGCTGGGAAA
>OLWA01003901.1_pt1 | contig 10676 bp, 12 predicted proteins | sample 1673251 | NCBI WGS metagenome assembly OLWA01 (sample SAMEA3178937, study PRJEB25190) | human gut metagenome | biome: human gut; feature: human-associated habitat; material: faeces | place: Austria | collected 2013
AATCCCAATTGCCTCCAGCGACAGATGAATGGTTCTAAATTTTTTATTTTCTGCTTTCATATTCTTATTCCTGTATTATTTTTGTGAATTTAAAATTACCCTCTGTAATTTTTTCAATCTCATTTTCTAATACCTCATCCATTTTCTGATTTCTTTCTATTTCATAATTAAATAAATCTGGTTCCTTTGCTGCTGTCCATATCATTTCAATAAGCCGATTCTTAGATGATTCACATTCTGGCGACATGCCGTACAAATTGCCTGTACTCTTTATCGCTACACCTCTGCACCCTCCTCCGCAAAAAAGTTTTACTTCGCACTCTGTACATTTTGAAGGCAAGTTTTTATTAACACTTATTCCTCTCATTTTTTCCAATACGGGAGATTCAAACCATAACGTTTCGATATCATCCGTTAATATATTGCAAATTTTCAATTCCTCTATAATTGTGTTGGGACAAGGGTAACATGTTCCATCTGGCTGAACTGCCAAAGATGAAACACCCGATCCACAAAACAAACACTTTTCCAACATCTAAAATGCTGAACATCCAACGATCCAGGAATATATCGATCCAAATCATCATATTTTTTATATATCTCGACAAACTTTTTAAAGACTTTCTCTTCTTCAACCCGCTTTAATCCGTTTTCTTTTGCTCTTCCAACCTCATTAATAGGCTGTAGAAAAACGGATCTTACACCCAATTCTCTAGCCAAAAGGAAATATTCTTCTAATTCTCCATATAGCTCTTCTGTAACAATAGGTGAAAGTGCTACCTGTATTCCTCGTTCAACACATTTTCTAATCCCATTTATTGTCCTGTCATATGTATTTTTTCCCCGAATTCTTTCATGCACTTCTTTACTTGCACCATCCAGTGAAATTTGCACTGAAAGATTTTCAATTTCTTTTAATTGATTCGCAATATTATCATCTATCAGAGTACCATTAGAAACAATATTCAATGATTTGAATCCCTCTTGTTTTAAATACTTTAAAATACTTATACATTCCGGATTCATTAGGGCTTCTCCTCCAGACACATTGATATTGCAAGAATTAACCATCAATTTTTTTAATTAACAATTTTATCATAAAGTTTTTCCCTTCTTCTCATGCATTAATTCTAATAACTTTTTATTATAAATCGCATCCCAAGTACAATCATCTGCTAATGTTATACTTTCCAGTCCTCCCGCATTACGTAAAAAATATTTGGGTAAATAAGAAAGATTTGGCAAATTAACACTCATTATAATTTGATTAGCTGCTAAAAATAATTTACCAGTTTTAATTAAATTAATATTCGTTAATTTAATATTATTAGCTAAGAAATAATTTCCAATAACTTCTGCCTTACTTAAATTAAAATATTCCAAATCCGTATTAGCATATAACACATCATTACCAATCTCTCTAACATTACTAAATTCCATATTTTTAAGATATTCACCTGAAATCAAGAAACGATTAGGTAATTTATCTAACATATTATTTTTTATTCCAATCAATTTATTATCAAAAGACAAAGTAAGTTCAAAAATATTGTCTTCCTCGTTTGTAATATATACCTTCTTATCTTTTTCTCCCCTAACAATTTCAATATTTTTAATTTTACCAATAACTTCACTAAAACTATCTCTTAGTTTATTATCAAAAACATCTACCTTTTTATTAACTAAATCAATTATAAAATAATCCATTATTATATATTTTTCAGGATCATACCTAATCACATTATTATTATCAACTATTACATTATTTGTACAATAATATATATCATTTAATTTATAGTTAAATTTAAAATATTCTTCATTAACACTTATATAATTTTCCATTTGAAATTCAGCATTTTCAAAATATACTTCTTTAATTCCATAAGTCTTATAAAAACTCATTGTTAATTCCGGTACTATATTATCTAAATTATTATCAAAAGTAGAATCTGGATTATTAACCGATTCATTATAACGGTTTTTAATTGATAAATGATTATATTTATCTCTTGTAAACTGAATTGAAATTACACTAGTTCCATATTCATCTTCTCTATCAGGAATAATAAAGTCTTCTCTTTTAATATCTAAAACATTTTTCTTAACCGCAAAGAAAACAAAAAACCTTTTTAATCTCGAATCAGGACTCCAAAAAGTACATAAATCTTCCTTTGAAGCAAAATATTTTTTGAAATTCATAATATCTTCTACGCTCTTACATTCATAAAAGTCATAACCAGCATCATCTAATAATTCTTTAGGTGTTTTACTTACATCTCTTATGTCATATTCATTTTTTAGTCCTGCCCTACTATAAATATAGTCATTAAATTCTTCTTCTTTATGATTATTCACAATGTCTATATATAAACTGTCCCTAACACAATAAAAATGGGTATTTAATATTTCCACTAATTTTCCCGGCACATTTAAAATTGTAGGAAAACATTCCCTACAATAATGCATCATTTTTTCACCATATTTCTTCTTTATATATTTTAAATCCTTATTTAAGTCCATATTATTTTAAATATTCAGCAATAATCTTGCCTACTTCATCTCTTCCCTTTTTATTTACTGAAGAAAAATAAATTATCTTATCATCTTCATTAAGTTTTAATATATTAGTAATATTTTTTAAAGTTTTTTCTCTATTATTAACACTTATTTTATCATATTTATTAGCGATAATAGTTACTGGTATATTATAATATTTTAAATAATTATACATTAATACATCATTTTCTGTTGGTTTATTTCTTCCATCAATTATCATAAAAACATTCTTTAAATTACTTCTAGTTTTTAAATATTCTTCAATCATTAAGCCAAACTTCTTTTGAGTTGCTTTACTAACACTTGCATAACCATATCCCGGAACATCAACTAAATAAAATGAATTATTACATAAATAAAAATTTAAAGTTTGAGTTTTACCAGGAGTTGCACTAGTTTTAGCATAGTTTTTTCTACCAATCATCGTATTAATAAAACTACTTTTACCAACATTAGATCTCCCTACTAATAAAAATTCTGGCTTATTATCTGTTGGATACTGACTTGTTCTTATAGCAATAACTTCTAAATTACTTGTTTCAATTTTCATATAATTTCCTCAATTCAATCAAATAAACTCTTAGTTTACACTTTAATTATAATAAAGATGTTAAAAAATTGCAAACATGTAGAAAAAATCTTAAACCTAAAGTATAATTATTAATGGGTGATACGTATTGTTATATCCAAATAATATTAAAAAGAAAGTTAAAAAGAATATATCATTTGCCAATAGAGGAATGGATTTAGAAACTCTTATTAATGAAGCAAATAACTATTATTTAAATGAAGACATTGCTGTGATTTATAAGAAACCTACACCTGTTAAAATAAAGAAAGTAACATATACTAATGATATACCTAAAGTTGAAGGATACTTAAATCAAAAATCTACTTTAGATTATGTCGGCTTATATAAAGGAAAGTATATTGATTTTGATGCAAAAAAGACTCTTAATTTAAATTCTTTTCCTTTATCAAATATTCATCCTCATCAATTAAAACATATGAAGACGATAATTAAACATGAAGGTATTACATTCTTACTTATAGATATTCAAAATAAAGTATTTTTACTTAAAGGCGAAGATATTATAGATTTTATTGAAAATAATAATAAAAAAAGTATTCCCTACTCTTATATAGAAGAAAAAGGTTATCAAATTGAATATAGTTATAATCCAATATTAAATTATATTAACACACTTGATAATGTTTATTTTAAAGGAGAAATAAAAAATGAAAAAGATTAAAATAAAGAAAAGAACTAAAAAAACAAATATTAAATCTAATGATAAAGGTAATTTAAGTGCTTTTAAAAGAAGGTTTAAAAAAGGTAATTTAGGAGAAAAGATCCTAATAATTATCATGCTTATACTAGTATCGGTATTTATTCTCGGATTCGCATTTGCAATATATATTGTAATATCTGCTCCTGATTTCGATGCTAATAACCTATATACTAAAGAAGCATCCATAGTTTATGATTCTGAAAATAATGAAATTGCCAGACTTGGTACTGAAAATAGACAAAGAGTTACTTATGATGATTTACCTGAGGTATTCGTTGATGCTCTAGTAGCTACAGAAGATTCAAGATTCTTCCAACATCATGGTGTTGACTTAGCCAGATTTATAAAAGCATCTATTGGTCAAGTTTTAGGTCAAAGTGGTGCCGGTGGTGCTTCTACTCTAACAATGCAAATTGCTAAACAAAGATACAATGGTTATGAATCAAGTGGTATTAAAGGATTAGTTCGTAAATTTACCGATATGTATATGTCTGTTTTTAAATTAGAAAAAACTTATACAAAAGAACAATTAATTGAATTTTATGTAAATATTCCTGATTTAGGAAGTAGTGCTTTTGGTATTGAACAAGCTGCTCAAACTTACTTTAATAAATCAATTAGTGAAGTTAATTTAGCAGAAGCTGCTCTACTTGTTGGATTATTCCAAGCCCCATCTGCTTATAATCCAATCAACTATCCTGAAAAAGCCGAAGCAAGAAGAAATCAAGTATTAAACTTAATGAAACGTCATGGTTACATTAATGACGAAGAATGTGAAATTGCAAAATCAATTAAAGTTAAAGATATGATTTATAATGGTAGTAGATCTAATAACAAAAATATCGGATTTATTAATACTGTTATTGAAGAAGTAATTAAAAGAACTGGTAAAAACCCATATATTGTTCCAATGAAAATTAAATCAACTATGATTCAATCAAAACAAGACGTCTTAAATGATTTATATGCTGGAACAAATAAAAATTTAAAATGGCCTAACGAATATATTAGAGCTGGTGTTGCTGTTACTGATGTTAACACAGGAGCAATTGTCGCTGTTGGTGCCAATCGTAAAAATGATGAAAGAAATTATAACTATGCTACAATGATTAAACGTCATCCAGGATCATCTGCTAAACCAATTTTTGACTACGGTCCAGCAATCGAATATCTAAATTGGAGTACTGGTCAAATGGTTGTTGATGATGAATATACTTATAGTAATGGCGGATATATTAAAAACTGGGATAATCGATATAAAGGTATAATGACTATTAAAACTGCTCTAGCATCTTCAAGAAATATTCCTGCCTTATATGCATTTCAACAATTATCTCAAAATCAACTCAAAACATTCGTAACTGGTTTAGGAATTACACCAGAATACGAAAACGGATATATTAATGAAGCCCATAGTATCGGTGGATTTAACGGAGTTAACCCACTACAAATGTCAGCAGCTTATGCCACATTTGCAAGAGGTGGCGTTTATATAGAACCATATTCATTTACCGAAATTGAATTTTTAGATACCGGTGAAATTTATACTGTAACACCCGAAAAAAGAACAGTTATGAGTGATTCAACAGCTTATATGATTAACGCAATATTAACTTATGCAGTTAAAAGTGGTGAAGTATCAGCCGGATCAAAAAGTGGCACTGAAGTAGCAAGTAAAACAGGTACATCAACAATTCCAGCAGCTACCAAAAAAGGATGTACAGTTAAAGGAAATATTATCGGTGACTCATGGCAAGTAACATATACTCCAGAATATTCATACGCAGTATGGGTTGGATATGATGAAAATAAAGGAAACACATGTCTTACATCAACAACAGCAAACGCCGTCAAAAAAGCTATTGTAAGAGAATTAACATATAAAATTAATAGTACTAATAAAATATTTACTAAACCAGCATCAGTCGTTACTGCAACAATTGAATTAGAAACAAATCCAATTCAATTAGCAAGTGAATATACACCTGAAAATCTAAAGAGTGTTGAATATTTCAAAGAAGGAACAGTTCCTGATACAGAATCAACAAGATTTAGTAAATTATCTGCTCCAACAAATATTAAAGCCGATTATGTTTCTGGAACTAACATTGTAACACTAACATGGAATGGTATTGATACACCTGATGCAGTAAGTGATACATTCCTAGATAATTACTTTAAAGAAAATTATGGAGTATGGGCTGAAAAATATTTAGGTAAACGTAAAGAATATAATGCCGCAAATATTGGTAACTTTGGTTATGACATATATGTAAATAATGGTAGTGGTTATAACTATGTAGCCTTCTCTACTGGAACAACTTATACATATACTGGTACAATTACTAATAACACAACATTTATGGTAAAATCAGCATATTCAATCTTTAAAAATAACGCATCAGATCCAATAACAGTTACTGTAAATGCTATAAATGACAATCCAGACGAAAATATTTCAGTTGAACTTAACGGTGCATCAAGCATGACCGTTGCTGAATATTATAATTTCATTAAAAATAATAAACCATTAAAAGTTCACTCAAATAATAATGATATAAGTGATAAAGCATCATATACAACAACATGTCTTGAAGAATTAACTGGTGAAGAATGTAATGTTACATCAATGGATTGTACTACAAGTTATATCTTAACTCATAAAGCAATATATAATGGAAAATCAAGTAAAACAATTCAAAGAACACTAAAAGCAGGGTGTTAAAAAAACAGTTAGATAAATTTCTAACTGTTTTTCTTATACTTACAATAACTTTTAAATTTACATCCATCACAATTTGGATTAACACTTTTACAATAATATCTACCAAATAAAAGAATTTGTTCACTAACTCTATTCCATTTTTCCTTCGGAATCTTTTTCATTAACTTTTTTTCAATTATGCTAACCGAATCATTTGTTTTAGCAAATCCAAGTCTTTTAGACACCCTTTCAACATGCGTATCTACTGGAATACTAGGCTCATTATAAGTATTCTTAAGAACAACATTAGTAGTCTTTCTCCCAACACCAGGTAATGATTCTAAATATTTTCTATCATTTGGAACTATTCCATTATAATCACTCAATATTCTTTTACTAACATTAATTATATAATCACTTTTTTTATTATAAGATCCACATGATCTAATAATACTTTCTATGTCTTTCTTATTCGCCTTAGCAAGACCATAAATATCATACTTACTAAATAATTCTTTTGTAACAATATTTACTCTTTTATCAGTACATTGTGCACTTAAAATAGTTGCTATTAATAATTCAAACGGACTATTATAATCAAGTTCACACTTCGGATTAGGTATATAATAATCTAAAATATCATAAATTTCCTTATTCATCTAACCAATTATAATCACTTATTTCTTTTACACTTTTATCAGAAGTATTTCTATTTCTTAAATGATTATTTACATCCTCCATATTTTTAAATCCCTTTTTATTCCACTCATAAATTATTTTATCAATATATCTTAGATTATTTACCCCATTATATGTAGCTTCTTTTAAAGCACCTAATATCAACTCTTCACTAATATTTTTATCAAGCCAATCATTAATTATTTCATACTCCATTGGAGATAAAGTTCTCGAAAATTCCTTTTCAAATTTTTCAAATATGTTATTGTTAACCACCTTTTTATTATTCTTCATTAATCCATCAATCATACACTTATAAATAGGATCAAGATTAACAACCTCTTTAACTCCACTATTTTCTTTAATAACATCAATAGATATTAATCCTTTATTAGTTAAACTAGTAAAAGAATCTAAAATCTTATTAACACTAATCATTGTTATTTTATTAATTTGTTCCACATCAAAAGTAGGTACATCCTCATTCATAAAATATATTAATAAAAGAACTTCTTCTAAATTAAGTTTATATTCCCATATTAAAGGAAATAGTTCTTTTCTTAAAACATAATCTTTAGCTTTAACATATTGTTCTAAAAAACTACTATTCATCTAACTATCACATCCATTTTTTTATTATGTATTTCTTAATATCCCTTTTATTATTCTTTACTTTTCCCCTAAGAATTTCATCAACAATATCATCATAAATAACTCTTAACTTAGGTGATCCATCAATACCTAATAAATTCATTATATCATTATTGTTTATTTTAACATCGCTTACCTTATGAATAGGCATTTGTTTATCCATTTTATTAATATCTTCTCTACTATAGCCTAATATTTCTCCAGCAACTAAACTAACATATAATCCATATTTTAGTAGTACATAACTATCTATTTTACCATAACTAACTATTTCTTTAATTTGATTAATAATTGTTAAAGATTGTTTCGTAAATTGATATTTTAAACTAAACTCCATTTGAGCCCACATTCCTAATATATCAGAAACATTAACTATTTTATCATATTTTATCTCTAATTCATCTAACAATTCTAATTCTTTTAAATAATTTAAACCTTTAACTGCATTTTTAGATGTAAGTATTTTTTCTAACTCTTGTTTTTTTCTTGTATAACTTATACTCTTTAATAAATCCTTATTATTTTTAATAAAATTAAGTATTTCTTCATCTAAATTAAAATCTAATATAATAGCGAACCTAATAGCTCTAAGTATTCTAACCGGATCTTCATATAATCTAACGTTTGTACTTCCAATAGTTTTAATTAACTTATTATGAATATCTTCTTTCCCATTTAAATAATCAAATATTTTTCCTTCACTATTCATACATATTGAATTAATTCTAAAGTCTCTTCTTTTTAAATCTATTAGTAAATTATCAACATACTTAATACTTTTAGGTTTATGATTATTATATTCCCCATCTTCTCTATAAGTAGTTATATCATAATTATATTTGCCTATTTTAAAACCAATAGAGCCATAATTACTAACACCCTTTTTAATCTTAAAAACTTTAATTATATCTTTAGGTAATGCATTTGTACATATATCAACATCATAAGAAGTTATATTAAGTAAATAATCCCTAACATAACCTCCTACTACATATGCTTCAAACCCATTCTTTTCTAATTTATTTAATATCTTTTTTATACTATTATTCACTATAATACCTCTACCAAAATTATATCAAATATTATTCTTTTTGTGAACTTCAGCACATGTTTTTATTAGTTATACGACGCAAACTACTTCCAACAGATCTACCAAGTTCAAACAAAGTATTAATAAATCTTGATAATGCATTTAATACTGATCCACTAATTTGTCCACCAACTATTTTATTTAATTCATAATTATTCATTAATTACACTTAGTAGGACGAATGAATCCATCAACTACACCAATTAAGAAAGTAATTAATCCCCCAACAATAGCTAAAATAGAATACTTTGCTTTACCTCCACTTATACTATATAACTTACTATCACTCATCTACTTTATCCTTTCTAGTACCTTTAATCTCCAATATTTGATCATACTTAATATTATCATTAAAATGATTAACATAAATAATTGTTTTATCTCTATAAACATCATTAATCTTATTAATTATATTAATTCTATCATTAGATGATATCTCTGAAAATGCTTCATCAAATACCATAATATCAGAACATTTATATAAACATCTAGCAATAATTATTTTTTGCTTCTCTCCACCACTAAAATTATCTTTAATTAACGTATTTATTCCTCTTTCTTTATTTTTAATAACCTCATCTAAATTAAGTATTTTAATTATTTCATCTAACTTATTATTATCTGTCTCATTATTTAAAACAATATTGTTAATTATACTATCCTCAAACAATCCACTATCTTGATTAACATAAGAAATATGTTCTAAATAACTATTATAACTAATATCTCTAATATCATATCCAATAGATACTTTACCATTATAATCATCAATATTTTTAGTTAATATATTAATTAAAGTACTCTTCCCACTACCATTATTTCCTTTAATTAATACCTTACTACCAACTTTAATCTTATAATTTATCTTATCAAATACTTTATTTAATCCATATGAATAACTTAAATCATTAATTATAATATCATCATTTTTAAACTCTAATCCCTTACTTTTATCATAATTTTTTAAATAATAAACACCATTAATTCTATCAATAACCAACTTTAAATAACCATAAGAAACATTAAAAGTAATAAAATAATAAACACACTCTTTAAAATAATTATAATAAAGAATATAAACGATAATATTATCTAAATTACTCCTATATAACATTCCTAAAATTATAATCATAACAAATATTTCTATAAATTCTAAAAATATATTTAAATAATTATTTAACTTATCTACCCTAAAATTAAGATTAGCTACTAACTTAGATTTATCATTTAATTTATTAATAAAGAAACTATTAATATTTAAAGAATTAATCGTTAATATTTTACTCACATATTCACTAACTCTATCCATATATAAATTATCTAAATATATTAACTCATTATATCTCTTAAATATTTCTTTATTAATACACTTACACACTATAAATGTCATAATGTATATCAATATAACAACTATTGTTAACTTATAATTTATTATAAATAATATAATATATTTAGTAGTAGTAGTATTAGGTGCTGTGGAAACTGTGGAAAACTATGTGGAAACTTAGCGTCCCTAGAAAAAAGCCTGTGTATAAAATTGTGGAAAACTGTCGATTTTATCCACACCGTTTCCACATGTGGATAACTTTTTTGTGGATAATTGAGTTATCAACACTTTATCCACACACAATCCACAGATGCCTGTGGATAACCAATCTGGCTTTTCCGTAAGTAAAGCTAGCTCGTTTTTTTCCAAACAGTTATT
>OLWA01003904.1_pt1 | contig 10667 bp, 7 predicted proteins | sample 1673251 | NCBI WGS metagenome assembly OLWA01 (sample SAMEA3178937, study PRJEB25190) | human gut metagenome | biome: human gut; feature: human-associated habitat; material: faeces | place: Austria | collected 2013
GATTCCTCCTCATGGCCGGAGGCGGCAGCGATTCGCCCGACGAATTCAACTACGCGATGTTCTCGTGGAGGCGCATCACGCTGGCCCCGATCCTCGTGATCGGCGGCTTCGTCATCGAGATCTATGCGATCATGCGACGTTACAAGTAATTCCCGGCCCGTTGCGGAACGCCGTCCCGGCGGGGAGACCCGCCCGGCAACGGCCGGCGGACCGGAACAGCCGACAACTCAAGACTCTTTCTAAAAAATAAATGGACACACTGCAAGCTATCCTGCTCGGCATCGTGCAGGGCATCACCGAATTCCTGCCCGTTTCAAGCAGCGGTCATCTCCAGATCGCCAAGGAGGTGCTGGGCGTACAACTCGAAGAAAATCTCACGTTCGACGTGGCGCTCCACGCCGCCACGGTGTTGAGCACGATCGTCGTGCTGTGGAGCGAAGTCTGGCGCCTCCTGAAAGGACTGTTCTCGCGCCGGTTCAACGAAGAGCAGGCCTACGTACTGAAACTCGTCCTCTCGATGATCCCCATCGGCATCGTCGGGTTCCTGCTCAAGGACCGGATCAACGACCTGCTCAACGCACCCTACATCCTCGCCGTCGTGGGCGCGATGCTCCTCGTGACGGCCGCGCTGCTGGCCTTCGCCTACTACGCCAAGCCGCGGCAGAAGGAGACGATCTCCTACCGCGACGCCCTGATCATCGGACTGGCACAGGCATGCGCCGCCATGCCGGGACTTTCGCGGTCGGGTTCGACCATCGCCACAGGCCTGCTGCTGGGCAACAAGAAAGCCGCCGTGGCGCAGTTCTCGTTCCTGATGGTGCTGGCTCCGATCCTGGGCGAGACCCTGCTCCAGGCGACAAGCGGCGATCTGACCGCCGGTATCGCCGCAGGGCCGCTCATCGCCGGATTCCTCGCATCGTTCATCACGGGATGTCTGGCCTGCAAATTCATGATCGAGGTCGTGAAGCGGGGCAAACTCATCTGGTTCGCCGTCTACTGCACCGTTGCGGGACTGGTGTCGATCACAAGCTATTTCTGCTGATGAAAGAAGCACTGGACCTCCGCGGCATCAATTTCGAGGACGGATACATCGCCGTCGTGGACAAGCCCCTGCGCTGGACCTCGACCGACGTGGTGCGCAAAATCAAATTCGCACTCCGCAGGCTGGGTTACCGCAAAATCAAGGTCGGACACGCCGGGACGCTCGACCCGCTGGCCACGGGCATCCTGCTGGTCTGCATCGGCCGCGCCACCAAACTCGTCGACGCCCTGCAAGCCGAGGAGAAGGAGTATGTGGCCGACGTGATGCTGGGCGCCACGACCCCGAGCCACGATCTGGAACACGAGATAGACCGGACCTACCCGTGGGAGCACATCACGCGGGAAGCGGTCGCCGAAGCCCTCGCCTCGCTCACCGGCGAGCGGCTCCAAACCCCGCCCGTCTACTCGGCCAAGAAGATCGACGGCACACGGGCCTACGAACTGGCCCGCGCCGGCGAGGAGGTCGCCGTACGCCAAGCGCTGATCAACATTTACGAAATGGAGATCGTGGAATACGACCTGCCGCGGGTGCGTATCCGCGTGCGTTGCAGCAAGGGAACCTACATCCGCTCGCTGGCCCACGAGATCGGACAGGCGCTCCGCAGCGGGGCGCACCTCACCTCGCTGCGCCGCACGCGCAGCGGCGGCTTCACGCTCGAAAAATCCTATGAGCTGGACGAATTTCTTGAAAATCTGCAAAAACTTGAAACAAAATAGACTTTTTTGCGTATAAAAAATAATCTGTCTTTGTTTTCCGGAACCTTTCCGGCAGGCGGGGCAGAGGCAAAACCGCGTTTCAGGCCCCGCCGAACGCAGAAAATGTCGAACCACATTACGTAAAAAAGAGCGTTCATCTATGAAATTATCGCAGTACGGGTATGACTTTTCACCCGAAATGCTGGCCAAATACCCGGCCGACAATCGCGACGAGTCGCGTCTGATGGTCATCAACCGCGCCAAAGGCACTATCGAGCACCGTATCTTCAAGGACATCATCGAGTATTTCGACGAAAAGGACCTGTTCGTCTTCAACGACACGAAGGTTTTCCCGGCACGCCTCTACGGCAACAAGGAGAAGACCGGCGCCGAAATCGAAATCTTCCTGCTGCGGGAACTCAACCGCGAACTGCGGCTGTGGGACGTGCTGGTGGACCCCGCGCGCAAAATCCGTATCGGCAACAAACTCTACTTCGGCGACGACGACCTGCTGGTGGCCGAGGTGATCGACAACACCACCTCGCGCGGCCGCACGCTGCGCTTCCTGTTCGACGGCTCCTACGAGGAGTTCAAGCATGCGCTCTTCGCGCTGGGCGAAACGCCTCTGCCGAAGTGGGTGCGCGAGAAGGTCGAACCCGAGGACGCCGAGCGTTACCAGACCATCTTCGCCGAGAAGGAGGGCGCCGTGGCTGCCCCGACGGCCGGCATGCACTTCTCGAAACACCTGATGAAGCGCATGGAGATCAAGGGCATCGACAAGACGTTCGTGACGCTGCACGTCGGGCTGGGAAACTTCCGCACGGTGGACGTCGAGGACCTCTCGAAGCACAAGATGGACTCCGAGCAGTTCTTCGTCGAGGAGGCCGCCGCCGAAGCGGTCAACGCGGCCAAACGGCAGGAGCGCAAGGTCGTGGCGATCGGCACGACGGTGATGCGCACGATCGAAACCGCCGTATCGACCAACGGCATGATCAAACCCATGGAAGGCTGGACCAACAAGTTCATTTTCGCCCCCTACGAATTCACCGTGGCCGACGCCATGGTGACCAACCTCCATCTGCCCTACTCGACCCAGCTGATGATGGTGGCGGCTTTCGGCGGTTACGAAACCGTGATGAACGCCTACAAGGTAGCCAAGGAAGAGGGGTATCGTTTCGGCACTTACGGAGACGCGATGCTCATTCTTTAATTTTTTTTCACTACCTTTGCAGATATAAACCCTCAAAACCATGGCAAGCAAAATTCTGTACGTGTGTCAGGAGATCACCCCCTATCTTCCAGAAACGGAGGGTTCCCGGCTTTGCCGTGCGCTGACGCAGGCAATGCAGGAACGCGGGAACGAGATCCGCACCTTCATGCCCCGCTACGGCTGCATCAACGAGCGCAGGCACCAGCTGCATGAGGTTATCCGGCTGTCGGGCATGAACCTCATCATCGACGACAACGACCACCAGCTGATTATCAAGGTGGCGTCGATACCCGCGGCGCGCGTACAGATTTATTTCATCGACAACGACGACTACTTCTCGCGCAAGGCGGTGCTGACCGACGGCGCGGACAACTACTTTCAGGACAACGACGAACGGGCCATCTTTTTCGCCCGCGGCGTACTGGAAACGGTCAAGAAACTGCGCTGGACCCCGACGGTGGTGCACTGCCACGGCTGGTTCACGGCCGTGGTTCCCGTTTACCTGAAACGGATCTTCGCCGACGACCCGATCTTCCGCGACGTCAAGGTCGTGGTGTCGCTCTACGGCGACGGCTTCTCCGGGGAACTCGATCCCGGATTCGGCGCCAAGATCGCCGGCGAAGGCGTCAAGGACAAAAATCTTGCGATTCTCGACACTCCGTCATACGAAAACCTCTGCCGCTTCGTTATGGAATATGCCGACGGAGTGGTTGCGGCATCCCCGGATGTCGACCCGAAAGTATTGGACATGGCCCGCGCAAGCGGAAAGCCCATGCTCGAATACCAGTCGCCCGAGGCAGAGGACTTTTTCGATAATTACAACCGATTCTATGAAGCGATTCAATAACTTCCGCCGCATGCTGCTCCCCGTTGCAGCGCTGGCTGCCACGATAGGACTGACCCTCGGGGGCTGTACCAAGGTGGACGATACGCTGGGCGGAAACCTCATCCCCGACAACCAGCAGATGAGGGCGGGATACGTTCAGCTCCCCCGGGCCGACGAACTGAACCCGAAGAAATACGTCGAAACACGCCTGTTCCAGACCGATTCGATCGTCAGTTCGAACATCACCTACGGCTACATGGGTTCGATGCTCAACGACACGCTGGGCCACCGTTCCGCGGGATTCCTTTCGCAGATGGTCAACTATTACAAGGTCGATTCAGGCTACTTCGGCTACATGCCGATCTTCGACTCGGCGCAGATCTTGCTCAAGGTGACCAGCTTCGGCCGCGACTCGGTGACCGAGCAGTCCTTCGCGGTCTACGAGGTCGTCAGCAACAAATACCTCACCGAGAAACCCATAGCGCCCAACAAATCGCAGCGCGACTCGACCTTCTACCTCAATTTCGACCCCGTGGCGGAAGGCGTCTACAACCCCGACGAGCCGCTCTTCACCTTCACGCTCGGCGGCGAGGGCAAATACCCCTCGACCACGTCGGCCGTGACGTTGGAGCCGACCGAAGCGGGTAAAAAATACATCCGCCGCCTGATGCTTCAGGAGGGCGAGTATGCCGGCGACTACTCGATTTACAGCGCCGACAGCCTGAAATACTGGGTCGAGGCGTTCAAGGGACTTTACATCGCCCCGAACCCCGAGAAGCCGCTCACCGAGTACGGCAAGGGAACGATCTTCGCCACGGAACTGACCTATTCGGGCCTGTCGGTCTACGGACGTAACCGCGTGAAGGACGACCCCTCGCTGATCAAGGATACGATCGGCATGGTCTACTACTTCTACGAAGACGGCGCGGAATTCGGCAACGTCTCGGTAAACAACGTCAAGCACGACTACGAGGAGGCCACGATCGCCCGAAGGATAAACATAGAGGAAGCCCGCGAGACGGCCGAGAACCGGCCCGAAAATCCCCTCGTCTATGTCGAGGGCATGGGCGGCGTGGTGACCGAGATGACCTTCAGCCCGGAGTTCTTCGCGGAGCTGGAGGCGGAGATCGCCAAGGGAAATGCCGACGGCAAGAATTTCAAAACACTCGCGTTCAGCCAGGTACGCATGTCGATCTACTTCAACGACAGCGACTACGAGTGGGAGAAGATCGCGGACGGAACGGCCGGCGACATCCTGCGCATGACCGACCAGATGAACGCATACCCGACGCGGCTGGGCATGTACACCAATTACAAGACGCTGACGCCGATTTCGGACTACGCCTACGTCTACGAGCAGAACTACGGTTCTTCGGTAACGCTCGCCTACAACGGCAAGATCAACCGCAGCCGCGGCTGCTACGTAATGGACATCACGGGCTACATGCAGCAGCTCTGGAACAGTTACATGGAAGCCAAGGCGGATGCGGGCGGCGAGGTTGCGAACATCGACTGGGACAAAGTCAAGAACCGCTCGGTATACATCGGACCCGAAGCGTACAGCCTCTACACGACCTCGTTCGGCGTGTTGCAGGGCATGCCGACACAGGCCGGGACTGCCGAACCGAACAACGCCCCGATCCGTTTCAGTATGGCGTACAACCTGATCAAGTAAACAACAGATAACCCCTTTTGCGGAACCTAAGTGTAATGCTTAGGTTTTCGCTTTTCTGAAAAAGCCATCAAAACAGCAATGCAGGAAAATTTAGTAATCGTAGAGTCCCCCGCCAAGGCCAAGACCATCGAGAAGTTTCTCGGCAAGGACTTTATCGTAAAATCGAGCTTCGGACACATCCGCGACCTTGCGAAGAAGGATCTCGGCATCAATATCGGAGAAGGCTACAAGCCCGTATACGAAATCCCCGGCGACAAGAAGAAAGTGGTCGACGAACTCACGAAGCTGGCCAAGTCGAAGACCGTCTGGCTCGCCTCCGATGAGGACCGCGAAGGAGAAGCCATCGCATGGCACCTGACCGAAGTGTTGGGTCTCCCCGTCGACCGGACCAAGCGCATCGTCTTCCACGAAATCACCAAGCGGGCGATTCTGGAAGCCATCGAGAAGCCGCGCACGGTCAATATGGACCTGGTCAACGCCCAGCAGGCACGCCGCATCCTCGACCGGCTGGTCGGCTTCGAGCTGTCGCCGGTGCTGTGGAAGAAGGTACGTCCGGCGCTGTCGGCAGGCCGCGTGCAGTCGGTCGCCGTGCGCCTGATCGTGGAGCGCGAGCGCGAGATCATCGCCTTCCGCTCGGCAGCCTATTTCCGTGTCGTGGCCCAGTTCTACGCCGCCGGAGACCCGGAGAAGACGCTCTTCAAGGCCGAACTTTCGTCGCGTTTCGAAACCGAGGCGCAGGCCGAAACCTTCCTGCAAAGCTGCATCGGCGCCACATTCACGGTGGCCAAGGCCGAGGAGAAACCCGCACAGCGCTACCCCGCGCCGCCGTTCACCACCTCGACGCTCCAGCAGGAGGCGGGCCGCAAGCTGGGCATGTCCGTATCGCAGACGATGTCCGTCGCGCAGCACCTCTACGAGCAGGGTCTGATCACCTACATGCGTACCGACTCGGTGAACCTCTCGCAGCAGGCGCTGGCCCAGTGCAAGGAGGAGATCACGAAACTCTACGGCGAGAAATATTCGCGCTGGTTCAACTACAAGACCAAGACCAAAGGTGCGCAGGAGGCCCACGAGGCCATCCGCCCGTCGTACATCGAGCGTCAGGAGATCGAGGGCACGCCCGCCGAGAAGAAACTCTACGACCTGATCTGGAAGCGCACGGTCGCCTCGCAGATGGTCTGCGCCGAATTGGACCGCACGACCATCACCATCGACATGTCGGGCTCGACACACCAGTTCGTGGCCCAGGGCGAAGTGGTCCGCTTCGACGGATTCCTGCGCCTCTACTCCGAATCGACGGATGACGACCAGGCCGCGGAGAACGGCGAGGGGCGCCTGCCGAAACTCTCGACCGGCGACCGCCTTACGGCCCTTCAGATCACCGCTACGGAGCGTTTCACATCGGCTCCGGCCCGCTACAACGAAGCATCGCTTGTCAAACGGCTCGAGGAGCTCGGCATCGGACGCCCGTCGACCTACGCCCCGACGATCACCACGATCATCAACCGCGGCTACGTCGTCAAACAGAACAGGGACGGGCAGAAGCGCAACTACGCACAGCTGACGCTCACGGGCGAAAAGATCGCCTCGAAGACCCTCTCGGAAAACTACGGCAAAGAGAAAAACCGACTTTCGCCGACCGACATCGGCATGGTGGTCAACGATTACCTGGAGGAGCAGTTCGGCCCGATCATCGACTACAACTTCACGGCCAGCGTAGAGAAGGAGTTCGACCGCATCGCCGAGGGCGACATCACCTGGGACAAGATGATCGACGAGTTCTACGGTCCCTTCCACAAGATGGTCGATTCGGCCATCACGACGCAGACCGCCAAGACGCGCGAAGTGCGCATTCTGGGCAACGATCCCAAGACGGGGCACATCGTGAAGGCGCGCATCGGCCGTTACGGCCCGATGGTCGAGATCGAAGGGAACGAAGGCGAGAAGGGACGCTTCGCGTCGCTCAAAAAGGGCCAGCTGATCGAGTCGATCACGCTCGAAGAGGCCCTGGAACTCTTCGCCCTGCCGCGCGAGGTGGGCGAACTGGACGGCGAGAAGCTGGTCGTCGGACTGGGTAAATACGGTCCCTACGTACGCTACGGCAAGTCGTTTGCCTCGCTGCCCAAGGGCGATGACCCCTACACGCTGACCCACGACCGCGCCGTGGAGATTGTCCGCGAGCATCAGGCCGCCGCCGCTGCAGCCAACACGCCGCTGCGCAGTTTCGCCGAAGATCCCGACATGCTGGTCAAAAACGGCCGCTACGGCGCCTACATCGCCTACAAGGGCAAGAACTACCGGATCCCGAAAGGCTCGAAACCCGAGGAACTGACCCTCGAAGAGTGCCTGAAAATCGTTGCCGGATCGAAGAAATAACCCAAAACCAAACGATACGATGAAAAACCTGCTTCTTACGGCTCTTGCGATCTGCCTCGCCCTGGGAGCCGCAGCCCAGACGCCCGATTCGACCGAAGGGTACCACTTCACCGACGTCAAGATCATCCGCTCGACGCCGGTCAAGAACCAGAACCGCAGCGGCACCTGCTGGTGCTACTCGACGATGACGATGCTCGAAAACGAGATCCTCCGCGCCGGAGGCCCCGAGATGCACCTCTCGGAGATGTGGATCGTCCGCCATTCGTTCATGGACAAGGCCGTGAAGTATGTCCGCCTGCACGGAGAACTGAACTTCGCCGAGGGCGGTGCATCGCACGACGTGACCGAAGGCATCAAGGCTCACGGCATCGTACCGTTCGAGGTCTATCCGGGGCTGAACTACGGAACCGACAAGCCCGATTTCCACGAACTTTCGGCCGTCCTGAAGGCCTATCTCGACGCCGTAATCTCGGCCGCCGGCAGCAACAAAACGCTCTCTACGGCCTGGAAACGCGGCTTCAACGCCATTCTGGACGAATATTTCGGCCCGATGCCCGAGACCTTCACCTACGAGGGCAAGGAGTATACGCCGCAGTCGTTCGCCGCATCGCTGCCCATCGACATGGATGACTATGTCGACCTCTCCTCCTTCACGCACCACCCCTTCTACAAGCCCTTCATGATCGAGGTGCCCGACAACTGGATGTGGGCTTCGGTCTGGAACGTGCCCCTCGACGAGCTGATGCAGACGATCGACAATGCCCTCGAAAACGGCTATACGATTGCCTGGGGTACGGATGTCAGCGAGAAGGGCTTCAGCCGCACCAAGGGTATCGGCATCATTCCCGAAGCCGATGTCGAGAGCATGAGCGGCACCGAGGCCGAAAAGTGGGGCAAACTCACCGCCAAGGAGAAAGAGGCTGCCCTCTACAAGTTTGACAAGCCCGGCAAGGAGCGCAAAATCGACCAGGAGATGCGCCAGGTGGCCTATGACAACTACGAAACGACGGATGATCATGGCATGGTTATCGTCGGCACGGCCACCGATCAGTTCGGAACGCCCTACTTCAAGGTGCAGAACTCGTGGGATACCGTAGCCCCCTACGACGGATTCTGGTACTTCTCGCGCCCGTTCGTCGAGTACAAGACCATGTCGATCATGGTCAACCGCAACGCCGTCCCCAAGGAGATCCGCAAGAAACTCGGATGGAAATAGGCTGCCCCCAAGCCTGCAAAAACGGGAAAAGCCCGGCTCTGAATGGAGCCGGGCTTTTCCCGTTTATTGAAGTTTCGGTTTTAAGTCCTTGTAAAAAGGAGATTTACATCTCACGAAGTTTGATGCTCTCTCCCAACATAATCAGAGCGGTGCGTACCCACTCACCAATCTTTGCCTTCATAGTAAATAATTTTAATTAATTCTTAAAATATTTTATCATTTAAGACGCGGCAAAAGTAATGCACCGAAACGAATCTTCCAAATATTTTATTAAGATTTTTTACTAAATATGTAAATTTTTTGAAGAAGTGCCACCGAACCGATCTTCCCCGAGGAGAGACAAGGAGAAAAACAAAAGCTTATTACATTGTATACCAGCAATATACACTGTAATTCAAAACAAGTGACGGATGAAGGTCAGAGAAGGGTAACCACCAGAAAACCGTCGCGACAGGAGGCCGAGAGGGTCAGTGGTCGACCGTCGGCAATGCGGCCCGTCAGGGATCCGGCGGCAAGATCGACCGCCTCGATCCGCAAATCGCCACGAAAATCGACAGCCCGGCGACCGGCATATTTGTAGAGCGCCTCCTTGGCACACCAGACATAGCCCGGCCAGAGCGGATCCTCAGAGAGCGCGCACTCGGAAGGGGTCATGTATCGGTCCGCCACACGGGAAAAATTTCTTGCAGACGGTTCGATGTCGACGGCACAGCGGCTCGACGAGATGAGCACCGCCACCCGTCCGTCACAGTGCGAAACCGAGATGAAGGCTTCGCCGTCCGGGAGAATCGGAGCCCCCAGCGCATCGTAATCGATCCGCAGATCGGGACCCAGTTCGCGGCGAAGCAGGGCCCGCCAGGTAAGATATTCGCAACGACGGCGTTCACTGCGGAAAGTTGCCGCCCGGGAACGCTCCTCGGGAGTCGTCCACGGATCGATTGCGTCGGCCGTCATCGGCGCTTCGAGCAGCAGGCGCGGCATCATGGGAGAACGACCCGGATTTTGTCGATCCGATGTCCCTCCATCTCCTGCACCGTAAAACGGATGTCGTGGGCCGTGAAGGTATCGCCCTTGCGCGGGAAGTCGCGCTTGAGTTCGAGCATCAGCCCGGCCAAAGTCTCGGCCTCACCCTTCACATCGGAGAAGGTGCCCTCGTCCAGTTCGAGGATGCGTTCGAAGTCTCCGAGATGGGTTTTGCCCTCGAAAAGGTAGGTTTTGGCGTCCAGACGCGTATAGAAGGTCTCCTCGTTATCGCTCTCGTCCGAGATCTCACCGACGATCTCCTCGATGATGTCCTCGAGCGAAACCAGCCCCAGCGTCGAACCGTATTCGTCGACCACGATCGCCATATGCACCTTGTTCGACTGGAAATCGGCCAACAGATCGTTGATCTTCTTGTGTTCGGGGACGAAGTAGGGCTTGCGCATCAGCTGCTGCCAGGCGAAATCCTTCCCGTTGTTGATACACGGCAACAGATCCTTCACATAGAGCGTGCCGCGGATATTGTCCATGTCCTCCTCGTAGACCGGGATGCGGGAGAAGCCCGATTCGATGATCGTACGCTTCACGTGGTCGTAATCGTCCGTGATGTCGAGAGCCGTCATGTCGACGCGCGGCTTCATGATCT
>OLWA01003909.1_pt1 | contig 10656 bp, 9 predicted proteins | sample 1673251 | NCBI WGS metagenome assembly OLWA01 (sample SAMEA3178937, study PRJEB25190) | human gut metagenome | biome: human gut; feature: human-associated habitat; material: faeces | place: Austria | collected 2013
GGAGGCACAGAACCCGAGGGAGGCACAGAACCCGAGGGAGGCACAGAACCCGAGGGAGGCACAGAACCCGAGGGAGGCACAGAACCCGAGGGAGGCACAGAACCCGAGGAGGACTGAATCCGGGAAGAGACCGTAAGTTCAGGAAAAGGGATATCCGACCAAATGCATGACAACGCGGGAAGATGACCGATAGCGAATACATCCCTCCCGAGCCAATTTGCATATCACGAAAAAGGTTCACCTGCAAAAGGTGGACCTTTTTTTGTGTCCGGACACCGCGAGACGCCCTTTTTACGTACGTTTTACGGGATTTTTGCGTTATCTTTGACACATGTACTCCGGGTTCCGCATATTCACACTGGTTCTGATCCTCACGCTGGCAGGCCTCCTGGCTACCGCCCACCCGACGATCCCCGCCGCGGGCCCCGGCATGCAAACCCCCGACCGCTTCACCCCCGACAGCGCACGAATCCGTAACCCCAAGGCCCGCGCCCGAAACAAACGTCTCTACGACAGTATCGAATCGAAAACCAGCCGGCGGGCCGTGCCGCGGATGCTCTATCAGCTGCTCTTCGTCAAACCCGTTCTCGACACCACGGCCAACGGCCAGGTCCTCGACGAAACCCGCGAACTGATGCCCTACGCCGGCAAAACCATCTCCGAAATCAAGATCAGCCGCCAGGAGCCCTTCAACGACAACGGCAACTGGCTGGAACGATCCGGCAACAAACTGCACATGATCACCCGCGAACGGGTCATCCGCCGCGATCTGCTCTTCAAGCCGGGCGATCTGCTCGACCCGCAACTCGTCGTGAGGACCAAACAGCTGATCCGTTCGCGAGACTACATCTCCGACATCGACATCGAAATTCATCCCGATTCACTCGACTCCACGCGGGTGAATCTCGTCATCCGCACACGCGATTCGTGGACCATCACGGCCGACGGCGCCATCCGTTCGGAAGGTCGCACGATGGTCGCCCTCTCCGACGCAAATATTCTCGGATCGGGCAACAAACTCAAGTTCATCACCAATTTCAACCGTCAGGACTTCTCCTTCGGCGGCAACATGGTTGAATACGAGATCCCCAACGTGCTGGGAACCTTCTACACGGCCCGATTCAATGCCGGACGCGACTTCTACAGTTCGACGCTCGACCTGGCCCTGCGCAAGGAGTTCATCCGCCCGACGGACTACGAGGTGGGGCTCACCTACAACGACATCAAGGACAAACGCTACATGATCGAGCAGGACACCTCGCTGCTCGTCAAGGAGCGCAACCTCGACGCCTGGGGCGGATACTCGCATTTTCTGCGCGCAATCCATTCGAGCATCTACCTCACCGGACGCTACAACTACAGTCGTGTCAGCCGGCGTCCCGAGGTCGGGCCCCACTACAATCCGGCGCTGCACGATCAGGACGCCCTGCTTGTGGGATTGGGTCTCTACCGCGAGAATTTCTACACGGCCAACATGATCTATGGATTCGGACGCCGCGAGTATCTGCCCGCGGGATACAAGGCTGAAGTGGTCTCGGGATACACCTGGGGCGAATTCAGCGACGACGTCTATCTGGGAATCAGTACCCGGGCCGGCGGCTTCTGTCCCGTGGGATACATCATGGGCGGGGCAACGCTCGGCAGTTACATCGATCCGGTCGACGGCATGTGGCAGCGCAGCGCCGTCGATATCGATCTGAAATGGTTTTCGAACCTCTTTCTGGTACGCCGCAGCCGGATCCGACAGTTCCTCGCCTTCAACTACACGCAGGGCTGGAACCGCTGGGCTGGCAGCGACGAAAGCATCCGCTTTACGAAGACCAACGGACTGCAGGCTCTGAACGAATACGCCATCGGAACCAATCGCATGATTCTCAACACCGAGACCGTTCTCTTTTCGCCCTATCAGCCGCTCGGATTCCGTATCGCCTTCTTCGGTTTTGCCGACTTCGGCCTGCTCGGCTACTCGCCCAACATCTTCAAGAACGAGTTCTATACGTCGTTCGGCGTGGGAGTCCGCCTGCGTAACGAACGGCTCGTATTCAACACGATCCAGATCCGGCTCGGAATCGCCTTCGGAAAGAACGGTCTGGTCGACAGCGAATATTTCCGGCTTTCGAACTCCACCCAGATCGAACAGTACCGCTACCGCCCCACACGGCCCGAGATCGTCGGATTCGAATAACCGGAACACGGTTTCTGACCCGGCTCCGTCCCCGGTCCGGACAACCATCGAATGGCAAAACTCCGGTTGTGAAACGCTCAAAAAAGGGGAACGGATCGCTCCGCTCCCCCGAATTCCGCCACAAGCCGTCCCTCATTTGCGGGTCCGGACACGCACCACCCCCTGTCGGCCGGGCTCCTCATGGGTGCGGATCAGCTCCACACGGCGGATTTTTCCGGGTTCAATCCGTTCGAGATCGGCCTTCGTGGCGGGCTTGCCGTTGATCTCAATCCGGTAATCCGCCTCGTCAATCTGCGAGAAATCGGCCGTCACCCGTCCCCGGGCTACGGTGATCCAACGGCCATCTTCGGTCCGGCTCGTCGACATCACCTCGGGCCCCGTGACCATCATGCCGCCCGCAGCTCCCAGCACCGTATTATACCCGACCGGGGCTCCGTTCCGTACACCGGCCGGAGACTCTTCGTCCGAATGCACCGCCCCGGCGGGAGGTACCGGCGTCGATGCGACGGCCGTGTCCGCGGAGGAATCGGCCGCACGACGGGTCTCGACGAGAACGATCCCGTGATTCTCCGGCCCGACGAAACGGCGGTATGCCTCCGGAACAGCCTCCTTGTAGACCGTCACCTGTTTGATCTGCCGGGGATCGATCGAACGAAGATCACCTTCGAAGGGGCTTCCGTCGACCAGAATCACCGGATTCCCGCTCAGCACCGAACTCCCGACGGCCGGGGAGGATTCGGCAATCGGTTCCGTAGCGGTCGCCGGGTCGGAGGCCGGCACACCCGGCAGACGGCTCCCTCCGATCCGCAGGGCTGCCGAATCGGAAGCAGGCTCGTCGGCCGGCCGGCGCAGCGTCACGAGAATCACCCCCTCACGAGCCTCCTCTCCATAGGTCGACAGCGCCAGCGAATCCTTGCGGACGGTCACCGAGGCGATCTGTTCGGGACGGAGCGAATCGAGCGTCGATACGCGCCGTCCATCGACCAGAATCAGCGGACGCCCCTCGATCTCCGCGGCCGCGGATTGACCCTCTCCGATCCGAATCTCCCTTTTTCCATTGACAAGCCGCTCATCGGAGACGACATAACGCGTTTCGGCAAAGGCGCCCAGCGCCACACCCACCAGCGGCAGCAGAAGCAATGCACGCGCCGCGGCCCATCGGGACGATTTCTTACGTAACATCATGGCAATACGGTCTTTAAGTTTACTGTGACTGAGGCTGTTGGCGACTGAATACCACCTTTCGCCAACGGCCTTCTTTATCAAAAGCATCTGATAACTCCGCGGGTCGACGCCACTCTTCAGCACCGCCTCGTCGGCCTCGTACTCATGAACCTGGCGCAACTCGCGTCGCAAGATCCACACGGCCGGGTTGAACCACTGCAGGCAGCCGGCCAGGTCTACCAGCAACAGATCGAACGTATGGTGCAGTCGTACGTGAGCCCGTTCATGCAGCAGGATCGACGTCTCGTCGGCTGCCCCCAACCGCTCAGGAAGGACAATACAGCGTCCCCAGCTGAAGGGGGTCACGGATTGGGAGACGCGGATCAGCCACGCGCCGTCGTCGAGCCGTTCGCGGCGTCCCCGCCGGATCAACCGCCAAACGGCGACCAGCGAACCGAGACGCCACAGAAGACTAGCCACGGCTCCCGTCAGAAAGAGCACGCCCGCCAACACCTTCGACGAAAAGGCCGCACCGGTCTGCGGCGTCGTTGCAACGGAGAGCGGCACGACGAACTGATCGGCCGACAACGGAGGCAGTTCGCGCCGGAGGGTGATCACGCACAGCGGCAGCAGAAACGACACCGCCATCCCGCCCAACAGCACGACCCGATTGAAGCCATGGAACGTCTCGCGGCTCAACAACAACCGGAAAAAGAGCCAGAAAACTGCCAGACAGGCCCCGACCTTGAGGCTGTAGATCAAAAATTGGTACATCATGGCTCTTTCGAATCTTGGTGTTCGATGCGGTCGATCAGCGCGCGCAGCTCGTCGACCGAGATCTTCTCCTCCTCGACCAGCGCCGAGACGGCTCCGAGATAAGAGTGTCCGAAATAACGGTCGATGACCCCCCGCAGCGTCAGGCGCGAAAACTCCGCCTCGCTTACGAGCGGATAGTATTGATAGGTGTTGCCGAAGGTCTTGTGGCCGACGTAGCCCTTCGCCTCAAGGGCCCGTACCATCGTCGACAGCGTATTGAAATGCGGTTTGGGTTCGGGCGCCAGCTCCACCAGCTCCCGGACGAAAAGCGGTCCGCGGGTCCAGAAGCACCGCATCAACTCCTCCTCCCGGCGTGTGAGTTTTTCCATGATTGTCTCGGTTCAGATTGTTAACGGGTTTACGGCCGGATCGGTTGCGGATTTTCGGACGGTCCATCGTCCGGCACGGTCACCCGTACACCGTTCGACGGCCTCTACGCCGGTCCGCCCCCTCCATTCGGCTCCGGCACAAAGATAACTAAAAAAAATTCACAAACAACTATATTTTATAGTTATTCAACTAAAAAAAGTAGTTTAATCGCTTTTTCTTCGCGAATCCACATATTATGCGTACCTTTGGAATATGATTCTCCTGGCAGACAGCGGCTCGACCAAATGCACGTGGATCCTCGACGACGGATCCCGAAGGCGCGAAATACGCACCCACGGAATCAATGCCGTCCAACACACCGACGCTCAGATCCGCACCACACTGGCCGAACTGCCCGTCACCGAACCCGTTACGGCCGTACGCTTCTACGGAGCCGGTTGCGGAACAACCTTCCCCGAAGCCTCCCGAAGGCTGCACGACGAACTCGCACGGCGCTTCGCCACTGACGACATCACGATCGAATCCGACCTGACGGCCGCCGCACGTGCCTTGTGGGGGCGCGGTGAAGGGATCGCCTGCATCCTCGGCACGGGTTCCAATTCGTGCCACTGCCGCAACGGGGCCGTCGTCAGCAACACCCCGCCGCTGGGCTACATCCTAGGCGACGAAGGCAGCGGTGCCGCCCTGGGGCGCACCCTGCTCAACGGGCTCTTCAAGGGGCAGATACCCCTGCGCGAAGAGTTCCTCCGCACAAGCGGCCTGACCTACGAGGAGATCATCCGCCGCGTCTACCGCGAACCGTTCGCCAACCGCTTCCTGGCCTCGCTGGCACCCTTCATCCGGTCGTACGCCGACTGCCCGGAAGTCCGCGAAATGGTCATCGGAGCCTTCCGCGAATTCGCCCGACGAAACCTGAGCGGCTATCCGCGCGGATTGACCGTCGGCTGCATCGGAGGCATCGCCGCCCATTTCGAAAAACTGCTGCGCGAGGCTCTCGAAACGGAGGGCTATCGCGTCGGAACCATTGTAGAATCACCCGCCGAAGGGCTCATTGCTTACCACCATGGAGAAACGAATCACCGAACAGAGCTCGGAATACGATAACCTGCAGCAGATGTCGACGCACGATCTGCTGGTCGGAATCAACCGCGAGGATGCCCGCGTGCACGAAGCCGTACGAAAAACCATCCCGGTCATGGAGCAGCTCGTCGAACGCATCGTCGAACGGATGCGCCGCGACGGACGCCTCTTCTACATCGGCGCCGGCACGAGCGGACGTCTCGGCGTGACGGATGCCTCGGAGCTGCCGCCGACGTTCGGCGTGCCGTTCGACCGGGTGATCGGGCTGATCGCCGGAGGCGACGGGGCCCTGCGTCGGGCCGTGGAACACGCCGAGGACGATCTCGACGGCGCCTGGCGCGACCTTTCGCCCTACCACCCCACGGCCGACGATACGCTCATCGGCATCGCCGCCTCGGGAACCACCCCCTACGTCATCGGCGGACTGCGCCAGGCCCGAAGCCACGGCCTGCTGACCGGAGCCATCGTCTGCAACCCCGGATCGCCCGTGGCGGCCGAGGCCGAATATGCCCTCGAAGCGGTCACCGGCCCCGAATTCGTCACCGGATCGACCCGCATGAAGGCCGGTACGGCACAGAAAATGATGCTCAACATGCTGTCGACCACGGTGATGATCCGCCTGGGGCGGGTCGAGGGGAACCGCATGGTCAACATGCAGCTGACAAACAACAAACTCATCGACCGCGGGACCCGCATGGTCGCCCAGAGCACGGGCCTCGACGAAGCCGAAGCCCGCAAGGCACTGCTCAAATGGGGATCGGTCAAGCGCGCAATCGAACATCACGCCAAAAACCTCTGACAGCATATGCCCCGTCTCTTCTCCGATCGTGAAATACGTGCCGTGGCGATCTTCGTGCCGCTGGCTGCGCTGGTCATCGCGGCCGTCGTACTGATGCGTCCGAAGGCCGACCCGGAGGCGGCCCGCAGCATCGAACGCGAATTCGAAAGCCGTCCTGCTGCCGACTCCATCCGCATGCGGCATTTCGATCCGAACACCGCCACGTTCGACGAACTGCGCACGCTGGGGCTGACGAAGTACCAGGCCGTCAGTCTGATCAAGTACCGCGCCGCCGGCAAGGTGTTCCGCATTCCGGAGGATCTGACCCTCTGCTACGGCATCGACGATTCGCTCTACCGCCGGCTGGCACCCTGGATCCGCATCGGCCGCCGATATGCCATTGCCCCGCAGGAGTTCCGCAGCGGTCGCATCGTGCCCGAACCGATGCCGGCAGCACCGTTCCGCATCGATACCGTCACGGCCCGATACCTGCGGGCCATCGGCGCCCTGTCACGCCGCCAGGCCGAGGTATTCATCCGCTGGCGCGACCTGCACGGCATCTACGACATGGAGGAGCTGCGCGAATGCTTCGTCATCAACGATTCGGTCGCCTCGGCCCTCGAACCCTACGTCATCTTCCCCGAGCGGAAGCCCCATCCGATCGAACAGCCCGTCGAGATCAACTCGGCCGACTCGGCCACGCTGCGCTCCGTGGTCGGCATCGGCGAAAAGACCGTCGGGACCATCCTCCGCTACCGCGAACGCCTCGGCGGATTCGTCCGCGTCGAGCAACTCGCAGAGGTTCCGGGGGTCACGGAGAGCAATTATGAAAAAATTTTGAAACAAATTTACTGCGACAGTTGCAAAATTCGGAAAATTGATATTAACTTTGCAAGTCCAAAAACGCTGGGGAGTCATCCCTACATCGCGCCGAGGACGCTGAGAAAGTTACTTAGACAAAGACAGTTGAAAGGAGGTTGGAGCACCGCTGAAGAGATGATCGAACAGAACATATTGACCCGTGAGGAGGCAGCCCGTCTGGCGCCCTATCTGCAATTCGGGTCCCGCAGCGGAACAGCCGACAAGTAAACCACCCAACGAAGGGAACCGCATATCGAGGATATGCAACCCGCAGCCAACTCCCCAAAAAACGATTACAACAACAAAAAAACACAGAATACTATGATTATCATGCCGGTAAAAGAGGGCGAAAACATCGAACGCGCCCTGAAGAAGTTCAAACGTAAATATGAGCGTACGGGTGTCCTGAAGGAGCTCCGTCGTCGCCAGTACTTCACCAAACCTTCGGTTGCGAAGCGCGAGGCGATGCAGCACGCCATCTACGTGGAACACATGTACCGCGACGAGGAATAAGCGCTCGGAAACGAGACTCGAGGGAGGGGGCAAGGAATTGCCCCCTCTCTTTTTACGCAGCCCCCTTTGGGAAGTTGCGGCCGGAATATAAAAAATCGGGCCCGGTCCGAAGACCAGGCCCGAAATTCATATCATCCTACAAAACTTACCGGATAAAGAGCAGTTCGCGGTATTTCGGCAGCGGCCAGATCTGATCGTCGACGATCTCCTCCAGCTTGTCGATGTGACGGCGGATCTGATCGAAATAGACCGCCACGGTGTCGTGATAGGCAATCGCCTTCTCGCGCTGATCCTCGATCTTGTTGGCCACCTTGCGGGCATCGATCATCTCGGCCGTCAGGCGCTGAATCTCGGCCGTGTGGTCCTGAATCTTCTTGATCAGACGGATATCCGGATCGGCATTCAGACCCGGGATCTGCGACATCTTGTAGACCTTGTCGAGCAGCTCGGCCTCGTATTTCGATGCGATCGGCACGATGTGGTTCATCGCCAGGTCGCCCAGAACCCGGCCTTCGATCTGGATCTTCTTCGTATAGGTCTCCCACTTCACCTCGGTGCGGGCCTCCAGTTCGACCTTCGAGAAGACGCCCATGTCGGCAAACATCTTCAGGCTTTCGGGATCCAGGTAGCGGTCGAAGATCAGCGGCGTCGAGGTTTCGCAGTCCAGTCCGCGGCGGGCAGCCTCGGCCTTCCACTCGTCCGAATAGCCGTTGCCGTCGAAACGGATCGCCTTGCAGGCCTTGATCATCTGCTTGAGCACCTCGTAGATCGCCTTCTCCTTCTTCATGCCGCTCTCGATCTTGGCATCGACGTTCTTCTTGAACTCCGTCAGCTCGTTGGCCATCGCCGTATTGAGAACGATCATCGCCTCGGCGCAGTTGTCCGATGATCCGACGGCCCGGAACTCGAAGCGGTTGCCCGTGAAAGCGAATGGCGAGGTACGGTTACGGTCCGTATTGTCGAGCAGCAGCGTCGGGATGTGCGAAATGCCGCTCATCTTGAAGACGTTCTTCGCATCGAAACGGATCGCATCGTCGCTCTTCGAAGCCTCCAGCTTGTCCAACACGGCCGACACCTGCGTCCCGAGGAAGGTCGAAATGATGGCCGGGGGTGCCTCGTTGGCGCCCAGACGGTGAGCATTCGTGGCGCTCATGATCGAAGCCTTCAGCAGGCCGTTGTGCTTGTAAACGGCCGAGATGGCGTTGACCAGGAAGGTGATGAACTGCAGATTCTCACCGGCCGTCTTGCCCGGGCCCAGCAGGTTGACACCCGTATCGGTACCGAGCGACCAGTTGTTGTGCTTGCCCGAGCCGTTGATCCCCTTGAAGGGCTTCTCGTGCAGCAGCACGCGGAACTGATGGCGGCGGGCAATCTTGTCCATGATGGTCATCAGCAGCTGGTTGTGGTCGTTGGCCAGATTGACCTCCTCGTAGACGGGAGCCAGCTCGAACTGATTGGGAGCCACCTCGTTGTGACGCGTCTTGACGGGAATTCCCAGCTTCAGGCACTCATACTCGAGATCCTTCATGAAGGCCATCACACGGGCCGGAATGGCGCCGAAGTAGTGGTCCTCCAACTGCTGATTCTTGGCCGATTCGTGGCCCATCAACGTGCGACCCGTCAACACCAGGTCGGGACGTACGGCCCACAGGCTCTCGTCCACCAGGAAGTACTCCTGCTCCCAGCCCAGATACGAGAAGACCTTGCTGACATTCTTGTCGAAATAGTGGCAGACCTCCGTGGCAGCCGTGCCGACGGCCGACAGCGAACGCAGCAGAGGCACCTTGTAGTCAAGAGCTTCGCCCGTATAGGCGATGAAGACGGTCGGGATGCAGAGCGTCGTGTCGACGATGAAGGCCGGCGAGGTGGGATCCCAGGCCGAATAGCCGCGGGCCTCGAACGTATTGCGGATGCCGCCGTTGGGGAACGACGAGGCATCGGGCTCCTGCTGTACGAGCAGCTTGCCCGAGAACTCCTCCAGCACACCGCCGTGGCCGTCGGGTTCGGCAAAGGCATCGTGCTTCTCGGCCGTACCGCCCGTCAGCGGCTGGAACCAGTGCGTATAGTGGTCGGCACCGTGTTCGAGAGCCCACTGGCGCATACCGGCAGCGATACTGTCGGCAACCTCACGCGTCAACGGCGTACGGTTCTCCATCGTATCGAGCAGTGCGGCGTAGGTCCGCTTGTCGAGATACTTGCGCATGGCGGCGCGTCCGAAGACCTTCTCTCCGAAGTAGTCCGAGGGGCGGCCCTCCGGGGCCTTCACCTCAACGGCGGTATGATTGATCGCCGCATCGACCATTTTGAATCTGAGCAATGATGACATATACCTATCTGTTTGATATTGGTTTTACAAAAAAACGGGCCGGGAGAGATCCGATAATTGCAAACTAAAACCTAACCTGAATTTTTCCGGACCACTGCCTCCCGGCAGGAATCACCGACCTAACTAACCCGGGATCTCTACCCGACCCGATCAATCTCTCTTCTGGTTGCAAATGTAAAAATAATTCCAATACGTTGTTTTCACAAAATTGCATTTTTTCGAAAAAATCGTATTTTTTTCATGTGTTTTCCGGAAAACAACCCTATTTTTTCAAGCAATTGGCATTTTTTCAAGGCATTTTTCCAGAAAACGCCCGAAAATTTCAGCGAAATCTGCGAAATCGCATTTTTTGGATTTTTCCGAATTTCACAGACATTTCAACCTAATATTCAACTATACATCCAATCCAAAGCCCTCCACCTCCATTTTATCCCATGGCATTGCCCCCACCGCTCGATACCATATATTTATAACAGATACATCGCGTGATGTTATTTTGTTAACAATTTCTTGTTACAATTCCCCAATTATTTCGTACCTTTACGTGCGCTGAATTCAACTTGCAAATGCAACAGAATTCTGATTAATAATTTGTTTAAATTT
>OLWA01003912.1_pt1 | contig 10645 bp, 10 predicted proteins | sample 1673251 | NCBI WGS metagenome assembly OLWA01 (sample SAMEA3178937, study PRJEB25190) | human gut metagenome | biome: human gut; feature: human-associated habitat; material: faeces | place: Austria | collected 2013
TGCTTTCTGCCGCTGTGCCAACTGCTCCATGCGCTTCTTCTGACAGCCGCCTTGCCGGCAGCAACTGCCTTGCCCGTCGCACAAACGATAATCGCCGCCCGCGATACACAGCACCCGTCCTTCTACCAACGCCAATGCCAATTTACGCCGCGCTTCCAGATAAATACCCTGCACTGTGGTGCGGGCAATATTCATATGATTGGCACAAGCTTCCTGATTCATGCCCTCCAAATCAATGAGCCGGATAGTTTCGTATTCATCCACTGTCATTTGAATGGCATCTTCTGCGCTGATACAGCCGCCCAACGGTCCAAACCGGCTGTGATTGGGCAGACAACAAACCTTTCTCCATTTTCTCGGCCTTGGCAACGTACCGCCACCTCCCGCCTGTTATTGACATATGTCATTTACAAAGTTTATTATACTTGGTTTTCGGCATATGTCAATAACGACAGAAAAACTTTTATTTGTCCCTGAAATCTGGTATGATACCCTTAGAGAAAATCAAAGACACAGGAGTAACCATTATGACGCACGCCTACACGCCTTTTTTATGGGAGCAGATGCAAAATCTGCACCGGCAGCAGCCGATCTCCGGCCATACGCCCGGCCATAAAAACGGATTGTTTCTGCCGCAAGCCTTACAAAACGCCTGGGGCAGCCAATTTGCCACCTACGATTACACCGGTCTGGACAATCTGCATTTTTCCGAGGGCTGCATCGCCCAAAGCCAGCAACAGGCCGCGCAAATTTTCGGCGCCGCGCAGTGCTTTTATCTGGTAAACGGCACCACCGCAGGTCTGCAAGCTGCCATTATGGCCGCCTGCAGTAATCGTCAGGTGTTTGTGCCGCGCCACGTACACCGCTCTGTTTATCATAGCCTGCTCTTAGCCCATGCCCAACCTGTCTATCTGCCCTTAGAATTAGATGCCGATACCAATCTGCCCCTCGGCATCAGCACGCAGGTATTGCAGGATTACATACAGCAATATCCCGACTGCCGCAATTTGATTTTGGTCAATCCCACCTATCAGGGGATCACCGCCAACAATGTACAGTGCGTACAGTTGGCCAAACAGAATGGTCTCACCGTCATTGTCGACGAAGCCCACGGCTCTCATTTGCATTTCCATGCCGATTTGCCCGCGTCCCTGTTAGATGCCGGCGCCGATTTGGTGGTGCAGAGCTGGCACAAAACCCTGCCCGTATTAACCCAGGGCAGCGCACTGCTGGTGCATCAGCATTATAACGGCCCCTCACCGGAGCCCTTTCTCAGCTTGTTGCAAACCACATCGCCGTCTTACCTGTTAATGGCCTCTCTGGAAGCCGGAAGTATCTATATGGGAACAGAAGCCCATGCCCACATTCAGCAGGGGTTACAGGCCATTTTCGCGCTGCACAGGCGCATTGCCAGCACGCTGCAAACGCTGCACCTGTTATGGCAGCCCCAATGGAAGCAGGACCCCTTCAAGCTGTATCTGCTTTCCGATAAACTGTCGGGCACTGAAATGGACGCTTACCTGCGCACCCAGCACGCTCTTTACAGTGAGATGCACGATAACAACGGCATTTTATTCATCCTGCCTATACAGACCACCGACCAATGGACCCAACGGCTTTATCAAGCCCTGCAGGCGTTAGACCAATTCAGCCAAGCACAAACCGTCACTATGCGGGCAATGCCCAGTTTTTACTGTCGGGAGCTGCCCCAACAGCGTTATCCATTGCAGGAAGCCTTCTACAAAGAAAAACGGCAAATCTGTTGGCGGCAGGCAGCAGGCGCTACAGCCGGACAATTTATTCTGCGTTATCCACCAGGCATTCCGCTTTTGGTACCCGGCGAAATCATTACCCGGGAAATCGTAGCCCTTTGGCAAGCCAGCGGCGGCAGCGCCGATGAAACGCTGACCATTATTGCAGAACCAGAAAAGGAGTTATCACCATGAATGGAACATTATTTGTCATCGAAGGGGTGGACGGCAGCGGCAAAGCCACCCAAACCGATTTATTATATCAGGCGCTGCAAAAGCAGGATAAACCTGTACGCAAGGTCAGCTTTCCTAATTACGAAAGCCCTTCCTCCAGCCTGATTAAAATGTATCTCAACGGAGAATTCGGCAGCGATCCGCAATCGGTCAACGCCTTTGCCACCTCTGTATTTTTTGCCGTAGACCGTTTCGCCTCCTTCCGTAAGGACTGGCAGCCCTTTTATGAGAACGGCGGCATCATCATTGCGGACCGCTATGTCACATCCAATCTGGTACATCAGGCTGGTAAAATTGCCGAGGCTGCAGAAAAAGAACGGTATATCCATTGGCTTTCCGATTTAGAATACAATATCTTCGGCTTACCCCGTCCCGACTGCGTTATCTTTTTAGATATGCCGCCGGCCTACAGCCTGCGCCTGCGCCAGCAGCGCAACGCGCTCAAGCAAGGTTTAGCGCAGGATATTCACGAAGCCGACCAGTATTACCTACAGCAAGCCTATGAAAACGCCACCGCCATCGCTCAACAGCAGCAGTGGCACCGTATCAACTGCGTCACCAACGACCAAATCCGCAGCATAGAAGAAATTCATACGGAAATCATGGAATTGATTGCCAAATTTTCACGATAACTCTAATAAAATTAGAAAGGCTGCAACCAGACACCGATCTGCTTGCAGCCTTTCTTCGTTACAAGATTTCTATACAGCTTGCTTTTCTAAAACACCGTTCAAAAAAGCAATGATCCCAGCTTCTACCTCGTCCTTGATGTCGTTGTAATTATGAATTTCATGGCGATAGCCTGCATACAGCTTTGTCTGTACCGAATGACCTGTGCTGTAAAGCCAATTGCTCACCAAATAAACGCCTTCGCCATAATTCCCTACCGGATCCTGATCACCAGCAATGTTATAAACCGGCAGTTGCACCGGAACCTTTTCCGCCCACTGAGTACCTTCAATGCAGAGCATCATCTGCACAAAGTCCCGCATAGCCTGATTGGTGGTCGCTTTGGTAAAAGCGTCAAAAGGATCCTGTGCATGGTCCAACTGCACATAAGGATCGGCGCAGATCCATTCGTTGCCCAGCTTCACCTCTCCGCACCGTTCACCCATCCAGCCCATTAACTGACCTGCATACTGGGGATCCGACTCTTTCCCTTTGCCCGCTGCGATTGCTGCTTCCAGCAAAGGCAGCACCTCCGCCGCGCCTTGGAACTTTCCGGCGGTGCCGCAAATAATCAGCCCTGCCAATTCTGTACCATATTTGGCCGCATAATCTCTGGCAATAAAAGAACCCATGCTATGACCAAACATGAAATACGGCAAGTTCGGATATTTTTCTTTCACCACAGTAGTCAGGGTATGTTCATCCTCCATCATAGTGCGGAAACCGGCATCGCCCCAATCGCCCCAGGTATTGTTCATCATAGCGGTTTTTCCATGACCCACATGGTCATCGGCGGCTACAATAAACCCGGCGTCCATCAATTTCACAATCATATGAAAATACCGTCTGGAATGCTCGCCAAACCCATGCACCAACTGCACGATGCCCCTCGGCTGCGCTGCTGGCACATAAATCCAGCCCTGCACGGTATCTCTCTGATTATAAGACGGGAAGCTTACTTCATGTAACATATCTTACTCCTCCTTTAAATGTAAATCATAAGTTTAGTATAGCAGCTTCTTATCAGGAATACAATCTCAATCCATTTCTCCGTACAGCAACGCTATCAACGAATGCGGGTTCTTCATCCAATCGCAGAACGGTGTAACCCGATGTAGGGTTGCTGCTGAGTTTTTTCGCTCAACCAATAGGGGAATGGCAAATATGACAAGAGGGTGGCAACGGCTGCATGCTGTTTTTCTGTTACGGCGCTTTGCCCAAAATTCCCGCAAAAAAACTGCAACCAGAAACCCCAATTGCAGTTTATCGTTTTATGCAGGATAAAATATTCGCTATGCCTTTTTTACAAAAGCGGCTTTTCCCTGCTTGCAGATAGGACAAATAAAGTCATCATCCACAGCGCCATCATGGATATAACCGCAAACCGTGCATTGCCATTTTTCGCCCTGTTGTTCTGCCGGTTTCTGCGCTTCCGCGTTTTCCAATTTCACAAACACCTTAGCAGGCTGTTTGCATACCGGGCAGACAAAATCGTCAGACAGAGCGCCCTCATGCACGTAGCCGCACACGCTACACTGCCATTTTTCACCGCTGCCTGCCGCAACAGGCGCTTTTTTTGTTTTCACATCACTATGATAATAAGCATAGGTCATCGGTTCTTCTTTGGATAATACCTGCGCATCAGTCAATTCACATAAAAACAGCGTATGGGTGCCGCAATCCAAAGTATTCACCACTTTCGCCGACAATACGGCGCTAGTATGCTCCGCCAGATAAGGCACCTGAAAAGCATCCTTCACCAAAGCCTGACCACTGTTGGCAAACTTGTCCGCTGTGCGGCTGCTCTGGAAGCCAAAATTGCCGATTAAATTCATATCGGCCGTTTTATCTAAAATAGATACGGTTAATTTTCCGCTTTTCTGAATCATTTCGTTGGTATAGTTATTTTTGTTTAATCCCACTGCAATCTGCGCTGGCTCGCTGGTAATCTGCATCACGGTGTTGGCTGTGCAGCCGGCTGCAACGCCATCCAGCTCCGTGCCGATTACATATAAGCCATAGCCTAATTTAAAAAGTGCTGTTATGTCCATGCCTGCTTCCTCCTAAAATAGTTTGGTAATCACTACTAATATACCCCATCAAAGCATTTCAAAAACATATCGCACAGGATAATCTTCCGCATATTGCTTTAACTGACGAATCCACGAGTCCAATTCCGCTAAAGTTAAAACAACAGCCACCCGTGTTTCATGCTGTTCTTCTTCCGGACAGCGAAAATCCAAATGAAAATGAAATTCTAAGGTGACGGCATGGGTTGTGCGGTCTGTCACACAAATATACAGCGTCGGTTCTTCAAAATCAAAAAAACGATTTTGCGCCCTATTTTCACCAGTTGCCTGTAGCCAATCAATAAAACAATTTAACTCGCTGGATAATATCACAGGAGCCTGGGCTTGCCACTGTGCTTTTGGTGTACAAACCGCCAAGTCCACCATCAGCCAGTTGGCTTCAAAATAATTTTGCGGATTTTCTGGATATTGGTACCCTTCAATCGCAAGTGCAATCTGGTTCTCGCCTGTTTGTCCAATATACATCTCACAACACCCCTGTCCTATAAATGTCTCAACAAGTTATATTATTGTCCGAAATCACGGCAATGTCAATGCCTTTCTTGTCTGCCCGCCGCACAACAGTAAAGCGCCGACAAAATTTACCGTCCAATTATAGGTCAGCCCTTTCCTCTTCTGTTTCAGCAGGCCGCTCTTTTCCCTTCCAGGACAACAAAAACATGGTGGCCAAAATTAAAAACGCACCGATCCAATCCATATAGTTAAACACCAGATGCAACCCAATAACGGAGAAAAACGCTGAAACCAACGGCTCTATGCAGGCAAACAGGCTGGCATAGGTGGCGCCAATTATAGTAACGCTGACCAGATAAATATAAAAGGCACCGAAGGTAGCAAACAACACAATAAAGGCCACCATCAGCCAAGCCATCCAATCCATATCTCCGGTAAACTTCCAAAAAGGATGATAAAAATTGATGGCAATGCCGCCGAACAGCATGCCCCAGCCTACAATCACCGGGGAACCCCAGCGCAGTTGCAAGCTGCCCGGATACATGGTATAAAAAGCCATGGCTACCGCCGACACCAGCCCCCAGATCAGCGCTTCCACTGTAATGTTTAACGTGTTGGGATTGCCGTGAGTCACCAGCAGAAAAATTCCAACCACCGCCATCACAATGGCAACCACTTCTTTTTTCTGCGGCAGCTTGCGGCTATACACAGCCGTGAACAGCACAATCAACACCGGAAACAGATACTGCAAAATCGTTGCCGTCGGCGCATTGGATTTGGCGATAGACACAAAATAGGTCAGTTGCACAGCCATTAAGCCAAACACTGCAAAAATTATCAGCCGCACAGTATCTCTGCGGTTCTGAAAAATGGCCAGCGTTTTTTCCTTGTTCCAAGCAAAACTGATGATAAGCATCAAGCTGCCGGAAATCAACAAACGCACCGTAGTCAGCCATTCGGCGCTTAACCCCCGTTGCTGAAATAAATATTGTCCAAATACGCCGGAAAGCCCCCACAACACGCCTGGAATTAATGCCAACAAAGCGCCGACAATAAAACTTTTACGATTCATAACAAATTCTCCTACCTCGCTTACTCTTTATCTCATGCTGTCTGAAAAGCCAGCTTTCTCTATTATGCTACCAAATTTACCAATCGTAAAGATCCTTTCCCAAAAATTTTCATAAAAAATACCGCCTGTGAAAGCGGTACTTTTTTTAATAATATCCGTATTACTGTTTTGGCAATGTTATTACAAAACGGGTTTCCATCTGCTCCTGGCTGAAAACACTGACCGATCCGCCATGGGCTTCCACAATAGCTTTTACAACAGCCAGCCCGATACCGGACCCGCCCAATTTTCGATTGCGGGATTTATCAGCCCGATAGAACCGTTCAAAAATGAATGGAAGCTCTGTTTGCGGAATGCCCGGCCCATCATTGATAACCTCCATGATGGCCTGTGTCGCCGTTTCTTTGAAGCAAACGGTGATTGTTCCGCCTTCCGGCGTATATTTAATAGCATTGGATAACAGATTGCGATCTACTTGCAATAGCTTATCTGCATCTGCTTCGATATCCTCTATCTGCCCTCTTACAGACAGCTTTTGTCGCTTTTGATGCAGCTCTGATTCAAAGGCACGGCTGCATGTTTCTGCCAACTTCCGTAAATTGACCTGCGATTTTTGTAATTGATAAGCGCCGCTCTCCATAATGGACAGCTCCTCCAGCTCCTGCACAATTTTCGTAATGCGTTCAAGTTCCTCCTGACAGCAAGCAAGCCTGTCCGCTGTCGGTTCCCACACACCTTCCATCATAGCTTCCAGATGGGTGCGCACTGTAGTCAGCGGCGTCCGCAATTCGTGGGAAATATCGGCTGTCATCTGTTTGCGTAAACGCTCCTGCCGCTGTAGGGTATCGGAAAGATGGGTAATCGCCGCAGTCATCTCTGCCAGCTCTTGTATATTCGGCACTCCTTCAAATTTAGCATGGTAATGACCGGCCGCAATTTCTTTGGTAATCTCTATGGCGTCGCTGATTGGTCTGCTGATGTTACGAGCCATCAAAGAACCGATCAGCACTGACAGCAGCAGCGCCAAGCACCCTACACCCAACAATACGCCATTTAATGCCTGCAAAAATTTAAAATCGCTCTCATTCAGAAAATATGGCCCATAATAGCTGATGGTAACTGCGCCGATAACTTGTCCCTCTTGAATAATGGGATAATTTTTCGCCATAAATTCTCCATTGGCCCTCGGATATTTCTCCCGCATCTGCTCTGAGATTTCCTGCATAACCTGGGCGCACAGACTCATATCATGATATTCAGCGTCCCATACTGATTGACCCGCTCCATCATACACCTTGATGATATAGCCGTCATATAAGGCAAACATCCCTAAGGTGTGCAGTGCGTCCATATCCCATGCAGCTTCATGGGCTACATACAAACTGCCCAGCTTGGTAACGATTTCCTGCGCGTCTTTTTCTCGCGCCTCGGTAATATACGCTTCAAACTGTACATTAATCAGCCAGTTTGATAAAAAACTGATGAGCACAACTGTCACCAAAACGACCAAGGCGATGATAGCAGCAAACCGAGATTTGAGACTGGGTAATTTCAGCTTACTCACCCCCAAAGCGATAGCCCTTACCATGAATGGTAAGCACATAGCGCGGCTTCCGTGGATTGTCCTCTATTTTATGACGCAGATTCTTGATATGGCTGTCAATGGTCCGGTCGTAGCCGTCAAATTCTGTACCCAGAGCCTGCGCAATCAGTTCCTCCCGGCTGAACACCTTTCCCGGGTATTTCATCAGCACAGACAGCAGTGCGCCTTCTATCGGCGTCAATTTTATGGGCTGTCCGCCCTTGCAGAAACTATTTTTCTCAAAATCAACAATAAGGTCTCCATCGCCAAAAGAATTTTTTCGGTACAGCGGTACCAAATCATCCTGCACGCGGCGCAGCACAGTTTCCACACGGGCATACAATTCTTTCAGGCTAAAGGGCTTTCTGATATAATCGTCGGCACCTAGGGCTAAGCCATTCAGCACATCCTGCTCCCCGACCTTGGCAGTAAGCATAATGATTGGCACTCTAGATTTTTTACGGATTATCTGACAAAGCCTTTCGCCGGAAATATCGGGCAGCATCAAATCTAATATCACCAGCAAAATATTTTCCTGCTCCAAAATTTTCAGAGCATCAGCCCCATTGAAAGCGCAAAAAACAGCATAGCCCTTCTTCTCTAAAAAGGCTGCCACCACATCCACGATTTTATCTTCATCATCCACCACCAAAATATTTTTGGAGTGCATCCCGTCATCAGCTCCTCCTACAAATACAAAATCTCAATCATAAAAAGAGCAGGGCTTTAAAAGGCTCTGCCTATATTGATTATACCCCGCAGTAGGTTCCGCAACAACTCATACCGCCGCTGTAGGGAACGCTGATTTGTTCCGGCTCCGGTATCGGTTCCCCAGTTTCTACCACTGTAATGCTGCTCCGAATCATACCCATCCAACAGCTATAAGCAAAGTTTCCTGCTTCATCAGGTGTAAATTCAATAATATTCTCTCCATACTCCAACTGCTTTTCGATATCATATTCAGGAATTACCATGCGATAATTGCACCCATTCAGGTCTCCCTTTTCAACTGTAATCACCCACTTTACAGGGACATCCTTTTGCACAGCAATGGGTTCATAAAGGCCTCCCTGTAGCGAGGTTCTTACAATTTGCACTCCATTGGCCATTTCTAGCTGCGCATCTGTCTGCGCAGCATTGGAAACGCCCGCTAAAGCCAATCCACTATTCAGCATAGAAACGCCAAAGATAAGCACCAACGCAGCGCCTGCTGTCATCACCTTTTTTGTAAACTTTCTACTCAGCACGGTACTCAAGAGGCCTAATCCAAACAGCAAAGGCATCGTCCCCAACCCAAAGAACAGCATAGCCAACGCGCCCTTCAGCGGACTGCCTGAGGACAACGCATACAGCTGCATGGCCTGCAGCGGTCCGCAGGGCATGAAACCATTCAAAAGACCGATTACAAAAGGCCCCTTGCCTTCCTTCAGCGCATAAATTTTATGGCCAATCCCCTGCGGCAGATGGAGCTGCAATAGCCGCAAGCCTGGAAACAGTTGGAGCATATTGAGCCCCATTACAATCATAAAAACACCGGCCAAAACCTGAATGATCCCCTTAGTACTACTAGAAAAACTAATTCCCATCCCCAAAAGCCCAATCAAAGCGCCAATTAATGTGTAAGAGAGAATTCTGCCCAGATTATAGAGCAAGCTTGGCTTCAACGAAGCTGCCCTGTTTGCCGCGCAAGCGCCTGGTTCAGCGCCATTCTGCATACATTGGCTAAGATGAATCCCACCGCACATGGCAACACAATGTATAGAAGTGAACAGACCAATCATAAACAGCATACCATAGCCCATACCTGCTTTTGCCTCTGGAAACATGTAAAAAATATCTGTTATTCCAAACCAGCGCAACAAATTATAAACGGCCAAAAGAACAATGAGCGCGCCAGCCAGCTGCCCAACAGGCTGCAGCTTCTGATCAATACATTTCTGAGACACAACCTCATAGCCTAAGCTTTGGATTTTTTCTGCAATCTCGTCAGTAGAAATCAGGCTTTCTTCATAAATGATACGTGCTTTTCCGGCAGCATACTGCACCCGCGCCTCCTGCACACCTGGCATTTTCCTTAACAATCGCTCAATTTTCATCGCACAGCCTGCGCAGGTCATGCCTTGAATGGTATAAATAATCTCTTGCTTATCGTTCCGCATATCGACATCTCCTTCTCCGCTTTTCTTGCCTGTATTGTAGCAAAAAATTTTGGAGAAATTATGAAGACACAAAAACAATCTGCGCTATTTATGATAAGGCTCGCCCTTGATAATGCGATAGCTGCGATATAACTGTTCCACCAAAATTAAACGCATCAACTGATGGGGAAAGGTCAGCTTGGAAAAGGACAGCAGCAAATCGGCCCGCTTCAAAATACCGGCGTCCAATCCTAATGAACCGCCGATAACCAACGTAATATGGCTTTTTCCCGTAAGCCCCAGTTGTTCAATTTTTTCGGCCAACTGCTCCGAGGTGAACATGGTTCCTTCGATAGCCAACGCAATCAAATAAGTATCGTCCTTGATATATTTTTGAATACGCTGCCCTTCTTTGGCTTTAATCTGTAATTCCTCCGCCTCTGAAGCGCCGTCGGGCGTTTGCTCATCCGCCACCTCCATAATCTCCACTGTGGCATAGCGCTGCAGCCGCTTTAAATACTCGGCGATACCGTCTTTCAAATACTTTTCCTTCAATTTTCCCACTGTAATAATTTGAAATTTCAAAATAGGTCACCTCCCAACTGCGCTTCTTCCTCCCTGCCGCCATCAACAGCAACGCCGACGCCCGTTTGCAG
>OLWA01003916.1_pt1 | contig 10642 bp, 10 predicted proteins | sample 1673251 | NCBI WGS metagenome assembly OLWA01 (sample SAMEA3178937, study PRJEB25190) | human gut metagenome | biome: human gut; feature: human-associated habitat; material: faeces | place: Austria | collected 2013
TTTTATTTTACATCATTATTAAAATGATTGTGTTAAAATAAAAACACCATAAACAGGGGTTTTGGTGCTTATCAAACTAAGGTAATCACTTAACAATCCAAATTAAGTGTTCCTTTTTTATTTTATGTAAGTTTTCCTTACATATTCATAATAGCAAATTTTAATATTTTTTTCAATACATATACTTTTAATAATTACAAAATCTTAATTAAAATATCATTAATTATATATAAATATTTTGGATTAACATATACATAACCCTTTTTGATAATTAATTCTTTATTCTTAATTAAATCATTTATATCATATTTATTTTCAAATTTAATTCCATATTTATTCTCAAAATTCTTTAAATTAATACCTTTTGTCTTTCTTAATCCAAGCATTACTTCATCATACATTTTATCATCATTTCCAAGTAAACTTTCATATTTATGATAATCACCACTTAAATATTTATTCAAATTACGGGTATTATCATATCTAAAACCATCAACATAACCAGATGCACCTAATCCAAATCCATAATACTCTTCATTATTCCAATAACTTAAATTATGACTAGACTCATATCCCTTCAAAGAAAAATTACTAATTTCGTAATGATTATATCCTTTTTTCTTTAAATATTTAATAATAGTAAAATACATCTTAGAATCAAGATCTTCATCAATCGGATTAATACCTTCATTATAAATTTTAGTATGTTCTTCAATTTGTAATGAATAAGTACTAATATGTTTAGGTTTTAATTTAACCATAAGTTTAAGATCTTTTTTTAAAGTTTTAATATTTTCTCCCGGAATACCATAAATTAAATCTAAATTAATATTATCCATTCCTTTACTTCTTATCATATTAATCTTATTTTGAATATCTTTAAAATCAACTGACCTTTCCATAAAACCTAAATTATCTTTATCAAAAGATTCAATTCCAATACTTATTCTATTAACTCTATTTTTAATAAGAATATCAATTAATTCTTCAGTTATATCATCCGGATTACATTCAAAACTATATTCATAATTATTTGATACTTTAACCACACTTAAAATCTGAAATAATTTATTCAATTCATCATAACTTAAAGAAGAAGGAGTCCCTCCACCAATATACACAGTTTCCATTTCTTCCCCATTATAATAATTTGTAATCTCATTGTTTAATTCATCTAAATATTTATCAATAAACTCATTATTATAAAACATTTTACAAAAATCACAATAAGAACATATTTTCTTGCAAAAAGGTATATGAATATACATATGTTTCATAAAACACACTCCAATTTAGTATTTAAAAAGGATGAGTTATCATCCTTCTAAATATTCTTTCTTTTTGTTATTTTTCTTTTTAAGATAAACAACCAAACTTACTATTAATAATGCACTAACTCCTGCAACACTGGCTATTATTTCAATTTTTTTATTATAAGCAGCTTTTTGAATATCTATTGAATATATATTTGTTAATCCATTTTCTGCTATTACTTTTACTCTTATTGTACTAAATCCAGTTAAATCATTATTTCCATACATATATATGTCGGCTCGATTTGATTCTGGAGTTGCACTTATTAATAATGTCTTTTCTCTTTTAATTTTTACTTCATAATCTAACTTATCAGGACTAAATTCTATATTATAGTTTTTAATTGATAATGTTCCTAATCTTGCTGAATTTGATATATCTAATCCACTTTCTTTTCTTATTACATGTAAACTATATATTCTTGTTTTATTATTATTTTTTACTTCTATTTGAATTAGATTATTTCCTACTTTTAATCCCGTATTATTTCCTACATTAACTGTCGCATTTTCATCTTCAGCAAACGCATATATTGGTAAATCTTCTGTTTCATATGGTACAGTTATTGTATAATCATAGGTTTCTTTATCAAATCCAAGCATTGTTCCTGGTACTGTTAAACTGCTTAGATATGTACTATTTATATTATCTTTATCTTCACCATTTCTTATAAAGGTTATTACATAACTTCTTATACTTCCAGCTTCACTTATTACTTTAAGTACCACTGATTGTCTATCCTCTGTTATTTCTACTTCTCTTGGTTCGTATCCTTTTATAAATTTTGAAGTACTACTATCTAATTCTGCATTTACACTTACTTTTTTAGTAAATCTACTTATTTTTACATCATAATTTGTTGTATATGGATCAAAATCTATACTTCCTCTACTTAATTTAACATTTTTAAGTAAATTAGAATTATTTCTATCATCTACTCTATTTATTATAAATGTATAGCATCTTTCTTTTCCATCTTTATTAACTATTTTTATTAATGCGACATTTCTTCCATAATCTAAATCTATTGTTCTTGGTTCATAACCAGATACATATGTTGCATCACTACTTGTTAATGTTGCATATAATGCAATTTTATTTGCTGTTACTGATAATTCATATGATGTTGTTAATTTATCAAATCCACCTACTGAATCTGCTATTAAGTCATTTGATAATAATGCATATTTTGAATCTTTAACTCCAGTAGTATATCCTACTGTTCCATCTAAAGAACTAATATTAGTGTTAATATCATTACCATTGCCATCTTGTACTTTAAAACTTGCAAGGGTTGTACTTAAATCAGCATCATATACTTTAGCTAATACTGGATAACTTATTCTACGTTTTTCATTAATTGACCATATAAAGTATGTTCCGGCTGTTCTTTCTATACTAAATGAATTATTAACCGCATTAAATGTACTCCAATTTGAATTTACAGTTGGTTCTTCACCACTTGATACGTGATATCCCAAGATTCCAATATTACCATAAGGAACTCCAGTAACAGTTATTATACCCTTACCATTAGATCCAACTACTCCAGCAGATGCATTAACACCAGGTCTTTTTATATAACTACATGTATATAAATAATCTTTATAACAATTATCTGAATTACTATCTTTACATGTATCATTAGTTAATTTATATTTAAATTCATAATCTTCAGCACATGAAACTATTTTATTTCTTGTATCTTCAGTATCATCTTTCTTACATATTGATACCGGAACTTCTCCCTTAGCACCTGTAACATTTTTAGATGTTACACATGTTTTAGATCCATCTCCATTACTATCTTGATTTTGGCAAGCTGGTTTATCACTTGTAATATAATCTATATGTATATATACTGTCTTACCATTATATTCAACTTCACATGAATTATTTTCACATGAACTCCTTATTTCTTTCTTAAAAGTTACAATAGATCCACAACCTATTTCAGTTTTATCTTTACTTAAACCTTTATCAGAATAATAATATGTCTTTTTTGCTATATATCTTTCAATTTTTTTAAAACATCCAGTTTCACTTTCATTTTGAACTATGTCTCGTTTATATATTTGGGTACTTGTTTTAACAGTGTTTTCATTTATAGAAGTAACATCACAAATCGCATTATCCCCAGTTGTACACGTTTTTATAAACAGTTTATCACCACAGGCAATTGCATCACCACTATTTTCTTTACCTTTAGCATAAAAAAATGATCCTATCTTTTCTTTTTTATCATCAAGAGTTGGTTCTTCAACAACACCTGCTCCGCCTGAACTTCCACTAGAACTTCCACCACTTGAAAGTTCGTCTTCATAACATGCTTTTGCAATAATGTCATCAAAACAATATAATTTATTACTAGTTTTAGTATCATATCTCCCGCCGGTTGTACAATCGCCATCTCCAGCTATTCCATTAAAAACTCTTGATAAATTACGTGTTCCTACTTGAATAAAACATTCATTGTTTTTACATACATAATCACTATTTTTATTATAAGAAATAATTTTATTTCCGTCAGTAATAGTCATGAGATTATCTTCGTCTGCAACTACCGATATTTTACATCCGGCTTTTCCAATTTTGTTTTTTTCACCTCCATTGCTGCCAGAACCATTACCAGTATTTCCACCAGTGTTACCACCAGTTGTAGAGTTTTTAGTAAAACAAGCTGTAATATTTCTAAATTCACTTGCAGAAAAATATGCTGGATTTTGTTTGTTTAAACTATTACTACAGTCTGTACTTGAAGACCATTTAACAAATGTGTATCCACTAGCTGGATTAGCTAAAACATTTGCAGAACACGAATTTCCAGAAGTACAAGTATAATTTGCACTAGTACCAACAACTGTAGCTAGTCCCACTTGTTTATTAGAACTATATATAGTTACACTACCTACTGTTTTAGAATCAGATTCACCAATTAATCCAATAGATACACTCAAAGTTTTTGATGACGAAGATGTTTCAGAAGAAGTTCCTTTACAATTAGAACCTTTTTTTGCATTATATTTTCTATAGTACTGTCCTTCTTTTAAAAAACAAGAATCAAAAGAATAATTAACATTCACCTGCGTTCCACAAATCGGTCCTTCAGGATTATCATATTTATATGTATTTGCATATCTAACAGCATAAATATTACAAGTTGCATCTGCAATAAAATCACCACTATCACTATCTATAGCATTATTTTTTTTATAATTATCAGATACAATCATACTTCCTACTAAAACTATAAATAATCCAACAGTCAATACAATTGCACTAAATAATTTCTTTTTCTTATTCATAAGCACTCTCCTACTTTCTATATTAATTCTATAAAATATTTAAAATTATTGCAATATAAAAACCAGTATTTCTACTGATTTATTAATTCATTTAAAAACTTCTTACTTTTTAAGTATAATCCAGTATATCTATCATAATAAGTATTAACAAAATAATTAATATTTTTAATAATATCATCTTTTATCTTTAATTCACTTATAGATTCAATATTAACTAGATAATACATTCTAAGCATCTTTAATGTTTTACTATCATAAATAATTTCATTAGTATAACAATTCTTACAAATATATCCACCTTCATCAGGATCTATAGTAATTATATTAGAACTTTTACCACATTTACAACAATTATTAAAACTAAATCCAACACCTAAATAGTCCAAATATTTAAGCTCTAAAATATTAGTCATAACCATTGGATTTAATCCATCATTTATTTTATATAAGGTATTTATTAATAAATTATATATTTCTTCATCATTATTTTGTTTCATAACTTGACTTGTTAAATCTAATAAAAATGTCATATAACTTATTAGTTCAATATCTTTTTTTATTGTTTTAAATTCATCTATTATATCTACACTTTTTAAAGTACTTAATTTATTATCATTATAATAAATATAAAAAGAACCATATGTTAAATTTATTGTAAAACTTCGTAGAGGACTTTTAATATTTTTAGCACCTTTAGCAATAGCGCCTATCATACCATCTTTAGTTAATATATTAATAATTTTACTAGTTTCTCCATAATTAATACTACTAACTATTATTCCTTCTACTTTCTTTAACATCTAAATCTAACCTCTTTTATATATCATATAATATTTAATTTCGCCGGTTTCTTTAAATTTATCCCACGCTTCTTTTTTAGTCATAATTTAAGCTCCCTTTCTAATATTATATTGGGAGCTTATTTTATCTTTTATTCACTTTATCACTATTTTTTTCTTGAAATAAGCAAATTACTGTACTCTTATTTATTGGAATATTTTCATTTTTTAATTCAAGACATAAATTATCTATTATCTCAGGAGTTAATTCTACTCCATTATAATTATAATTTAAACTATTCTTTAATTCCTCTAAAGAATTATATTGATATGATCCCATTCCAATCTTATAAGTATAATCTTCTAAAATATTTAATATATTATCATCAATTAATTTTCTTCTTCTTGCAACATGTACAAAGAATCTAAATTTATTAATTGGCATCTGAGTTTTACGATAAAAATCTAAAGTATTTAAATCATCTAATGCGATATGATTAACTAGATCTCTAAGATTATTAACAAATAAAGCTTCTCTTAATTTTAATTCTTTAGTATATAAACCAAGCAATTCTTTTATATCTTCATTACCAGGTAAATTACTAAATTTAATCCAATTTTTAAATTTATCAGCACTTACATTATTTTTACCAAATACATAATTTGGATATACATCATTACCATTTAAAAATTCATTTATAACACTGACAATAGTTTCTTTTCTCTCAGTACTTGTTTGACTATCTCTTTCGTTTTTTCTTTCTTCTTTGTTGCTTTCATGAATATTATCTAACTTAGTTACTAAATTATTAAGTTTATCTTTATCTTCTGGATGAACAACTATATATTCATCAATTGTTTTCTTTATATAACCTAATGTATATCTATCAATTAAGGTAGTTAATTCTTCATCACTTAATTCAGATAATAATAACTTAACTAATGGAAATTCTCTTCTACTTACCTTTTCTTTATTTGCATAACCTCTAGTTAATCTCTTTTGATAATATTTTTCTAAAATCATTAATTCTTCTTCTGTTGGCTTTGGCTCTACTATATGTCTTTTAAACATATTTAAAAATGTTGAAAGTCTAGTTGCATCAATGCCATATTTCTTCATCATTTCTTCTTTAACATTTTCACCATATTCAGTTTCTATTAATCTATAAAATGTCTCTTGACCTATTTTAATTTTTTCATCTATTGAATATCTTTTATTCATAACTTTCTATCTCCCTTTTTAAAAATCCTTAAATCCTAATTCACTTAAATATCTTTCTTTATCTCTCCAATTTTTAATTGTTTTAACATATAATTCTAAATAAACTTGTTTACCAAGTAATTCTTCCATATCACGTCTAGCTAAAGAACCGATTTGTTTAAGCATTGATCCTTGTGATCCAATAATAATTTTTTTTAAATTATTTCTTTCAACAATTATATCAACATACACTTCCATTAAGTTACCCTTATCTTTTAAATGAGTAACAGCACAAGTAACTGAATGAGGTACTTCTTCTTCTGTTAAATTAAGAACTTTTTCTCTAACTAATTCTCCTAACATAAACTCTAAAGAAGTATTAGTAATAGTTCCATCATCATAATATTTAATCTCATCTGTTAAATAACCTTTAATAACTTTAATTAATCTCTCAACATTATCATCTTTTAAAGCACTAATAGGAACTATATCACTAAAATCATATAACTCTTTATAACTATTTATAGCCTTTAATATTTGTTCATCACTTAATTTATCTATCTTATTTAATACTAAAATAACAGGAATATCATTATTCTTAAATGCTTGAGATATAAACGTATCTCCTCTTCCTAAAGGAGCAGATGCATCAACTACAAATAAAATTACATCTATGTCTTCTAAAGATTCATAAGTTTGTTTATTTAAATACTTTCCTAATTTATCTTGGGGTTTATGAATACCTGGTGTATCTACAAATATTATTTGTGTATCCTTATCATTATAAACGCCTTGTATTGCATTTCTAGTTGTTCCTGCTACATCAGAAACTATTGCAATATGTTTTTTTAATACTGTATTCATTAACGTACTCTTACCAGTATTAGGTCTTCCTACAATACTGACAAATCCACTTTTCATGCTACCACATCCTCTATTTTATATTTTAATATATATTATCTATCAAATTTCCTACTTTAATTATTCTTTCATTTCTATTAATATCATACAAAAATATTTCAGCATCATTTTCATAAAATTCACTAATCATATTTTTATTAATATTTTTTAAATCATTTAAATTTTTAGAACTAGTCATAACATACAAACTATCAAAATCACTTTTCTTATATCCATGACTAACTGAATTTGCAATTGCTGCTTCCTCAGCATAAATAGTACTTCTAAAAATATCATTTTTAACAAGTACTCCTCCAAATACCATTCCATCTTTCATTTTAGCAATCGCACTAAAATAAACATTATCATGAGGAGCGTAACAATTACTTAATAATCTTTCTAACTCTCTTACCATTAATCCTCCAAATTAAATGGATAAGGACAAATATCAGATATTTTAAATTCCTTACACTTTCCTCTATTATTATAACAAAAAACTTTTGAATCTGGTAAAAAATATTCATGTAATAACTCTCTACACATAAAACAAGGCATACAAATACCTTTACTTGATCCCATAACATGTATTTCTTTAAAATCTTTTGTACTAAATCCTTCACTAAAAGCATTAGCAATTGCTACTTGTTCAGCACACATTCCACTTTTACCATCTTTATTTTCTATATTAACTCCAATAACTTCTTGATTATTTTGCATAACAATTATACAAGCTACTTTATAATTAGAAATATTAGCATAAGCATTTTTCATTACTAACTTTAAATTATCTTTCATAAACTCTCCAATAAATATATTATTTTAGGTATAAATATTATTAAACCAATAATTGCTGAAGTAATAGCAAGTATAAGTACTGTTCCAGCCGCCGTATCTTTAACGATCTTAGCTTTTTCATCATATTCTTTAGTATACATATCAACCAAATTTTCAATTGTTGTATTAATTGTTTCAGCAGCTAAAACGGCTCCAATTAGTAATACTAAAATAATCCATTCTATAATACTTACTTTAAGAATAATTGCCATAATAACAACCAATATTGCAACCACCACATGTATTTTCATATTAGGTTCATGTTCAATAACATCATCAATCCCCTTAAAAGCATAACCAAATGATTTTCTAAGTCTTTTAATCGATAATACCTTTTTCATTTAATATTTCCCTCTGTAAATCAAACATTTCTTTCTCTTCTTTTTCTCCTAAAGTATGATCATAACCAAGTAAATGTAAAAGCCCATGAATACATAAAAATGATAATTCTCTCTTTTCACTATGACCATATTCCACTGCTTGCTCTTTCATCCTATCTATTGATACATATATCTCACCTAACATATTAATAGGACCATCTAAAAAGCCATTATCATTAAACGCAAAAGATATAACATCAGTTGGTCTATCAATACCTCTATACTCTTTATTAATCTTATGTATCTCTTCATTATTAATAAATATTACTGAAAAATATACATTCTTAAGTTTTAACTTATTACAAGCAAACTCAAATAAATCATTTAAATAATCATATTCTTTATATCCATATTCATCTATTATATCAAAACTATTCATATTACCACTCCATATAAACTAAGTATTATTACTAAAAGTATTATAATTATTAAAACACATATTAAATTTAATAAAAAACTATTTTTAACTTTTTCACTAGTCTTTTTAAATATAAATTCACTAAATATATATAGAAGATATCCTACAACCCCACCTAATACATTAAGAATTATATCATCTATATCAAAACTTCTTCCTAATGCAAGTTGGATAGTTTCAATTGTAGTACTAACAATTAAAGTAATAAGTAAACTATAAGTTATATTTTTACTCTTACAATAATAATTAACATAATATCCAAAAGGTACAAATATTGCAACATTTCCAATCACATTTCGATAAAACAACTTAGAATTAAAATTATATCTAAATATTTCTTTAAAAGGAATAAAATTATTACTAAAAGATGAAAAATCAGTAGCAGTAACTAAACTAAATAACATAATAACATAAGCAATAAATACTAAATTAATCATCTCTTTATATAATTCTAATTTAGTATGATTAGCTAAACTATACGCCACTTTTAAACATATAGTAGTTATTATACATAAAAATAATATTGGCCATAAATCAACTATTATATCAATTGCTGCTTTGGGTATCATTAGCATCACTCTTTTCATAGTATTTATATTCACTTATAAGTTCATTACAAATAACAAATACTCTATAATCTATTGTACTATTATTTATCTCTTTTTTCAAAACTTTTTGACTACTAATTGTTCCAATATTATTAAATTTTTCTTTTATCTTATTATTTACTAAATTTTCAATCTCTTCATCACTTAAAATGTACTTTTTATTAACATATTCTCTTTCTTTATAAACTTTAATTTTTAATCCTAAAAACTTAATTTCCCTAATATTTTCTTGAATAAAATATTTATATTTATTTTTAAGAAATATTTTATCATTAATATTTAAATTAAATCTCTTTTTACCAGTAAATTCTCTTCTCGATTCTTCTTTAGGAACACTTATATTAACATTATACCAAACATTACCATAAACTGATCCAGTAGCTAAAGTATCTCCTTTAACTGCATCATATAACTTAATTTCTCCACTAATTAATAAATCACCTTTTTTAACATATTCACCACTTCTAACAATATTTTCACCCTTAGTAGAAATTATCTTAGTAATATAAGCATCTTTTTTAGCTACAACATGACGATATCCATTTTCTTTGTTAATATTTTTAATCTTTCTTTCCTCACATCTAATAATATACTTCATGCCATCTCTAGTAATACTTATCCATTCTAATCTATCTTTATTATTATTTAAAATATTCCTTTGAATTTTATCTAATTCATTAAAATCATAAGCAAAAGAGTATTTCTTAATATTATTATTATTTAATTCTTCATATATTAACTTACGAATACTAGATGATGAATGTATTACCTCAATATCTACTATATAACTAGTTATTATATCCATTAACCCAAAAGATAACATAAATATAATTATTAAAAATATATTATTTTTTATTAATTCTTTAATTTTATAAACCCCAATATAATCTATAATTTTAATCT
>OLWA01003924.1_pt1 | contig 10601 bp, 10 predicted proteins | sample 1673251 | NCBI WGS metagenome assembly OLWA01 (sample SAMEA3178937, study PRJEB25190) | human gut metagenome | biome: human gut; feature: human-associated habitat; material: faeces | place: Austria | collected 2013
GCAAAGCAGATGAAGTTCTTCAGCAGGCAGTACAGGGCATCACAGACCTGATCAACCTGCCTGCATTGATCAATCTCGATTTCGCTGATGTCACGACGATCATGAAAGACAAAGGTATCGCTCATATCGGAGTTGGTTACGGAACCGGCGAAAACAAATGTATGGAAGCCGTACAGCAGGCTATCACAAGTCCATTGCTTGAGACAAGTGTGGATGGTGCGACAAACTTTATCCTGAACTTCAGTGGTGGAGACATCGGCATTCAGGAGACAAACGAAGCTGCCGAGTATGTACGCGAGCTCGCAGGAGAAGATGCGAATATCATCTTTGGTATTATGCTGGATGATAACGATGACAGCGACGGAGTTACCATCACGATCATTGCGACAGGCTTAAAAGATGAGACCGCACAGGCTTCTTCTTTTGGAGGTTTTGGCAGTACATTTTCCAATGGTTCTCTTGGCGGAAAAATGAATTTAGGACATACCGCGGCACCACATGTAGCCAAACCTACACCGATGTCGCAGCCAAGCTTTTTGAGTGGATTTAACAGCGCAGCCAGAAAATCGCAGCCATCAGCTGCTACGGTAAATCAGGACATGCCTGTGGTAAATCATAAAATTAACCGGACACCTCAGCAAGTCAGCCCGACGATGAAAAAAGAGGATGACAGCATTAAAATTCCGGAATTTATACAAAATTATAGAAAGAAGGAGGACTAAGAGATGTCTACTTTAGTAAAAACAATCATTCAGGTTTTATATATTGTAATATGTATCGCCATCGTTGTTGTTGTATTGATGCAGGAGGGAAAAACTTCCGGTCTTGGTGCAGTTTCCGGCGCGGCAGATACGTATTGGAGTAAGAACAAAGGACGTTCTGCTGAAGGAAAACTGGTTAAGATTACAAGTGTACTTGGTGCATTGTTCATTATCTTATCCATTGTACTCTGCATGAATATGAAATAATCAAGAGATACTATAAAATGGATTTTAACCTCTGAAGAGCCTTTGTAAAGAGAAAGCCTTCAGAGGTTTTTTACTGATTAGGTAACTATTCAGGTCTAATGTGAAACAAGCAGCGGATTGTCGTGCTTGTAAGGAAAGGACTTAGTATGGATCGAAAAGAAATGCTTTATGCATTTATCAAAGAAGAAGAGTATCGTCCGATGAAAGGCAAAGAGATCGCGGCGCTGTTTTGTGTGCCAAAGAAGGAACGTGCCAAATTTCATGCCCTGCTGGACGAACTGGTAAAAGAGGGAAAAATAGTGATAGACGGAAGCGGACGATATCAGCTTCCGAAGGAAAATGTCAATGCGGGAACGTTTATGGCGACATCAAAAGGATTTGGATTTGTGCGGGTAGAAGGCCAGCCGGATGATATTTTCATCCCGGAATCCGGCTGCTCCAATGCCTACGATGGCGATGAAGTTATGGTACAGATCTACAAGGATTCGAAGAATGGAAAGCGAAAAGAAGGCCAGATCATCCGCATCTTAAAACGTGCCAATACGACAGTTGTCGGCACATTTATGCGAAATAAACATTATGGTTTTGTCGTGGTAGACCGTGAGAAGTTTACGAGCGATGTCTATATTCCGAAGGGAAAGACGAAAGAGGCAGAAACCGGTGAAAAAGTCGTTGTGGAAATTACAGATTTTGGCAGTGAAGAAAAGAGCCCGGAGGGTGTCGTGACGGAGATTCTCGGACATGCAGATGATCCGGGAATTGATATTTTATCCATTGTGCGCGGTTACGGCATACCGGAGGAATTTCCGGAAGAAGTGCTGCGGGAACTTCCGCATATTCCGGAGAAAGTGGATTCGACGGATATTGCAGGACGAATGGATCTGCGTGACCGAATGACCGTGACGATCGATGGTGAAGATGCGAAAGATCTCGACGATGCGATCACGTTGCATAAAGAGGAAAACAGAGGCTATGAACTGGGTGTGCATATTGCGGACGTCAGTCATTATGTCAAAGAGGGTTCGCCGCTTGATAAAGAGGCATTGAACCGCGGAACCAGTGTGTATCTTGCGGACCGTGTTATCCCGATGCTTCCGCGGAAACTGTCCAATGGAATCTGCTCATTAAATCAGGGAGTGGACCGGCTTACACTCAGCTGTATCATTCATTATGATGCGAAAGGGCATATTAAAGATTACCGCATCGGAGAATCGGTGATCTGCGTAGACCGCCGCATGAGTTATACGGACGTCAATGCTATTGTGACCGATCATGATGAAAAAACGATGGCAGAATACGAAGCTTTTGTGCCAATGTTTGAGCAGATGAAAGAACTGGCTGTAATCCTACGGACAGAGCGAAAAAAACAGGGCTCGATCGATTTTGATTTTCCGGAATGTAAACTGATTCTTGATGACGAAGGGCATCCGATCGATATCGTGCCATATGACCGCAATTTTGCAACCAAGATCATCGAGGAATTTATGCTTGCGGCAAATAAAGTGGTTGCGGAAGACAGTTTTTGGAAAGAACTTCCGTTTTTGTATCGTACCCACGAATATCCGGATCTGGAAAAAATCCGGGAACTGGCAGCCCTGGCACACAGTTTTTCCCATATCTTGAAAGTGGGACAACAGGAAGTGCATCCGCGTGAAATCCAGAAATTGATGGAAAGTATCGAGGGAACGGAAGAAGAGACGTTTTTAAGCCGTCTTACCCTGCGTGCGATGAAACGTGCCAAATACGAGCCGGAAAATGAGGGACATTTTGGCCTCGCAACCAAATATTACTGCCATTTCACTTCGCCGATCCGAAGATATCCGGATCTTCAGATTCACCGTATTTTAAAAGAAAGTTTCAAAAAAGGACTTTCTCCAAAACGGCAGGAGCATTATCAGGAGATCCTTTCGGGAGTGGCAAAATCCTGCAGCAGCCTGGAACGGCGCGCAGACGATGCCGAGCGTGAAGTGGACAAGATGAAGAAGACGGAATTTATGCAGTCCAAGATTGGAGAATGTTATGAAGGTGTGATCAGTGGTGTGACATCGTGGGGCATTTATGTGGAACTGCCAAATACGATCGAAGGAATGATCCGTCTTGCAGATCTTACGGACGATGTATACGAATACGATGCCGCCAATTACCGTGTTGTCGGCACATACAGCGCGAAAGAGTACCGTCTGGGACAGAAAATGCGTGTGCAGGTCGTGCGCGCAGACAAAAATCTGCGAACCATTGATTTTTTGCCGGAAAATATGGAAAAGAGGGAAGAAGATGAGTAAAGAAAGTATTCGATTGATTGCCAATAATAAAAAAGCGTGGCATGATTATTTTATTGAAGAAAAATACGAAGCCGGGATCGAACTGCATGGAACGGAAGTGAAATCCATGCGAATGGGACATTGCAGCATTAAAGAATCTTTTATCCGAGTGGAAAAAGGAGAAGTATTTATCTACGGAATGCATGTGAGTCCTTACGAAAAAGGAAATATATTCAATAAAGATCCGCTTCGTGTGCGGAAACTTTTACTGCATCGCAGCGAGATCCGCAAAATGATCGGTAAAATGTCACAAAAAGGATATACGCTGGTTCCGCTCCAGGTATATTTTAAAGGAAGCCTGATCAAAGTGGAGATTGCACTTGCCAAAGGTAAAAAACTGTATGACAAGCGTGAAGATATCGCAAAGAAAGATCAGCGCCGTGCGGCCGAGCGGGAATTCAAAGTGAGAAATTTGTAATACTTTTGTAATAACTTTGAAAAAAATGCATATACTCTAAACTATGAAAGGAGTATATGTATGATTCAAAAAATAAAGTTATATGGAATAAGTATGGGAGCTGCGGCTGTCATTCTCCTGTCAGGAGCGTGGAAAAATTTACCGGAAAAAGAACCGGAAGCGACCGAAGCTATCGTGCTGCAGGACGAGGTGACGCAGGAGAACCAGTCAGCTGTCAAGGAAACGCAGGCAAGGGAAGAGGCGATGAAGTGCTGGTGCGATACACAGGTACGCCGGTATTCGGAACAGGAAGCTTCGTATGCTGCGGAAGAAAAGCAGTTTGAGGAAAAACAGCGGGAACGTGAAGAAAAAGAGCGCAGACGCCGGGAACGCAAACGCCGTGAGGAGAAGAGGCGGCAGGAAGAACGTCAGATCTTGGAACGGATTGTCGAAGCCGAGGCAGGAGATCAGAATCTGGAAGGCCGGATTCTGGTGGCAAATGTAATTTTGAACCGCGTCCATTCCAAACATTTTCCCGATACCATAAAAGAAGTGGTGTTTGCCAACCGTGCCGGTAGATACCAATTTTCGCCGGTTTCCAATGGAAGATATTACCGCGTGACGGTTTCGGACAAGACAAAAAGGGCAGTAAAACAGGCGCTGGCGGGAAAGGATATCTCGAAAGGGGCATTGTACTTTATGTGCCGAAGCGCATCCGACCCGAAAAATGTCGCCTGGTTTGACCGGGATCTCACAAAAGTAGCACAGCATGGCTGTCATGAATTTTTCAAATAGAAAGTTATTGTAAAAGAATGAAAAAAATGTTACAATGAGAAAGCAATTAGTTTGTGTAAAATGCAATGCGTGCCGAAATGTACGCAGAAATGGAGGAATATTATGAGTATCATGTACAAAAGTACAAGAAGCAACAGTGAAAAAGTGACCGCTTCCCAGGCGATTTTAAAAGGACTGGCAGACGATGGCGGATTGTTTGTGCCAGATTCCATTCCTGCACTGGATGTAGAATTGGAGAAACTGGCAGGGCTTTCTTATCAGGAAACTGCATATGAAGTAATGAAACTGTTTTTGTCAGATTTTACCAAAGAAGAACTGCTTCATTGTATTCATGGTGCTTATGACGATAAATTTGATACCAAAGAAATCGCACCATTGGTCAAAAAAGACGGTGCGTTCTATCTGGAATTGTTCCATGGCAAAACAATTGCCTTTAAGGACATGGCATTGTCAATCCTGCCATATCTGATGACGACATCCGCAAAGAAAAACGGAGTAAAAAATGAAATCGTTATTTTGACGGCGACTTCCGGAGATACAGGAAAAGCTGCACTTGCCGGTTTTGCAGATGTGGAAGGTACTAGCATTATCGTATTTTATCCGAAAAACGGAGTAAGTCCGATTCAGGAAAAACAGATGCTGACACAAAAGGGCAAAAACACCAATGTTGTCGGAATTATCGGAAACTTCGATGATGCTCAGACGGGTGTAAAACAGATGTTTAATTCGAAAGAACTTGCCAAAGAAATGGATGCGGCAGGATACCAGTTCTCTTCCGCAAACTCCATCAATATCGGACGACTGGTTCCACAGATCGTATATTATGTTTATGCGTATGGCCAGCTTCTCCGTCAGGGTGAACTGAAAGCCGGAGAAAAGATGAATGTTGTTGTTCCAACCGGAAATTTTGGTAACATTCTTGCGGCATATTATGCAAAAAATATGGGAATTCCAATTGAAACTTTGTATTGTGCTTCCAATGAAAATAAAGTATTGTTTGATTTCTTCCAGACAGGTACATATGACCGTAAGAGAGAGTTTATCCTTACGACATCACCATCGATGGATATTTTGATCTCAAGCAACTTAGAGCGTTTGATTTACCGTATTACCGGGGAAGATGCTGCACAGACCAAAGCGTTTATGGATGCTTTGACGACAAAAGGCGAGTATAGCATTACGCCGGAAATGAAAGAAAAACTGGCAGATTTTGTCGGCGGATTTGCTTCCGAAGAGGAAACCCATGCAACGATTAAAGAGGTTTATGATAAAACAGGTTATATTATGGATACACACACTGCAGTGGCCAGCAATGTATATTACCAGAAAGCTGCGCAAACCGGTGTGAAAACAGTGATCGCATCGACAGCAAGCCCGTACAAATTTACAAGAAGTGTCATGGATTCCATCGATGAAAAATATGACAGCATGACGGATTTTGAACTCGTAGATGAATTAAATAAGCTTTCCGGTGTGAAAGTACCACAGGCAATTGAGGAGATTCGAACCGCTCCAATTCTGCATGACAAGGTATGCGACAAATCGGAAATGAAAAAAACAGTAAAAGAAATCCTTGGTTTATAGGAGACAGGCAGATGAAATTTCGACCATGTATCGACATTCATAATGGAAAAGTAAAGCAGATTGTCGGTGGCAGTCTGCAGGACGCCGGGAACCGGGCAAAAGAGAATTTTGTTTCGGAGATGAGCGCTGCCGATTATGCCGATCTATATAAGAAGAAACATCTTCGCGGAGGGCATGTGATCCTCTTAAATCCGGCAGGAAGCGAGTATTATGAGGAAGACAGAAGACAGGCCGAAGAAGCCTTGGCTGCTTATCCGGATGGATTGCAGGTCGGAGGCGGTATTACCGTAGAAAATGCGGCGCATTTTATCAAAGCGGGTGCCAGCCACGTAATAGTTACTTCCTATGTATTTGCAGAAGGCAAGATTCATTTTGACCGTCTGGAGGCACTGCGGAAAGAAGTTGGAAAAGAGCACCTTGTGCTTGACTTGAGCTGTCGCCCGAAAGAAGGAATATATTATATCGTTACAAACCGTTGGCAGAAATTTACAGATCAACCACTTGATGAAGAGTTGATGGACGAACTGAGCCGGTATTGTGATGAATATCTTGTACATGGTGTAGCTGTGGAGGGAACCGGAACCGGAATCGATTGTGAACTGGTTCAGATCCTGTCCCAGTGCAATAAACTTCCGGTAACGTATGCCGGGGGGATTGGATCTTTTTCTGATCTTGAAAAACTGGATTCTTTATCCGGTGGAAAAATGGATTTCACGATTGGAAGTGCCTTAGATCTATTTGGTGGAAAAATGAAATTTGATGAGGTGCTGAAACACTATTCGTGAATTTCAAAACAATCTTGAAGATACCGAAAAATGGACGTTTGCAGATGCAACGTTCATTTTTTTTGAAAAAAAGGGTTGAAATATTTCTTTTTCATGTTATAATTATTACATAAATGTTACAAAACGTAACAAAATATATTACAAATATTGCTAAAATGATACAGACATCATTTTGACATGGAGGTTAATTTTATTATGTTTTCAAAAAAAGTGTTAAAGACAATTCTTACCTTTCTTCTTGTGATCGCATGTGCGGCAGTTAGTCCGGCACAGACATCTCAGGCGGCAGAAAAATCATATACAGATAATGATTTAAAATACATGGCAGCGATCATCTACTGTGAAGCCGGTAATCAGTGCTACGCAGGAAAAATAGCGGTTGGCTGTGTGGTTATGAACCGTGTAAAATCTTCAAGCTTCCCCAATACGGTATTGAAAGTAATTAAGCAGAGAGGGCAGTTTAGTCCGGTCCGCCAGGGAAAATTTGCAAGAGAAACTAAAAATGTTGAACGTGGGAAATATTCTTCCGGAGCCAGAAGAGAGTGCATGAAAGCCGCTCAGGAAGTGCTGGAAGGACAGCGCATGGTAACGTACAAAGGCCGAAAAATGAGTATGAAAAAGTACCATTTCTTCAGCCAGAGACTTTCCAGTCCGAAACTTCGTATCAGCGGACACCAGTTTAAATAAAAGTAATTAGTTAGGATCAAATGTATGGGAATCAATGAATCGTCGTGCTTGCATGTAAGAGATTTTGATTTTAAAATACAAAAAAATGAGAAAAAACGCAATTACCACTTGAAATTTTTAACCAAATTGGTTAGAATAGACTTAAGAGTTTGTAAAAAATTTAACAAACATACTTAAAAGTAAATTTTAGGAGGAATCGACAAATGGCAGTAAAAGTAGCGATTAATGGATTTGGACGTATCGGACGTCTTGCTTTCAGACAGATGTTTGGAGCAGAAGGATATGAAGTAGTAGCAATCAATGACTTGACAAGCCCTAAAATGCTTGCTCACTTATTGAAATATGATTCATCTCAGGGTAAATATGCTCTGGCTGATAAAGTTTCTGCTACAGATGATTCTATCATTGTTGATGGAAAAGAAATCAAAATTTATGCAGAGGCAGATGCAACAAACTGTCCTTGGGGAGAACTTAAAGTAGACGTAGTTCTTGAGTGTACAGGATTCTATACATCCAAAGAAAAAGCTTCTGCTCATATCAAAGCAGGTGCTCGTAAAGTAGTTATCTCCGCACCAGCAGGAAACGACCTTCCTACTATCGTATACAACGTAAACCATGACACATTGAAACCAGAAGATACAGTAATTTCTGCAGCTTCTTGTACAACAAACTGCTTGGCTCCTATGGCTAAAGCATTGAATGACCTTCGTCCGATCAAATCCGGTATCATGAGCACAATTCACTCATATACAGGAGATCAGATGACATTGGATGGTCCTCAGAGAAAAGGTGATCTTAGAAGATCTCGTGCAGCTGCAGTAAACATCGTTCCAAACAGCACAGGTGCTGCTAAAGCTATCGGTCTTGTAATTCCTGAGTTGAATGGTAAATTGATCGGATCCGCTCAGCGTGTACCATGTCCTACAGGTTCTACTACAATCCTTGTAGCAGTTGTTGAAGGAAAAGTAACTGTTGATGAGATCAACGCAGCTATGAAAGCAGCTCAGACAGAGTCTTATGCTTACAACGAAGATGAAATCGTATCTTCCGATATCATCGGTGCTACAGCTGGTTCTATCTTCGATGCAACTCAGACAATGGTATCTCCTATGGATGATGGAAATACACAGGTACAGGTTGTATCTTGGTATGACAATGAAAACTCTTATACAAGCCAGATGGTAAGAACAATCAAATACTTCAGCGAGTTGGCTTAAGTTTAAGACAAACACAATTCATATTTGAAACCCAAATGGGTCCGGTCTGTATGGACCGGACCCATTTTTAAAATGAGGCGGGGATTCCGCTCAAAATGTTATGCGTGTTACGCGGAAATGAGGTAAATTATGTTAAACAAAAAATCAGTAGATGATATCAATGTAAAGGGCAAAAAAGTTCTTGTACGCTGCGATTTCAATGTACCTTTGAAAGATGGCAAGATCACAGATGAAAACCGTCTTGTAGCAGCTCTTCCTACCATCCAGAAATTGATCAAAGATGGTGGAAAAGTCATTCTTTGTTCTCATCTTGGTAAGCCAAAAGGAGAGCCAAAACCAGAACTTTCTCTGGCACCGGTTGCAGTTCGTCTTTCCGAACTTCTTGGACAGGAAGTAAAATTTGCAGCAGATGCTAACGTAGTAGGCGACAATGCAAAAGCAGCAGTAGCCGCTATGAAAGATGGAGATGTTGTTCTTCTTGAGAATACACGTTATCGTGCAGAAGAGACAAAGAACGGAGAGGCTTTCTCCAAAGAACTTGCTTCTCTTGCTGACGTATTTGTAAATGATGCATTTGGTACAGCACACCGTGCACACTGCTCTAATGTTGGTGTAACAAAATATGTTGACACTGCTGTAGTTGGTTACTTGATGCAGAAAGAGATCGATTTCCTTGGAAATGCAGTAAACAGCCCGGAGAGACCATTTGTAGCTATCCTTGGTGGAGCAAAAGTAGCAGACAAATTGAATGTTATCTCTAACCTTCTTGAGAAATGTGATACATTGATCATCGGTGGTGGAATGGCTTATACATTCTTGAAAGCAAAAGGATATGAAATCGGTAAATCTCTTGTTGATGACAGCAAGATTGATTATTGTAAAGAAATGATGGAAAAGGCAGAAAAACTTGGTAAAAAACTGCTTCTTCCTGTAGATACTGTAATGATCGAAGATTTCCCTAATCCAATCGATGCTCCTGTAGATACCACAGTATGTGCAGCAGATCAGATGGATGCTTCCAAAGAGGGATGCGATATCGGACCTAAGACTGTTGAATTGTACTCCGATGCTGTAAAGACAGCAAAGACGGTAGTATGGAACGGACCTATGGGCGTATTCGAAAACCCTACATTGGCAGCAGGTACAAAAGCCGTTGCAGCAGCTCTTGCTGAGACAGATGCTATCACGATCATCGGTGGTGGTGACAGTGCAGCAGCTGTAAACCAGCTTGGATATGGCGACAAGATGTCCCACATTTCCACCGGTGGCGGAGCTTCTCTTGAATTCCTGGAAGGAAAAGAACTTCCTGGTGTTGCAGCAGCAGACGACAAATAAGAAAAATAGCAGGTATTTTAGTGAGAAAGGAAGTGGGAACATGGCAAGAAAGAAAATTATCGCCGGCAACTGGAAGATGAATAAGACACCTTCGGAAGCCGTTGCTTTGGTAAATGAATTAAAGCCACTCGTAGCAAATGACGAAGTAGATGTAGTATTCTGTGTACCGGCCATTGACATTATTCCATGTATGGAAGCAGCCAAAGGAAGTAATATCCAGATTGGCGCTGAAAATATGTACTTTGAGGAAAGCGGAGCATATACCGGTGAGATCGCACCAAATATGCTGACCGATGCCGGAGTAAATTATGTAGTTCTTGGACATTCTGAGAGACGTGAGTATTTTGCCGAGACAGACGAGACAGTAAATAAGAAGGTGCTCAAAGCATTTGAACATGGTATTACACCGATTATTTGCTGTGGCGAAAGTTTGACACAGAGAAAACAGGGGATTTACATCGACTGGATCCGTATGCAGATTAAGATTGCATTCCAGAACGTGACAGCAGACC
>OLWA01003941.1_pt1 | contig 10543 bp, 8 predicted proteins | sample 1673251 | NCBI WGS metagenome assembly OLWA01 (sample SAMEA3178937, study PRJEB25190) | human gut metagenome | biome: human gut; feature: human-associated habitat; material: faeces | place: Austria | collected 2013
CTGCCGTACCTCGCTCGCCGTATCGGCACTTAGAATTATGCGGTATTGCCTTAACGATCGGCTGTGTGGCTGTTTTTCAAAATTGCGGCGCAGGCCGCACCTTAAACTCCTAACTCCTAACTCCTCCCTCCTAACTTCCAAACTGGAGGTACAACGTGAATTACAAATACTATAACCCCCGCAAGGCTGCGCTGGATACGGCGCGTGAGCTGCTGACCGGCGCGTTGAATGCTGCTGTGGCGGACGGTTCCCTTCCGGAAGCCCCGCTGCCGGAATTTATTGTTGAGATTCCCGCCGATGTCAAAAACGGCGATATTGCATCCAACGCCGCCATGGCCGGTGCCCGTGCGTTCCACAAGGCTCCGCGCCAGATTGCACAGGCCATTGTGGACCACCTGAACCTGGAGGGCAGCCTGTTCGACCGTGTAGAGATCGCAGGCCCCGGCTTCATCAACCTGTTCCTGGGTGCCCACTGGTTTACCAGCGTGCTGCAGGCTGCTGCCACTGAGCCAGAATACGGCCGCACGGACGGCGGTGCAGGCAAGCGCTACAACGTTGAATTTGTTTCCGCCAACCCCACCGGCCCCATGCACATGGGCAACGCCCGCGGCGGTGCTCTGGGCGACTGCCTGGCTGCCTGCCTGGACTGGGCCGGTTATGATGTGACCCGCGAGTTCTACATCAACGATGCAGGCAACCAGATCCAGAAGTTCGGCAAGAGCCTGGCCATCCGCTACCTGCAGCTGTACAAAGGCGAAGAAGCCGTTCCCCTGCCGGAAGAATGCTACCAGGGCGCTGACATTATCGCTCGCGCCAAAGAGTTTGCCGAAATTCACGGCGATTCCTATCTCGATAAGGACTTTGAAGAGCTGAAAGATGCCCTGATTGCCGATGCCCTGCCCAAGAACATTGCCGGGCTGCAGCGCGACCTGGGCAAGTACCGCATCACCTATGATGTCTGGTTCCACGAAAGCGACCTGCACAAGAGCGGCGCTGTGGATGATGTCATCAAAATCTTGATGGACAAGGGTGCCTGCTACAAGGCCGAGGACGGTGCCATCATGTACCGCAGCGCCCAGTACGCTTCCAAGTACGGCGTTGTAAACCGCAAGAAGGACGAAAACGCCGACGGCGAAGAGGAAGCCAAAGACGAAGTTCTGGTACGCGCCAACGGCATTCCCACCTATTTTGCCGCCGACATCGCCTACCATTACAACAAGCTGGCCGTGCGCGGTTTTGACCGTGCCATCGACATTTGGGGTGCCGACCATCACGGCCATGTAGCCCGCATGAAGGGTGCCATGGACGCCGTTGGCCTGGACGGCACCAAGTTGGATGTTGTGCTGATGCAGATGGTCAACCTGATGCGCGACGGCAAACCGGTGCGTATGAGCAAGCGTACCGGCAAGGCCATCACCCTGACCGACCTGCTGGACGAAGTGCCCATTGATTCCGCACGTTTCTTCTTCAACCAGCGCGAAAGCTCCTCCACTCTGGATTTCGACCTTGACCTGGCTGTGCGCAACGACAGCGAAAACCCGGTCTACTATGTCCAGTACGCCCACGCCCGCATCTGCTCCGTGCTGAAAAAGCTGGAAGCCGCCGGTGTGACCTTTGAGGGTGCCGATGCCCTGGATGCCAGCCTGCTGACTGACCCCAGCGAGCAGGCTCTGCTGCGTCTGCTTTCCGCTTTCCCGGCTGAGATTGCTGCCGCAGCAGAAAAGTATGACCCGGCCCGCATTACCCGTTATGTTATCGACATTGCCACGGCGTTCCACCGCTTCTACAATGCCTGCCGCATTCTGGAAGCTGACCCTGCCGTTCGCCAGTGCCGCATGGCCCTGTGCCTGGCCGTGCGCAGCGTGATCCGCAACGTGCTGACCATGTTCAAGGTTACGGTGCCGGAGAGCATGTGAATTCGTTAGGAGTTAGGAGTTGAATTAGAAATTAGGAATGAGCAATTAGGAATTGGGGCTGTCTGATTACTAAATGCTTATTGTGATGATTTCTGGGGCTGACTTCTTTTAGCTTCTTTTCTCTAATACAAACTAAAAAGCGTGGGCCTGCCAACCGACAGGCCCACGCTTTTGCACACCCAACATATTTATTATACCACATTCGTCAAGGCAATATCTATCCATAACATGCACGAATAATTCATATTTTGTTTGGGATATCTGCGAATAGACAAATTCCTTAGGGTATTGTATAGTATAGTCACAGAAAGAAAACAGCCGGAGATAAGGAGCTAAAAGCTCCAAGCAAAAGCCACTTTCAATAGCATCGGAACAAGGCACGGCGGTTTTCCCGACAGCTTCAAGCAGATTTCGCAAAGGCTTCCAGTAAGAGGTCTAAATGGGAACACTTGAAGAACTCCGGGAAAGCAGGGACCGGGAGGCTACCGAAGGACTTGAAAGTAAGATGGCAAAGCCGGCAGGATTCGTAAGGAAGGAGGCTCAAGTCCAATGGCTAATTTCAAAGATCCCATTCATCACCGGCGGGCCTGGGCCTGCTGAAAGCAAACGAACCTCATTAACAGCCGCAGGTCATTACCTGTAAAAGATATAAAAGTTAAGATGCAAGGTTCGTAGCTTGCTTAAAATGCAGTGCTCAGGAAATCCCGTCAGAAAAAGTTCCCCGCGTTTACATAGATTAGATGAAGAACTGACGACAGGATTCTAAATAGAAAATTACAGGTTCAAAACCTGGTACGCAAAAGCGTAAATAGAAACCCAGAATCACCGGTGATTGTTATGAAAGATCTAACTCCGCCGAACAAATAATGCTTCACCTGATCTGGCTGGTGCAAGCGCACCGCCCCCCAAAAGGAGAAACTCCGATGTACTAGAGCAAAGAGGAATCAACCTCTGGCATCAAATTCAGGTACCCTGCACAAAATTATTGAAGTTCACTTCCCCGTTCCACAGATGCACCAAGAATCGTTTTCCTTGCAAAATGTTTCCAGGCAGCAAATAACGAACCAAAGGGAATCAGAAATTTCAAGCAAACGCAAAATCATCGAACAACAGCGAATGAAACCCGTTTCCGATTTGCAAAACAAAGAAAACCAGGTTTAAAAACATTCGATCAAAGTTAAAGGATGAGGTTGCCATGAAAATGTGCAAACGGTCCGAAAAATAATACAATCGGGTATGAGGCTATGACTCCAATCAAGTAAGTTCGCTCCAGCGCCATAAGGGTAGAAGGCGCTGGAGCTTTTTTGTTGTGTTGTGCCGGATGTTTCCGGTCTGCTTATCTCCTCTCGTTTACTTTTGTCTGCATCATTTTTGTTTTGCTACCGTGCTCTAACGCAGCAAATCACTCTAAACACGGCTCTCCCTCCGCCCACAACATTGCACTGTGCGGCGGAGAGTTTTTATGTTTGCGGGCTTTTGTGGAGTATTACGGTACCGGTATTTCATCGCAATTTCGGTTTTCTGAATTTTATTGTTGACATTTCTGTAATATTGCGTTATGATAGCCACAAGGTCCAGAATTTTACAGAATACTGGAATGATAGGTTTTTCGCTATCTTTTTATTGTTCTGTATAATGCCCAAATCGGCGGCTGCCGGGCTGCGTTTTACGTTTAGGATTTCTTTTCCCAATATCGTTCACCTGCCTTAAAGTGTATTTGAAAACAAGAAAAAGATAGACTAAAGTTTTGACTTTTCAGATACACCCTAGGATTCCGGTATTTCCGCTGTAAGTTTTGTTTGGCGTTCCCTTGGCAGAGGGTACACCAAAATTCTCTTGTTCACCTTTTTTCTTCGTGAAGTGTGCAGCAGCGCTTCACCATTTTTTAGCTATTGTGATTACAGATTTCTGTTACATTAAAGGAGGCTTTATGGAACAACTTACGATTGATACCGGCCTGCGCGAATACGCGGTCAATGGCGGGCCGGAGCACGGCGGCGGAGTGCTGCGCTTTAACCCCAGCGACCCCAATGTTTACAGCCGTTTTTGCACCCTGCAAAATCAGCTGCAAGAGCTGGAACAGCAGGTGCAGGCGCAAAGCCCCACTGGGACCGATGCCATACAGCTGCTGGCCCAGGCGGATCAGCGCGCCAAGGGGCTGCTGGCGGAAGTATTTGGCCCCGGCAATGATTTTGACGCCATGCTGGGCGGCACCAATCTGCTGGCGGTTGCCGGCAACGGCGAGCGGGTCATCACCAATCTGTTTGCGGCATTGCAGCCCATTCTGGAAGCCGGCGCCCGCCAGTGCGCGGATGCCAAAGCCACGCTGGCCGTGCAGCAGGCCCAGGCAGCGCGCGCCGCGCGCGGGGTGCAGGTATGAGCAGCTGGCGGCTGCCCACCCGGCTGGAGGTTGGCGGAAAAGCATATCCGATTCATTCGGATTACCGCGATATTCTGGATATTCTGCATCGGTTGAACGACGCCAGCGAGCCGGAATTCATCCGCTGGCGGGTGGCCCTGGCCCTATTTTATGAGGGCGATCTGCCGCGCAGCGACTATCCCGAGGCCATGCAGAAGCTGGCAGATTTTTTGAACTGCGGGCAAACGCTGCCCCGCTCCCCTGCCCCGCCGCTGTTGGACTGGGAACAGGACGCCCCGCTGATTGCCGCCGGCATCAACAAAGCCGCCGGGTGCGAAGTGCGTGCCCTGCCTTATCTGCACTGGTGGACCTTTATGGCCTGGTTCAACAGCATTGGGGACGGCCAGCTGGCTACCCTGCTGCGGGTGCGCAGCAAGCTGCGCCACGGCCAAAAATTGCAGCCGTGGGAACAGGACTACTACCGCAAAAACAAAGCCATGGTTGACCTGCGCCCCCGCCTGAATCCGGCAGAGATAGCGGAACGCCAGCGGCTGCAGCGCCTGTTGGCCAATTAAGTCCCCATAAGGAGGTAGATGCTTTTGCCAAAATCCTATGCAGGCAGCCTTCAGGTTGCCCTGTCTACACAAACAACTACCCACACCGCGCAGCAGCCACTGAACGGCCTGCGCACTGCCCTGAAAAAAATAAGCCGCAGTGTAAACGCTGCGTTCTCCGCCGTGCCGGTGGCAAAGTTTGAGCAGCAGACCGCCGCAGCAGCAGTCAGCGCCAACAAAGCCGCCAAAGCCCAGGCCAAACTTGCCAGTGGCACCACCAAAGCAGCCAAGGCCGCCAAACGCAGCGTTGCGGAATTTGATGAGCTGGACCGGCTGCAGGCTTCTCTTGCCGAAAGTGCCGGAGCTGCGGCGGCTTCCACCACCCGCAAAAGCAGCAGCGCTGCAACAATCAAAGCCGCAGATGCCGAACCGCCACAGTTAAGTCCGCCGGCTCTATTAAACCAGCAGCTGCAAAATTTCTGGGCTACATTACAGGCTGTGCTTGCCCCCGCCGCCGCGCTGTGGGATGCAGCCTGGCAGCAGATGAAAACCGCTGCCCTGACCGTTTGGCAGGATCTTTTGGGCGGCGTTCAGCTGACCTGGGCCGAGTACGGCCAGCCCATTGCCCAGAGTGCCGCCCTGGCGCTGGAAAACCTGCAAGGCATTTTTACCACCCTGTGGCAGAACGTTTTGCAGCCGATCCTTACTAACCTGATGCAGATTTTATCTACCCTCTGGTCCTCCCACCTCAAACCCCTGTGGGATGACATTCTTTTGCTGGTGGCAAGCGTTGCCAACTGCCTGCTGGACCTGTGGAACAACCTGCTGGCCCCGGTGGCCAAGTGGATCATCGCCACGTTCGGCCCCGCGTTTGCTGAGGTATTCAACGCCATTGCGGACGTTGTTGGCGTGGCCGTTGGGGCTATTGCGGATGCCATCGATCTGGCCGTTGTTGTGCTGCGCGGGCTGATGGACTTTTTAAGCGCCGTGTTCCGCGGCAACTGGGATGCTGCCTGGCAGGCCATCGGCAACACGGTCAGCACCGTCTGGGATAAGATGACGAACGCCATCAAAACCGCCGTCAATGGCATCATCGGCTTCATCAACCGGATGATCTCCGCCGTTGTCACCGGCATCAACACGGTCATCAACGCGCTGAACGGGTTGTCGTTCGACCTGCCGGACATATTCGGCGGCGGGCATGTCGGGTTTAGCATCAGCACCCTGACCGCCCCGCAGATTCCCTACCTGGCGCAAGGCGCAGTCATCCCGGCGAACCGGGAGTTTCTGGCCGTGCTGGGCGACCAGAACCACGGCACCAACGTGGAAGCTCCGCTGGACACCATCAAGCAGGCTGTGGCCGAGGTCATGGAAGATTTGCAGGCAGGCCAGATGGCGGGCTTTGAAGCCGTGGTTTCCGTGCTGCGGGAGATCCTCTCCGCCGTGTACGGCATTGAGCTGACCGACGACGACGTAGGCCGCGCCGTACAGCGCTGGCAGCGCAAACAGGCCATTGCCACAGGAGGTGTGTAACGTGACCTTGACCAATCTGTTCCAGATCGATGGCAAATCCCTGTACGCACCGGACTGCGACATCGAACCGAGCTATTCCGACCTGGATTCCAGCGATTCCGGGCGTGACGAGGCCGGGTACATGCACCGCGAAGTGGTGCGGGAAAAGGTTGCCACCTGGCCCATCGCCTACAGCTGCCTGACGGATGACGAGTACAAGTACACCATTGGGCTGTTTGCAGGCAAGGCAACGTTTCAGTTCACCCACCCCAAGGCCGGATCTTCCACCGAGACCGAAACCACCACCTGCTACTGCAGCAAATACGGCATCGCCTGGCACAATGCCAAGACGAAACAGTGGAAGAATTTGAAGTTTAACATTATCGAATGCTGATTGAGAGTTAGGAGGTAGGAAGTAGGAGTTGGGAGTTAAAACGGGCCTAAGGTCCGGCATTGTAGGGAACGGTCTCGACCGTTCCGGGGCTTTGCGGTAGATGCCACAACAGGATTTACCGCAGGGCGACGGGATTGCGGCCCAATTTTCAACCCGTGCGCGCACGCGCACACCATGAACTCCTCACTCCTACCTCCTAACTTAAACCAAAGGAGGTGTATATTTGCTCCAACCAATTTTCACTCTCCCAAGCGGCACCGAGTTAAAGGGCGGCTCCCCCGGCAGCGCGGTGAAGAGCCTGACCCTGCACACTGCGGTAAATTCCGGGCAGGAGTTCACCATCGGCTCTGCGTTCTCGGACTACATCGAAGCCGAAATCTGGGCGGACCCGGGCAGCAGCCTGCAAATTACTGCCGGGGACGCCCTGACCTACTACCGGCAGGACGATGCCGGGAGCCGCACCAAGGTGGGCGTTTTCTATGCTGAAAAACCCACCCGCACCAAGCGCAACAGCTACAAGGTCACGGCCTACGACACCATGTCCAAGCTGGATGCGGACTTCTCCGGCTGGCTGCGGGCCAATCAGGCACAGTTCCCCAAGACCATCTGGCAGCTGGTACAGCTGGCCTGCCAGCGGGCAGGGGTCACGCTTGCCAGCAGCAGCCTGCCCATCAATGGCAGCTACAGCGTGCAGGCGTTCTATGCGGATGATTTAACCTGCCGCCAGATCATTTCCTGGGCGGCGGAAGCCGCTGGCTGCTACGCCCACATGAATGCAGACGGCAAGCTGCAATTCTTGACCTACACAGACAAGCGCAGCACTGCTAAAATCACCCCGGACGGTGCCAGCAACAGCACCGCCTATTATGCTGACAGCCTGAGCTACGAGGACTACGCGGTCAAGGCCATTGAGAAAGTCCAGATCCGGCAGTCGGACAGTGACGTGGGGGTCATCTACCCTGACAGCACCACCGCCACCAACACCTATGCCGTGCAGGGCAACCTGCTGCTGACAACCGGCACCGAAGCCAACCTGAAAAGTGTTGCCCAAAACCTGTACAACGTGCTGAAAAACGTGACCTACACCCCCTGCAAAGTATCGGTGCCCAGCAGCTCCGGCCTTGCCTGCGGGCAGATCGTGCACATTAAGGACGCACGCGGGCGGGAGTTCGACACCTACCTGATGAGCGCCACAATCTCCTCCGGCAAAGCCAGCTTTGAGAGCGTAGGCAGCGCCAGCCGGGAAAGTTCCAGCGCCGTGAACAGCCAAAGCTACAAGAACCTGACCGGCAAGATGCTGGAGATCAAGACCAGCGTGGACGGCCTGGAAGTAAAGGCCAGCGACCTGACCGGCAAGTACACCGACCTGAAAGCAACGGTAGACGGGCTTTCCTCTGAGGTGAAAAAAGACACCAAAATCACCGGCGGCGGCAACCTGATCCTGGGCAGTGAGAGCTTCAAGAACGCCACCTATGTCGGCATTGACAGTAGCGTGGTGTATGGCGATGATGGCAGCGCAACAATAACCAATGCGAACACATGCCGCGGGTTCAAGTTCAACGCTGTTAGCGCTCATATCACCAAAGGCGTTACCCTATGCCTGTCCGTTATGTACAAACTCATTTCCGGCACCGATGCGCTGCGGCTGGGCATTACGTTTACGAGCGATGACGGACAAAATTACATTGCCTACATAAAAACCGCTGACCAGCTCGAAATTGAGCAGACAGACGGCTGGGTGCTGCGGTATGGCACCTGGACACCCAGCAACACCGGTATTCTAAAAACGGTCGAGCTTGGCTGCGGCAGCATAAAGGCGGGGGTTGGCGGCAGCTACACCAACAAGTTTGAGCTGCTTCACCCTATGCTGCAATACGGCAACGCCCCTACTGCCTGGAACGCCAGCAGCGGGGACTACATAACAGAGAAAAGCGCCAAAAGCCTGATCTCCCAATCGGCGGATGAGATCAAAACGGAAGTCACCAAGTCAGTGACTGAAACGGTAACGGCCAACGTGAAGGACACCGCTACCAGCGCTGCCAATGATGCCGTTGACAGCAAATTGCAGGATTACGCCACTACCGCAACGGTAGAAAGCCTGAAAGATGATGTCTCCAGCATCAGCCAAAAGGCGGATAGCATCAGCACAAAAGTCAGCAGTCTGGAAGAGACCACCACAACCATTTCAAACGACCTTGACAGCACGAAGCAAGAGTTCAAGACCGTTAAAGAATCCGTTTCTGCGATTGACCAGAAAGCCGACAGTATCACCCAGACCGTAACCCAGCGGATCACCGGCGGCAACAATATTATTGCGGGCACCGACGACTGGAACAATGCGACCCTGGATGCAGGCGGCAATGCAACCAGCAAAAAGGGCAGCTACACCATTGCGGGTGAATCTGTTCGCGTGACCAATAAGGCGCAGAACACCCGCTTCCACTTTGGTGCGGACAAAACGCTGGTGATTGCCAAGGGCATGACCTACTGCGCCAGCGTACTGTACAAGCTCAATTCCGGCACGGACAGCCTGTTTTTGCAGTTTGAAACCAAATCCTCCAGCGGCACAAAAAGCTATTACGGCTCTGCGTTCAAGTCAGCCCAGCAGGACATTGAGTTGGAGAACGGCTGGAAGCTGCGCTGGGCGGCGTTCACGGCGACCGCGGACGGCTATGCAGACGGTCTGTTTGTGAGTACCGCGGACGATAACGCCACCGTTACCAACGATCTGACCATCATGCACCCTATGGTGCAGATGGGCAATGCCCCTACCGCTTGGACGGCCAGCACCGGCGACTATCTGACCGCCAACGAAACCAAAACCGAGATCAAGCAGACGGTGAGCGAAATTAAGCTGACGGCCAGCACAAGCGGAACCAGCAGCACCATCAAGCTGACGGCAGGCGGAACAGAGATCACCAGCGCACAGATCAACCTATCCGGCGTGGTAACATTTTCCGACCTCAGCACATGGAACCAGGACAAAACCATTATCAACGGCGGAAACATTACCACCGGGCAGATTCACAATAAGGCGCGCACAACCACTTATGACCTGGACAATGCCTGGATTCGTATGGGCAAAGATGCTGGCACTCGTGTGGACATTGACACGGGGCGCATCCGCTGGTACTGGGAAAACAACCTGACCGGTGTGTTAAGCAGCCGGTACGGCAAATCTTATATTGGTGATAACTCCCGCTACACGTTTTTAGGCTGGTTCTCCACCGGCGACCCCAGCTTTGATTATTCCACCGGCGGGGCCACCAGCGAGTTTGTGGGCATTGCCATTGACCAGGTAGATAAGGTCATCCACTGCAATGCCAGCAAGTTTGAAATCCCCGGCAGAATTGAATGCAGTTCTTTGAGCGTGAACGGGAGGGAGATATAATGCAGAAATTCATGCAGATTTTGGCCACGTTGGCTTTGCTGTTGGTGCTTGCATTGGTCATCCCGCTTACGCTGGCAGCCTGCGGCGGCACGCGAACCGAAGATACAAGCTATCCGCGCCCGGAATATTCCGGCTCCCCGATGGCAGAAAGGGTGATGAAATGACCACAACCGCAAAAATTGAAGAACTCCAAAAGTCCGTCATCAACGCCATCAACAACAGCTGCCTGCACCCCGCTGTGGTGCGGCTGGTGCTGCTGAACGTGATCTCGATGGTGGAAGCCAGCGAGAGAGAGGTAAACAAAAGAGAAAAAGAGACAGAATCCTGAAAATCTGTTTTTTGTTCCCGCATAATCCACACAAAATATAAGGCAATACCGCATAATTCTAAGTGCCGATACGGCGAGCGAGGTGCGGC
>OLWA01003942.1_pt1 | contig 10541 bp, 11 predicted proteins | sample 1673251 | NCBI WGS metagenome assembly OLWA01 (sample SAMEA3178937, study PRJEB25190) | human gut metagenome | biome: human gut; feature: human-associated habitat; material: faeces | place: Austria | collected 2013
AGAATGGACGTATCGGTTTACCTGACCTTCAGCGTCCTTTTGTTTGGAAAGACAACAAGGTTCGTGAGTTGCTAGATTCAATGATGAAAGGTTATCCAATCGGCTATATTATGCTTTGGGCATCTCCGGACGATTATGAAAATACAGGTTATATTGGTAAAAACGATAAAATGTATAAGCGGCCAGATGACCTTGTTATTGATGGTCAGCAGCGTTTGACAGCATTGCTTGCAGCTATGTATGGTGTAACCATCAAAGACAAAAACTATAAGGAAAGAAAGATTCGTATTTCTTTCAACCCATTAACACGTGAGTTTGCAGTGTGGACACAGGCCTATGAAAGAAATCCAGAATGGATTAGTGAAATTAGCAGTGTATTTGCAGCAGACCAAGAACATAACATTTCCAAGTTCAGAAAAGCTTTTATTAGGACTGCTAATGAAGGGCGTGCGAAGAACAACGAACCTGAGTTGACAGAAGATGAAGAAGATATCATCGAAGAGAATATTAATGATTTGCTTAATCTTGGCATCTACTCATTACCCACATTGAAAATCAATTCGAAGGCTGATGAGGAGGACGTTGCAGACATCTTCGTTCGTGTAAACTCCGGCGGACAGAATCTTACCGAAAAGAACTTTATTGAGACTCTTATTGCTGTTTATGATAACGAGATTCACGATAAGATTAACAAATTCTGTGCAGAGTCGAGAATTCCTGCAAATGGAACAGCATTTAATCAGATTTTACAGGTTGACCCATCACATCTTATCAGAATGTCAGTAGGTGTAGGATTTAGAAGAGCCCGTTTGCGCTATGCGTATATGTTGCTTCGTGGTAAAAATCTTAAGACCGGTGAAATCACACAGAATGTTCGTGAAGAGAATTTGAAAACATTCAAAGAATCTTTAGCTGTTGTGACTAATCTTAATAACTGGCACGCATTTATGAATTTGTTTGCATCTGCTGGTTATTTAAAAGGTAGTTTAGTTGCTTCCTCAAATGCGGTAGTATTTAGTTATGTTTTGTATCTTATCGGAAAATATGACTATAAGGTATCTGCTGTAGAACTTCAGAAGATTATGCGAAAGTGGATTTTTATGTCTACAATTACAGGTTTCTATACTGGTTCTACAGAGTCAGAAGTTGAAAAGCAGTTTGCTGATTTAAGGGATGTACATAATGCTGATGAGTTTGTAGCATATCTTGATACAGCGATTGCCAACAGATTTACAGATGACTACTTCGATTATTCATTACCGGCTGAACTAAATAGTTCTTCTGCAACATCACCAGCATGGTATGGATATATTGCAGCTATCAATGTACTTGGAACACCTATGTTGTTTAGTACAGCGCCGTTGTCACAGTATTTTGTATTAGGAACAAGTGGCGATAAGAATTCTGTAGATAAGCATCATATCTTCCCTAAGCACTATCTTGAGAAAATTGGATATGATAATGATCGTGATAGAAATCAGATTGCAAACTTTACATATCTGGATTACACAACAAACGTTGACATTTCTGATGCACCACCATCAGAGTATGTTGCTAGATATAGAGAAAAGTTGGGTGAAGATGGATATAAGCTTGCTTGTGCTCAGAATGCTTTACCGGAGAACTTCGAACAGTTATCTTATCCAGAATTCTTGAGTCAAAGAAGATTATTGATGGCTCAGATTGTGAAAAAGGCTTATCACGAGCTTAATAAATGAGTGTTTCATAAATGATATGCACAAGGAGAATCCTATTTGAAACAGAAAAAGATGAAGTGACAATCCGTTCCAGCGCGGCAGAATATCTGACTTAGGTTGCTTCTGTCGGTGACCAGCAGGACAGCTTTGAAATGCGCTATGAGGATGAGAATATATGGCTTACACAGAAGATGATGACCACATTATATGATGTGGATGTTCGTACGATCAATGAGCATATTAAGAAGATTTATTCCGACTCGGAACTTGAGGAAGATTCAACTATTCGGAATTTCCGAATAGTTCAAACCGAAGGTTCACGTCAGGTTACACGCGATACCAAGCATTATAACCTTCAAATGATTATCGCGGTCGAATTCAAGGTAAATAATGAGCGTGCAGCAAAAACAACCAAGCAGTTCTTTGCAAAGGTGCAGAACAAGATGCATTATGCAGTTCACGGATATACAGCAGCGGAGTTGATTTATGAGCGAGCCGATGCAGATAAGCCACATATGGGATTAACAACATGGGCAGCAGCTCCTGAAGGCAAGATTGTAAAAAGCGATGTCAGCATTGCGAAAAATTATCTTTCAGAGAAGGAAATGCGTTCATTGGAACGTATTGTATCCGTTTAAGATTCTGGAATCGGTGTGGGGAGCGGGATACCGCCTGAATAAGTAGGGAGATGTACAGTATGTGGATATTTTATGCGATAGGTTCTTCTTTTTTTGCGGGAATCACAGCGATTCTGGCAAAATGCGGAATTAAGAAAACGGATTCGGATGTGGCAACAGCCATCCGAACCGTGGTGGTATTGTTGTTTTCCTGGCTTATGGTACTGATTACCGGAACATGGGGCGGGATGACTCAGATTTATGGTCGGACGCTTTTGTTTCTTGTTTTGTCAGGATTGGCGACAGGCGCATCGTGGCTGTGCTATTTCCATGCCCTTCAGAAAGGGGACATCAATAAGGTTGTACCCATTGATAAATCCAGTACCGTACTTTCTATTCTTTTGGCGCTCATTTTCCTTTGCGAAGGGATTACAGGAGCAAAAATAGTATCTGTATTGTTGATTGGAATCGGAACCATGATGATGATAACGAAAAAGGACATAGAAATAGATTCCGGGAAAAAGAGCGGCGGATGGCTGATCTATGCGGTGTTGTCAGCGGTATTTGCCAGTCTGACTTCTATTTTGGGGAAGCTTGGAATCGAAGAAATTGATTCCAACCTCGGTACGGCAATACGTACCACAGTAGTGTTACTTATGGCATGGTTCATGGTATTTGTTACCGGAAAACAGAAAGAGATAAAGGCGATAGAGAAGAAGGAATTATGTTTTATTTGCCTGTCGGGACTGGCAACGGGAACGTCATGGCTCTGTTATTATCGGGCATTACAAGAGGGACCGGCAAGCGTGGTAGTCCCGATTGATAAGCTCAGTATGCTGGTGACGATTGCCTTTTCATGGATTGTATTTCACGAGAGGCTGACAAAGAAAGCGGCAGTTGGCGTTTTGCTTATTACAGCTGGAACGGTTTTACTGGCGATTATTTAAAAAGCGTTTAGGAATTATTTAGAAATTTACCTCCTGTTTAGTAAGATACTGCAAAAACAACCAAGCAGTTCTTTGCAAAGGTACAGAACAAGATGCATTATGCAGTTCATGGTCATACGGCAGCAGAGTTGATTTATGAGCGCGTAGATGCAGATAAGCCGCATATGGGATTGACTACATGGGCAGCAGCACCGGAAGGTAAGATTGTAAAAAGTGATGTCAGCATTGCGAAGAATTATCTTTCAGAGAATGAAATGCGTTCATTAGAGCGTATTGTATCCGTTTATTTGGATTTGGCAGAAGACCGTGCAGAACGTCATATTCCAATGACAATGGAGGATTGGCCTAAGCGTTTGGATTTATTCCTGATGGCAGATGACAGAGAGGTTCTTCAGGATGCAGGGAAAATTACGGCGGAAATTGCCAAGGCAAAAGCTGAAACTGAATTTGAAAAGTACCGTGTCGTTCAGGACAGATTGTTTATGTCAGACTTTGATAAATATATGTTGGAATTAGAGGAAAATGCAAAGAAATGATAATTGGTTCCAGACCGAGACGATGAAATACGTCAGTCTCAACTGCCGATATAGTGGCAGAAACACAGCTGTGATAAAATGCTTGCATTAGTATAGTAGCAGGGGATTACTCGACTGTTTTTCGTAAACACAGACAGCAAATACTTTGATATAGATATTGAAAAGCACACAATTTTTTTGTGTGAATCAATTTTTTGGTTAGAGTGGACTTGTTTCCTTTTTGATATGATATGTTTTCGAGAACAGACGGTTACTCTGACATCAATCGGGAGGTATCGTTTCATGTAGAGACGGTAGTTCTTTTGTCCCAACAGAAACCAGATGACACGATAGAGATCGACTTAGACCTGGACGAGCTGGATGCCACCAGTGCCGAGTTGAAAGCAACCTATCAGGAAATCAAAGATTATGTGCTGAAAGAATTTGGCTTGAAGGTTTCAAATTTATATATTTCTCAGGTAAAACGCAAATGTGGAATTGAAGTGGGAGAAAACTATAATCTGCCAAAGACAGAAAATCCAAAAGTGCCACAGTGTCCGAAAGAGAAAGAAGATGCTATCAAGGCTGCCCTGAAATATTTTGCGATGATCTAAGGACATCGCTGATTTCAAGGAGGAATAACACATGAAAAGCACATTTGAAAAAATGGGTGGAACCTACACACTTGGCGCAGACGGAATTTACTATCCGAATCTTGTCAGTACAGATGAAGAACCGCATTATGGGAAATATGGAATGATGCGGAAAACATATCTGAAAGAGCATCGTCCGGCAATGTATTCACTGTATATGTTGGAAGACAGACTGACAGAACATCTGAATGCTGTAGACAACGAAGCACAGGAGAGGATGGGTATTCTGGTGCGTCAGATGATGGAGAGGCAGAGCATTACGGAAGAATTGAAAGCTCGTGACCAGATGGCATGGGTCAGAGCAGTAAATGGTATTCGTAATATGGCAGAAGAGATTGTGTTAAATGAATTGATTTACAGGTAAACAAAGAGCTGAACAGGTAGGAAGAAAAATCCTATTTGTTCAGCTTTTGTGTTTATAAGAGTTCTAAGAAGAATCGAATTACAATTCCATATCAGGTGACTTTTTCTAAGTTCCGGAAGGCTGGTTTTTTCCGTCATAGTTATAAGTTGTCGATTTAATTATTCCATAGTATGGCTTAAAAAATATTCGAATATAACTTTATAGAAATAATCATGATGGGGAGATTATTTGATGAATTTTGTGTTAATATTCTGCAATTCTACTGCTGGTCGATTGATTTATGCGTACTCCCATTATAATATGTGTGCAGGAGGTGGATGTATGTATCAAATTAGTAATGAAAAATTTGGTTTATTTGTAACCGAATTAAGAAAGGAAAAGAATTTAACTCAAAAGGATTTGGCTGAAAAATTATATGTATCAGATAAAACAGTTAGTAAATGGGAACGTGGTCTTAGTATGCCTAATGTCGTATTACTCATACCAATAGCTGATATATTAGATGTTACCGTTACAGAATTGTTACGTGGAGAAAAAATAGATACACAGAAAAATATTGATACAAAAGAAGTCGAGGAATTGGTAGTAGGCTCTCTCGATATGGCTGTTAGGAATTCTATTCATCAGCATAGAAAAAACTGGATATTAGCATATTTGCTATGTTTTTTAATATCTATTACAGAAATTATTATGTTAGTTGCATCTGGGAATTCAATAGCAGAGATGAAAGGTGATATATTGCTGGTTACAGGGTTAATGCTTTTATTTGGTGCATGGTTTTGTTTCTTTGCCAAAGACATGTTACCAACATATTATGATGCCAACAAGATAAATTATGTTTCACAAGGAATTTTTAGAATACATCTAGTGGGTTTATCCTTTAACAATGGAAATTGGATGTACATCTGTACAACTTTAAAAATTTGGACACTTGCAACGGTTGTTCTATATCCTCTTGCAGGTATTATAATAATCAATTGTCTCAATATAGCTTTATGGGATATTTTAAATAAAATTTTCTTAATTATGATATTAGGTGGTATGGTAGTTTCGATTTACATTATCGGGAAAAAATACGAATAATTAAATTACCTGCTATCGTTGTGGATATTACTAATTTACAACATTCTTCATGGGAAATAAGGAATGATGCAGAAGAGATTGTGTTAAGCGAATTAGCGTACATTTAAAACGTGGAAAGCTCCTTCGGGAGCTTTTTGCTGGTTATCAAGAAAGTATATAGAAAATGCATTAATCATATGGTATGATTTGAACAGAAGATAGAATCTTATGAAGTAAGAAGAATATTTTGGAGGAACGTAACTTAGAAGTTACAGAATTAAGTTAATCGTGCCATATGGCTTGATTATAAACGCAAAGATAAAAACGCAACGTACATCTTTGATGTGCCAGAGCCGGTAGGTAGCCCGGCCGTCCTATATAAATAGGGTAAGTAACCTGCCCCTCCGGGTTGTCCATTCTTTGTTCAATCAATTTTAGGAGGGATTCTTATGGACAAAGTAAATGGAAAGCTGACAGTATTTTTTGAAGAGCCGTTTTGGGTGGGAATCTTTGAACGCATCGAAGATGGTAAATTATCTGTGGCAAAGGTAACATTTGGTGCAGAGCCAAAAGATTATGAAGTACAGGAATATATTCAAAAGTGCTATTTCAGTTTGAAATTCAGTCCGGTTGTTGAAACTGTTGTAAAGGATATCAAAAGAAATCCGAAACGGATGCAGCGGGAAGCAAAGAAGCAGATGCTGGAAATAGGCATTGGTACAAAATCGCAACAGGCGTTGAAATTACAGCAGGAACAGAACAAGCAGGAACGCAAAGAGAAAAGACGCAAGAAAAAAGAGGCAGAAGAGCAGCGAATGTTTGAACTGAAACAGCGACAGAAAAGAGAAAAGCGTAAGGGACATTAAAGTCCCTTGGGCTTTTACTCAAATCGAAAAGTGTTGAATAAAGCTTTCGGGAGGTGTTTCTATGAAGAAAAAAGTACTTGCAATTATGTTAGTTGCCATGTCAATAATGTTGATTTCGGCGTGTGGAAAAAAAGAAAATCTGTACGAAATTCCTGATCTATCGCAGTATAAGACAGATTATGTAGGAGATTCTTCGAATGTTATAAATATTGTAAGCGGTCAAGAGTATCCGGAGGGATACTCATATGATAGTATAGAGATACAGTCTGAAACAGAGCCTTATGGATTAACAGTTTTTCTAAAAGATGAGCCGTCTGCAGTCAAGCTTGAAGATGAATTGCAGGTTAATGCAGATATGACATTTGATTTGATTGGTAATTTGGGAACAATTGATTATAAAACAGCAGATAGCAAAGAAATTATTGTATCATATGAACGGTGATATATTTTTAGTCAACTTTTAGACAATTTGAAGAGCAGAATATAAAAAGGCGTATGGAAGTTTTGATTTCCATACGCCTTTTTGAAAGGAGTTTATTTTTGAACAAGAGATTTGTAAGAGTATATTATCTACTCGAAGATGATTACAATTCCATATCATAGGACTTTTTCTTAGCCCAAGCAGGCTGATTTCGCCGCATCTCCTGTTTCCTCTGACATTCAAGTTCCCAGGCACGATGGGAGAAGACATCAGGATCTTCAACATTCAGATAATCCACTTCATTGGCGGCAATATCACGGCGGTGATAGTCATAATACTTACCAAAAGTACCTTTGAGCTGCTCGATCAGCTTATCCCGGAAATCAGGACGTATCTGGATTCTGGTGTCCAGTAATTCTGTATACTGTTCAGGTTCAGGACGAAATTTTTCTTCCCGGAAAGCGGCGGCATCTTTTTCAAGCTGTTTTTTGAGCGAGATGTCCTGAGAATCCAGGATATCAAGATTGTTATTCATCTGGCCGTATTTCTTGGATAGATTCGTCATATCTTTATCGGTAGAGCATTGTGCCTGGAAGATTAGCTGCTCTTTCCTTGATTTCAGTTCTTCAATTTCTTCGGTAACAGTGGTAAGCTGCTGATTCAATTTTATATGCTGGATGGGATTCAAAATACTGGTTTTCTCTTTTTTCACATTCAGTTCTTTCCGCTCTGTAACTTTAGCTTTGAGTTTCTTTTTAACGGTGTTGTATTTATTCAGTATTGGATTAAAATGATTCATCCAGTCATGGATCACTTCTTTTTGCATCTCATTGTGGAGCAAATGATATTGTGTAAAAATCATGTGATTTCGGATTGCTTCCAAGGTTTCTGCAATTATTGGAATAGACTTTTCTACAGCTTCAGCCAGTTTTGCTACTTTTGCTTTTAATTCTCGGAGCATTTTGTTATCCGCACGAATCTGACGGTTGATTTCACAGCGGTCTGCTATCATGCCTTTCTTTTCCATATTCTGGGCAATGTAGCCTTCATGGATGGTTGGCTGTTCGGTGATTCCCTGATCTGCAAAGCTGCGGTGATCAATGGTAGCATTTATCTGATTACGTGCAAGCATTTTATTTACGGCATCTGCCCAGTTTGCTCTCCAGATATGGAGTTGTTCATCACTGTTCCATTGTTCGGAAATAGGATTCTGTCTGCCATATCGGCTGCTCTTGGGGTGTTTATCAATCCGTTCATATCCTTTTTCCTGTGCGGCAGAGGAAGTCAGATATTCTTTCTTTTTCCCAACTTTATAGCGATATTGCTTTTCCCATCCCTGTTTCTGAGCAGTTTTAAATTCAGAAGCAGTAAATCCTTTTTCTTCTCCATCTTTGATACAGAGATATTCTTTTTCGGTTTTATACTGCCATGTTCCATTTTCATTTAGTGGTCGGACAGTAAGAAGAATGTGTGCATGGGGATTGTGACCATCTGTATCGTGAATGGCAAAATCAGCACACATTCCCATATCTACAAAATTCTTTTGAATAAAATTTTGAAGAAGAGAAATATTGCTGTCTTTATCCAACTCAACGGGGAGTGCGACAACAAATTCTCTTGCAAGTCGGCTGTCTTTGGTCTTTTCGTTTTCTTCCACAGCATTCCAGAGTTGTTCCCGGTCATTCCATTCCAATGGAGCCATTGAAGGAAGCATCACCTCCTGATAGATCAGCCCCTGCTTTCTGGTATAGTCATGCTGGATGCCGTCATAATCATTGTACATGCGGCTACAGCTCATATAAGCAGAAGCAGCAACAGCAGACCGACCGGAACCACGGCTGACGACTTTGGCTTGCATATGATAAATTGCCATATCTGGCACCTCCTTTCGATGTTGCCTGCAACAGCGGATAAAGCCCTCGGCAGAGCGCACGAGCCCCGAAGGGGATACCACTGCCTGATTTATCAGGTGGTGAGTAAGTGCGCCCTTCGGGAGTAGAACTTGTGCGTTTACATTCCCCGTAGCCGGATCATCAGCTCCCGTTTTAGGGAATCTAAATCCATTTCTTTAATATGGGGAACAATACTTTCCAGAATTGCTCCTTCCTGGACTAATCGGTGTGTTCTGGCATCACGCTCTTTTTTCCGATTTCTTGCTTCAGCTTCTTCCTGACGGTGCTTTGCCTGTAAAAGTGCCTTTTCTTCTGGTGTTATTGTCCTTTTATCTGCCATATCTGGCACCTCCTTTTTATGCCCGTATCCGGGCAATTTTGGTTTCAAAATCTTCTGGTCTAGTACTATAGTTTCGGATAACTGACAGTGGCATATTTCTGGTGATGAATATGAAAAGAAAGTAGCACCACTGCCAGTGAGAAATAACTATTGAGTTATACTCCGTTGTTTCAATTCTGGTTCAAATCAGGATTGCTTAGCAGGATTTTCTTCGCCTCTTTCAAATTGGCGGAAGCGTTGTCCTGACGGATATTCCGGTTATTGATACGGACAGGAATACATCTCTCTAGAATGCGGTCATAAATTCGTTTGTGTGCGATATCAGCGGCGTTATTCAGCTCTGATAAAGTGAGATTGGTCGTTATGATCAGGGGCTTTTTACTGCGGTAACGGCTGTCAATCACATTGAATACCTGTTCCAGTGCAAAGTCAGAGTTCCGCTCAATTCCGAGATCATCAATAATCAGAAGACTGTAGCGGTTTAAGCTGTTGATGAACTGGTTTCTGTCTTCAAAATGCATTCCGGTAAGGGTATTCAGAATCCGGGAAAAGTTGGTCATCAGTACAGGAACGCCTTTTTCCAGAAGGGCATTGGCAATGCAGCCTGCAAAAAAAGATTTTCCAGTACCGACATCACCCCAGATGAGAAGTCCGGAAGCGTTTGCTTTCATCTCTTCCCAGTTGCTTACATAATTGTGTGCCAGTTTTATTTCCGGATTGATGCCGTTATCCCTGGCAAAAGTGTAGTCATAGAGTGCTTTGTCCTGTAAGCCGCTGGTTTTAAGATGCTCTATTTCCATTTGTTTTTCATGAAGTTTTCTCTGGGTCTCTTCCTGCTCAAAGATTTCCTGCTGGCATTTACAGCGGATGGAAGGAATAAGAACCTTTCCCTGTAATTCATGCCGGCATTGTCTTGGCGTATTGCATTTGGAACAGTAGATCAGGTGGTCTGTTTCGTTAAAATATTCATCAGGCTGAAGCTCTCTGTTTGGTGTTATAGCGGTTGCTTTTTCTGTAAATCTTGTCATAGTGTTTCGTATTCCTCACTTTCGTAATTCCTTTGCCGGGAAGCAGGATGATCCTGTCTTGCCCAACTGATGATGGTAGCTGCATGGTTCTGATATTGCTTTCCGGTAGAAGCCATATAACCGGATAAGCGTTCAATAT
>OLWA01003946.1_pt1 | contig 10535 bp, 9 predicted proteins | sample 1673251 | NCBI WGS metagenome assembly OLWA01 (sample SAMEA3178937, study PRJEB25190) | human gut metagenome | biome: human gut; feature: human-associated habitat; material: faeces | place: Austria | collected 2013
TCCAGCCTGCATCGGTGACGGCACGGGAAGCACCCACAACGCCGCCGCCCAGAGCGGCTGCCAGCTGCTCTGCCAGCTCGATGCCCTTGTTGACATCCTTGCTGATGCCACGACCCACGGAAACGATGACGTCTGCGCCGATCAGATCGACCAGCTTCTCAGCGGCCTTCTCCACGCTCAGGACCTCGGTCTTGATGTCCTCAGCGGTCAGGCTGAAGGCGGGCTTGACGATCTGGCAGGCATCAGCCTTAGCCTGATCGAAGGGAGCCTTCTTCATAACGCCGGGACGCACGGTGGACATCTGGGGACGGAAACGGGGGCAGATGATGGTAGCCATCAGATGGCCGCCGAATGCGGGACGGGTCATCTTCAGGTTGCGGTCTTCCATATCGAACTTCTGCTTGGACAGGTCGATGGTGGAGCTCTCCTTCAGGAAGTCGATGTACTTTGCAGTGTCGATATCCAGATGGGTAGCGTCGGCGGTCAGGCCGGTGTGCAGACGGGCTGCGCAGCGGGGGCCGAGGTCGCGGCCAATGTTGGTAGCGCCAATCAGCAGCACCTCAGGCTTGTACTCGTTGACCATATCGCACACGACCTTAGCGTATGCATCGGTGGTGTAATCCTTCAGCAGGGGGCTGTCGCAGACCAGAACCTTATCGGCACCATAGCCGCCCAGCTCCTTGGCAATGCCCTCCACGTTGTCGCCCAGCAGCAGGCCGGTGACCTCGCAGCCCAGCTCGTCAGCCAGCTTACGAGCCTCGCTAACCAGCTCGAAGTCAGTGGACATCAGTGCGCCCTGGCGCTGCTCGCAAAAGACCCATACGCCCTTGTATTCGTTAAAATCAGCCATTGTAATCCTATGCTCCTTTCATCAGATCAGGTGCTTCTTGGCCAGGATACCAGCCAGCTGGGCAGCGACATCGTCGCCCTTCAGCATGGTGCCTGCGCCCTTCTGCGGAGGAGTGAAGGACTTAAAGACGTTCGTCGGAGAACCCTTCAGGCCAATGGTGTCCACCTCGATCAGCGGATCGTCCTTCAGTGCGTTGTAGTCGAACACTTCCATGGGCTTGTCGTAGCAGGTAAAGATGCCGTTCACGCTCATGTAGCGGGGGTCGTTCAGCTCCTTGATGCAGGTCAGCAGGCAGGGAGTCTGCACCTTGACCATCATGTAGCCGTCCTCCAGCATACGCTTCACGGTCAGGGTGTTGCCGTCCTTCTGGATGTCGGCAACGTAGGTGACCTGCGGCAGATGCAGCTTTTCAGCGATCTGGGGGCCGACCTGTGCGGTATCGCCATCGATTGCCTGACGGCCGCAGAACACAACGTCCTCGGGGCCAACGCCGATCTTGTTGACGGCAGCAGCCAGGATCTGGCTGGTTGCGAAGGTATCGGAACCGCCGAACTCACGGCCGGAGACCAGAACAGCCTTATCAGCGCCGCGGGCCAGCAGCTCACGCAGCATGCCCTCTGCCGGCGGGGGACCCATGGTGACAACAACGACCTCGCAGCCGGTGGCGTCCTTCAGCTTCAGGGCAGCCTCCAGAGCGTTCAGGTCATCGGGGTTGGTGATGGTTGCCATGGATGCACGATCCAGAGTGCCATCGGGCTTGACGGACACCTTGCCGGAGGTATCAGGAACCTGCTTTACACAAACAATTGCTTTCATTGTAACTCTTGCCTCCCTTACTTCAGCAGCGCGCCGGAAATGACCATCATCTGCACTTCGCTGGTGCCCTCATAGATCTCGGTGATCTTGGCATCACGCATCATGCGCTCGATGGGATAGTCACGGGTGTAGCCGTAACCGCCGAACAGCTGCAGGCAGCGGCGGGTCACATCGCTTGCGGTGCGGGCTGCGATCAGCTTAGCCTGTGCAGCCTCGACGCTGTAACGAACCTTTGCGCCATCCATAGCCTGCTGCTTCTTCAGAGCGGCAGCATAAACCAGATACTTAGCAGCCTCAACACGAGCCTTCATCTCAGCCAGCTCGAACTGGGTGTTCTGGAAAGCAGCAATAGCACGGCCGAACTGCTTGCGCTCCTTGACGTAAGCAACGGTCTCCTCCAGAGCGCCCTCGGCAATGCCCAGAGCCTGAGAAGCGATGCCGATACGGCCGCCGTCCAGCGTAGCCATAGCCAGCTGGAAGCCCTTGCCGCGCACGCCCAGCATACGATCCTTCGGGATGCGGCAGTCCTCAAAGATCAGCTCGCAGGTAGAAGAACCACGGATGCCCATCTTATCCTCAGCCTTGCCGACGGAGAAGCCCGGGTCGGTACGCTCCACGATGAAGGCGGAGCACAGCTTGGTGGGACGGCCCTTCTTGTCGAGGACCTTATCGGTAACAGCGATGACGATGAACACGTCAGCGTAGCCTGCGTTGGTGATGAAGATCTTGGAGCCGTTCAGCACCCAGTAATCGCCATCTTCCACAGCAGTGGTCTGCTGGCCCTGAGCGTCAGTACCAGCGCCCGGCTCGGTCAGACCGAAAGCACCCAGCCACTCGCCGCTGCACAGCTTGGGCAGATACTTTTCCTTCTGCTCGGGAGTGCCGTTCTCATAAATAGGTGCTGCGCACAGGCTGGTGTGTGCGGAAACGATAACACCAGTGGTGCCGCAGACCTTGCTCAGCTCCTCAACAGCCATGACGTAGGACAGGACGTCGCCGCCTGCACCGCCAACGGAGGTGGGGAAGTAAATGCCCATCATACCCAGCTTGCCCATCTTCTCGACGGTCTCCTTGGGGAAATACTCTTCGGCATCGACTTTCTTTGCCAGAGGCTTGACTTCGTTTTCAGCAAACTCGCGGTACATCTTCTGCACCATCTGCTGCTGCTTGGACAGAGTAAAATCCATCGCTATATCCTCCTAACGGATGTTTTTCTTTCAGCACAGGGCAGCTACACTCATGTCCTGTGCAAACAAATTCCTCCCGGCCGTTTTCTTCGGGACGACCGAGAGAAATTTCAAACTAATTTACAGCTCGTCGACAGGGGTCTTGGTGCGGTCTGCGTTGTAAACGTAGAAGCCCTTGCCGGACTTGCAGCCCAGGTTGCCGCCGCGGACCATCTTACGGATGAGCGGGCATGCACGATACTTGCTGTCGCCGGTCTCCTTGTACAGGACGTCCATAATGGCGAGGCAGATGTCCAGGCCGATGAAGTCGCCCAGCTCCAGGGGACCCATCGGGTGGTTGGCACCCAGCTTCATAGCGGTGTCGATGCCGGCAATGTTGGAAACGCCCTCCATCTTGATGAAGGCAGCCTCGTTGATCATCGGGATCAGGATGCGGTTGACGACGAAGCCGGCAGCCTCGTTGACCTGGACCGGCTGCTTGCCGATGGCAACGGAGATCTCCTTGATCTTCTCGACAGTCTCAGCGGGAGTGTTGCAGCCAGCGATGACCTCGATGAGCTTCATGCGGTCTGCGGGGTTGAAGAAATGCATACCGACCAGAGGACGGCTGACACCCTTGCCGATCTCGGTGATGGACAGAGAAGAGGTGTTGGAAGCGAAGATGCACTCGGGCTTGCAGATCTTATCCAGCTCGCCGAAAGTGGTCTGCTTGACCTTCATATCCTCGAAAGCAGCCTCAACGACGAGGTCGCAGTCAGCGCACAGGTCTTCCTTCAGGCCCGGGGTGATAGCAGCGACGATAGCGTCAGCCTTTTCCTGAGTCATCTTGCCCTTAGCGACCAGCTTTTCATAGCCCTTCTTGATCTTTGCCAGACCATTCTCGGCCCACTCCTGCTTGATGTCACACAGAGCAACCGTGTTGCCCTCGACCTGAGCAAATGCCTTTGCGATGCCCTGGCCCATAGTGCCAGCACCGATAACACCGATCTTCATGGGAAATCTCTCCTTTATTATATCTTCTGAATGTAGTGCCTCTCCGTGCCTCCCCTTTCCGGGGAGGCATTGCAGAGGCGTTATGGTTTAGTTTAGTTGTTCGTGAACACTGCCTTGGGCTTCGGCTTTTCACGGCTCAGGAAGCAGGCCATGCCTTCCTTCTGGTCATGAGTCTCGAAGCAGTCGCCGAACAGCTTTTCTTCGACTTCGACAGCCTTCTCGATGGGGAGGCTGATGCCGTCGTTGATAGCCTTCTTGCAGTTACGCACGGCGATGGGAGCGTTCTTGGCGATCTTGTTGGCCAGCTTCAGGACATTCTCCATCAGCTCAGCCTGCGGATACACTGCGTTGACCAGGCCGATGCGGTAGGCCTCGTCAGCCTTGATGTTCAGTGCAGAGTAGACCAGCTGCTTTGCCATGCCCATGCCTACCAGACGAGCCAGACGCTGGGTACCGCCGAAGCCCGGGGTGATGCCCAGACCGACTTCCGGCTGACCAAACACAGCGTTGTCGGAGCAGATGCGGATGTCGCAGCTCATAGCCAGCTCATTGCCGCCGCCCAGTGCAAAGCCGTTGACGGCTGCGATGACGGGGATGGGGAAGCTCTCGACCATCAGGAACACATCATTGCCCAGTTTGCCGAAAGCCTCGCCCTCGGCCTTGGTCATGGTGCTCATGGAGCCGATGTCAGCGCCTGCCACGAAGCTCTTGTCGCCTTCGCCGGTCAGGACAATGCAGCGGATGGCGGACTGGTCAACTGCCTCAAAAGCAGCCTTCAGGTCTGCCAGGACTTCGGGGTTCAGGGCGTTCAGTGCCTTCGGGCGGTCGATGGTGATGATCTCGACTGCGCCCTGCACCTCGGTTTTTACAAATGCCATTGTGAAAACCTCCATTCAGGTTATATCTTATTCAAAACAGCCCCCCGGACAAGGGGCAAGTCTCCGGTCTCGCCCACTGTCCGGGCTGTATCAATATCCGGAGTGACCCTTCAAAGGGAAATTAGTCCATCTCGACGATGGTTGCGCAGCCCATGCCGCCGCCGATGCACAGGGTAGCCAGACCCTTGTGAGCGCCACGATGCTTCATAGCGTACAGCAGGGTGACGAGGATACGAGCACCGGAAGCGCCGACCGGGTGGCCCAGAGCGATTGCGCCGCCGTTGACGTTCAGCTTGTCCTTATCGAAGCCCAGAGCCTCGCCGACAGCGATGGACTGTGCTGCGAATGCCTCGTTGGCCTCGATCAGATCCATATCATCAACGGTCAGGCCGGTCTTTGCCATGACCTTCTTGGTGGCAGCGATGGGGCCAAGACCCATGACCTCAGGCTCGACGCCTGCCAGAGCACCTGCGACCCAGGTAGCCAGAGGCTTCACGCCCAGCTCCTTGGCCTTCTCTTCGCTCATGATGACCAGAGCAGCTGCGCCATCGTTGATAGCGGAGGAGTTTGCAGCGGTGACGATGCCGTCCTTAGTGAAAGCGGGCTTCAGCTTTGCCAGCACTTCGGGAGCGCTCAGACGGGGGCCTTCATCGGTATCGAACACGGTATCGCCCTTCTTGCCCTTGATGACAACAGGAACGATCTCATCCTTGAAAGCGCCGTCCTTGATGGCCTTGTCAGCCTTCAGCTGGCTGTTGTACGAGAACTCGTCCAGCATCTCGCGGGTGATGGGGCTGTAGCCGTACTTCTTCTGGTAGGTCTCGTTGGTGCAGACGTTCTCAGCGGTCATGCCCATGTGCTTGTTGAAGCCGCAGGCATCCCACAGAGCATCGTTGACCATGGTATCCACGATCTCGCTCTTGCCCATGGGAGCGCCCATGCGGTAGCCGTAGCGAGCCTTCTGCAGTGCGAAGGGAGCCATATCCATGTTCTCCATGCCGCCTGCAACAACGATATCAGCATCGCCTGCCTCGATCATCTGAGCAGCCATGTTCACGCAGTTCAGACCGGAGCCGCAGACCACGTTGACGGTGACGGCGGGGGTCTCGATGGGCAGGCCAGCCTTCAGGGCAGCCTGACGAGCGACGTTCTGGCCCAGACCAGCCTGAATGACGCAGCCCATGTAAACATGATCGACCTGCTCAGGTGCGACGTTTGCACGGTTCAGAGCTTCCTTGATGACGATGGAGCCCAGCTCAGCTGCGGGAACGTTTGCCAGGGTGCCGCCGAACTTGCCGATAGCGGTACGGCATGCAGATGCGATAACGATCTTTTTCATGTGAATAGCCTCCTGAATTGTGTATGTGTGTTACTTATCGGTTACCCATTTATCAAAACGCCCTGCGGCATTTTTGCGGTATCAGATTTCTTCCCTCTCCCGGAGCTGTGCATATTTTTCGTTGACGGCCTTTTCCACATTGGGTGTGACGAACTTGCTGATGTCACTGCCGTAGTACGCTGCTTCCTTTACGATGGTGGAGGAAAGATAACTCCATTTGATGCTGGTGGCAAGGAACATGGTCTCGATGCCGGGCATCAGTGCGTGGTTGGTTTGCGCAAGCTGGATCTCGTTTTCAAAGTCCGTTACTGCCCGCAGTCCCCGCACCATTACGGATGCGTGACGCTTTTTTGCGAACTCCACGGTCAGGCCGTCGAAGCCTTCCACGGTCACGTTGGGAATGTTCTTGCAGCATTCCTGCAGCATAGCCACCCGCTCCTCCACTGTGAACAGCGGATGCTTGGCGCTGTTGATCAGCACCGCCACGATGAGGTGGTCGTTGATCTTTGCTGCGCGCTTGATGATATCAAGATGTCCCTTGGTGACCGGATCGAACGACCCGGGATAAACTGCTGTTGCCATCGGTCAGTGTCCTCCTTGTGCGCTGTAATTACTAAGCGCGATGTGGTTCTGCCATGATAGCACTTTCCAGCTTTGGGTGCAACCTGTAACTGCTGCGGCGCGTTTTATCGTTAAATTTTAAACGAATCATCTCGCACTGCTCCGCAGTTGCTTCCCACGCTATTAGTAAAGCACATCGTCAAAATTTTATCAAGTCTTTTTCTCAACTTTTTTGTTTTTTGCACACCAAACAATCCCCACATAAAGCTAAGAAAACTGTTCATTATGCTATACTGGCTGTTTTTTAGCCAAAACTATTGATTCTACACTTTGTTAATGTTATAACTAAGTTGAGCTGTTTTGCGCGGAGCGGAGCACACACTGCTGCCTTGTTTATAAGGTTACCATACAGATGTGGCAAAACGGTGTGCATTCCGCAAAACAGGCGTAAAACAGCCGCATAATTTGTCCGCACAGAATTGTTTACAATTCTTTTATGTATTTTAAGAGAGGATGGTTTATAATGGATTGCAAGGAACTGTACGCACAGAAGCTTATGACTGCTGCGCAGGCTGCCGCTCTGGTCAAAAGCGGCGACTGGGTGGACTACGGCTGGGCTGTGAACACCCCTGTGGCCGTGGACGCCGAGCTGGCAAAACGCCTGCCGGAGTTGGAAGGGGTCAACTTCCGGGGCGGCATCCTGATGTGGGTGCCGGAGATCTTCCAGATCGACGACCCCGCTGCCCACATGACCTGGAACAGCTGGCACATGGGCGGCATTGAGCGCAAGGCCATTGCGCAGGGCTTCTCCTTCTACTCCCCCATCCGCTACTCTGAGCTGCCCCGCTACTACCGCGAGAGCAGCGACCCCGTGGATGTAGCAGTATTTCAGGTGACCCCCATGGACGAGCACGGCTACTTCAACTTCGGTCCCAGCGCTTCGCATCTGGGTGCTGTGTGCGAAAAGGCCAAGAAGATCATCGTAGAGGTCAACACCAATATGCCGCGCTGCCTTGGCGGCATGGAGAACTGCGTACACGTTTCTCAGGTAAGCGGCATTGTGGAGGGCGCAAATCCCCCCATCGGCCAGATGGCCGCTGCCGGTGCTGCCACCGAGGTGGACCTGAAGGTGGCCAACCTCATCGTGCCGCAGATCCCCAACGGTGCCTGCCTGCAGCTGGGCATCGGCGGTATGCCCAACGCCATCGGCGGTCTGATCGCACAGAGCGATCTGAAGGATCTGGGCGTGCACACCGAAATGTATGTGGATGCCTTTGTGGATATTGCCAAGGCCGGCAAGATCAACGGCAGCCGCAAGCAGCTGGACAAGGGCCGTCAGGTCTACGCCTTCGGTGCCGGTACCCAGAAGATGTACGATTACCTGAACGATAACCCGGAGTGTATGTCTGCCCCGGTGGACTACACCAACGACATCCGCAGCATTTCCGCACTGGACAACTTTATTTCCATCAACAATGCCGTGGATATCGACCTGTTTGGTCAGGTGAATGCCGAGAGCGCCGGTGTGAAGCACATTTCCGGTGCAGGCGGTCAGCTGGACTTCGTGCTGGGCGCATACCTTTCCAAGGGCGGCAAGAGCTTTATCTGCCTGTCCTCCACCTTCTTTAATAAAAAGACCGGCCAGCTGGAAAGCCGCATCCGTCCCACGCTGGAAAATGGCAGCATCGTTACCGACACCCGCGCCAACGTGCACTACCTGTGCACTGAGTATGGCTGCGTGAACCTGAAGGGCTTGACCTCCTGGGAAAAGGCCGAGGCTCTGATCAGCGTGGCACACCCGGACTTCCGCGAGGAGCTGATCCGCGAGGCTGAAAAGCTGCATATCTGGCGCAGAAGCAACAAAATTTAATAAGCGCTGTGGGTATTCCCGCTGCCCGCAGCAGGAATGGAGTTTGTCATGATGGACAAAAAGCCGCACATCAAACCGTATCTCTATGGGATGCTCGCAGGGTTTGGTGCCATTGCACTGAGCATCATCTTCTTTTTCCTTATTTACCGCTTTGACGGCTTCGGCTCAGCTATCTCTACCCTGACCGGCATCCTGATGCCCTTTATCTACGGTGCCGTCATTGCCTATCTGCTCAAGCCGGTGTGCAACAGCATCGAAAGCTTTTTGCGCCGGTTCATCCCGGAAAAGATGAACGGTCTGATCAACGCGCTGTCCGTGGCGCTTACCATCCTGTTCGGGCTTTTGCTGGTGTATGCACTGGTCATGATGATCGTACCGCAGCTCATTACCAGCGTAACTACCCTGTACTACACCGCGCAGGCCAACATTACAAAGTTCATGAACTGGGCAAACCATCTGGAGTTTATTGAAAATAACGAGCAGATCATGGAGCTGCTCAATTCGGCCTACGCTGCCCTGAATACCAATCTGGACACATGGATCAAGAACACCCTGCTGCCCTCCATGCAGAACATCGTAAGCGGCGCAGCCATTGGTGTGCTGAACGTGGTGACGGTGGCCAAGAACCTGATCATCGGCATCATCGTGGCGGTGTATATGCTGGCCAGCCGCAAGCGGTTCGTGCAGCAGGGCAAGCTGGTGCTGCACAGCATCGTCCGCCCCCGCTGGGCGCAGCTGATCACCGAGGAAGTGAAGTACGCAGACCGGATGTTCGGCGGTTTCATCAACGGCAAGATCATGGACTCTGCCATCATCGGCGTGCTGTGCTATATCGGCTGCCTGATCTTCAAGTTCCCCAGTGCGCTGCTGGTATCGGTGATCATTGGTGTGACCAACGTGATCCCCTTCTTCGGCCCCTTCATCGGTGCCATTCCCGCCACCCTGCTCATCCTCATCCAGAACCCCATCAAGGCGCTGTGGTTCGTGCTGTTCGTGCTGGTTTTGCAGCAGCTGGACGGCAACATCATCGGACCCAAAATTCTGGGCAACACCACCGGCCTTTCCAGCTTCTGGGTGCTGTTCGCCATTCTGCTGTTTGGCGGCCTGTGGGGCTTTGTGGGCATGATCGTGGGTGTGCCGCTGTTCGCCGTCATCTACGATGTCATCAAAAAGCTGGTCATCCACGGCTTGCAGCGCAATCAGGAACTGACCCTGCTGAACAATTATCACGACCAGTTCGGCGACCCCGCAGACGATGCAGCCGCACAGCCCGCTGCACCGCAACCTGCTGAAAACCAGTAAACCTTCCCTGCCCCGCATCAGAACACTTCCGATGCGGGGCATTTTTTAGTCATGCCGTATCATAAGAACGTATATAAAGGAGAACGATTTAATGGGTATTAAAATGATGTTATTGGGTATCGCTGTTATTCTGGCTGGGATTGCCTTATCTATAAGTAATATTTTTGCTTTTGTTGGTGGAGCCGCAGGTCTTTTAATCACAATTGCCGGTATGCTTGTACGGGGCAAAAACACAACCGAGAAATAATTCACGGAGGTTTGACAAATGACTTACACAATCGCGATCATTTCTACTTTAGCGGCATGGTTCGTTGGACTATTTGCAGACGTAAACATCAATTTTGGAGACCCACAAGGGTTTTTAGCTCTCAGAGTGCTGTTTCCTGTTTTAGCTATGGGAATTTGTATTCTAAAGGCAATTAAAGAAAGCGATAAGAAATAAATAGCCGCCAACATGCACAGCAAGACCCCCGCCTTATGTTCCGGGAAGGAACACAGGGCGGGGGTCTTGTTATTGTTTTGAATCAGGTTTCAGCTCAGTCCAGCGGCTGAGAGGGCTTCCAGTCCTTATAGTTCTCGTACCGGCTCTCGCGGATCTTGTGGTGAGACCAGACCTCATCGGCGGTGGGCTGCCAGTCGGCGGCGTAAGCCTTGCACTTCTCGCACAGGTGCTCGACGCTTTCCGGGGACTGCAGGTCGGTGCTGTGGGCACCGGTCTCGTGCACCATCTTCTGCAGCA